>ERZ779737.9-NODE-9-length-195571-cov-22.192966_pt1 | contig 195571 bp, 230 predicted proteins | sample MGYA00511889_ERZ779737 | MGnify/ENA primary metagenome ERZ779737 (study PRJEB29588, sample SAMEA2163575) | human gut metagenome | biome: human gut; feature: human-associated habitat; material: faeces | place: Denmark | collected 2008/2010 ...
ACCTCTTTCCCTTAACTTTGATTTAATTATACACTACTTCTGGATATTTGTCAATAGGTTTTTAAAAATTTTTTCGACCCGTTCTATTGGGGGCTTTTGCCCGCCGGTCCGGCATGGCGTCCGAACCGGCAGAAAAGGAGGAAATCAAAATTTAAGTGAATGATGGACTTGCGGGGAATCGAACCCCGACCCTTGCAGGTTCTCTGCGGTGACGGCTTCCAACACTACAAGCCCAGAGTGGTGAGGGGCAAAGCCCCTCTTTTCATCACTCTTCGATTTCTTTGTCTGTCACCACCTTTTTAGAAAAGTATGCTTTTCTTTTCTCTTCTGTTCTTTCCACAAGTTCCTCTTCTTTAAGCTGTCTTACAAGTGCAGATACTCTCTGATTAGACAAGTCAGCAAGTTCCACGACTTCTTTCATCAAGTCAGTGATTGTATATTTCTTGCCGACTTCCATAAACTCAAGGATTGCAGTCTTGTAACCCTCGTTTGCTTTCTGAGTAGCTGTCGGCTTTCTCTCAGCAGAGTTCTTCTTTGCGATAGATGCTTTCAGGGCATCCAGTTTGTCATAGACTTCCTTATTCTCTTTTACAGCGTTCATAGCGATTTCAAGTGCCTTTGCGTATGTCATTTTGTTTGTCATAGTATCAATTCCTTTCTTGTTTGAATGTTTTATTTATTTGTTGTATTTATTATATCACAGGTTCAGAAGTTTGTCAAGGCTTTTTTTTATTTTTTTTATTTTCTTTTTTAAGTTCCTTGTTTCTTTCCTTACCTTGTATAATCATTATAACAGGTTTTAATCAAGTTGTCAAGAGGTTTTTTAAGTTATTTTTTGTGGAGAGTATCATATTTCACTTCATACGATTATGCGTCGTAGAGAGGTTTGTTTCTTCATCTCCTCTTGACATCTTAATTATATCACAGGGGAAGTAGTTTGTCAAGCTTTTTTTTTAATTTTTTTAAAATTTTTTATTTTGTAGACTTGATGTCTTTCCTTACCTTGTAAATAAATTATAACAAATTTTTTCCAAAAAATCAAGAGGGGATATTGCACAAGATTATGGGAAAATCTTTGTGCAGTTTTTCGCCCGATTTTCCTTGACAAAAATGCTGGGGTATGGTATAATTATGAAATTCTGCCCGGCGCGACCATTGCCGGGCCGCCAGATTTGTCAAGTAGTAATTATGCACAAAAATAAGAGCTTTTCAGCTCTTATTTTCTACAGTTCAAAATATTCAATCATTCGCTTCTTTTCATCTTTATTTTTCAGACAATTCACAAATTTTATTTTTTCTTCTTTGGAAAGTCTTTCATTGACAACTTTAAACTTACACCAAAAAGGATTGATGCCATGTTTAAGAAGTAGTGGAAATGTTTTGAAATATTTAAAAGTTACAAACCAACCTTTTACAGCTTCCAGACCTTCAATAATCCATTCCAGAGGGAGATACAGATATTCATTTAAACCCTCAACCGCACCTAACAGATACATAACAACCGCACCAATAACAATTCCTTTAACCATTTCTATCAACCTCTTTCTTTATTTTATGTATTTATTATATCATGGGGTTGACTGTTTGTCAACCCCTTTTTTAAATTATTTTCGTGGTGCTGATAAAACGATTTTGTACTTTGTTCCCTCTGACATGAAAATAATCTCACGTTCTGGGTTAGTCACCTCTAAGTTATCAGCTCCCGTATTTTCCAGACATTTTTTGATTTCATCAATCAAAAATCTTTTTCCAGTATTTTCCGCTCTTTTACGCTTTGTCGTATCAAATTTGTACACTGTTGGCTTTCTGTCTGCCTGTCGTGCTTTCTTTGCGCTCTTGCGTTGCTCTGCTGTCAAATCTCCATCAATGTCGCTGGTTCGTGTCATGCGGTCGATTTCTTCATCATCAGTAATTAACTGAATTGCTTCTTCTCTTGTGATTCCAAGAGCGTTCATGTGCTTTACAATCATTTCTTCTTTATTCATAGGCTTTCCTCTCTTTCATTTGATACATTTATTATACATCACTTTTGGAAATTTGTCAATAACTTTTTAAAAATTTTTTTTTGCCCCGAATCGGGGAGTTAGTTGAGGCTTACGCCTCAACCTCCTCTGTAACCTTTTTAGAAAAGTAAGCCTTTCTCTTTTCTTCTTCTCTGAGAACTAAGCCGTCCTCTTTAAGCTGTCTTACAAGAGCAGATACTCTCTGATTCGACAGGTCTGCGAGTTCAACCACACCTTTCATTAACTCTGTGATTGTGTACTTTTTACCTGTTTCCATGTATGCGAGAATTGCTTCTTTGTAACCCTCGTTTGCTTTCTGAGTTGCTGTTGGCTTTCTCTCTGCGGAGTTTTTCTTTGCAACAGAAGTCTTTAATGCTTCGAGCTTTTCAGCTACTTCCTTGTTGTCCTCAACAGCCTTGATTGCGATTTCCAGTGCTTTTACATAAGTCATTTTGTTTGTCATAGTATCAATTCCTTTCTTATTAAGAGATTTATTATTTGTTTTCTATGTCTTTATTATACATCATCTTTATTCAGTTGTCAAGTCTTTTTTTTATTTTCTTTTCGGCGGGCTTCTCATTTTCTTTACTTCCTTTCTTTATCTTATGTACTTATTATACATCATTTTGTTTCATTTGTCAAGACTTTTTTTTAATTTTTTTTATTTTTTGTTATGCGGCGTAATAGCCAACATAACCGCCGATAACATCAGCAAAATAAAGTGCATCATCATAATCTTCAAAACCACAAACTTTTTTGTCAGTTGCATCGAATACATAATACATACACATTTACCTCTTTCTTTCTTTAAACCTTTATCTCTTTGACAATTATAATTATACCACATCTGAGCCAAAAGTCAATAGCTTTTTAAAAGTTATTTTTTTAACAAAGTCCCCATTTGTTTGGGCTGTTTTCCCTCTCTTATTTAAGAGAAGGAAAACATTTGTTTGCGTTCTTGCCTTTACAATTCCACTGATGCATATTTTTTGTGAATTTTTTGTGCATTTTGTAGCAACGAACAAAAATATCTTTTTCGATCATTGCGTCACTTAATGCAGTATGTTCTTCTACATAATCCGCATTGTTTGTAATAAATGCGTAAACGCTTTCTGCTGATGTGGCACAGCTTTTTCCTGTTGATGATTTTAAACCATTTTCAATGCAGAACTTTTTGTAGCTTTTCAGATGTGTAATTGTCTGTAATGCCATCAAGTAAATGTCGATAAATTCAAAATCATTTAACAGTTCACGGCAAATAGTTTTTTCAAAATCGAATGCGCTGTTATAAGCCTGTACATACTTTACATTGTAGAACTTACAAAGATTTCTTACAATCTCAATAGCATCTCTTTCTGTTGCTACTGCTGACATTGTGCCGTTGTTTAAGCGTTCCTCATAAATGTGGAAATTGTTTTTTGCGTATTTGTCTTTGTTAATGTCATTGTAATGTTCCATAACTAACATTGAAGCTGTTGCAAAGATGTTACCATCTTTATCGTGAATAACACAACCTAAATTGTACATTCCAGTAGGATTAGCAGCTCCACCAACAGTTTCAGTATCAAGTGTGCAGTAAATTGTTTTTCTCATTTTTATCAATTCCTTTCTTTTCTTTATCTTATGTATTTATTATATCACCAATTATTTAGTTTGTCAAGAGTTTTTTTCAATTTCTATAAAATTAATTTTTAAAGCATTTAAAATGTCAACCGCTTCCAGTTTATGATTCTCACAAAGAACCTCACCCTTGTTAGCATCTACTAACTGTTCCCACTCTGATTCGTGGATTAAAATCAGATGCTTTTCATCTTTTGAAAAGTAGCAAGGACAAAAACACTTGCAATTTTTCTTTCCTTTTCCATGTAAACCAGCCCAACATCCTTCAAGTTCAGCACATCTATAACATTTATTCATTGTTTTTACCTCTCTCTCTTATTTATGTACTTATTATATCATGCGGTTGGCTATTTGTCAACCCCTTTTTTTAAAATTCCTTCAATCTCGCAACACTTGCGGAAAGTATTAATACAATCATTCCATAAGCCGTCTGTACTTGTGTACTCTGTCAGAATCTCCTCGTCCCACCCATCCTCAAGACCGCAAGCAAGCCAAACGTCAATAACAACGTCCTCACTAATGTTTTCTCTGACGAATGTGTCCATCTGTTTGAGTAGATTCTTTCTGATTCTAATCATTTCATTTCTTGATACTTTCATTTTGTTTTCCTCTCTTTCATTTGATACATTTATTATAACGCCTTTTGGCTCATTTGTCAAGCACTTTTTTTAAATTTTTTTGTCCCGTTTTTTATACGGGTGAAAAAGGCAGACTTATGTCTGCCTAGATGTTAGAAGTTAGTTGCATCTTTCTTAATTTTTGTTTCTGTTGTGTTGTTATTCAAATAGTTAAACATTGATAAAATTTCCTTTAATTCGTCAATAGAAACGACGTTGTTATTATTGATAATAACAATCCCATTAGAATCTCCAACACGTAACTCCGCATTTGCGTTTTCTAATCTCATTGTAACTGTTTTCATCATGCTTTATTCCTCCGCAAACTTTTCTAACCATTCATTGAATTTTGTATCAATCCAATAACCAAAAGAACCGCAAGTATAACCGCCCGCAAATCCTAAAAATACAACCCATGCAGAAGGTTCATAGTTTGATACTGCTAACACAACTCCTATCAGCGTAAATAATACTAACCATGCTTTCTTGCTTAAACGTTCTTCCATTTTTATCAACCTCTTTCTTTATTTTCTATAATAATTATAATATATTTTTTTTAATTTGTCAATAGTTTTTTATCTTTTTCTCAAATTTTTGTAATTCCTCTGTCTCTTAAATATTCACAAAAACTGTCAGCGTCCAGAGTGTCGGCAAGCTCTTTCATTGATGCACTCAATTTTTTATACACACAACGAACCTCAATAGGCTTGAAATTTTTAGCTGTTACAACTGTTGAGCAATAATCTTCTACGTTGCTTAATCGAACAACTGTTTTTCTGAAAATGTTCTTTGAAAGTTCAGCGTTCATAAATAAATCATCTCGAACTAAATCAACCAGTTCATTAAAAGTCTTGATTGTAAAGTTTAATGTTTCTGCTTCTTCTGGAGCAAGATATCTCACATGTTTCCAGATGCTTGTATCAACAAAGTTTTTCCAACCGTCCATTCTGTACTCAAATCTATAATCGTAAATCTCTTTCATTTTTATTTTCCCCTCTTTCATTTGATACATTAAGTATAACACACAATATTTAATTTGTCAACACATTTTTAAATTTCTTTTTTTCGCTTCTTCTGTCGTTAATCCATACATTTTCCAAGGGTCGTATTTGCCGAATAGAATTGTTTCATCAACAGTATCACACATTTTATTATTGACATTGTAATCATAATAAAACCATTTTTTACAGTCCCATTTAAGCGGACAGTGGTAACAGGTTGTTGTGGTTGCAACAGCATCCATATTGATTGCCAGTAACACTTTTATCTTAATCATTTTGATTACCTCTCTCTCTTAACTTGATTATAGTATACTATAATTACGGGAAAATGTCTATAGGCAAATTGCACAAAGATTTCGCCAAAAAATTGTTGAATTTCTCTGTTTTGCACAAATTCCGGCCGAAGCGTTTGTCGCCGGCCGGCCATTTTATCACACTTCTCCATTCTTGTCAAGTAGTAAAATTGCATAAAAAATGAGCTGAAATTTCAGCTCATTTTTCTTACTGTTCCTTTGTTACACTTTTCACAAGCGCCCGCAACTCTGCAACTCCAAAAGACTCAATGTATTCAGTCATTGCTTTTTTCAATTCTGCCGACCTTTTGGCTCTCAACTGTCCTACCATCCAGCTATATTCTTTTTCTGTTAATGCTAAAGGGGAACACGCTTCATCTGTTAAAAAATACATTTTATCAATTCCTTTCTTTACTTTATATATTTATTATACTGCCTTTTGGCTTATTTGTCAAGTATTTCTTTCTTAAATTTAAAACTTTTTTGTTTTCCGCATTTTTTTACAAGTGCAAATAATTTCATGCTTTTCAAAATTTTTTGTGCGTCCAGAAATTAAATCTGTGGGAGCTCCAATAAATTCACCTGTCCAGTAGTAGTCATGTTTAAAACAAATCTTTTTCATTGTATCAACCTCTTTCTTTATTATGCTTTTATTATACAGCACCTATTGAAATTTGTCAAGTCTTTTTTGGAACGCTTAGAAAAATTTTCTAAGCGTTCCAAGAATGTCGTTTACATCAAAACTGTTTTCGCCCCACTCTTCTCTGTTGCGTTCTTCATCATCAAAAAGCCATCCATCACAGTCAACAACTGTGCTTTTTGGTGTGCCATAGTTTACAATTTTAACCTCGTCCCACTCTACACTCGGCAGATGTTTTTCGAGCCATGCAAGTTTTACGCTTGTTACTGCGATGTTATAAGCTGTAGAACCGCATTTACTTAACCAACTTACAATGCCAATTCTGTAGCCATTTTCCTGTAACTTGTGAAGCAGTCTTGCAAATACTGAAAAGTTAAACAGCGGTTTTGCTATTGCGTAAGGTGTGGTATCTTCATTTTCCAGATAGTCTAACCAGTTTTCTACACCGTAGAAGTTAGCAAGTGTGCCGTCCATGTCAAAGTAGATTGTTCCTTTTGTTTCCATCATTTCTTTAATTGTATTGTTCATCATAATTATCAATTCCTTTCTTTTTCCTTTTCTTTAATTATATTATATACTATCTTTTATAATTTGTCAATACTTTTTTTAAAAAACTTGCAAAGTATAAAAACCATCATTTCTTTTCAGATACGCCAAAACTTCAGTTCTTTCTTTTGAAATGATTTCACCAGTTGTAACATCAAACAATACAGTTTCTTTTCCTACCATAAGTCCTAAACTTTCCATAAAATTTTCCATATCTTTTTTCCTTTCTTTCTTTTGATATATTTATTATAACATTTTTAAAATAATTTGTCAATAGTTATTTTATAAAAGTTTTTTAAAATTTCCTTGTGAGTCAAAATCAAAACCAACGCCTTCTCCATAGGTTTCTGGCTCAACCTCAATGTAGTCATCCTGTTCATAGATAATATTTACGCCTGCCCTTTTAAAGATTTCTAATAAGATTTCTCTATCTGTCTTTCTTTCTTTCATCTTCTTTACCTCTCTTTCTACTATTATTATACCAGAGGGCTTGTTATTTGTCAAGCCCTTTATTTATTTTTTCCATTTTTTTTCTTTCTTAATCTTGCAAGTCTTTTTTCAGTAACATAAGTTGCTTTTTCAAATTTAATCTGATAGGCAACGCCATCAATTTCAATGTCGCCTGCTTCTGTAAATGGAACGTTATCCCATCCCCATTCCTGTCCGTAATATTCAGTTACCATTTTTTCAAATACACGACCTTTATTATAAATGCTTTTTTTACATTCATTTAAGAAAAACTCTTTTGAACAAAGTGGGAAACATTTTCCGCCCATTTTTAAAATCTCTTTTTGAAATTTGTTTGGTGTAAATCTTAAACTATAACCTGTTTTATCACTTGATGTATCGAGCTTTGTAACGGTGTCCAATGTGCTATCATCTGAAAAAGCAACGTAAACAACTTTTTTATCATAAAATCCATAGATGTATTTATCAGTGTAAGCAATTTCTTTATATCCATCAACCAGTGCTTTTTTAATCATTTCTTTCATTTTTATTTCCCTCTCTTTTCTGTTCCCTTATCTTTAATCTTATTATACTCTATCTGATTCAGTTTGTCAAGAACTTTTTTTATTTTTTTTGATTTCTTTTAGGGCTGTCAGCCCAAACAGTAAGCCAATGGCGTTTCGCTCATCAACCCACTGTTCTGTGGGCTTCCGCATTCCCTTTTCCCTTTCCTTGATTATAATATACCACACCCCAGTCCAATAGTCAAGCATTATCGCAAAAAATAATGCACAAAATTTGCGGTCAAAGTTTGTGCATTATTACCTATTGTGCAAAGTGCCGAATTTCGGGATGCCGACCTGCTGAGATTTTGTGCATTTTTTCTCTTGACAAATGTTGTCGCCTATGTTATACTGAAACAACGCGCGCCAGGACCGTGCGCGCGTCGCCCAAAATAAAAGGGTCGGACCATAAAAAGTCCAACCCTTTATTATAACATGAAATCAAAATCTTGTCAAGGCTTTTTCAACTTCATCTGCTGTACACTGGATTCCAGTAGCATACTCAATGTAGCCTGCCACCCCTGCGTAATTTGCGGGCTTGCATCTGGGATTCAGTGCGTGCTTGCGTTCCTGTTCTCGCTCGCCCGCAATCATGTTGCTGATAGTTAAACTGTGATTAATAATTGCTTCAACTGAATTCATTGCCATTCTGAATACCTCTCTTTCATTTGATAACTTTATTATACTCTTAATAAATTACTTTGTCAAGTATTTTTTTCAATTCTTTTTTATCATTTTTCTTTCTCTTATCATCAAACACCGCAGGTCTTGTACCGACCCAGACCGCACGTTCTTCTTTCTTTACCTTTTGGATTTGAGCTTTTGTCATGCCTTTGTACTTGAATTGCTCTGCCTGTACTTTCATTTGTTTCTCTTTACTTTTGGATTTTCTACTCATGTTCTACATCTCCTTTACTATGTATTTATTATACCATGGGGCTGACCTTTTGTCAACCCCGTTTTAAAATTTTTTAATCTTCTACGATTGTGTGCATCAACCGCATCAACTCTTCATTAGTGAACTTTCCTGACTCACAATCCTTACAAAACATAACTGTCAGATGACTTTCAAAACCTAACTGTCTAATTACATTATCCATCATTTCGTTTACTGTCATTTCTATCAACCTCTTTCTTTAATTTCTATAATAATTATAACCCTGTTTATCTTATTTGTCAAGCAATATTTTATAAATTCTTTCAATTAAATCTTTTTGCATTCTACGCATTTTATCTTCATTATCTTCTTCTAAATGAATGCAAATAATTTCGTATGTATTATCCATGTATCTGATTTCTACCCAGCCTTCACAAAAAGTAACAGGAGCATTTTTAACAACATGCTTACTTTTTTTAATATCTCCAATTTTAACTTTTTTAATATTCTGCAATCCATAAATTACATCTTCAACTTTAATGTATTTTTCCATTTCTTTTTCCTCTCTCTCTTAACTTGATTATAGTATATCACAAGGGGCTGAGTTTGTCAACCCCTATTTTTCAAAATAATTTGTAGTTTTAATTAAATGACCATTTTCACATTTATAATAATAAGTATCACCGCTATTTCTGTGATGCTCAATATCAAATAAATCAAAAGCTGTGCCACAAGTGGTACAAATTCCATTGTTCCATCTTTTAGCATCTCCATTGTATTCAAGTTTAACAAGACCAATAAGACCAAAACCAATAGCAGAAGCAATCACAGCGCCAATAATAACTTTTGCTATACCATTTTTCATTCCAGAAGTAAATATCATTGCCATGAAAGTTCCAAGTGTAATTGTAAGAATAACACCACCAATAATAAACATTTTTCGTACCTCTCTTTTCTTTTTCTATGTATTCATTATACTACTGAATAACTCATTTGTCAATAGGTTTTTTATTTTATTTTTATTTTTTATTTTGTTTCCATTTCCTCTTGACATTATTATAATAACATACATGCGGTTACTTGTCAAGTCTTTTAATAAAAAAAGTGAGGAAAAATCCTCACTTTTAAAATCAATCTTCATTCATTTCAATGATAGCATTGCCGTCTGCATCACGTCCCCATGAGCCATTGAGCCAACCTGTATACCTTGTTGATACAATCTCATCATCATAGATACACATTGTACCAATATTATCCATGACCATTGAACAGAAGTCTCCAACCATCCAGTCCTCAATGCCTGTGAATGACCACTCATTACCACTAAAGTCTACACAGTACACAACGTCCTCTTCTTCATCAACCTCTGTGACTACAGCCAGCGCCGCATACACATCACGCTCGCATGTATCATCTACTGGATTGCTTGCGGCGAGTGCTGTATTACAGCCTGTCATCATCATCACTACCATCATCATCATCATAATCACTTTCTTCATTGCTCTTACCTCTCTTTCATTTGATAAGTTTATTATACAGTATAACCGCTTATTTGTCAAGCCTTTTTTGTAAAATATTTTTTGTTAATTTTTTAACAATCTCCGCCCTATTTACCAAAAAGAATGTTTGCGTTAATTAGTCCAGTATGTACTAATTCAATAGACTCGTATCATTTATTGTATCATAGATTCGGGAAAAAGTCAATGTACAAATTGCACAAGATTTCGCAATGATTTTTGTGCAGGATACCTATTTATAGCAAACAAGGCGCGCCATGACCGCCAGCGCGCCTATGTGCCATGGTACACGTATACTCCTACACTGGTACACCCTACCCCTATACCCATGGTACCCCATGCCTACTACCTACATACATACATGCATTGATACATTTGTTTTATTTATTTATTTATCTTATTGTCTTTGTCTTTGTTTATCTTATTGTCTTTGTCTCTCTTAGTCTTCTCTTCTCTCTTGCTCTCTCCTCTTGCTCTTTCCTTGCCCTTGGCAAGGCCTGCCCTTGGGCAGGGGCAGCAGGCCTTATCTCTCTTGTGCACGCCAATGTTTTATTTTATTTAATTATTATCCAGTAGTATACATGTATGGTATGGTATGTATGTATCCACATGTACTGTATAGTGTATGTGTATACATCATCTATTATGTATGTATCCAACAGATGTATGTCTGCACATGATGTAGTGTGTATTGTGCTGTGTGCATGCGGTCCTGTGTATGTATAGTAGTATACATGCTGTGCTGTGTAGTATGGACTACCTGTGCATGGTGTGCCCTTAGTGTATAGTCTATGTGTATCACATACATACTGTACATAGTGTGCTATTTATTCTTTAGTATGTTTGTGTATAAATAAAAAGGCATTGTGTATCATACACAATGCCTACATTAAACTCATTTTAATTTCAAATATTTTTTATCTGTTTTGGCGGGCACGCAAGATGCGAGGTCACCCCGTCGCTTCTCAGAATAGCGGCAATACCTTTGTTGTGTGTTTCTCAGATATCTTTGAGATAAAAAAGTCATTAAGAATTAGTGAGATAGTGTTATGGGGGGTGGTATTTCGGGAAAAAAATTTTTTTCGTTTTGATTTCAACTTTGCTCTGGGCAACTTTGACACGAAAAGTATCTTAGATTTCGGTCTTATGAAGAGTATCTTAAAATTCGATTTTTCTCAAATATTTATCAATTTCAAAATTACAGATAAATTCATCCAGGCATTCCCATCCCCAATCATTATACACCCATCCCTATCTTTCAAACAAGGCTGTACAAGATATAAAATCTCTCTATAACTTACATCATCTAAAACATATGCTTTATCAATTCTTTGACCCAATAATTTATCCCTATTATTTATGGGAAAAATAATAAATTGGGTCCCATCTCCCTTATCTAACTCTTCTTTAGCTCTCTTTCCATAAGAAACGTTTCTACAAAATATTCCAACTTTCTTACATTCGTCCATCATTATTTTTAAATTTAAACCAGTCCTTAAAAGAATCTATCGAAGCTTTGCCAGTATAAATCAAAAAGGTTTTACAACCAATTCCAACAATATAAATCATAGCAAAACTTCTTGCACAAATTCCAATACTTTTACCTAATGCTTCAAGCCCTAATCCCAACGCTTCCATTACTCTTCGTCCTCAATATATTTCTGCAGATTCTCAGGTACTTCAACGCCACACTCTACGAACGCAGCAACGGCTTCCCGCAACTTCTGATCATCATCTATTGGACTTGCCATACAAATACACTGTCTGCCATCGATTATAGCTGTGAATAATTCCAAATCAGAACCTTCCTCAAGAAACATTCTATCTCTTAACCCTTTTGGAATTGTAATTCTTCCTAAGCCATCAATTTTTCTACTTGTGTTTTCAGGAATTAACTGTTTCATCATTGTTCTCATATTTCATTTTTCTCCTTTGTACATTTTTTATTAAATTTCTTGCAAAACAAATTACATTGTCTCTCACCTGTTTCGCAAGGAAAATGATCCTCTAACATATCTAATTTATTATATTTTGTTATGTATGCGTAAAAATGTTCCCAATCAAAATTATCAAAAACCCTCTGCGCAATGTATTTTTCTCTTTTATCTATCCAATCATCCACGCTAATTTTAATGCCTTTTGGTTCTTCATAATCTCGGTCCATTCTTCGTCTTCGCCAGTCAAAAGGATATATATAACCGGCTTCCCGCATCATCACAGTAAAATCTGAGCTATATTGCATACAAGCTGCTCCATAAGAAGAAAGTATCATAACTAATATTTTGAAAATGGGTCCTCATTATCCCATCCTTCTGGAAAAATACAATCTAATAAACTATTTAATACGTTTACTAAAAAGAAACATGGTGCGCCAATTAAAAATATAAACATTGCCAAGCATCTATCAATATTAGAGCTTTGCGACATAGGCTTTATAAATTGAAAGCATAATGTGCAAAACATTAATAACCAAAAGAATACAATAATTTGTAACATTTTATCTTCTCTCCTTTTTTATTTTACATAGACATTTTAACATTTTTTTTCTATTTTGTCAAAAATTTGACTTAGGCTGGGAATTCTGTTATAATATATTTAGGTAATGGAGGTGACTATTATATTAAAATTAGATTATACTCTCACCTCAGCTGAAGAAAGATTAGAGTTAGTAAATAAAATTCTTGAGGAGAATAAAGAACCAAATGAGGCATATTTAGAAATCCTCGCAGAATACTTAGTAATTCCAATAGAGCGAGAAGAGAGACGACAACATAAGATTTTGACTGACAATCGCATGGCTACAGTTAATAAAAGAGAAACTTCTTTTGAAGGTTTAGTCTCCCAACTTGAAAATGGCGAAGATGGTATTTACAATTTATTAGATGATGGAAAAGGTAAGACAACAATATTTCAACCAAAAGTAACAATAACTAAAAAAGATGTAGAAGAAATTCCCTATTTAAAACAGATAAGAGATGCTATAAAAGTTTGGGAAGAAAAATTAAAAACCGCATCAGGTAGAGAAGCTTTTATTATTAAGAAAGCCATTATTGATTTGCGGAAAGACCAATACGTTATTAAAAATTCATATAAAAAACCAATCGTGTTTAGTAGAATAACACGTTCAAAACATATTACTAAATTTGAAGATTCATTTAGATTTGATGATGAAAATTATATTATTCCAGAAGGATACTCATTTTGCGACCCTGCGGTTTGTTCTGCAATCCTTTGCAATTACTCTCGTTTAAAAGAAGAGGGATTTGGGGACTTTGAAGGTGATACGTGGTATATGATGGAAGATTTTGATGATTTATGCGGACGTGCATTGTCCGATTATCCCTTATATGAGCGTATTGTGTCGGACAAGATTGACGGCATGCAAAATATTGAAATACAGGCCGATATTGAAGAACAATTTGAAGTTAAACATAGTTTAGAATATATTTCTAGCTTATGGAGGAAAAAGATTCCTAAGATTATTGCTTCACAAGCTGAAGATGATACATTAAATTGGTATTTTCTTAATAAAGAAAAAGGTAAATATAAACGTTGCAGTAGATGCGGCGAGATTAAATTAGCACATAATAAATACTTCAGTAAAAATAAGACGAGCAAAGATGGATTTTACAGTATTTGTAAAAAATGCCGAAATAAAAAGGACAAGAAATAATAATTTCGGACATCTAGAAATCTTAGTTAGTAAAGGGGGAATTTATTATGGCAGCAGGAGATACAAGATTCTGCGATAAATGTAAAAAAACAATTAACGAAAAAGAATTTTATGGTTCAAATAATTTAGAGAAATATCCTGACGGAAAATTAAATACTTGCAAAAAATGTTTAACTATGCATGTAGATAATTGGGACCCTAATACTTACCTATGGATTCTACAGGAGTGTGATGTACCTTATGTTCCAGAAGAATGGCAAAAATTACTTGCGAAATATGGTCAAGATAAAAGTAAAGTCACAGGAGTAACAATTTTAGGCAGATATCTTTCAAAAATGAAGTTAAAGCAATGGAAACAATATCGTTGGAAAGATACTCAGTTCTTGCAAGAATTAGCTGACCATAAGACAGAAGAAGCGATGAAAAGAGCTGGATATGGCGCGGCCGAGATTACCAAAGTAGTGATGGAGAATCGAGCTACAATACCAGAAGGAGATGTAGAAGTTCCGGTATACGATGACAGCTCATATATGAATATGTCGGACGCCGGCTTTGGAGCTACACCCGCAGATGATTACTTTGCCGATGAAGGTGATGATGATATTTGCGCTGACTTAACCGATGAAGATAAAAGATATTTGCGGCTTAAATGGGGAAAAGCGTATAAACCCGAAGAATGGGTCCGACTGGAACAACTCTATTTAGAGATGAAAAAGTCATATGATATTCAAGGTGCCGGTCATGAAGATGTATTGAAATTAGTATGCAAGGCCTCATTAAAAACTAATCAGCTTCTGGATATAGGAGATATTGATGGTGCTCAGAAAATGTCAAAAATGTATGACATGCTTATGAAGTCTGGTAAGTTTACTGCGGCACAGAATAAAGCTGATAATGGAGAGTTTTTAAATTCTATTTCAGAGTTTGTAGTATTATGTGAAAAAGAGGGTTTTATACCTCGTTATTATACAGAAGGTCCAAAAGACAGAGTTGATGAAACTATTTTGGATTTAAAAGATTATACTCATAGTCTTGTTGTAGAAGAAATGAATTTAGGTAATCTTATTGAAAATGCTGTTAAACAAATGGCTATTGAAGAGTCTAAAGAAGAAGATGAAGATATTGAAGAAGAATTATCATTTGAAGAGATTGAAGCTTTAAAAGATGAAGATTTTGAAGAATATGGAGATTTCATTGAAGAACAAGAAGAAGACGATGAAGAAATGTTAAGACAAATCCAGGAGGACAGATAAAAATGGCTTTACAAGATTTATTAGACTTATCTGACTCTAGAAAAAAGATTGGCCTCTCAGAAGAACGTGTGCGGGCTGTTATAAGTATAGGCCGCCAATATATTGCCTATTGGAGAGAATATCCTGATATGTTTGTTGACTACCTTTTGGAAATGGGAAATCCTCAAGACTTTAAATTTTTCTTTTATCAGAGAGTATTCTTACGAATTGCAATGAGACATCAATATGTTTATGCAGTATTTCCTCGTGCGTATTCAAAATCATTCTTATCAATTATGACTTTAATGATTAGATGCATTCTTTATCCTAAATGTAAACTCTTTGTTACTTCTGGAGGTAAAGAGCAGGCTGCAGGTATTATGAAAGAAAAGGTTCAAGAAATTTGTAACCTAATACCCGCATTTAAACAAGAAATTGACTGGACTCGTGGAAAGACTCTTGAAGGAAAAGATTATGCAAAATATGTATTTCAAAATGAATCTTATTTTGATAATATTGCGGCAAGAGAAAGCTCTCGTGGTAAACGTCGACATGCCGGAGTTATTGAGGAATGTGTAGGTGTAGATGGACAAATATTAAGTGAAGTAATAATCCCTAGATTTTGGGGCCTAGCAGCGTGAGCTACTAGTGCAAACGAGGTGAACCCGTGGTAAAGGGGTGTCTATTTTAAATAGGCTAACGGGGAAGAGTCAAGAATCCCGTGCCAAGTCTAATTAATATAATTAGGAAGGTGTAGAGACTATCGGTGATGAGTGTAGCCGAGTAGGAGAAGAGTTTACCACTTCTTCCAAGCGCCTCGCAACTGTTAGGGCAACTTGTAAAAATTATATAAAAAATTTTTTCATATAATTCCGAAGATGAATATTCAATGGAGGAATAATTATGAAAGAATGGAAAAAAATTATAATAGATGGAATAGAAACTAATTATAGTGTAAGTACTGATGGTAACATCAGAAATGATAATACAAATAGAATATTAAAACAAAGAACTTGCAATGAATATAAAAGAGTTTCTATTTCACTTGGACATGGAAATATGAAAAATCTAAATGTCCATAGATTAGTAGCTATTGCTTTTATTCCAAATCCAGACAATAAAGAAATTGTAAACCATAAAGATGGTGTTCGTTATCATAATAATGTAGAAAATTTAGAATGGGTTACATCATCTGAAAATGCTATTCATGCTCATAAAAATGGATTAGTTGGTTATCAGAAAATTAGACCAGTTAGACAATTTAATTTATTGGGAGAATGGATGATGGATTTTGAAAGTGCTAGTGAAGCAGCTAGACAATGTGAATGTCAACAAAGTAAAATTACTGAAGTATGTAAAGGTAATAGAAAAACTGCTGGCAATTATCAATGGAGATATGTTGATTCTAATTTAGAAAGACTACCTCCTGTATCAAAGCCTAGTTGCACTAAAAAGAAAGTTGCTCAATATGATAAGAATGGTAATTTAATTGCTACTTATGAAAGTTATAAAGCAGCTGCAAGAGCCGTAAATGGCACTTCATCTGCAATAAGTAGAATATGTAGTAATATACCAGGCTTACACACACATAAAGGTTATGTGTGGAAAATAGTTGATGATATAGTCCAAGAGGAAATTGAATAATTTTCTCTTGACAATGAATATTTCTCGTATGTGTATGGACGGTTCAACTCATCCAGAAGAGCAATTAAATAAATCCCAATTATACATTACTACTGCTGGATATAAAAATACATATCCTTATGATAAATTAATACAGTTCCTTGTATGGCAAATCGTAAAACCAGAAAAAGCCATGATTATGGGTGGTACTTATAAGATTCCTGTATTAGTTAAACTACTTGATAAAAACTTTGTAAAAGACCTAAAGATGGATGGCACATTCAATGAATCATCTTTTGCCCGTGAATATGAATCTAAATGGTCTGGTACAGTTGAAGATGCATTCTTTAATTCAGAAAATTTTGATAGAAACAGGATTTTAAAGCAACCAGAAAAAGAAGCCTCTGGACGAATTGGAAAAGGTGGATATTATGTTTTAGCTATGGACGTTGGTCGTAAGGGTTGTGATTCAGTCGTTTGTGTGTTTAAAGTTACACCGCAGCCACGAGGAGTTTCATTAAAGCAGTTAGTTAATATATTTATATTAAGTGATGAACATTTTGAAGATCAATGTATAAAAGTAAAAAAACTATTTTATAAATTTAAAGCTAAACGTCTTGTTATTGATGGTAATGGTCTTGGTATTGGTCTATTAGATTATTTGGTTAAACCGCAAATAGACCCAGATACAAATGAACTATTTCCAGATTTTGGCGTTTATAATGATGAAGATGGATATTATAAAAAATATAGAACTCAAAATTGTGAACAAGATGCTTTATATATAATTAAAGCAAATGCACCAATTAATACTGAAGCTCATGCGAATGCTCAAACTCAACTTTCTTCTGGAAAAGTTAAAATGTTAATAGATGAGCGTGTTGCAAAAACAAAATTACTTGGAACTAAGGTTGGTCAAAACATGACTCCTGAGGAAAGGGCAGAATATTTAAAACCATTCACTTTAACTTCTATATTAAAGGAGGAAATGATGAACCTTCGTGAAGAAACAGAAGGTGTAAATATTATTCTAAAACAAGCAAATAGAGGTATTAGAAAAGATAAATTTTCTGCTTTTGAGTATGGATTATATTATATTAAACACGAAGAAGATAATAAGAAAAAGAAAAAGAAATTTAATGCTAAAGAATGGTGTTTCTTTAATTGATATAATAATAGTAGGGAGGCGTGAATAAAAAGTGGATGCAAGTTTTGGAGAACGTAAGATACATGAAATATTAGAAGAGTCGGGTTTAGATTATAAGATGGAATATATCTTTCCAGATTTGCGTAGCTCAAGTGGACGACCTTTAAGATTTGATTTTGTCATATTTGATGATGATGGAAATATTGATTTTATTATTGAATATCAAGGAAAACAACACTATGAGCCAAGTGCAAAATTTGGTGGCAAAAGAGGTTTCTATCAACAACAGTTTAATGATAATAAAAAAAGACGTTTTTGTGCGTTACATGATTTTAACTTAATTGAAATTCCATATACAGAAGAAAACCTCCTTTCATATGATTATATAATGAAAAAAGCTGGATACTAAAAGGAGGTGAATTTTTGCGTAACAGACAGGAAGAGATTCGGTCAAAAGGTTTTGATATGATTAATTCTCGTCGAGGATATGAAGGTCCAATAGATTATGGAAAGATTAAAGTTGGAACTAAAACCCTCGATGATGCTGTTTTAAATCTGGGTTCAATGCCTAAAATCCGACATGACTTTGGAAATAAAGCATTTATACTTCAAACCATTAGTGAGAGAAATTTACCTTTAATAAGAGAAATTTCTAATTATTTTTATAATACAAATGGTATTTATTCTAAAGTATGTGATTATTTTGCTTATCTATATAGATACGATTGGTATATAACGCCGGAGATTAAAGATGAATCAGAAAAGTCTTTTGAAAAAGCTTTAATTGATTTTAATAACATTTTAGGCTATCTTGATAATTCACATATTAAGAAGGTTTGCGGTGATATAGCCAGTGAGGTTGTAAAGAATGGAGCTTATTATGGGTATATATCTCCATCAAGAGATGGATTAGTTCTACAACAATTACCGATTAATTATTGTAGAACAAGATTTAATATTGGTGATGTGCCAGTAATTGAATTTGATATGCGTTTCTTTGATGAAAACTTTAGAGATGTTAATTATAGAATGAAAATTCTAAGAATGTTTCCTAAAGAGTTCCAAAAGGGATACGTATTATATAAACAAGGTAAGTTAGAACCTGATACAGAATATTATCCATTAGGTCGTCGTGATAGTCATTTAGTTAATACTAATACACAATTAAATTGGCGTCCTGGTTATTGGTACACTCTTGAACCAGGTTCTGCGGTTAAATTCTGTTTTAATAATGGTGACCAACCATTATTTATAAATGCGATTCCCGCAATATTAGATTTAGATGCGGCACAAGATTTAGACCGAAGAAAACAAATGCAACAACTTTTGAAAATCGTTATACAAAAATTACCATTTGATAAGAATGGTGATTTGATTTTCGATGTAGATGAAGCCAGAGATATTCATAATAATGCTGTTGACATGTTACAACACGCTATTGGAGTTGATGTTTTAACAACTTTCGCAGATGTACAAGTTGAAGATATGGCTGATTCTAATACCACAACTACATCAGATGATTTGGAACGTGTCGAGAGAACTGTATATAATTCTTTAGGTGTTTCAAAGAACTTATTTAATACAGATAGTAATTTATCTTTGGAGAAATCAATTCTTCAAGATGAATCTACAATGCGAGTTTTACTTTTACAATTTAATTCATTTTTTGATAAGATTACACAACAGTTGGGAAGTAATAAAAAGAAATATAATTATAGATTTTATATGCTTGAAACAACTCAGTATAATTATCAGAATTTAGCTAAAATGTATAAAGATCAAGTTCAAATGGGGTATTCAAAGATGCTCCCACAAATTGCTATGGGACATTCACAAAGTTCTATTATTCATACTGCATTCTTTGAGAATAAAGTATTGAAGTTAAGTGAGATTATGATTCCTCCTCTTATGAGTTCTACTTTAAATGCGGACTCAATTTTGGGTACTAATAATCAAAATAATAACTCAAAAAATCAAAAAACATCAGAGGAAACAAAATCTACAGCTTCTACCACTAAAACAGTAAAAACAAGTGACGGTGCTGGGCGTCCTGAGAAGGCTGATAGTGAGAAGAGTGAAAAGACAATTCAAAATAAAGAATCTATGTAGGGAGGATTAAAGATGGCACATTCAAGTGTAAGTTTAGAAACCCCTATTGAGTTTATAAATATCACTCCTCTTAATCCTCTTATTTCAAAATGTCAGATTAAAGTTTGTTATGTTCAAGATACACCAAATAGAAATGGTAGTATCATTACTGAAGAAGTTGCGAGAAAGATTGCAAATAGTCTTCCTGGTAGTCCAATTGTAGGATATTACAATAAGGCTACTGGAGATTTTGAGCAACATAACAAACAAATTGACATTTCAAATGGAGAGTTTAAGTTGACTGATTCAACAAGACCTTATGGTTTTGTAGATTTAGGCGCAAAGGTTTGGTTTCAAGATTTCTTAGATGATGGACAAACCGTTCGTAAATACCTTATGACTGAAGGATATTTGTGGACAGGTCAATACCCTGAATGTCAAAGAGTAATTGACAAGGGTAATAATGAGTCTATGGAATTAAATAAAGAAACTTTAAATGCAACTTGGACAAAAGATGAAAGTGGAAAACCACAATTCTTTATTATCAATGAAGCAATTATGGAAAAACTTTGTATTCTTGGAGAGGACTTTGAACCTTGTTTTGAAGGCTCATCTGTAACAGCTCCAAAGGTACAATTTTCTTTTGATCCTAATTTTACCACTCAATTTAATTCTATGGTAAAAGAAATGAAAAATTTATTAGATAAAGGAGGAACGCAAGTGTTTACTACTTATGCAGTAAAAGTTGGTGACTCTCTTTGGAATGCTTTATATGCTCATACAAAAGATACATATAGTATTGCAAGAGTATGTGAAGATGAAGGACAAAAATATGCCGTTCTTCAAAATAGAGCAGACCAAAAGTATAGTAGATTAGACTTTTCTTTAAACGCAGAGAATGAGGTTATGTTTGCAGATAATGTAAAAGATATTGAATATACTCCATCAGAGGATGTTCAGTTTGCGTTAGCTGACGTTGAGGCCTTTGAAACTGAGTTCAAGAAGAAAGAAGAAGAAGAAAAGGCTAAGAAAGGCGATCCTGAAAATAAAGATCCTGAGCAGAAAGATCCAAAAGCAGATCCTAAAGAGGACCCTAAGAAGGATGACCCAAAGGACCCAGGAAAAGAGGATCCAGAGTCAGATGATGAGGACAAAAAAAATAAAAAAGATACAAAGAAAACTCAATATTCATTAGAAGAGATACCAGAATATCAAACTCTAAAATCTGAATATTCTGCATTAGAGGGGCAACTTTCTACCTTAAAAGCCCAACTCGCATCTCTTGAGCAGTTTAAGCTCGATACAGAAAGAGTTAAGAAACAGGAAATGATTGATAAGACTTTCTATATGCTTTCCAACGAAGATAAGAAAGATGTTATTGATCATATTGATGAATACTCATTAGACGATATTGAATCTAAACTTTCAGTAATTTGTGTTCGTAATAGAGTTAATTTCTCAGCTCTTGAAAATGATGATAACCCATTGAATGGACCAACAACTTATAATCTTGGTGATGTTCAATTTGGAGACCAATCAACTCCAGCATGGGTTCAAGCTGTTTTAAAAACTGCAGAAACATTAGATTAATTAAGGAGGAATAAATAAATGGCTTTTAAAGACTTTTTAACCGCAGGTTTAGATCGTGCAGGCTTAAAGTCTCAGGCAGAGTATGTTGATTTTGGATTCGGTCAAGTAGAACCAAATCATCTTTCAGCTCAAAGAACTGGACAAATTTATGCACAGCTCCCTGCAGCTCCAGCTATTACCATGCTTGAGCAAGGTCAGTTTGTAAAATATGATTATGCCGCAAATGATAACGGTATTGGAGAAGTTAATTTCACTGGTAATGGCGAATGGATGCTTGTTTACAATGAAATTAAATTATATAAAAACCACTTAGATGGAACAAAACAATGGGATTGTGAATTCGTAATGCACAAGGATAATTATCAAGCTCGTATCTATAGTCCATATGACTATGAGCAAGCTGAGATTGAGTATCATGATTGGCATAGACTAAACGGAACTGATGAAAAGGGAAAAACAAGTATGACTGTTAATACTTATGTTTCTCTTGACATTGAAGGAAAAACTGTTACTATTGGTGGTGAAAGATACGCTGTTACTGGAGATGCAGAATCAGGACGTAAGTTCACTTACAAAGGAACAGAATATGAGTTAGATGAAAATGGTCAGTCTAAGAAACAAGTTCCAGTAGAATATACATATGATGATGTTACATCTGATGTAGCTGATATCTATGAAATGGGATGGACAAACGATCCATGGAAGAGACTTGGTATTTATCGTGAAAGAAAAATGCCTAAAGGAACTACAATGGTACCTCGTGTATTCAAAACAAATGTAGGAGATATCTTCACAACTAATACAATTGGTGAAAGAGAAGTTTCTGTTGGAGACGTATTAACACCACGTGCTAAAGATGGTATCTTAGCTAAAGAAGGTGCTGATGCGGCTGGCGTAATGAAGTGGCAAGTAGTTAAAGTTTATACAATGCCTGATAACCAAAAAGGCGTAAAAATTATGCGTATAGCGTAAGGAAAGGAGGATAATATTAATGTTAGATAGAAAAAATCTTGTATCTCTAATGAAAACAGTTGCTAAAGCTGATCCTTCCGCTCCTACCGCTTATAGCTTTAATGGACAATCTTTAAGCTACGAGGCTATGAATCAGACTTTACGTAATGAATTAAATGAGTTGGCAGGTACTTATTCACTATACAGAGAGAATAAGAACTTAATCTTCTCTATGATTGAAGAAACACTTGATGAAGTTCTTCCAAAGAAAGTTATTCAGCAATATGATCAGTTTGCTGAGGTTAAGACTTTTGCACAAGGTGACAAACCTATTTTCCGTCGTCCATTAGCAAACAGAAATCGTGCTAAACAGTTCATCACAAGAGTAGGTCTTGCTGGAATGTACGAAGTATTCAAACTCGGACCAACCGAGGCAGAAAGCTTCGAAGTACGTACAAGCGCTATTGGAGGCGCTGCTCAGATTGGATTTGAGGAGTTCCTTGATGGTCGTGTTGACTTCGCTGAAGTTACAAAAATTATTATGGATGGTATGGATGAATTAATCTATAAAGAAATTGCATCTGCATTAAAAGCATCTATTAATCAGCTTCCACCAGCAAATAGAGTTGCTGCTAATGGATTTGATGAAGCTGCTATGGATAGACTTATTACTATTGCGGCTGCTTATGGAACACCTACTATCTATTGTACATATGAGTTTGCTGTTCGTATGATTCCACAGGAAGCATGGAGATATACAGAAGCCATGAAGACTGAACTCTGGAATACAGGACGTTTAGCTAACTATAAAGGCACTAAAGTTATTATTCTTGAGCAAGGTTTTGAGGATGAAACTAATACTCGTAAATGCATCGATCCTGGATATGCTTGGGTTATTCCAACTGGAGCAGATGGAAAACCTGTTAAAGTTGCTTTTGAGGGTGGTACAATTGTTGATGAATTTAACAACTACGACCGTTCTCGTGAAATTCAAGTATATAAGAAAGTCGGCGTAACATGTATTCTTGCTAATAACATCTGCGCTTATTGTGATACATCATTACTTGGTAAAATGTATACTTGGGATCTTGATGGAGTTACTGGAAAAGTTGCCACTTATGATGGTAGAAAATCTGGAACTTTAGCTTAATAAAATACCGTAATATATTATTAGGGGAGAAGGGAACGTAAGTCTCCCTCTCCCCTTATTTTTAGTTAGAGAAAAAGGAGATTAATTATGATTACTGAAAATACAATGTATAATGTAAAAAACAGAAGTTCAAGCGTTGTCGTTTATAGGATTCCTGAAACAAATCTTCGTAGAGAATTTGCGCCAGGAGAGACAAAGAAAATTCCATTCGGAGAGTTAGAAAAATTAACATACCAGAGTGGCGGAAGAGAACTTCTTGAAAACTTTCTACAGATTTTGGAAGAAGAAGTTACTACTGATTTAAACGTTAATAGAGAGCCAGAATATAATATGTCTGAGGAACAGATTCGTGATTTATTATTAACAGGGTCTTTGGATGCCTTCTTGGATGCACTTGACTTTGCTCCTATTGGCGTTATTGATTTAATTAAAACAATGGCAGTAGGTCTTCCATTAACTGATTTGAATAAAAGACGAGCTTTAAAAGAAAAAACTGGTTTTGATGTTGACAGTGCTCTTCGTCATGTTGAGGAAGAAAAGATTGCTGAAAAGCCTTCTAATGGCATTAATACATCTGGTGCCGCACCTACTCGTAGAGTACAGCCTGCCGCACAAGAAGGAACAGCTCGTAGAACTACACCTAAATATAAAGTAGTTGAAACTAAAAGTGAATAATTAAAAAGGAGGACATTATAAATGGCAGAAGGAACACCTTTCTCAGCTATATATAATTGCTTTCTTGGAAAAATCACTGATGATATGTATATGGAGTTAACTCCAGAAGACACTATAAAAGATCTTCAAAGACTTCTGATTCAAGCCATTCCAGGGTTTGAATTTCCTCGTAAAAATTTGGACAACTATGAAATTAAAGTTGTTCAGATGAAAGAGGATGAAGTTCTTCCAGATGATTTTATTATTGGTGTCATTTGGAATGACCTTTCAGATAATACTGTTGACGTTCCAGATGTTATAGTAGAAAAATCCGCTTTTGCGGAAGAGCTTACTTCTGAAGAAATAAATATCCTGGCTCTTTTAATGAAACAAGGTTGGGTTCAGAGACAGGTTACTTCTATTGAGAATACCAGAATGAAATATTCTGGTTCTGATTTTAAAATGACTTCACAAGCAAACCATCTTCAAAAATTACTTTCTCTTTTGGAAGAATCAAGAAGAGATTCTTTCCATATGCAAAGATTATATAAGAGACGTAAAAAAGATAGAGATGGACATTATGAGTCAAATTGGTCTGTATTGAGGGAAAGAAGTGCTTTGCGATAAATATGAGATTGAATTCTCTCAAGAAATTATTCAGAAGACTGTTCGTCGTTTAACCAACCAACTTTGGAAATTAATTCCAATGAGAGAAAATGACGAAGATTGGTATAAACAATTACAAACTGTAACATTGGAGATTGCGGGACTGAATGAGCTTTTCATCAGTCCTATTTTTTTACAACTATTAAGTAAATTAGAAGGGTTGCAAATTAAAGAAGTAAATTTTGAGTTGTATCGTAAGACTATTTTTGAATGTATTAATATCTTACAGGAGCTAAACTAATGTCAGGTTATGATAAGAAAATAAAACGCAACACTTCTTTAAATTTAATGGCAGGCCGCCTTGATATATATGACGGAACGCAGGAACGTCCAGATGATTCAGAGAAAGAGAATACAACTTCTAACTTAGATGGATTAAAAGATCAAATTTTAAGACTCCATCAAGGTGGAGGTTATTTACAGCAAGATAGAATGATAGCTGATAAAAAAAGGTCTTTAGATAGGGCTTTATTGTATTCTTACCAAGCTTGTACAATTAAAAGAATTGCTTGTACTGATAATATGGATAATACTACGATTTATCCAAATGTTCATCATTTAAACAATAAAGAAACATGTAGAGCTTTAATTAATCCAGATAAAAATAAAATGGACTATGATGATAAAATTGTTTCAATACCCTATGAAGACAATTATCATCCTGGAGATGTTTTTGAATGGGTTGGAACTAATACTTATTGGATGATATATCTTCAAGAATTAGAAGAAAGAGCATACTTTCGAGGAGAAATTAGAAAATGCTCTCATCAGATTAATTGGGAAGATGAAAATGGAGAACATTCAACTTATGCCGCAATTCGTGGTCCAGTTGAAACAAAAATTAATTATATTCAAAAGCATAAAATAAGTGTAGATACTCCAAATTATTCATTAGATATCTATATCCCAAGAAATAAAGAAACTTTATCTTTCTTTAGAAGATATCAAAAATTTTACCTTCAAAGTAGAGAAGAAGGTGGTCCAATTATTTGTTGGAGAGTTGAAGCTGTTGATTGGATTTCTACTCCTGGAATTTTAGAAGTAACAGCTGTAGAATATTATATAAATGAAACTGAAGATGACCTTGAAAAAGGAATCGTTGGTGGATTAAAAGTTGATCCAATAGATCCAAATAAAGATTTAATGAGTATGGCTATAGAAGGACCTACATTTATTAAGCCTAAACAACCTTATGAATATTATTGTAAAGGATTTAATAGTGGGGCTGAGGCTTGGTCAATTGATACTAATAAGTATCCAGTTGAATTTAAAGTTGACCCTAAAGACCCAATGCATATTAAACTTATTTGGTTTAAATCTTATCATGGTCAATTTGAATTGAAGTATGGTAATTATTCAAAGACAATAGTCGTTGAATCATTATTTTGAGCGAAAAAGGAGATTATATAAATGAAAGTAGAAAGATTTTCTTTACCTAAATCAAGTTTTCTTTCTATTGAGAAAGATCTAAATATTATTACAGACAAAGTTTTAAGCTGTGATAGATTAAAAAAATTATTATATTATACAACTGAAGATGCTTTAGATAAGCCTAATTTAACTATTGAGCAATCTAATATGTTATTTGGTAAAAATATAAAGATAGTACCAAAATTAACTGTAGATGGAAGTGTATTAAATTATATTATGATTAATTTTGATAATTTTAGTACAAATGCCACTAATCCTGAATTTAGAGATAATATTATTGAATTTGATATTATATGTCATTTTGACCAATGGAAATTAAATGATTTCCAATTAAGACCTTATAGAATTGCGGCAGAGCTTGATTCTATGTTAGATAAAAAACATTTAACAGGAATTGGCGATTTAGAATTTTTAGGAGCAAATCAAATTATTTTAACAGATGAATTTGGTGGATTATGTTTAATGTATTCTGCTATTCATGGAGAGGAAGATAAAAAGGGGATGCCTAATCCGCAAGACAATATTTCTTTTATAAGAGATTATAAAAAACAACATGGCTTAGAGGAATAATAAAATGGATACCAGATTGGCATTAATGACAGGTTGTGATTATCCTATTCCAGAATGTCAACTGACATTGCATCAACCCACAATAAAAGAAATAGGATTAATTGGTGAAAATGATTTTTTTACAGGTTCACAGTGCTTATCTATTTATAAAAGTATGTTTGTCACAGAGGACAAAAGTGCTTTAGACGATATAAATAATTTTCAAATATTTATGACAGTAATGAGGGATAAAGAATCTATGGAGAAAAAACATAGCGTCCTTCAAGTCTTAACTTTGTTTTTTCCTAAATATGACAAAGTTTTGTTTACTCCACAATCATTACTTTTTCAAAGTAAGGAAGAAAATGTAGTTATTGATGAAAATAATTTTGATTTTCTTCAAGCAGCAATTCGAGAGGTTACATGTTCCAAAAGTGGACCAATGGACCAACAGGCTTTTAACCCAGCGAATGATAAAGCCAGAGAAATTGCAGAGAAATTAATGAGGGGGAGACAAAGGGTTGCGGCCCAGAATGGTTCCGCAAACACGAGTATATTTAGTTTATATCTTTCTATTTTATCTGTTGGATTACCAATGCCTGTAACAGACTTGGTAAACTGTACAATGTTTCAATTATATGATCTCATGGAGAGATATTCACTATATATGAATTGGGATTTAGATGTGCGGACTCGTTTAGCGGGTGGCAAACCTGATTCTCAACCAGACAATTGGATGAAAAATATTCATCAATATTAAAAGGAGGAAAATGCACTATGAAATTTGGTGTTCGTGAAATTTGTGATGTTGTTTTAAGAGCAAAATCTGCACAAAAGATCGGAAATAAAATTTTCTATAAAAATGAACCTGTAATTTATTTCGATACATTGAAAACCTCCAGTATGGAAGGTGCAGCTACCACTGTATATGCACAAGGTGGTCGTGGTAATGCTCGTTTAGTAGCATGGGAAGGTGAGCGTACTGTAACATTCACCATGGAAGATGCTTTAATTTCTCCAGAAGGATTCATGATTCTATCTGGTGCAGGACTTATTGAAGCTACTGATGGAAAACCAATCTATCAACATGTTACTGAAACAGTAGATAGAGGTGAAGTTTCTGTTAATGAAAAAGAGATGACAATTAAGATTTCTCAGAAACCTTATTTTGGAACTAAACCTGAAGAGGGTGAATTTGAAGTTGCAAAAGAGGAAATGGCTTATGTAATGCTTATGAAAGATGGTGAAATTGTTTCTGAGCCTTACATTCCAGTACATGAAAATGTTACAATTGGAGCAGATGGAAGTTACTCAATTAGAGTTGCAACTCATCCTACTTATGCAGAATTAACAAAGGCTGAAAAAGAAGAATTTCATAAGACTGGTATTACACCAGCTTCTCATACAGATTATATTATCAAATCTGATTTCCCAGAGTTTGATAGTGTTCTTGTTGATTATTATGTAGAACGTAAAGGAAATGCTAAACAGATTGAAATTACTGCTGATAAATTTGGTGGTAATTATTATCTTGAAGCTTCTACATTATTCCGTGATCAAAACGGAGTAGATATGCCAGCTGAATTTATCATTCCAAACTGCAAGATTCAGTCTAACTTTACATTTACTATGGCTTCTTCTGGAGACCCAAGTACATTTACATTTACTATGGATGCATTCCCAGATTACACAAGATTCGACCATAGCAAGAAAGTTATGGCAGCTATTCAGATTATTGAGGATGCAGGTTCTCAAGATATTCATCGTCATAGCACAGAACATGAGGATGCACATAACTTATTAACATTTTAATTTATAGGGGAAATATAGGAAACTATATTTCCCCTTATTTTGCGTTAAAGGAGAAAAAAATGTTAGATTTTAAAAGAAATATAAATAGAGTCTATAAAAATAGAGAGCCGTTTTGGGGGAAATATGTTGAATTAAATAGTGTTGAAGTTCCAAGTTTAGATGCGATTCAACAATACCAGTTATCTAAAATTCAAATGTTTCAACAGCAAGCCACTCAAAGAGCTGCTAATAAATATGCAAATATTAATGCTTTATTTAAATCAGGTGCAATTAATTCACTTCCATCTGAATATAGTCAAGATGAAAATCAAACTTTGGATAAAGTTATTACTAAATTAGTTACTTTATTAAATTCAACTTATAGTGGAAAAAATAAAGATGGTTCTTTTAATTATGAAAGACTTAATAATCAATTAAGCGCATTGAGACAAGCTATTGAATCTACTAATAGTGCTTTAATTGGAGCTGGAGCAGATGGAATACCATCTCAATATTTGGATAGAATTGATGAAGCTATCTCTGCTTGCGGAATGGGAGATTTAAGTAAAGAAACTTTATCTGTTTGGTTTAAACAGTTAAATTTATTTAAAGGTAATTTAGTAGAAGATTTAGGTGTTGAATGGTTAAAAGCACAAAAAATTCCTAATATTACAACTTTAAATACTGGTTCTTTGAACTTACAAGGAGAAGTATCTCAGGGCCGCCATAGAGGACAATTAATTCAAGATTTAATGATGTTAGATATTTCTATTCCAAATATAGGAAATATTCCTATCACATATAAACCAGCAGGTAGTGATGCATATATTAATTCAACAATCAGTCAATTATTGGCTGATATGGATTCAGCTTCTGGTGGTTCTAAACAAATTATTATTACTGATGAAGGATATGATACTTTATTAAGTTTATCTGCATTAAATATTCAAGCTAAAGCTGGTTTAAATCAAAAACCTTGGAATGAAAATAAAAATACAAGTGTTTCTATTAGTGAGTTTGATGCATCAGATGGACTTGCCGTTTCTGCATATAAAACTTTTGAATTATTGCATGAGTTAGATCAAGATGTTCATAATGCAAATGAAGATTGGGTTAAAACCAGTAGTAATGATTATAATATGTTAGCTGATTATGGTTTAGCATCATGCCTTTTTAAAATTTTGCATCTTGAGGAGCAAGGGAATCAATATTTATTAACTCCAGATGGTTTTGTTACATATACTGAGAGAATGGCTAAATTGATGGAAAATCGAAAATCAAGAGTTCATATTAAAGGTAGAGTTACTGTAGATAGTAATACTCTTAATAATCAGTATCCTGTTGGTATGACTAATATAAACTAATATTTGACAAAAATAAAAAAATATGTTATATTTTATATAAAGAAGAGTTTTAAGGAGGCTATGTAGATGGCAAAAATTGGTTTTACAAAACTTTCTCTCAAGAGAAAAAACGAAGTAAAAACTATTACTATAAATAATAATCAAATTGAAATTAAACAGTATTTACCTGTTAATGAAAAATTAGATTTAATTGCAAGAGTAATTAATGGAGCACATGACCAAAATAATTTTCCTAATCCAATTAAGATTGAAGTAATTGGTACATTAGAGATGATTATGGCATATACTAATATTTCTTTTACTGAAAAGCAAAAAGAAGATATTCCTAAGTTATATGACCTTTTAGAAGAGAATGGCGTTATTAAAGATATTATTTCTCAGATTCCAGAAGATGAATATAATTTTATTATTGATGGAATTAATAAAACTGTAGATGCGGTTTATACATATAATAATTCTGTTTTAGGTATTTTGGAAGCAGTATCTAAAGATTATTCTAATTTAGATTTTGATGCAACTCAGATTCAAAAGAAAATGGCAGACCCAGAGAATCTTAAACTGGTAAAAGATGTATTAACCAAATTAGGATAATATATCCTGCGTATCTTCTAAGAAAAATAGAGTTAAAAGGAAGAGAGTTTTAATTAACTCTCTTCCTTTTTTTTATTTTGCAAAATAAAAAAACTTATATTTGGAGAGAAAGGAGAAATTTGAAGATGGCAAAACAATTAAATGTTAGTCTCGCTTTTACAGCTGATACTAGTCAGGCAAAAGCGCAGATACAGGATTTGCAATCACAGCTAACAAAATTAGCCACTTTAAACAAACCTAATAATGCTAACGGTTTTATGATGACTTCTGAATTAAAAGAAGCCGCAAAAGCCGCACAAGATTTAAAGAATAAATTACAAGCTGCAACAGATGTAAATACAGGTAAATTAAATCTTGATACATTAAGTCAATCTTTATCCAAGAGTGGAAAATCTCTTGAAACATATAGAAAAGCTTTATCAAATTTAGGACCTGCTGGAGATCAAGCATTTGCATCTTTAGCCACTTCTATTCAAAAAGCAGAAGTACCTTTAAAAACAACTAATAAATTATTAGATGAATTTAAAACCAGTTTAGCTAATACTGTAAGATGGCAATTATCATCCAGTATGTTACATGGATTTTTAGGTTCTTTGCAATCAGCTTTTTCATATGCTCAAAATTTGAATAAATCTTTAACAGATATTCAAATTGTAACTGGAAATAGTTCTGATTATATGGCAAATTTTGCTGGAGAAGCTAATAAAGCCGCTCAAGCACTTTCTACTACAACTAAAAATTATTCAGATGCTTCATTAATTTTCTTCCAACAAGGTTTAAATGATGATGAAGTTGCTAAGAGAACTGAAACAACTATTAAAATGGCTCAGGCTACTGGAGATAGTGTAGACCAAGTATCTTCATATTTGACAGCTATTTGGAATAACTTTTATGATGGTTCAGAATCTCTTGAGCATTATGCTGATATTATTACTAGATTAGGTGCGGCAACTGCATCAAGTAGTTCAGAAATTGCTGAAGGACTTCAACAATTTGCTGGTATTGGTAATACAATTGGTTTAAGTTATGATTATGCAACCGCTGCATTAACTACTTTAACAGCTACTACAAGACAGTCTGCAACTGAGATTGGTAACTCTTTAAAGACTATTTTCTCTCGTTTTCAAGGTGTGAAATTAGGAGATACTCTTGAAGATGGAGTAGATTTAAACAAATATTCTAATGCGTTAAAAAAAGTTGGTGTTGATATTATTGATGTCAATGGTGATATGAAAGATATGGATACCATTCTCGATGAAACTGCAGACCATTGGGGCGGATTATCAAGAGCACAGAAGATGGCTTTTGCAGAAACTGCCGCAGGTACTATGCAATATACAAAGCTTGTTACACTTATGGATCACTGGGATGATATGAAACAGAATCTTGCTTTTGCACAAGATGCTGATGGAACTCTTGATGAACAAGCTGAAATTTATGCGGAATCTTGGGAAGCCGCTCAAAAAAGAGTTAGAGCTGCATGGGAAGCAATTTGGAATGATTTAATTAATGATGATTTCTTTATTACTTTATTAAATGGAGCTGAAGATGCTTTACATGCCATTGATGATATTATTGATTCTATGGGAGGACTAAGAGGGGTTATTCTTTTAGTTGGAAATGCTCTAACAACAGTATTCAGTAAAGAAATTGCGGGTGAAATTAATCGTTTAGCAGGAAACATTAGAATTAGTACTGGTGCTGCAAAAGAGAATTCTACTCAATTAAAACAAGATGCAAGTAACCAGATTCGTAAAATGACAAGTGATTCTGTAGATAGTAGCACTGGAGAAGCTATGAATACAGTTTATAGCACTCAAGCTAATTTACAAGATCAATTAATTGCAAAAGCAGATCAATTAAGTGCTGAAAGAAAAGAAGAGCTTCAAGGACTTTTAGATATTAATAGTGCTTTAGGTCAAGAAATTATTCTTTCTGGTAAGGCCGCAGATGCTGCAAAAAGACAAGTGAAAAATCGACAAGAGCTTTTAGCAGGAAAAATGAGAAGAGCAGGCGTTGCTGGAGCTAATGATGAATTAGATAATTTTACCTCTCGAATGGAATCTGTTGGAAAATTAAAAGCTAATTCTTCTAATGTATTAGAATCATTAGAAAAGACCAGTGAGCAAATTAAAAATAATGTAGATGAAGTAAATAAAATATCCTTAGCACCATTAGAAAGTAGCTTTTCTAGAATGAAAAATGCTGCAATGGGAATTGAAAGTCAATTAACCAAGGAAAGTTCTACAGATTTAATGGCTACAATTGAAAAAGCTGAAAATATGGTAAAAGCAGGTAAAGATGAAACTAGAAAATGGTTTGAACCTTCAAAAAAAGATTTACAAGAAATGATTACTTATCTGCAACATATTCAATCTCTTACCGATGAAGCTAATGATAATATTATGAATAAAGCTCCTGGAACAGAGGAAACAAGGGCTGCAGTCGAGAATCTTGGAGATGAAGCATTTTTAGCAGGACAAAAAATTGAACAAGCAAGTCAACAAAATGATCATTATGTTGAAAGTAGTGATAATGTTCGTGATAGCATTAATGATACAGCTGGTTCTTTTTCTGATTTTGGGCAAAAAGCTATTACAGTTGCAAATACAATTACTACAACTATGATGGTTGTTACTAATTTAGGTAGTGCTATTAGTAATTTAAGTAATTCTGATATGTCTTGGGGAGAAAGGATTACTGGATTATTAGGAACTATTTTAACAATGGCTCCAATAGTAATTTCTAATATCGTTCAAATTAAGGCTACTTTTGGAGGACTATCTGGATTAATTGGCGCTTTAAAGGGAGACTTTTTATCTTTAGGTTCTGCCATTGCTGGAGTAGTGACTACAATAGCAGGTACTATTGGAGTTGTTGCAACTGTCACATTAGGTTTAGCTGCATTGGCCACTGTTATTGGTGCAATAATTGTTATAGCAAATAGACCTATAAGTTTAAAAGAACAATTAGAAGAAGCAACTGAAGCTGCAAATCAAGCTAAACAAGGTTTACAAGATGCAAAAACTGCCGCACAGGATTTAGAAACTGCTTTTAGTGGATATGATTCAGTATTAGAAACTCTTAATAGTTGTACTCAAGGAACACAAGAATGGCGAGATGCTTTATTAGGCGTTAATGAATCTGTTATAGATATTTTATCTAATGCCCCTCAATTAGCTTCTATGACAAATGACGTTGGTGAAAATGCAATCTATAGAGATGAAAATGGTGCGTTAGCAATTCATGATTGGGCAAGAGAGCAAGTCACTCATGATGCAAATCAAGAAAAAATTAATGCTCAAGCCGCAGTTTATCAAACAGATCAAAATAAGCGAGATTTACAAGAACAACAAGATTATCAAGACATTGTTAATAAATTATATGGAGAACATATTGGTAATGAATTTCTTAATGCAGTAGAAGATAATGTTGTTGATTTAAAAGAATTAGTTGGAAAAACTACCGATGAAATGGTAGATTATATGAAAGATAATATTAAAGAAACTGATTCTTTTAAAAATGGTAACATTAGTGAAGAGCAATTAACTACTGAATTACAGGATGTAGTAGAGATTCTCTCTTCAAGTGGAATATTATCTGATTTACAAGAATTGCAGAATACTATTTCAGTAAATGCAAAAACAAAAGATACTGAGAATCAAGCTTTAGCAAATATGTTAATAGCTAATAATCCAGAGCTTTCTAAGAGTAAATATGCTGATGTATTATCTGAATCTGGTGGAGATGTTTATAAAAATGCTTATAATGATGCATATAAAGATGCTTTAAATAATATTACTGATAGAGAAGGAATAACAGGTGATACTGGTACTAAAAATGCTATTGAAACAATGGCTAAGTATGCTTCTTTAACAGGTCTTGATAAAGATGATAATTATGAAGTTTCTGATTATAAACGTAATGGCGATGTAGAGATTCAGAAAACTGGAGATGATGGTGAAGTAACAACTGATACTATTAAAGCAGAAGTTATTGCTTCATTGGTTGCAGCTTCTGAAGCTACAGATAAGTTTACTGCTTCATTAGATGCTTTATCAGATAAAATAAGTGAACTTGAATCAAATAAAAACAAAGATGGTTCTGAAAAGAGTGAATCTCAACAAAAATCTGATAATGCAATGGCTTCTTTCTTGACATCTCAAGATTTATTAGGTGCTACACAAAGTGAAATTGCTGCATTAAAAGAACAAATGAAAAATGCTACTGCCAAAGATGGAACTAAAGGTGAAGGTGCCTTTATAGATAATATGTTTGGTGATGGCAAAGATGGAAAAATTTCTGATGAAACCGCACAAAAATATGGATATGAAACCGGTCAAGAAATGATTTCCGCAATTCAGCAAGCTATTCAAGACCAAAGTGATGCTTGGGGAGATATTGGCAAAGGCTGGATGAAGACAGTTCAAGATGCAATGGATCCAGAAAAGGGCGGTCTTGATTTATCAGAATTAAGCGTGAATGAGAAAAAAGCTATCGGAGATGCTCTTAATACAGCTTTTAAGAATGAAGGTTCTGAAGGATTAGAAGCTACTAAGAATTTATTAAGTGATTTACCAACTGATAAAGTTAGTGAATTTGCTAATGTAATCACTGATATTCCTTTTGATTCTACTACTCCATCAGAATTTGCTAAGACATTATCTGATGCTGGTATTGAAACCAATGCAACAACAGAAGAGCTTCAAGCCTTTATTGATGCAATGAGTGGAGCAGGAAATGCAACTAAAGATTTAACTTCTCAGTATGCAAAAAATAAAGAAGTAGTTGATAAATTGTCAGATGGAGATATTATCTCCGCAGATGATTTTAATAAATTGGATGCTGAATATCAAGATTATTTTGCTCGAATGCTTGATGACACTTATAAATTAGTGGGTGGAGCAGAATCTTTACAGCAAGCTTTAAAAGATGATTATACTAAAGCTTTTAAAGCGCAAAATAATGATTTAAGAGATGAAAATAGTCAAATTCAAAATACTATTGATTCTGGCGATACTGATAAGCTTAAAACTGCAGGTGGAACCGGACAGGCTTCAGATTTTGATAGCACTATTCTTCAACAACAATTAGATTTATTAACTGCTATTGGAGATCAAGAGGTTGTTAATAAAGGTCAAATTGAAGAATGGCAGAATAGTATTAGAAATGGTACTGATATTCAAGCTACTTTAGATGGAATCCAACAGGCATTAGATGCAACTGGAGTTTCTGAAACTGCATTGAATGATTTAATGGCTGCAAATGAAGCACAAATTCATTCAACCGATTTGGCATTATTAAATTCATGTGATTCAGCAAATAAATTAAATGATGCATATAGAGAAATGCAGGCTCAAGGAGATAGCATTTCTTTTGAAGAATATGGACAGGCTTTACAGAACTTAGCCAGCAATTATGATTCTTGTACAGAAGCATTAAATAATTATAGAGCTGCATTAAATAGTGGAAATGAAGAAAAAATGAATGCGGCAATGTATGATATGCAAGTTGCGACCGGAGCGGCTGAAAATGCAGAGAAATATGATATGGATGCTGAACGTATTCAGATGATGGCAGATTCTTATAAAGACTATGTTCAGACTTTGGATAGCGTTAAATCTGGTGAAGTAGATGCTGCTGAAATGGCAACTGATTTAGCTACAAGAGATCTTCGTTTAAATGAAGGTATTGAAGATTTATATGATAATTGGGATGATTATCAAGATATCCTCGATGAAGTAAATAAATGCGGAAAAGAAAATAAAGATGTCATAAAACAACAGATTTCTGCAAGTGAAGATTTATCAGATACTTTTGCGAGTTTAAGAAAAAATACAGCTAAATTATTAAATACCAATGAGGATACTTTTGGTGATGATTTTATTATTGATAATTTAGATGATATTAAAAAAGCAGCTGAAGGCGATGAAGATGCTTTAATTAGATTACAAGAGGCCGCAGATAAAGAAATTGCTCTTCAATTAGATGATTCAGGAGCTCTTGATGCTCTTGGTGTTACAGCTGATGAAGTTGCTAATTGGGCTGCAAATTTACCTGAAGGTGAATTAAGCGTAGATTACACAGCTTATTTACAAGACTTAGTTTGGGCAATGCAAATGGCTGGTATGGCTCAAGAAGATATCGAATCTAAGTTGTCTGGAATGGGCATTGATGTTGATTTAAGTCCATTAGACCAATCATTAAATGCGGCTGTCGCAGGAGCTGCAGCATCAGGTGACGCAATGGCTGAAAACCTGTCATTAGATTCTACTGCTGTTACTCAACAAGTTGATGCCAGTGATACTAAACAAGCTGTAGGTTGGAATGCAACAACTACTATGGTAGAAGCTACCGGTAGTGTAACAAATATTAAACAAACTGATAAATGTGGAGTTGAAAACCAAGGAGAAATTCCTTTAAAGATGTCTTTCCCAACTGTTCATGTAACACCTCAAAAAGCAGAAGAGACTGAGGAAAAAACCTTAACAGCACCAGCTTTACAAGTTAAATCTGCTCATAAGACTTCTGGTGGTAATATTTCTCACGCCAACAGTAGTGGTGGTAGAGCCGCTAGAGGAGGCGGAGGCGGTGGCCGTCGAGGAGGTGGAGGTCGTCGTGGTGGCGGCGGCGGCGGAGGTGGAAGAGCCGCTCGTCGTAACTCTGAACAAATGAAAAAGCCATCCGAAGAAATAGAACGTTATCATACTATTGGCAAACAGCTTGATTCTTTAACTAAACAATATGATAAAATTTCAAAAGCAAAAGATAGGGCTTATGGAACTTCTAAAGTTAAATTAATGGATCAAGAAATAGCTAAACAAAAACAAATTATTGCAAAGCAAAAAGAATATTTAAAAGCTGCAAAAGAAAATTTAAAATTAGATAAAAAGAATCTTCAAAATGGAAAAACTAAATATGTAGATTCTAACGGTAATCAACAAACTATTGCTTCTGGAGCAAAAAATTATCTTGGAAAAAGTGCTTTATTCGATAATGATGGTAATATTACTAATTATGAAGAATTAATGAAAGCTGCTGTAAAAAAATATAATGATGCGGTTAAAGAATTTAATCAGCATACTACAGATGATGAAGCTGCAAAGGCTCAATTTGAAGTTGCTAAACAACAATATGAAGGTTTTATAGGCTGGTTAAAACAGTATGAAGAAACTAATGAATTAATCGCTGATAAGGCTCAAGATGTTATTGATGCTGAAAATGAATTATATGACCAAAGATTTGAAAAGACTCAATATATTATGGAGATTAAAATTGAAGTTAATGATAAAAAACTTGAATATCTTGAATACTTATTAGATAAAGTTGATGATAGTGCACATGATGCGGCAGAGGCTATAAAACTTCTTGGCGACACAGCTCAAAATGCACTTGATGAAAGAAAAATTAATCTTCAAGGTTTGAATGATATGTTTAATAATGGTAATCATAAAAATCTTGAAGGTAAAGGCGATTTAGCGAAAAAGATGGCCGATGGAGATAAAAAGACTATTGCTTTATTATCAAAAGAGAATTTCTCTGATGATGAAATGAAACAGATTCAAGATGTAATGTCTAATCTTTTGGATATAAATAAAAAGCTTCGTGAAGCAAGACAACAAGTATTTGAAAAGATGGATGATGCATTTGAAGATAGTGTTGATAAGATGGATCGTCTTATTGACAAACAAAAGCATATTCAGGCAATGACTGAATCATACGGTAATATTGTTGATATTGTTGGTAAAAAATCTCTTGGTATCACATCTGAAATGATGAAAACTTACAATGCTAATAAAGTAAAACAAGCAACAAATTTATTAGCTGAAAGTAAAACTAAAATGGATACGATTCAACAGCAACTTGACGCAGCTCAAGCCGCAAGAGATAAGGCTATGAAAGCTGGTCATACTGAAGATGTAAAAATGTGGGATGAATCCATTAAAAACATGGAAGATGAACTGCAAAATGCTCAAGAAGATTTTATGTCTAATTGGGAAGATGCTTTACAAGCAGCCAGAGATGCATTTGATAATAATGTTGATAATATGGTTGATGATTTTTCAACCAAAATTGGTGGATTAACAGGTAGTATTGCCGCACTTCAAGAAAAATGGGATCAAAGTAAAACTCTTGAAGAAGAATATGTTCCTCAATATGAAAAAATTTATCAATTAACTAAATTAACTCGTAATATTAATAAGTCTATTGATGAAACAAAAAATGTTAAAGCCAAAAGAGAATTAGCTTCACTACAAGAAGAAATCAATGGGTTACAGTCTGATAGTAAAAAGATGAGTGAATATGATCTTGAATATTTACAAAAACGTTATGAATTAAAAATTGCGGAAATGGCATTAGAAGATGCTCAAAATGCTAAGTCACAAGTCCGCATGACAAAAGATTCAGAAGGTAACTTCAGCTATGTATATACCGCAGATGAACAACAAGTAGCAGAAGCAGAACAATCATATGAAGATAAGCTTCATGAAATGCAACAAATGAATGCAGAGTATATTAATACTTTGCAGGAAAATATGATAAAGATGGAGCAAGAGCAAGCTGAAAAGATTGCTGAATTATCTGAACTATATGAAGTTGGCTCTCAAGAATATCAAGATGCTTTAGCTAATTTACAAAAATATTATGGAGAACAACTTGATTATTATGGTTCACAAATGAATAATGTTTTATCTAATAATACTGATTTGTATGAAAATGATGTAAAACGTTATGGTGAATTAACTAATAATAAAGCTATGGCAGATGAAAAATATATTGGTGATTTTAGTCAAACTCAATTATCTGTTGCTACTGGATATGAGAACATGGAAGATCTTCAAGATAACTGGAATCAAGCTGCCAAAGATATGTATAGTCAAGTTGGTCAAGCCGCAGATGATTATGCAACTCAAAATGAGCTCGCTATGGAAGCAGCCGGCACAACTATGGACGATTATGCTAATACAATGAGCAATGATATTTCCCAGATTACTACTGATTCAGATAATCTACGAACTGAAATGGATGATACTGCGGAACAAATCAATAGTGATTTTGATACTATAATAGAGTCTGTTAAAGCGTTTGAAGATCAATATAGTGATTCTATTGATGCAATTGTTCAATCAAATGAAGAATTATATGAATCTTTCTTAAAAGTAGTTCAAGCTCATTCTAAATTTAAAGCTGTAACAAGTGATAATAATAAGGGTTCTGATGGAGACACCGATGGAGGTAATAATGGTGGTCAAACCCCAACTCAACCAAATAAAAATAAACCAAAAGATAATTCAAGTAAAGCAGAAGGTGTAGCTGCGGCAATTTGGATTTGGGGAGATCACTCTGGATGGGGAGATGATCCAGAAAGAGCGAGAAAACTTAAGGAAAAAGGTGTATCTGCAGCACAAGCTATCATTAATGCAAAAGCTGAAAATGGTTGGTTATATAATAAATATTGGGACAAACGTTTTGAAGTAAGAAACAAGTATAGTTATGGTAAATTTGATACTGGTGGATATACAGGTGATTGGAGTGGTGAAGGTCGTTTTGCCATGTTACATCAAAAAGAAATTGTTCTTAATAAAGATGACACTGAGAACTTCTTAAAAACTGTAGATATAGTTCGTCAGATTTCAGATATGATTGACTTAAATGCAATGAGTGCAAGTGGAGGTTTAGGTTCTTTATTTGCTGCATCAGTAAATAAAGATAATGATATTCTTGAACAAAATGTTCATATTACCGCAGAATTTCCAAATGTAACTAATAAGGATGAAATTCTTTCAGCCTTTGATAACGTTGTTAATCTTGCTTCTCAATATGCAAATCGTAAACGTTAATTTATTATTTTTAGGGATGAATCATTTGATTCATCCCTATTTTTTATTTTGGGCAATTAAAAACACTTGACCCAGATAAAATTTTATGTTATAATAGAAATTGGAGAGAAAGGAGTTAAATATGGCAACAGAGAATGGAAGTCAAGCTACTATAGATGATAACATTAAAAAGTTATTTGATGCTATGGATATTATAGCAGCTCAGCGAGTTAAAAATTTACAGTTTGATAAAACTGTAAAATGCTCCATTACTGATGACTCAAAAAGTGAGCAAGGTGAATATACTGTTACCGATGGTTCATCTACATTTAAAGCGTATTCTGAATCAACGAAATACAGTAATGGTGCCTCTGTTTATGTCAATATTCCTAATGGAGATTATAATAATAAAAAGTTAATTACTGGACGTTATGATCAAGATAGAAATGATTATAATACTGATGATCCAGAAAAAAGTTATATAGATATTACGCAAAATTTAATTTCCAGTTCCATTGGAGAAATTGGTATTATTGCTAATGGAGACAAAACTCAAATAACTATTTGGGATAGTGGAGATAATTTTAATAAAAAATTAGAAGAAGAAAAAGATGATACAAAAAAAGATGAAGGTATTAAATATAAAGCATATAAGAAAATGCTTGTTAAAGCTAAGTTTAAAAACTATTTATCTACAAGAAATGTCATTCTTGGTAATTATGGTATTAGAGTAGATATTCTTGGCGAAAAGAAAAATACCGCAGAACAAACTGTCGAAAACTGGTACATGTTTAAATTAGATTCTTCCAGTATGATTGGAGATCCATATAAATTTGAAGTTGGCTTTGAACAAAAACTTTTATTTGATTTAGACCCTGATGTAAATATTACTCGTGTTAGGGTAGTTCTTTATCAGGATAAAAATTTTTATGATAAAAGTAAAAATTTATTAGCTCCTTCTAATTTTGATGATATTTTTGTTTCAGAGCCTTTTGTTAGTTTTGGTTATTCTTTAGAAGACTTTACTGAAGATACTGTTTTATTATATACTTTTGATTCAAAGAAGTATGCGGAACATTTAACAGAAGAAACTAAACAAACTTTAGCAAAACAAAGTGAAATTGAACATCAAAAAGATAGCACTAAAAAAGCTTTTACAGTAGAAGATTTAGATAAGACAGAATTATATAATGAGCAATTAAATAAATTAAATAAAAAGAAAATTATTCTTAGATGGGTTCATGAAACAACTGGAGAAGATGAAAAAACAAGAAGTTTTGAGTCTATCGCACAAGCAGAAGATATTCCAACAGGAGCAATAGTTCATTGGTATAAATATGATTTAACTCAAGGTGTAACCGATAAAATAGCGGGTGCTTTTTGGGTTGAAATGGTAGAACAAAAAAATAAATTTGAATTAGAATATTCTCCTAATCCTAAAAAATCTTTTGAAATGTTTAGGGTTATTGTAGAATGTATGTCAAGAGAGTACGTTAATAATTATTTAATAGCCAATGATGAAGATATCCTTGAAATTGAAAATAAACCAGAAGATAAACGAACTGATGAAGAAAAAGAAAAATTAGACAATTTAAAAAATTCTTATTTAGAAAAAATCCATGATTATATTAGTGAAGATTTAAAATTTGAAAATGAGAATATGGTTCCAGATGAAAATACAATAGATTTAATTAAAGGTCTTACTATTACTTGCGATGATGGTGAAGGTGGATATAATGGAGTCTATCGTATCTATAATGATTCTGGTCAAATTATGAGTTCTTCTGAAGCTACTAAATCAAGAATATTAACTGCTAAATATACATCTATCGTATCTGGTGTTGAAGAGCTCGATACCGCAGAAAAGATTACTTGGTCAATTCCTTTAGAGAATACGATGATTTATCGTCCAACAGAGAATACTGATTATAGTTTTTATGATAAAGTTGGAAATGTTACACAAGAGGATTGGAATAAAAAAACAGTTGATTATTTTACATATTCGAATATCACTAAAGAATATACAAAAGTAACTAACTGGGACGAGCGAGAAGTTTACTATCAAAAAAATAGGACTCAAGTTGAAATCAAAGATAATTATTTTAAAATTACTCGTTATGGAGTTAAACCAGATAAAGCCGCAGGTACAGAAGAGGCTGATTCAACGCAACAATATTTTAGAATAAAAGAATATTATACCCAGTCCGCAATTAATAATACTGTATATTGTACTATTACAAAAAATAATAGAACTTATACAGCAGAATTTTCAATGGTATTTGGACCTGTTGGAACGAATGGAACAGATTTTACCTTTACTCTTGAGTTTGATAATAAACAACCTGCTATTACCAGTTCAGAAGATAGTGTAACTATTATTCCAAAAGTATATGATTATCAAAATAAAGATGTGACTGAAAAATATATCAGTAAAATATCTTATAAATGGTATAGTTTTAATGGTGATTATTATGAAGCAAATAAAAAGAACGCTATTGAAATTGGTGAAATAGATGAGAAAACTGGTGCAGTTACATTAACTTTAAATAGTCATAACATGGAAGATTTAAACTATTTCATCTTACAAGGTAAAGTTTCAAATGCGGTTAATATTCAAAATTTGAAGAAATATGATAATTCAGATAGTGAAGATAAAACTGTTGATGGAAAAGTTGAAATAGATAAATTAGTTGAAAACACTGGCGGTGAAAAAAAAGGTATAGATATTTCTTTATATACCTATTTACCCATCCCAATTAGAAGAACAGATGAATATACTACGTTTGATGGAGCTACAAGAGTTTCTTATAATACGTCAGGTATTGATCCGCAATATTATAAAGATCCATATGTAATATATCATTATGCTGATAAAAAAACTTCATCTGTAGAAAATATTAATTGGATGATGTCTTTTGGAAAAGATACCAGAAGTTCTGCTACTGGAGCAACTAATTTAAAATATTATCCTACACTTGATTCTGACCATAAACTTATTCCACCTTCTATGTTTTTACAAGATAATGGAAAAGAAGTTTCAGTTATTGGTTTTTCTTTTGGTAGTTCAGGTATTCAATTAGAATGGATTCAACCATTATATATTTATCAGAATGTTTTTTCTTCAAGTTTGTTAAATTCTTGGGATGGAAGTTTGACTTTTGATGAAGAAAATGGTACAATATTATCAACGATGATGGGAGCAGGAAAAAAGGATTCTCAAAATCGTTTTAATGGCGTTTTAATGGGAGATTTATCTCCAGCTTTTGACACTGAGGAAGGCGTAAAAGCATTAGCAGATTATTATAGTGGAATCGGATTATATGGATTTAATGCAGGTCAAAAAAGTTTTGGATTAAATATTAATGGACGTGCATTCTTCGGTAAATCTGGAAAAGGTCAAATTTTAATTGATGGTAATTCAGGTACTATTCAGAGCCAACATTTTTTAGCTTCAATGAAGAATTTTTATAATGATGAAGAAGACGAACCTACAGATATTAAAAAAGCTGGTATGAGAATTGACCTTGATAATGGTATTCTTGAAACATATGGTTTAGAATCTACTTCTATGATTAAAATAGATCCATCTGCAGGCGGAAAAGATGGAAAAGAAGGTACTGGTGCTTATTTTGTAGTACGTAGTTCCGCAGGAGATAATTCAGATTCTACAGATGAGTTTGATGAAGATACAGAAAAAATAAACAAAAAAGGTACAGAAATTTTTTATGCAGGTAAGAAAAAATATTTTCTTCAATCTCATAATTATAGAAAGAAAACAATATCTGTACCTGCTGAAAAGCAAGATGCTGGAGATGATGATTTTCCTGAAGAAAAAATTGAATACGGTAGAGGTATAAATTTTGATTTAATGAAAGGTAAATTAAATGCTTTTAATTTTACCCTTACTGCAACAGATGCTTCTACTGGAGCCTATGTTAAATTAAACAGTGAAAATACAAATAGTGGAAATCCTTATTTTGTAATTCATGGTGTTAAAAAGGATGATTCTGGAAATGTAGTTCATGTTAATAATTTATTATATTTTAGTAATAAAATTCAAAGAATGCGTTCTTTAGATTATAATACACATGATGAAACTGGTACGGAAATTAATTTAACAAATGGCAAAATCACTTCTTATGATTTTAATTTAAAGGCTATTAGAAAAAATCAAGGTATCCAAATGAGTAGTAGCGGAAAACCATTTTTACTCATTAGAGCAAGAGAAGATCCAGATGATGAAGAATCAGCATCAAAAACTTTGGTATATATTACAAATACAAAAGGTGCAGATAATAAAGCTCAATTTTATTTACAATCAAAAGATTATAGTTCTAAATCTGGTTCAGAAGCTGGAGTAAGAATTGATTTAGGTAATAATAAAATTACAGCATATGATTTTAATATTACTGCTTATCATCCTTATACTGATAAAGACGGAAAACCTCAAAGATATACTTTACGAATTGATAGTAGTGCAGATATAATTCCTTTCCAAGTAGGTACAAGATTTAAAGTTCACTGGGATGGAAAAGTAGAAGCTGATTATATAGAAGCAAATAGCGGTAGAATTGCTGGTTGGTATTTGATTAGTCAGCCTGGTCTTGATAGAGGTATATATAGCTATGATCCTACTGATCCAAACCAGCATGGAATCCAATTATTGGCTAAAGGTGAAATTAGAGTCGGACATATAACAACTAGTAGTGTAGCTTATTATATGGTTTTAGATACTAAAACAAATACTTTTAAAAAGCAAAATAATAAACCTGATCATTTTGATGAATTAGAAAAGCAAGGTAATGCTTATGCTGTTTATCAACAAAGTGCCGCTAATAAAATAGGTTTTGTTGTAACCAGTGCTGGACAAGTTACTGCTAATGGAGCTCAATTAAATTCAGCTAAAATTTTAGAAGCTACATTAACAAATTGTACAATTCAATCTGCTAAGGTAGGAGCTTTAACTGGAGGTTCTATTACTGGAGCCACTATTAATGGTAGTACAATTTCTGGAGGAACTATTAATGGTGGAAGTATTAAAGGAGCATCTATTGAAACAAATGATTTTAAAGCTACAAATGGTACAATTTCTGGATGTACGATTTCAAACTGTACTGTGGATAATTTAAAAATAGGAAATACTACTGTTTCATTATTATCAGAAACTTTTGCTTATAATTTAAAAGTTCCATTTCAAGAAATGGATGGTAGGGTTATAGTTACTCCACATTATGAAACTAAATCTATTACTTATGGATACTATTCCTATAGTCAAAATGCAGATAAGGTAATTACTGGTACATGGCACACTGGAACAGATTCATTTTCTGTTTTGAGTGGTGTTGATGTTGCAGTAAAATATTATAGACCAAATAAAGTTAAAACTAAAACAATTCAATATTTTGGAACAGAAGCCAAAAATGGAGAAATTGGAATTTAGAAAAAGGGAGATTTTTATTTATGAAAAAAAAATTTTCAAATGAAGAAATTTATCAGTATATAAATAATTATAAAGAAATTTTTAATAAAGAAGAAGATGTATTTTTGCCAGCAAAAATTAGTTATCTTATTCAATATAATATGCAACAATTTGAAAAAAGATATAATTTAATTGAAAAAGAACGAATGAATATTGGCAAAAAATATGGAAAATTAGATGAATCTGGAAATTATAATATTTTACCTGAAAATATGGAAAAAGCTCAAAAGGAACTTGATCAATTAGCAGAAATAGAAGATATGATTGATATTCATTATATTCCTTTATCTGAATTAGAGAAAGAAAATATGAATTTATCTTTAAAACAAATAAGATTTTTAATGTTTATGATAGATCAAGATGTTGAGCTGGATGAACCATTTTAATAAAAAGAGTAAAAGGAGAATATATTATGGCAACAAAAAATATTACTTTAACAAATTTAGAAATTTATACAACTGCTCAAGCTTTAATGGAGAGTATCACAACTGATATAAATCTTCCAGTTAAAGTTGGTTTTTATATTCAAAAGAATATGAAGAAAATGACAGAACTTGCTCAGGAAATTGAAAAGTCCCGTATGGAGATTTTTGATAAATATGGCGAGAAAGATGAAGAAAATAATCAATATAAGTTCGATAAGAATGTTCAAGAGCAGGTTCAAAAAGAACTTAATGATTTATTTGATTTAACACAGGATGTTAAAACAAATATGTTAGAGCTTGATTGGTTTGATGATATTGACTTAAATGCAAATCAGATTGCTGCAATCTCTTATATGATTACAGATGATGAGGATGAAGTAGAGGAGTAATAAAAGATGGCTAAATTGTACCCACCAAATATTAATGGGACAATTCCAGCTTTTTGTAATGATAATGGGACTGTTCTTATAACAGTCCCATTTTCTATGAATAAAGCAGTTTCCAAAAGTGAAGTTGGAGGTTTTGCTTTAAAAATAAAGACTGTAAGTGGAGTTGTAAAAGGCGCTATAAAAACTACAAATAGCAATACATCTTCTTACGATATGGAAGAAGATTATTATGCAACATTTGATGCGAGCTTTTTAGATTTTTCAGTGGGGCAATATTATAAATTTCAACTTGCTTATATAGGAAAAGATGGAATTGTTGGTTATTATTCTACAGTAGGAGTTGCTAAATATACAACAGCTCCCGTAATACAAATTAGTGGACTTAAATTCGGTAGAATTAATTCACATAATTATTTTTATACAGGTGTATATAGTCAAAAAGGTGGAGATACTACAGAAAAATTATACAGTAGTAGATTTAGATTATACGATTATGAAAAAAATGTTATTCAAGATACTGGTGAAATAATTCATAATACTTCATTAGATGATTTAAATTATGAAGCGCATGATACTTTCTCTGTGCCGCAAGACCTTGAATTAGATAAAACATATTTTTTAAAATATTCAATCAAATCTGTAAATGGCTTAACCGCGAACACACCTTTTTATAGAATTATGCAACGTCGTTCAGTTAGCCCAGAAATTAAAACTGATTTAGTTGCAACTTTAATGCCAGATGAAGGATATATTAAAGTAACTCTTGATGACAAGTATGATGCAGTAATATCAGGAGCATTTGTAGTATCTCGTTCAAGTAGCTTAAATGGTTATGCTTGGGAAGAATTTAAACGTTTTGATTTGCAAGCTATGCCACCAGAAAAATGGTCTCTTTTGGATTGTACTGTTGAACAAGGGGTAACATACAGATATTCTTTACAACAATACAATTCTAATGGAATTTATTCAGATAGAATTATTTCAAATAGTGTTCCAGTTGACTTTGAAGATATGTTTTTATATGATGGAGAGCGTCAGCTTAACATTCGTTTTAATCCCAAAGTAGCTACATATAAAAAGGATTTACTTGAATCAAAAATGGATACAATTGGAAGTAAATATCCTTTTATATCAAGAAATGGGAATGTAGATTATAAAGAATTTTCTATTTCTGGACTTATTTCTTATCAAATGGATAATGTAGAATTATTTATGAAAAAAGAAGAATTAGGCGATTTAAAACCAGAAGATATGAATGCTAATCTGACCAAAGAAAATATAACTGCGGAACGTCTATTCAAAAATAAGGTATTAGATTGGTTAAATAATGGAAAACCGAAAATTTTTCGGTCTCCTACTGAAGGTAATTATATTGTACGATTAATGAATGTTTCACTTAGCCCGCAAGATGGATTAAGTAGAATGCTACATACTTTTTCATGTATTGCATATGAAATAGCAGAATTTAATATTACTAATTTAAGACATTATGGATTAGTAGATGCAAATGAGGATACTGCAATGCAGACAAGATGGAAAACGATTACTCTTAGAGAGGCAGGCGATAAAACCAAGCCAAAACCGCAATTACTTTCTTATCCAGCTTATTCAATCTCTTTTACAGAGATGACTCCTGGAAGTAAAGTATATATTGATGGACAAAGTTTTGTTATTGGTGCTACTGGTTCTTATTATGCAGAATTTCCTGATCGTCCTATTAAAAATGTTCGTTTTGATTGGACTCAAGACATGAATGGCTTATTTACATACAGTTATAAGACAAGATCTATTACTATTTTTGGAACTATTAAAGATGTTCAAATCGTTGATGTTCCAGTTAGACAATTTATTGGAGAAAGATATAAACAACAAAAATTAGTAGACAAATACGGTCAGCTTTATACTACTAAAGATATCTTTGAATTAATTGAAGATATTAAAACAGAAGTATTAAATACTTATTCATTAAAACTTCAACGAAGAGATTTACGAGATATCTATGTAGATGTTGAATATATTGAACCGCAAGAAGGTCAAGAAGAAAATAAGTTTGTTCCAGATGCTTCACTTAAATATTATAATGATATGTATTGTACAGGAGCCCCTATTGATTTAGCAACATTAGACCCATGGGCAATATATTATATTCGTCACAGAAGAGGACGTGTCGCAAAGAAGTTTCCAAATGAAGGTTATTATGTAGAAGCAAATAATGATACATTTGCTCCATATACTGGATATGCAATAGATGGAGACTTAAAAGATTTCTTTGCTATTGGATATGATACTTTTACTGCTACTATTGATGATGAAGAAGTCAACGTGTTTGATGAAATAATGCCTATTGATATTCAAGATAGCTCTTTTATAAAAAGTTTAACAATAAATAGAGGTGTTATTGCTTATATTAGTTATTCAAAACAAGATATAACTTATACTTTTGAAGAAACTGGTAGTAAAGAGCTTATAAAGGCTAAATTGGATTATAAGGCGGCTGAATCAAAGCTTTTTGAGGAGTATAAGAATCATAATAATACAAGAGATAGTATAGTTAAAGCTAAAGAGCAAAGAGATTTAGCATATCAAAAATTCTTAATTCTCTTAAATAAAACAATTACAGAGTATAAGGAGGCGAATGGTATTATATCATGAAAGATCCTTTATTAAACAAAGATTTTTTAAAACAACTCGATGAACAGAGTACACGAGAAATTTACGCTAAGGTTATAGCTTTAGATTTTGATGAAAATCCAATAGAGGAGATTACTGGTAGAATAACGCAGGGTTCCATTTCAGTAAATGGGACTTCTGCGGTTCGCCGCACATGCTCTATGACAATGGTAGCCAGTGAACTTAATATTCATAATTACTATTGGGGATTAAATACAAAATTTGAATTAAAAGTTGGTGTTAAAAACACAATAGATACAATTAATTATCCAGAGATAATTTGGTTTCCAGAAGGACATTATGTAATATCTACTTTTAATACATCTCAATCTACTAGCTCATATACCATTTCATTACAAGGTAAAGATAAAATGTGTATGCTAAATGGAGAGGTCGGTGGCGCAATTACTGCACTATCTGTTGACTTTGGTAAATATGATACAATCGCCGCAGATGGTACAATTACTACAAATGATTATTTAATTAAAGATATTATTCGTGAGGCAGTTCATGAATATGCAAAAGAACCTTTTGAGAATATTATTATTAATGACCTCGATGATATAGGTATTGAGCTTATGGAATCTCGTCAGAAAGATCCTTTTTATCTTTTAATGAATTTAGATATGGATGTTGTAAATCAACTTTTCTTTTCTCCCACACAAAGTGGATTTTATGTATATGATACTATGGAACCAATTACAAATTTTGAAGATGGTAAGTTTCATTTTGATCAAAGAATTTCTATTGATATGGGAAATAGCATTGAGCCTACTTATATTAGAACCGCAAATAGTGATACAAGATATTCTGTTATAAAAGTTCAATATGGTGATGTAGTTGGATATAAGCCGACTGATTTAACATATGCGGGCGATCTTATTTTAGATGTTGGAAGCTCAGTTACACAAATGCTTGATAAAATAGTATCTATGTTAGGAGAGTTTGAATATTTTTATAATATTGATGGACAATTTGTTTTTCAAAAGAAAAAGACTTATGTTCAAACATCTTGGAATAATATTATGAATAATACAACAAGTGATGTTTATGTAGAGAATGCCGCAAATACATCTTCTGTAACGTATTATTTTGAAAATGCAAATATAGTAACATCTTTTAGTAATGCTCCAGATTTATCAAATCTTAAAAATGATTTCTCTGTTTGGGGACAAAGAACATCTGTAAGTGGAGCAGAGATACCAGTGCATTTACGATATGCAATAGATAAGAAACCTTTATATTATAAAACATATGAGGGAGAAGTATTTTTTACAGATAAATATTATACTAAATTAAAAGAAGAGATAAAAAGTTTAACTACTAAGGAAGATTATGAGAAGCTTGAGAATTATAAATTTAAATATCCAACTCCTGTTGGTTTAACTCAGCCAGAAAAGACTGTGCAAGGTTGGACTCCTGGATGGTGGGATATTAGAGACTGGCACGATTATTATAAACTTATTACAGGAGTTGAGCCTACTGGAACGATGAAGTGGTATTCTCGAAATGACGAATCTGGATGTGTTAAAGAAAGTTCATTAAATGAATATTGTAAAGCTCATAATTTTCCAACTTTTACAAATGATGAAAAATATGTTTGGTTAATTGTTATAAAACAAACTAAGATTGATACTATTCATGGCTCAGGAAAACCAAATCCAGATGTTTTAAGAGAATGTCGGTATTATGAATCTTATGACAATGGTAAAGGAAAGATTATAACAGAATTAGTTCAACCTATTATTAAAAAAAATTTTATGTATCCATATGCAACTTGTTCTGATAAACATACTTTTTTACATTTTTTAAAAGAGAATGTGGAGAAAGGAGAAAATGTATATTTTTATAATCCGAGATTTTATTTTAATGAGCATGATATGGGAGATGAATTAACAGAATTAAAAAAAGAGCAATTATCTATTGATAATAAAGATGAAAAATATCATCAAGTTGATTGGCGTGAATTAATTTATCAAATGTCTAAAGATTATAAAAGACACATGCATGACGATGATTTCTATGTAAAGATAAGTCAAAATAATAATAAGTATTATCCTGATGGATATACAGGATATGAACAATACTATACTGACATGGATGGCTTTTGGAGACAACTATATGATCCATTTTATACAGGTTCATATAAAATTGCTTATACAACTAAAACAAAGTATGATGAAAAACCAGAATCATATTATTATTATATACGTTGTGACCAAAATATTAATTATGTAGTAGGTAGACAATATTATACTCAATCATTGTCTGGTGAATATATAGCACTTAGTTCTTTAAGTGAAGCAGTATATAAAAAATCTCCAAAAGATTATTATTATATTCATCAATGTAAAAAGGGAGAAGCTTATATTCCTAAAAAACAGTATTATCAAAAATATGATGATGAGTATGATAAAACAACATATTGGAATAATGGAATTAAAGAATCTCCAGAGGCATTAAATTTTTGGTTTGATTTTTTAGATTCTGAGGGTGAATTAAGTCAATATTCAGTTAAGAATGTTGGAACTCGGCCAAAAGCTGAAAATAATTCTGATGTTAAAGCTATCTATTTTAGAGAAACTCCTAATATTATTTATATAGATGAAAATAGTATTGAGTATACTAAAATAAATATTACAGAAGATATGTTTTATGAGGATGGAGCTTATTATTATATTAGTGATGGCTCTGGTGGTTATACTTTAGCTTTAGACTGGAATCCTAATCAAACTTATTATATAAGTTCATTAGATTTACAAAGAGCTTTAAAACCAGGATATAGTTTCCTTCAAATACCTTCTCAATTCAGTAATATTTTTAAATTTAGTTCTCAAGGAAAATCTGCAAAAGATGAGTTAGATAATTTATTATATAATTATTCTTACTGCACAGAAACAATTTCAATGACGACATTACCAATTTATTATTTGCAACCAAATACTCGTATATTTGTTAGAGATGATAATAGTGGTATTTGCGGAGAATACATTGTTTCAAGTTTCACTATTCCATTAACTTATAATGGAACAATGAATATAAATGCAACAAAAGCAGTTGAGAATTTATTTTAAGAGTAAGGGAGATAAAAAATGGCAAATAAAGTTAAACAATTTCGTTTCTACAATGATGCGGAAGCTAGAAAAGGTGATGCAAGTAATAACTCCCCAAAAACCGCAGAAAAGGCACAATTTGTTGATGGTACAATTTTCTCAGATTGTTTTCCTATTTCTCAATTAGGTATTCAAGCATTACCTGGAACAAGATTCTTATTAAATAATGCGCCTGAGACAGATTATATTTTGATTGGACAAACAGGAATTTTTGAACTTGATTTAAACAATCAAACTGAAATTACAAGTATTAAATTTGATGCGGCGTCAATGGAAAAAATTAATGCAGTAACAAATGCAGTATTAATTGTAGATCTTATTTATGATGATGGGGAGGACTAATATATGGGATTTTATGGTAATATAACAAATACTACTCGTACACAATTCTCATTTGATGCCACTTATCCAAGTAGATATGAAATGGATACACAAGTCGCTAATGATGGAGTGTATGTAGGTAGATATGTATTAGTTGAATATGATAAAGATATTAAAGGTAGCTTATCTGGCGTTCCTCAAGTTTATAAAATTACAATAGATGGATTAAATAAAGATTTTGCTTTATCAATTTCTGCTGATTTTATTGTTAGTGAAAAAGAAGATGAAGAAGGAAATAAAGTTAATCCAACTATTATTCGATGTCTCACTGATCAGGATAAAAAAGATATTGCTGATGGTAAATTGACATATACAGATAACTTAATTGAAGAAGGAACTGTCCTTCGAGTACCAGGCAAATTAAATGATGATGGAAAACCAATTTATAATTTAGTTGCTAATAGTGGGATTCATAAAGATCCATTAAACTTTTTATATGATGAATATTGGGTTGCAACTGGAAATTCTCAATATGTAATTACTACGATAGTTGAGGATGAGCAAGGCAATCCTAAGAAACAATATACTACTTTTACAGGTGCTTTATGGGAATTTTTAGGAGATTCATCCCAAGATAGTTTTACTCTTAATTTTACAAGAGATAAACAATATTATAAGACAAGTAGAGGTTATGATTCAACTGTTTGGCAAAAAGTGTTAGATAAAGGCTATGAGAAATATGTAATGGTAGCTGAATTAAATACTATTGTACCAACATTTGACATTTCCGCAGATGCACCTACTATTGTTCCATTGAGACCTCACTTTGATGTAGATAGTACAAATGTATATTATAAACTTCATTGGCAACCAACTTGGGGTTTTAGAATAAGATCAAGTGAACCAGATACGCAAGTACCTCAATATGATACTGAAGGAAAACCTATAGCTGCAACTATTTTATCTTCAAATAGTAGAGTTGAGTATCCTTCAGATGAAAATACTAATTGGACAAGGACAGAATTTGATAAAACTACCAATTCTAAAAAGGTTCTTTATGCTAAGTATAATGAAACTGGTGGAATTGATTGGGTTGAGAAAGCCCTAGAAGCAAATCCACCTGTTATCAATGCAGCTATATATTATAATAGAGATGGATTTGATCCTGATGTGGTATCTAAAAGTTGGGATAGAAAATATCTACATCAGCTTGGACTTCCAGGTAGAAGAGATCCACAAGTTGATCCAGACGTTTCTACTTCAGAAGATATGGGTTTTGTTGCTGAAGGTATCACAATTGCTCCTACTGGATTAAGCGGTAACACTTATGCAAATCATAATGGTGTTGCTACACCGGAAGTAGATACTCAAGAACTCTCTATTATGTTACCATCTATTGGAGATGCCATTTCAGATGTTTGGGATTTAGTTTATGGTGGTAGAAAAACAAATGAAGCTATCCAAAAAACTCAAAAGAGAAATCCAGATGTAGAATGGTATGATGCAAGAGCTGTTCAAGATAGAACTGGATTACGCTTAGTTAAAGATGGTTTTACATATAAGATGAAAAGTGGTAAAACATTAGGCTGTCCAAGAAATTATTATAATACAGCTAATGTAAATACTATAGCTGGTTGTATTAATTCTGTACACGATTTAATGGGTATGATTATTCAGCCATATAACACTTTTGATGCGATGAAAGAAAATATTGCTAATAATGATGATGATACAATTTATTTTGATGTAAGTAATAATAAATATTATCGTCGTGATATGAAGTATACTTATACACCACTCGCCGCAAGTGCTTATACATATGAGAGAATTGATTTATCTGAGGGTGAATTTAAACCAGATTTATATTATGTCAAAAATGGAAGCAGATATGATGTTGCTTCTGGAAAATATAATAAAGATTTGGAATATTATGTAAGAAAACTTACTGCTTCAGAAGGATATGAACAAGTAAAAGTTCAGCCATTTGATGGTAGCAAATATTATTATATAAACGAATTAACAAATGGTGGTAAAGATTTTATTTCAGAGCCTACTTATCATAGAGATAAAACTTATTATACTATGGACTCTGCTAAAATTGATAGAACTCGTATAGATTTGGGAGATGATTTTAAAGGTTATACTTATTATCAATATATGACTGATGCCAATACTAATACATTAAATTCTCCTTATTATGCTATTGACTGGACTATTGCTGGTCAAAATTATGATCCAAAAGCAACATATTATGAGATAGAAGAAAGATTTGATTTAAAAGATGTTATTTCAGAACCACCATATACTGATTTATATTTACCAGGTATCTTTTATTATAGAGCTTGGGCAGAAGATAAATACTCTAAAGTATATTGGGATGGACTTCAAGATATTACTGTCTATAATAAGAATGATGATGGTACTTATACACCTGTTCAAGAACCAACTAGAGGAGAATATTATTATCAAAAGCTCCATACCGCAGGTGAACCATATATTTTAAAAGTTGGAGAGCAACCTGTAAAAGCTGATTTTGATTATCGTATTGATAATAGTGATTTAGGAACTGGAAATGTTAAAGATGGTGGAGCTTTAATTGACCATTATATGGTTAAAAGAGGAGAAAAAGTAACTGAGACTTATACTGAAATAGATACTTATCAACAAGTTCAATTCAATGATCCAGCTCATCATGTTTCCAGTAGTTATACATGGAACGAAGCAGAAGCTGGACCAGCTTGGGTTTTTGATCAGAGCGTTGGAGATTATGTAAGAAATACATTACCTTTTGACCCTGAAAAAAATAAACAGAATTTATATTTTGTTCAACAGAAAAAATATGTATATGTATATATGGGTGGTACTATAGATGAAGATAAACCTCTTCACTTATTACCATATGCAAGAACTGAGGTAAGTTATAGAGATCCTCGTTCTGGAGAAATAGTTGATAATTTTCATATAAATTATGCAGATATCCAGCATGGAAATCCTTGGTTTGTAAAAACAACTGTAAATAGTCAGACTCTTGGACCATATACAATTTATATTCCAGTTACAGCAACTTCTATTAGACGACAATTAGTAGATTATTATACAAATCCTGCCAGAGATGAAAAAGATCGTTTACAATATTATCAATTAAAGAAAAAGAAGATTGATAAATTCTATGCTCCAAATCTATATTATTATAAAGTTGGAGAAAACTTAGATCGTGAGAGAAAAGGTAGCTATATTCTTGAAACTAATAAAAATTTAAAAGTTAATAATGTAGATGGTTATAGTTTAGCTCACTTAAAAATTTCAGAAAGTGATTATCATAAAATTAATGAGCATGACACAGCAACTAATCAAAGAATTTATTTTTATTATCCAAACTACTTTTATCGTAAAGAAGGCGACGAATATGTTTTAGCTCAAGAAGAGACAATGAATCCAAATGAAACTTATTATGTAATTAAGAATTTCTATATTGATTCAGATACTATGAATATTATGCCACATGGTCAACAGTGGAACAATAAAATTAAACATATTCCACCTTCAGTTTCTTTAGCAACAAGAGATGTTGGATTTACATATTATGAGTTAGTAGATTTTGCTCGTAAATTAAATACTATTCATGGTATGATTTTAAAAATGAATCAAGTGATTGATTCTGAAGATACTGACACCAGAGATTTAAAAACAATTCAAGGTGCTTTAAATACCTTCAATGATTGGATTTCTCATTTAGGAAAATTAGATTCTCAAGACCTTGTTATTGTAGATAATTATGGTCGTTTGACAAGCGCGCCCGCAAATGTTACTCAGAATAGTGAAGGAGCTAATCATACTCCTGGAACCAAACATGATGTAACAGGAATCGCATCGGATGTATTCCCAATGGCAGAAAACCTTACTAAAGAAGGCGGATTTAAAAATCAATGGTTGACTGTTAATGTAGATGGTAAACCAACTAAACCAATTGTTTCATTGAGACATAATTATCAACCAGTAAAAGATACTACTTCTAATTCTGATATGAATAATCCTAAAAAGGATACTATAAAGTTATATACTCCAATAGTAGACCCTAAAGGACACGTTGTAGGTCATAATGATCATACAGTTACATTGCCTTATGGATTTAAGACTATTACTACTAATGGTAGAAGTGGAACTGCATCAGGAGATAACACCGGCAACCCAAGTGTTCCAAATGTAGTTGCTGATAATACTCAAGACACTCTTGGAATTAATTCTGGTAATAAATGGATTAGAATTGATACAAATGCAAGCGCAGATACACTTACTATTAGTCATGATATTCATACTCCAACAGTAAGTGCAAAGAGTCAAACTGACTTAAATAATCCTGCAACAGATAGTATTTCTATTCAAGATACAATTTATGATAATGCTGGTCATATGACAGCTAATCAAAATCATAAATATATTTTGCCTTATGGATTTAAGTATATTACAACAAATGGTCGTGTATCAAATAATAATACAGAAAATCTTGCGGCGCAAGGCCAAATTGCTGCTGACAACACTCAAGATACATTAGGTATCAATTCTGGAGATGAGTGGATTCGTATTGTAACAAGTCCAGATTCAGATATACTTACAATTAGTCATGATGCTAAGAATACAAGTTCTGTAGATGGCGGAAATGTTAGTTTGAGTAATGAAGAAAATGGAACAACATTTTCAATTACTTTATATGATTTTGATAGTAAAAATCATTTTAGTAAAAAGACAACTACAAAATATACTTTACCAAATAGTTATGGTAAAATTGCCGCAGATGTAGGAACAACTACAGAAGCTTCATGTACACATGATACATTTACTTTAAGTGGAGACAGTTGGATTAAAACAACTGTTAGTAAAGATAAAGTTAGTTTTGCTCATCAAGCTCCGCAAACAACTAATTTAAGTTCTACTGTAGAAGATGTTAATAAGACTCCTAAATTAGGCGGAACATTTAGTATTCCTAAGATTTCATATGATTCAAAAGGCCACGTATCAAGTAAAACAAGTTATACAATTACATTACCTTCATTGAGCTTATCTGGAACTAAGAGTGGTTCAGATAATGTAATGACTAATTTAACCTATTCTAGAAATGGAGATACATTTACTGCTACTTTTGGAAAAATTGGAGATTTAGCTTTAACTGGTTATTCAACTCCAACTTCAGTAACAGTTGATATCGCTCCATCAGATAGTTTAAATGTTGGTCTTGGTAAATTAAGATATTATATTAATCAAAATCATTTAGCTATTAATGAAGAAGTTAAGAATAGACAAGCTGCAATTACACAAGAAGTAGCAGATAGAAATACTGCTATCAATAGTTCTATTAATACTGCTCTTGGTAAATTAGACTCTGATGTGAATGCAGCACCTGGATATTATGTTTCTGCTGTAAAACAAGCTAATGGTCTTGTAACAGCTACAACAGCTACTTTCCCAACTGCATCTTCAAGCAGTAAGGGTATGGTTACTGTCATAGATGATTATTCTCAAAATCCAGAAGACTTATCCTCTTCAGTTCCTTCTTCAATGGCATTTATTAATGCATTAAGAAGATTTGATAATTATTATCAAAAAACAGATACTTTTAACTATACTACAAGTACATATGATGAAACTTCTAAAGCTGTAGTTCCAAAGGATGAGAGGTTTACAATTGAGCAAATTATAAAGAGAATTAGCGATATTGAAAAAACTGTAGTAACTCAACATCAAAAACTCTTAGATTCATCTGATCATTCAATGATTTCATAATAAATTAAATGTCCTGGTCTATTTATCATAATAGGCCAGGATTATTTAATTTATAAATATATATTTTGATTATTTATAGGAGAAAATGAAAAGGAGGTAAATGTTTTGGCTTCTTATACAACAACACCTGGCAATTATGTAAAATTTTTGCGTGGTACTCCAACAGCCTGGGCAAAGATTCCAGATGCAGATAAAGATAAAGATACCCTGTATTTTATATCTGAAACGGATGGAAGAACAGGCCAATTATACTTAGGACCTAAATTAATTATTGATGAAATTTCCAATATTAACAATATCGGCGATTTACAAGATGTTCTTATTTCAGAAGATATTACCGCTAATAATATATTAATCTATGATGACCATCAACAGAAATGGATTAATAAACCTATTTTTGAGGTTTTAAGTCAAATTGTTACAATAATGGTTGGAGCAAGAGACGATGCTAATGGTCTATCTGGTTTAGTACCACCTCCAAAAGCAGGAGATAATAAGTTATATTTACGTGGTGACGCAACATGGGCTAATCCTACCGCCGCAGTTGAGCTTGTTTTAAATACTCTTATTGGTGAAGATACAGGAAAATCAATTCGAGATATCTCTAAAGAAGAGGTTTTAAAAGTAGTTGATGGCGCTTCAGAAAATTTTGATACATTAAAAGAGATTGAAACATGGATCGAAAATAATCATAATGCCACCGACATTATAGAGCTTGATAATCGAGTTACTAAACTTGAAGGTACTGTTGGAAATTCTACTAAAGGATTAGTTAAAGACGTTGCTGATTTAAAGACATTCTCAGACAAAGTAAATACAACTTTATATGGTGATGAGACTGGTACAAATCAAGGTCTTGTAAAAACTGTTAGTAGTTTACAATCTGAAATGGTTGAAGTATCCAATAAAGTAAATGTTCTTGATGGTAGATTAAAATGGCAAGACATTAATGAAACTGAATGAAAAAGGAGGACAATAATAAATGGCTAATGTTTTAAGAGACGCTAAAGTTGGTTTTCTAACTGGTTCTCAGAGTTCTATTGATACCATGTTATCTCAAGGCGCCAATGCTGGAGCTAAACATGGTTATTTTTATTTAACAAAAGATTCACATAGATTATATATTGGTAATAGTGATGGAAGTATTTCCGCCGTAAATGAAGGTGTACAAACTGTTACTTATTTAGGCGATTTACCAACACTTCAAACTGCTGCTGATAAAGTAGCTTATACAGGACGTTTCTTCTATGTTCAGTATAAGGATTCTACCGCAGGTCAAGTAGATAGTAATATTGCTAATATTCTTTGTGTATATAATGGTAGCACATGGGTACAGATTAATGCCAATACTGATACTCATGTTAGTTCTAATACTTATACAACTTCTGCCACTGGAGCTACTGCAACTATCAAAAATGTGATTGGTAGTACAGATGGTGGTAGTGTTACTGGTACATTTGATATTGTTACTGCTGGTGGATTAAAAATTGCTAATACAGCAGGTAAAACAAATAGTATTACACTTACTGGTGATAAATTTACTTTAGCTGCTGGAGATGGAGCAACTGGTGAGGTTAAACTTAATTTAAGTTCTACTAATGGTCAAGCTGGTAGCTCAGTTACTTTAAAATCAGATCCAAATACAACTGTTCTTACCAGAAAAGACAATGTAATTACTATCTCTGGTAGAGTTAATGCTTCTTTAGCTATTGCTAATGCGGCAAGTGGAAAAACTGGTTTTACTGTAACAGTAAAAGATAATCAAGGTAAGACTGTTACAGGTTCTTATGATCCAATTATTAAATATGGTAGTAAGGCTCAAAGTTCTACTAAGTTAGTTAATGGTGAATTTAATATCAATGCATACAACAAAGAAGAAATTGACCAATTAATGAGAGATCTTAATGCGATGGAATATCGTGGTACTGTTGGAGCAAATGGTACTGCTGCTACCGCATGGGCAGAACTTCTTAACTTACGTCAAAAGGTTGGTTATACATACTTATTTAGTTCAAAGATTACTGTAAATAGTGTTGAACATACAGCTGGCACTTTAGCTATCGCTCGTGGTACTGAATATACAGCTGCTGATTTAGCTGCAGGTACAATTACAGATGCTTCTTTAGTTGGTACTATTAATCCAGCAACTCTTACATGGGATTTTGTAGAGAGCACAAATGATACTGATACAACTTATAAATTATATACAACTTCTACAGGAATTGGTTTTAAATTACAAGATTCCTCAGGTGGTGTTAAAGGTCAAGTTAAATATGCTGGTGCAGGTGGATTAACAGTATCTCAATCTCTTCAGGGTGGAGTAGATATTTCTGCAGACAGATCAGGTGAGAATGTAATTACAATTACTCATAATACTGTTAAAAGAACTGATACTAATACTAATCCAGAGAAGATTAAATTAAGTTCTCAAACTCCTGCAACACACTTAAATGATACTATTACTATTCCAGTAATAACATCTCTTAGAACAAATGAAGAAGGACACGTAACAGGTGTAAATACTGTTAATTATGAACTTAATGATACTGCTACTGTAATTACAGGTATGAGTAGTGCCGCAAGTAAAAATTCAGATGGCTCTATTGCTTTAAGCACTAAAGTTACTGCTACTTCTTCAAGTGGTAAAAGTATGGTTCAAAATGGAACTGCTACAGCAACTATCAAATCAAGTTCTTTGACTCTCGGAGCAAGTGGATCTTCAGTGTCAATTGATATGACTTGGGGCGAGTTCTGATAATTTTAATTTTCTATTTTTTATTCTAAATAGAGAGAATTATAGGGATTAAAAAGAGAGATTCTCTTTTTAATCCCTTTATTTTTTTTAAATATATATGAGATAGAAAGGAGATACCGCATAATGGCAAATGCAAGATTTAGACCAGTTCGTGGTTTAGAGGAAAAAATTCTTCAAGGTAAATACCAAGAAGGTTTTGTTTATTTTGCAACCGATACTGGAAACATTTTCATTGATGCTCAGGGAATTGCAAGAATCCCTATGGGCGGTCGCGGTGCCGCAATTATTTATGCAAACGCTACTTTCGTTCAAAACTCCGGAGATGACTATTATACATTCTATATGGATGAACTTGAAAATCCAGATGATAAATTAAAAATTGGAGATTTAGTCATTAATAATGATGGAAGTTTTTACAAAGTTGTAGATATTGATGAAATAACAAGAGCTGTTACTTGTGCAAGAATCGCTGTCAGTGGAACTGGCGGAGGCGGTGAAGGTGGTGGTGGAACTACTTCTACTAAAAAAAGAGGTCGTTTAACTGTCACAGGTATAACAGAAGCAGATTTATTAAATGGTGATAAATGTAAAATCCAAATTTTAGTAACATCTGCAACAGAAGATGGTAGTCCTGTTGATCCAGGAAAAGATGCAATGAAAGTTACAATTCAATTTTTTGCAGATAATGGTGCTGTACCATTTTATACTGATACAAAAAAGGTAACTCATGCTGAACCTATCATTTATGATGCCACTGAATTTATTCGTCAATCTACTGAAAATAAAATCGTATTTACAGTAGAAGGTAGTAAAGATAACATTTTCTACAATAGTGGTACTGCAACTTATTTTGTTACTACTCATGAACTTTCTATAGATTGGATTGACAGCCAATTTAGTGCTAATAAGTTCTTTAGTACTGAAATTCCTGTAGCTGTTAACTTTGCGACTGGCGCAGACCGTATTCTTGATGTTTACTTTGATGATTTCTTAGTATATACTCAAACATATAATGCTGCAAATACTACTGCAAATGCAACACCAGTTATTACAAAAAATTCAGTAATTTATGATAAAAATACAAATAGTTCAACTGGTATAATACTTGGTGATAACTATAACCATGGTCGCCATATTATTAAAGCTCAGTTAAGCTTAGCTAAATCAAATGGTTCTCGTGGTAGTGCGACTCCTATGATTTCAAAAGAAATTGGTTTATATGTAAATGAAGGTCAACCTTTAATTTGGTTTGGAGCAATGCAATCAACTTATTATGAATTTGATAACCCAATTGTTCCAATTAAAGTATATGATCCTAATAATACTGGTGATATCGCAATTTATTTATTTATTGATGGTACAGATGCACTTGATGGTTCATACTATACCGCAAGAAATGATGATAATTCATTTACCTACTGGACATTGACTAATTTAGTAGCTGGTCAAAATACAACTTATCAAGTTCGTATTGGTCAAGATGATACTGAAACATGGGCTACAGTTCCAGATTTTACTGTATTAAAAGACCCTCGTAATATGGGTATTGCTACTACTGGATTAAAAGTTAATGTTGACTCAAGAGGTCGTTCAAATTCTGAATCTGCTAAGAAGCGTTCTGTATTAGAGGTAGGAGATGAACATGCAGTATTTAAAGATTTCAACTGGTATAACAACGGTTGGATTATGGATGATACCAATACTACTTGTTTAAGAATTAGTAATGGAGCTTCTGTTAGTTTCCCTATTGGAGTTAGCACTTTTGCAGGAGAAGAAAATCCTTCAAAAACTATCGAATTAAGATTAAAAGTTCGTAACGTACAAAGTTATGAAAAATTAATTACTACATATACTCGTTATACAGTAATTGATGATGTTGCTCCAGAAATTAAGAGTTGGACTGACGATGAACTTTTCAGAGAATTCTTGGATCAAAGAACTGCAGTTGGTGGTTATACTAACTACGATGCTTTCTTGTCTGTAAAATTACCTCAATTAAAAGAGCAAGGACAAAATGTTCCTTCTTATGATGAATTGCTTTACAAAGGTTTATATCGTGACTACAACTTAACAGCAGCCGCAGTAAAATATATCGAAGATGGAATTGATGATAGTGCTATTTCTAAGACCTCTGCAATCTGTCTTGGAGCACAAGATGGTTACTTTACTAATGGTATTAATGCAGTAACTATTGATTTCGTAGAAGATAAAATGCTTAATATTACTATTGTTTATAACAACGGTAATGCACAAGATTCAACAGGTGAAAACCGTTTAATGAAAGTTTACTTAAATGGTATGCTTACCAGCGTAGCTCGTTCTACTGCAACAAGTGAATGGTCAATTAATAATAAGAATCTTGTTATTAACTCTTCTAACTGCGATATTGATCTTTATAAATTTAGAGTTTATAATAGAGCTTTAGGTTTAACTGAAATATTGAAAAATGTTGCATATGATAATACTGATACAACTGCTTGGGATTTAGCTGAAATGTCTATACCTAATAAGTCTATTAATGAAGAATATCAATTCTCTTTCGATAAGATGATTAAGTATAATAAAGAGCATCCAAGAACAGAAAACATTATGCCATATATCATCTTTACAACAGACCAAGATGATACTTTATCAAAAGGTAATCTTCCTTGGAGAAAAGATACACCTATTACTGCTGATATGGAGTTCGTTAATACTGGACTTGAAAGAGCATATTCAATGGGTAATTTATCTGCTGAAGCTACTGCCGCAGGTCAAGAACTTGAAGATTATTACCTACATCATTGTCCATCATTTATAGCTAAAAATGTTGCGTTAAGTGTACAAGGAACATCTTCTGAGTTCTATCCACGTCGTAACTATAAAGCTAAAACTAAAATTAAAGTTGCTGATTTGGACGCAGATGGAAATAAACAATATGATAAATATGGTGATGTAGTTAAGAAAAATGAGTATACAATGGTTGCTCATAAAGGACCTTTTGCCGCAGATTATGAACTTGGTAAAAAGAAAAAATTAAAATATTTCTATTATGATAACAATACTGTTGGATGTAATAAATTTACTTTAAAAGTAGACTTTATGGAATCTTCTGGTTCTTATAATATGGGTCTTGCTAACTTAGTAAATTATGCTTATTCACATCATCCTCTTGAAGATTACAATGGTTCTAATGCATTTTGTCAAGTTGATGAAACAAAGAGTGAACAAAAAGCTATTGCAAACGAAGCTGGTAATTATAAAGCAGGAACAGTTTATTACTATTATAATCATAAAGGAAATCTTAAAAATACAAGAGATGATGAATTAAATATATTATCATCTGCGGAAGATTTTGCTTTAGGACCTCGTGGATTAGCTCAACGTGAAGGAGTATCTAAAGTTCTTGGTGGAATTGGAGAAGCACCTTCTTATTCAGCTGATGCTCAAGGTAGCGCAATTAAAGATAAATTAGCTGAATGCACAAATGTTTGGTATGAATATGTACCTGGATATAAGACTGCAAAAGTTGACCATTTAAGTGATTATAGAACATCTGTTCAAGGTTTCCCAACTTTAGCCTTCTGGCAAACAAAAGCTATGAAAGAAGCTGGTACAGAACCTTTATTCATTGGTCGTTACAATATGCTTCTTGATAAAGGTGCAGCTGAAGCTTATGGATTCTCTGATTTGGGTATGAAACAAGCTTATGTTGACAACAAGAGTACAGATGATGTTGCAGAATGTTGGGAATTTGAAAACAACTCTCGTGGATTCTGTTCATTCAGAGATCCATGGAACAGATATACATTATCTTTTAAAGCTCCTGATAATGCTGATAATAAATATACTGTAGCTAAGGCTCCAGTAGTAGCCGATTCTTTTGAATATAGATATAATGCACTTGATGATTATATTGATTATTTAGTGAATTTGGAAAATTCTTCAAGTAACTCTAAGACTGTTAGAAAATTACAAGATAAATTAGGAATTGATATTGCCAATAATCTTGAAGAAGGTAGAAATAAATTACTTGAAATTTATGGAAACTGGGAAAAAGCAGTTGCATGGGTATGGAGTACAGCAACAGATGCTTTAATTGATGTTAATAATGATCCAAAGAATCCTTTATTAAAAGAAGTTCCAAGTTTAAATACTTATGCAGCAGTTAATTTAGGTGAAAAAATCTTTGAAGCAGGTGTTTTCTATTTTGAAAGTACTGAGACAGGACAAAAAATTAAAGCGCAAGTATATAATAAAGATATAACTTATTATGAACTTCAAGCTAATGGAGAATATCGTAAGATTTTATTAACTGATGATCCTGAATTAGTCTACAGAAAGAATAAATTCTATACTAAAAATAGTTCTGGTAACTATTTGTTAGCAGAGGAAGGTTTTGTAGAGACTGAAACATATTATAAAGCAGTTAATAATGAAAGTAGTATTGAAGAGTTCTGGAGATTACCTGCTCCTGTTCAATATGGTAATACAACTTATAATTATGACACAAAAGAATATCGTTTAGCTAAATTCAAAAATGAATTAACAGATCATTTTAATCTTGAATATTTAGCAACATATTTCGTTATTACTGAAGTTCTTGAATGTTATGACTCTCGTGGTAAAAACTGTATGATGGCATCTTGGGGACCACAAAAGAAAGGTGGAGACTATATTTGGTATCCAATTTTCTATGATATGGATACTCAATTAGGTATTAATAATACTGGTATTCCATCATTTGAATATAACATTGATGCAACTGACGATGGAACATTCTCAACAAATGATAGTGTTCTTTGGAATAATTTCTATTCATTGTTCTTAGGAATTATTAAAGATAAATATGAACAATTAACTGGTGTGCCAAGCAGTAACTTTGGTACTTTAAAGAAACCACCATTTACTTCTATAGATGTTATTGAGAATATTTATAAATGTAATCCAGAGTTTACTAAGAGCCATTCAATGGAAGGTTTAAGACCTCTCTTAGCAATGAACCTTGATGAACATTATAAATACATTTCAATTACAAATCCAAAAGTAGGATATCTTGGTTCTGGTACAACACCAGAGGTACTTAAAGATACCAGTGATACATATTTCTATGCTTTACAAGGAGATAGAAGTATGTCACGTGAGCAGTTCTTAACTAACCGTTTCAATTACATTGATTCTTGGTTATCAGTTGGTAACTATAAACGTGGTGGACAAAACAGAATTCGTTCTCGTATTTCCGCAAACAGTCCTGCAAGTACATCAGATAAATGGATTGAAGGTACTGCAACAAATGGTGCAGAAGGTATTATTACTAATGAACCATATTATGATCTATCTACAGGCAAAAAGAAACATATGTTCGATGGTGAATATTGGTTATCAATGACACCTGTTCGTAAAATGTATGTTACTGTTGGAACAGATACCGCAAACTTTGATTCCATGAAATATACTGGAACCCCAGTTAAATTTACTACTCCAGACCTTGAAAATGGTATTCGTAAATCTGGTAACTATAAAGAGCAGTTGTACTATATCTATGGTTTGGATCAAATGAAATCACTTGGTGATTTAAGTAAACTTTACTTCCAAGAGTTCGAGTTATCTGGTAATGCAACTAAGATTACAGATTTAAAACTTGGATATGATGGAGTAGATGAAGAAAATAATCACTATAAAAATGCAAACGTAAACAAATGGACTATTACTGGTTCAAGTGGATTGCCACTTGTTAAAGAAATCAATTTAAGTTACATTACCTTTAAGGATAATAACGTAACATTTGATTTATCCGCAAGTGAAAAATTACAGAACTTTAGAGATACTGGTTCAAATATTACTCAGGTTACTTTTGCTGATGGTGTTGCACTTGATACATTGCATTTAAGCGCTTCAACCGCAGCTTTAAAATTAACTGAAGCAAGATTATTAACTGATCTGATTGAAACTTATAAAGTTCCAGAAGAAAAAGATAAGAATAATCCGAGCGGAGATTTAGTAGCTCAAAAAGGACTTTATATCGAAGGATTAACTGATAAGGCTGTTGGAGAAGGAAAATCTAATTTAACAACTTTAAATATTATAGGTGGAAGCTTAGGATATAATAGTTATAAATTATTAAATAAATTCTATGCGGCAACCGCTTCTTTGGGTGCGCAGAGAAAGATTAATATGACTGATGTTCAATGGAGTCCATATGTATTAGTAGATGACCCAGAAGCTACATTTAACGCAAGTTCTCAATACTTTAGAGATGATGGTCACTTTGGATTAGTTCCTTTTACAGCAGAAGATTATGAACAACATCCTGGAGATTGGGTTCAATATATTAATAATAACCAGATGTATGAATATGATAGAACTATGAAGACAGTTGATATCAAAGATACACAATTACTTGAGAATTTAATTACTAATACAAGTTTCGTTGGTGTTTCCAGTGGAACAAAAGTTCCTACAATTTCTGGCTACATTTACATTAACAATGAAGTCGCAGTTGAAGAAAGCGCAATTCAAGACTTGTTAGTTAAGAATTATCCTAATTTAACATTCTTCTTTAAGAAAGTTACTAAAGGTTTTGCAGCACGTTTCGTAATTCAAGATAAAACAATTGATTCCTTAACTGGAGTTGCTACAACAACAGAAACCTTAATTGGTACAGATAAAATTGGTTTACATGAATTTGAGACAAATCCAAGAATTTTCTTCACAAATCCAAAAGACAGAACTGAATCTGCTTTTAGTGAGACAAGAATTAATGCATTAAAGCCTTCTCAAGACTTTATTGGATGGTCTACAACTCCTGATAGAACCGGATTAATTGAGTCTTATGATACAAACTGGGTTACTTTATTAGGTAATAGCGCAATCCATAATTGGGAAACTCAACAATTATTAGCTGATAAAACTGATTACACATTTTATGCTGTATTCGAAGACCACCATTGGGATGTAAGATTCTATCTTGTAAACGATGATGGTTCTGAGAGAGAGATTGAAAATACTTATGGAAATAAGATTGGATATTCTGTTGTTCATGGAAGCGCATTACATGATCCAAATTATCTTGTTCAAAATCCAAAAGAAGATAGTCTTCCTATTACAAGTAAGTATAGATTCTTAGGATATACAAGAAGAATTTCTGGTGAAAATAATATATACGGTTCCGCAACTTTAGCTCCTATTGTAGATTTAACAACAATTAAAGCTACTCAAAACTTAAAATTCTATGCGGCATTCAGTGTTGAAAATGTTTATGACAATCCTACTGATGATAAGTATTTTGAATTTAATTGGCAAACAGACCAAACTTATTCTATACGTATTAAACCTGGTGTTTCTTTAACTGGTAAAATTACTATTCCAAAACAGCATAATGATAAAGTCCATGGAAACGCAGATATTAGTATAATTCAAGAGTTTTCTAATCAGACAGGAATAACTCATGTATTCTTCTATGAAGATGCTCCTTTGAAATATATTAAAGAAAATGCATTCCAGAACTGCTCTCAAATGAAATATTGTTATCTTCCAAATAACTTAATTGAAATTGGAGCTATGGCATTTAGAATGTGTTCAAACCTTATTTGGACTGGTTTACCAAACAAGTTAGAGAAGATTGGTAATTTTGCATTTAACCAGGCTCTTGCTGATGCTCCTTCTGGAGACTTTACAATTATTATTCCTCCAAGCGTTAAAACAATTGGAGATTCAGCTTTCATGTATATCATGTGTACAGCTACATTGAAGTTTTTATACATCGGTACTGAAACTGAAAATAGTAAATTGACTTCTATTCAAGAGAATTCTTTTGCACAGAATAGTGAAGCTATGATTACTGATCCAGAGGCTAAAGCATTTATTTATGGTGCTTCTGAACAAATGAAGCCACTGATTAAAAAATCTTTGGCTAAAATGTATGTAGACCCTGAAACAATGATTGAATTCAAATAAGGAGGATTCTAAAAAGATGACTAAAACTGTTTTGTATACCTATTTAGGTACTAATGGAACAATTACAAGTACAGTTCATCTTGAAGATATTTACTATATTCGTAAATATAGATTAGTAGCGGACGCAAGAAAAAGTCTTACCAAAGATGGTAAGACTTTTGTCCAAAGCGTCACTATTCCAGAGGATGAACTGGATGAATGGCGAGAAGTTGGCCAAAAATAATTATAAATAAATCTCTTTCTTTCATATCTTTTGAAAGAAAAAGTAAAGAGGAAAGAAGTAGTTTTTTCTTTCCTCTTTTTAAAATTCTAAGAAAGGATTGGGATAAAATAGATGATTACCTATGTAAATAGTCAGAATAGTGCAAAATATAATCGTCTTTTCTCAAAAGCTACAAAAGCTTTAAGTGATGCTGGCGAGTTAAAACTTACATATGTAGAAGTTCCTTTGGAAGAAAGCCAATTCGGAGAAGGAATGTATTTTGTAAAAACAAAAGACGGTCAATATGTCCAAGCAACTAATGCGTTTGACCCAACAGAAACATACTATGAACCAAGTAATGGTATTACATCTCTTGCTGAGTATTTTGGTAGTATCGTTGAGTTAGCTGAAATTGATAAAATCTATACAGTTCTTCCATTAGATGAAGATGTATTTGAAATTGATGCTAATACAAGAGAAATTTCTGTTCCTCAAACATTTGCTAAAAATGGTGTATCCGTACAAGGTGACCATATTTCAGAAATTGTTTATTTCTTAGTAGATCGTTTTTATGATAACCAAGATTTAGATAACTGTAACGTTTATATTGAATGGCAATTAAGTCAAAAAGATGAAAATGGTAATACTATTCAAGGTATTTCCGCACCTTATATTGCTGATGTAACAAGTAATCCTGGTAAGATTTTAATTGGATGGTGTTTAAATAACGACATCACTAAATATGCTGGTAACGTACAGTTCGCAGTTAGATTCTATATCCAAGATGAAATTACTAATATGCTTACTTATTCTTTATCAACAAAGACAGCAACTGTATCTATTAAGCCTACATTAGATTTCAACATTCCGCAAATGATGCTTGATGGTGAAAATGTATTTGATGAAGATGATAAGAAAGTTCTTGAAAGATTAGTAGATTCTACTGCTACTGGAGATACTACAAAGGCTCAGCCTCCTGTATTTATCGAGAATCTTGCAGAAACAGTATCCTTCGCTACAGAAGTTGGTTATACTATGCAGCAAGTTGAAGCAGTTTCCCCAGATGGTGGTACTTTATCTTACGTATGGAGAATGTATGATATTGATACAAATGAATATATTGGTCTATTAACTGCTAAAAATATTTATGTTCAAACTACTGATACTGCTCAGAGTGATACTAAATATTATTATAAATCTACTGCTGCAGAAGATGGAGTTCCAGCTTATGAATTAATGACAGAAGAAGATTTAAGAGCTGTAGATTGGGCTACTCCAACAGGTGTATTTGAAAGAAAATCTCAAGTTAAGATTACTTCTACTGGACGTTATGTAGCTGTTGCAACAAACCGTGTAGGAAAGAGTCGTGAAAGCACATTAAGTGTTATTTGTCAAATCTTCCACCCAAGCGAAGTTACTATCGTTAAAGACATTGATGAATCTTTGGTTCTTAAAGAAGCTGAAGAATTCAAAGGAGTTTTAACAACTCAGACTGGTAAGAGTGATAGCGGTGTTATTACATATCAGTGGTATAAGATTAAACCAGAGAATGTAAAAGATGCTTTTGATGATGAAGGCAAATTGAAGAAAGTTCAAACTAAACACTATGATAATCAAGATAAACCAAATCTTGTTACAAGTGTTGATATTAATGCTCCTTGGGAGAGAATTGCGGACGCTACCAATCCAATTTATACAATTGTAGGTTCTAATGATGCAACTGATAAAGCTGGAGCAGTTGGAGATGGATATTATGCAGTAGTTGCTACTAATAGTATCAACAACGAAACTTCAACTGAAGAGACAAGAAATTGTCGTGTAACTCATGTTGCAAGTCCTGTTACTATTGAAATCTCAAGTTTCGATGGGCATGGAGATCCAGTAGTAGATACTCCTAAAAAGACTGAATTAAAAGTTGACTATTCAATTGCTCATAACTATGGATTGAAAGTAGATTATTCATTAGCTAAAGAACGCGGCGAAGGTCTTATGAGAACTGATGCTGATACTATTACATATCAATGGTATAAATACTATAAGGGTACAAATAGTAATATTGATGAAGACGTTCAAGATGCGGCACTTGGAAATTACACCTTTGATAATGATATTCCTATTGAGGGAGAAACTCAGTCAATCTTTAAACCAAAAGATAACGAAGGCGGATATTATTATTGCATGGTTAGAAATACATATAATGGAACAACAGCAGATAGATGTTCTAAGTTCTTCTTAGTAATTTCTACTCAAGATTAATAAAACAGTTAAGGAGGGTTAAGCATGGTTACTAATATGCAGGAATATTATGATTTACTCTATCGTATTCAAGATCAAAATAAGCCGAGCTTAGCTGTTTTAATTCCATCTACAGAAACGATTTATGATGTTGATTTGTCTACAAGAACAATTAATGGGCCAGCCTCTCTTGGTGTAGAGGCTGACCACCGTTCTGAAATTATCTATTTTAAATTAAATAGATATTATGACCATATGGATTTAATTAATACAACTTGTTTAATTCAATATGAAAATGCGGAAGGAAAATCTGGACTTTATGTAGTTCCTTTTTATGACGCAGATACTTTTATTGATGAAGATAAGTTGCTAATTCCATGGTGTATTAGTGGACGAGTAGCTGCGGCCGCAGGTAAAGTAAAATATTCAATTCGATTTTACAGTATAGATAGTAGTAAATCTGAATTAACTTATAATCTGAGTACAATCGAAACTACAACTGAGATTAAACAAAGTTTAGTAGTAGATATTAACTTAGATGAAGAAGGCGATAATGACAGAGTACAGAGAATTCTTGACACTAAAGAATATACTGTAACTGAACAATTAATCGCACGAATTGATCAAATTAATAAGCAAATGGATATATTTTGGCAAGACGCTTATTAAATATATAGGGGATAAGACATTTTGTCTTATCCCCTTATTTTTGTTTAATAGGCCAAATTATAATAATATTTTTGGTCAAGTTTTTATATATCATAGAATGAAATTGACTTAACGTCGTTTTTATGATATAATTAACTCAGAGAGAAAGGAGGATTTTCCTTTTGGCAAATTATGTTAAATTTAAACAAGGTTTAAAAAAGGACTTTAATACAACAAATCAACCATTAACAAATGGTATGATTTATTTTGTTATAGATGAAAATAATCATGGTTCTATATACTATGATACTATTGTTGATGGTAAAAAAGCCACTAAAAATGGAACTGTCCATAGAGTTAAATTTTCTGGTTTACCAATTAAAATAACTGGTTCTGTAATAGGAACAGGAGTTATTTCTCAAGACGGTGAAACTATTGAAATAAATACATCAACTAATCACTCTCATGGATTAGCGCATCAAGATTTTACTGTAACTTTATCAAATGATGATACTAATTTAAAATGGACAAGATTGGGAAATCAGAATGGCGGAGGTTTTTGGTTAAAATCTATTAGAGGAAATGTTAAAGCTCCAGCTTGGTTTTTGCCTGATTATAGTGCTGGTATTGCTTTTGGTGGAGTTGATACAAAAGGTATCATATCTGTCAGATATAATCAACCAGGTGTTAGATTTGCAGGAGGAAATGGTGATGCTCCAGTTTGGTATTTTACTATTACTGGTGCTAATGATAAAACTTATGATTTAAGTAAAATTGGTGGTCATTCAAGCGATAGCGCAAAATTAGACCATAATGTAACTTTTAAGATTGCTTCTACTGCTGATGCAACTAAAGGTGGAAGTGGTACTGCGACTAATTTATCTGATTCCGCAGTAGATTTATATTTACCAGCCAGTATTTCTGGTTTTAATTTAATTCAATCTACAAGATTTCAAGGTAATGCGGATAGTGCGACTGTAGCCAGTAGAGCAAATAGTTTATTTTTAAATCCAAGTAATAGACAAGAAAATATTAATTATCAGATAAATTCAGATCAGTATCAAAGTAGAGTAACTTATTCATTAGCCAGTTCAATTACAAAAACGGGAAAGCCTCCAGTAGGAGATTCACATGTTTTGACTTTTGGTTGGGATGGTTCTGGATGGGGAGCTCAATTAGCGATTACTGCAGATGCTAAACCGCATATTGCAATAAGAGGCGCAAAAGCTGGCGAAAAAGGTGTCTCTATTTGGGATGAAACTTGGAGTACAGTTTTAGATTCTTCAAATTATACCTCTTATATAAATAATTATTATTGGGCAGATGTTAAAGTTTCTACAACAGCTAATGCAAAGACTAATCCAAATTTTTTCAATGTTACTTCTTCAGGCTGGTTTTTCTCAAATGCACCTTCTACAGGATGGCAAAATTCCGCTCATGGTGGCGGTATTTATATGAAAGATAGTAGCTATGTTAGAATTTATGGTGAAAAAAAATTTGCTGTAGAAAATACAGATTCTGACTCTATAAATACTACTGGCGGAGTAAAAGCTTCAGGTGGTTTTACTTCAGATGCTGGTACTATGAAAGTTTATGCTGAATTTAATAATGAAATAAACTTTGGTGGAACAAATCCTTCTAATACAATTTATTTTGGGTACAGAAAAAAAGATTCTAAAGAAATTCCTTCAATTTTTATTTTTGGTAGTGATACTGGTACAGCAAATATTCAAGCTAATGCAGGATGGTTTGGTCAAAAATATCTATCTGGAGATAACTGGATTGGATGGTATGCTGCAAAAGGAGATACCTCTTCTAAAAGATATGGATATATTCAAACAGATGTTTCTGATAATGGAAATATGCGTTTTGTTAAAGAGGGTGGAGGATATTTTACTTTTAATAGCCATGTAAATCCTAACCAAACTAATGCATATGATTTAGGTACACAAGCATTAGCATGGAGAACCCTTTATGTAACTAATCTTAATTTATATGGACAAACCGCAAATAGATTAGTATGGACTAATGGAGCTAATGCAATACAAGCTTCTCATCATTATGCCAGTTCAACTCAAGTATCTATTGGAGATACTTCTCCTGTAGGAAGTTATACTTTTTATGTTAAAGGTGATTCTTTATTTCAAGGTAATATAAGAGTAGCTAATGATATATATATGACTGGGGCAGGAACAAGTATTTATTGGGATTCAGATACATATAGACAAAGATTATTAACAACAGATGACTCAACTGCAAATACTCCTGTATTTACTTTTCAACAAAGTGAAGATACTGCATCCAGTTGGAAAAATTTATTGGTTATTAGAGATAATGGAATTATTGAGCCTCTTGTGAATTCAGGTGGTATTTATAAAAACTTTACTGCTAATAATCAAAATCCAGTAATTTGGATGAACGGAAATGATACTGATAACTGGTTATGGCAAATTAGTTCTGGAACTTCTACTAAGCAATATGTTGGATATGGATTAAAATATATTGGAACTGGCTCTGGGATAGGTAATTTATTAAGATTATATGCCGATAATCAAGGTAATGCAGATGTAGTTGCTATTGGAATTAACCAAAATGGTCAAATTGGAATAGGTACAGATGCCAATATAAATCATCGTTTAATGGTTTCTGGTACTGGATATTTTTCTGACACATTATATGCGACTCACATTGGAATTTTAAATACAGCTTCTAATACTGGAAAAGGTATTTCTTTATATGGAGGTGGCTATGGAGGAACTGGTTCACTTCCTACTTATGGAATTGCTTTTGCAGGAGTCGGTACATTTGACTCTCATGGAGCTGTTTGCAATGATTGGGCAACTTATTTTACTATGGATAGTACCTCTAATAGAGGATGGATTTTTAGAACTGGTAATACTAATGTTGCTTCTATTAACAATAAAGGTTATGCAGCTTTTAGCGCAACAGGACGAGATAATTTTATTGCCTTTCCAGATGGAGGAAGTTATGTTACTACAGCCGATGTTAAAAAAACAGGATATTTACGAATTATTTTACCACAACGACGCTCTAGGACAATGTTAAGCTTTAAAGTTTCTATTTATAATTATTCTACAAATACAAGCTGTGAATATACTGTTAAAGGATATCATTTTAAAGATGGTGCGTGGTATAATTGCACTGCTTATTCTGTAGGACATAATGGAAATCTGTCAATATCTAATTTACCAGTTTATTATGGAGAAACAGCTTCCAATAGTGTAATTTATATTGGAGATGTTGCAACTAATTGGAGTTACCCACAAATTCAAATTCATGATGTTACTGTTGGACATAGTAATTGTGAATATAAACAATGGTGTTATAATTGGAATATTGATTTTGTTACTACTTTAGAAAATGTAACTGCCTCAATTGATAAACCAAATAGTAGCTATGCAGCAACTAAACTATTAAATACCAGAAATATTTGGGGACAACCTTTTGATGGAACCGCAGATGTTGCAGGACAATTATCTGGTGCAACTCGTGTAATGAATCGTTCTACACAACCATTATATCTTGGAAATGCAGATAATTCTAATTGGGTTTTTACACAAGACATTTGTTCTCATTCTGGAGCCAGTAATTGGGCTATTAATATAAATGGTTATTCATGGTTTAATTATACTAATATTGGGTATCAATATGATTCAAGGGATTCTGGTTATAGATTACGAGTTAATGGAGCTTCTTATATAGATGGAAATCTTACTATACCAAATAAATCATGTTTTTACGGTATACTAGGAGAAAATAGTAGTACAAATTCTGGAAATGTAGGTGGATTAACTTGGTTAAATATAGCAGGTACTGCTGGAGCTGCCGCAGATACTAATGACACTCCATCAAGTGCTTGGTGGTACATATTAAGAAACAGACATACTAATCAATCAAATAATTATTATACAGATGTTGCAATTCCTTTTAATGATAAAAGTATTTATTATAAAATTGTCAGAGATGGAAATGTTGTAAATTCTAAATGGGTTCAAGTATTAGATGTTGATAATTATACTTATACATTAGATGGTAGATACGTTTTAAAAACTGGCGATACTATGACTGGTACTTTATCCAATTCTACTATAAAAGGCGGGATGTGGATTACAGGTACTCATGAATGTACATTTTTTAGTAAAAATGCAACTACAGCATCTGCTGGATCATATTATCAAGGACATTATGGTTTAAAAACTCCTTCTGGCGCTTGGTCTTTAGGAATATTATCTGGAAGTGATGATTTATATTTTGTATATGGCACTGATGCTAATTACACAGCAGGAACTAATACATTAAATACAAACGTTCGCATATCATCTAATGGAGGTATTTATGGTGCAGTATGGAATGACTATGCAGAATTTAGACGATCTAAACAAAAAGATATAAAACCTGGTCATGTTGTTATTGAAACTGGCAGAGGTGATTTAGTATTATCTTCTAAGAGAATGCAACCAGGCGGTAATATTGTATCAGATACATATGGTTTCGCCATTGGTGAAGCTAAAGAGTGTAAAACTCCTATTGCTGTATCTGGTCGAGTACTTGCTTATCCTTATGAAGATAGAGATTCATATCAAGCTGGTGACCCAGTTTGTTCTGGACCTAATGGAACTATTTCAAAAATGACTCGTGAAGAGGTCAGAGAATATCCAGATCGAATTATTGGTACAGTATCAGAGATTCCAGATTATGAAGTTTGGGGAACAGGTAATGTAAAAGTAAATGGTCGTATTTGGATTAAAGTTAAATAGGAGGAATAATTATGGAAAATTTCTTACAAATGTTATCACAAATTTTTGAGGTATGTGTAATTCCATTATTAGGAATTTTGACAGCTTACTTAGTACAGTATATCGCAACAAAAAAAGATGCTTTAATCAAGCAAAATGATAATGCTTTAGCCGCAAAATATATTACAATGTTGTCAAAGACAATTACTGATTGTGTAATTGCCACAAATCAAACATATGTAGATAGCTTAAAAGCCCAAGGAAAATTCGATGCCGAAGCTCAGAAAAAGGCATTTAATATGACCTTAACTGCAGTTCTTTCTATCTTGAATGACGAAGCGAAAGAATACTTGACAGCAATCTATGGCGATTTGAATACATATATTACAAAACAAATTGAAGCTGCTGTTAATAAAAATAAAACAACTATTGAACCTAAATAAAAATAAGGGGTACAGAATATATATTCTGTACCCCTTATTTTTTTTTGTCTAATTTTGTAGTACAAAAAAAGATTAAAAAAGACTGGACTTTTCATATTAAGATAGTTAGTAAAAATTTTACATACTATTGAAGGAAAGAAAGAAAAATAATTTTAAGAAGGAGGATTAAAAAATGTATCCCAACTACAATTACTTCCCGCAGAATCAACAACCTATTAGACAGCAACCACCAATGCAAAACCAAGGTATTTTGTACCTAAAAGGCAGGCCAGTTTCTTCCATTGAAGAGGTTAAAGCCATTCCAATAGACTTTGATGGCTCTATTTTTATTTTTCCAGATATAGCGAATAAACAAATTTATACTAAACAAATCAATTTAGATGGAACCGCATCAATTAATGTGTATGAATTAAAAATATTACAACAACCAACCGCACAGCCACAAATGACAGAGTATATAACAAGAGATGAATTTAATGAACAAATGGAAAAAATAAGAGCTATATTTGCGGGCCAGGTACCAGAACAAGCGCCGCAAAATGCTACTCCTTCAGTTCCTTCGCCGCAACCAGTCAAGAAAGAAGATATTAAGTTTTAGGAGGAATTCTTATGCCAATGAATATTAACCCAATGCAATTAATTCAAATGATTAAAGGAGGCCAGAATCCTCAACAGTTAGTAATGAATATTTTAAAGCAACAAATGCAAAATACTCCAATGGGAGCTAATCTATTGTCTTTAGCAAAGCAGAATAGAAGTGCAGATATTGAACAAATCGCTCGAAATATATGCAGTCAAAATGGTAAAGATTTTGATAAAGAATTTAATGCCTTTAAGCAAATGCTTGGGATTAAATAATATATTTTAAAAAGGAGGACATTAATATGTTCAATAACGCAACAAATGGCTATAGTTTAGCCGACATCGCCGCAGCTACTGGATCCAATAGAAATGATAATGGATTTGGATTCGGTGGAGACGCTGGAGCCTGCGTTGATGATACAAAGAAAATCTATATTAATAATAAACTTTCTCTCGAAAAAGTTAAACAAGTTTTATGCCATGAAATAACACATGCTGCAATGTTTAGTTATGATATTCAATTAACTTATGACCAAGAGGAGTTATTAGCCGATTTACTCGCTACTTATGGACAAGAGATAATTGATATAACTAATAAGATTTTTTCTAAGATAAAAAATAATAGGGGATAGAATTAAATTCTATCCCCTCTTTTTTATTCTTCTTTTGGACGTTGATCTTCTGCAAATTCAACTTCGACTTTCTTTTTTACTAATGAAAATAAATGGTCACCTTTATGATTACCACCTAATCCGTTATAGGCTGTATGGTCTGCATCTAATTCTTCCCATTCATCAAGAGTAATAACATGATCTTCAGCTAAAAGTTTTCTACAATTATTTCTAAACTCTTTTCCTTGCATTGATAAAACACCCGCTGTCAAAGCTGTAATATTTTTTTCCATCGCAGAAATTTTTTTTTCAAGAACAGCATCATCTGCTTTAGATTCTTCTCTGCCCGCTTCTAAAGCTTTATCAACTTTAGTATTAATTTCATTATATTTATCTTCAGAATTTTGATTCATTTTATCATGTTCTTTTTCTAAAGATTTTAATACATGTTGATTTTCACTTTGAATTTTTTCAAGCATTTTATCAAAATATTCTTTTTGCTCTCTTTGGCGCTCTTCTTTTTCAAGTCTTAAATAACGTTTTATTAAAAAACCGCCGCCAGCTACAATTAAACCTAAAATAAATTCAACCCAATACTTTAAGACAATTGATCCAATTGTTTCCAGCATAGTTAAAAACCCTCCTCATTTTTAAACTTTCTCTCTACAGATTTTAAAAAACAAGAAGGGTTAATTCTATTAGAATGGCCAACTCATTACGCATTCATTTGCATATACACCATTATCAGCCTCTAATGAAGCATCAGTTCTTTTTACCATATCTAAATAGAACTGAGAATTTGGATTGTTAAAGAATATTCCTGGCACATATGAAGATTTACTTACAATAACTGGGATATATTCTGGTTTAAATAAATAATATAAATAATTAGAAAAAATATCTGCACTTGGTAATGTTCTTCCTTCAAATTTAAAGTATTTATATCCCATACTGTTATACTTTTGGATATCTTCCCAAGTTAAATTATTCTGTTTTCCAAGAGTATCAGGATCATTAATGCCACCATGAATCTGACATTTTGCAGTAATACTGTATTTATGTTTACCATATGTCAAGTTAGTTTTACTTGTATCGAGATAATGTGATTTTCTAATAGGACAATGGCTATGACAAATTGCATTTGATAAAAATTCACATTTACCTCGTAATTCTTGAGGAATATTCTCAAGCATATCCATATCTTTATTCAAATTATAATCTAAACAAACTTGATAATAATCTGGATTTTGAAGTTCTTTAAGGAATTTTTCTTTATTTAAACATTTAGTTGTAGAGCTAATATATTTAAAATCTGGATATGTCTCTCTTAAATATTGCTCCAAAAGAGGAGAATTTACAACAACCTCATTATTGCCATCTTCAAGCAATCTCATTTGAAGATTACAGAATGGATCATATAAATCCTCTTCCTCAATTGCGGAATTAGTAAAAATTAGTCTCAGAGGAATATTATAGAACTTATAAAAGTCTCTAATTTTTTCAATCTCTTCTTTTGTAATCTGGCGATAAAATGGAAAGTTTCTGCCGCCATCCCAAGTGCAAAATGGGAAGTTACCAAAGAAGGTTCCAATTTTAATTCCGTCTCTGAAGTATTCAGGATTAGTATCACGCAATTCCAAAATAAATTTATTTAAAGTAAAATGTTCGTAAAATCCGGATAAATTATAATAAATCATTTTTAAGCCCTCTCTCAAATAAATTAATCATTAATGTATAGCTTTCATTTGCATCTTCTGGAATGATGTCATCAAACAGAACATATGAGAAATCTTTTGGAATATTTCTATATTCTTCAAAAAATTCATTATCATCTTTATAAAATCTTTTAGTACAATTTCTAAAAGTAGAATGACCGCTATATTCAAGTATATAATGAGATTCTTCAGATAAACAATCGCAATAATTTACACAATCTCTACACTTTGTAAAACTCATTAAGTAAATTTTTTGTACGCCTTTTACTTTTAAATGAGCATAACGTCTTGGTAAGATTATATATTTAATATTTTTACAATTATCAATCTTATCTTGAATCTCTTTTAAATTATATCTCAATAAAGCATTTTGATGTAATGCAATTTGAATATTAGGATAACGTTTCACTACATAATCAATCAAATTAAAATCTGCAATTTCATAATATGCAGAATCATTATTTTCCCATTCTTCAAATAATATCTTATCAAAACGATTTAGATATTCTTTCTCATTAAGGAAGAGGTTGCCGCAATCAACAAATAACATTTTAGATGGTATTGAATAACTATTTACGCAATCTACAATATCATCATACAGTGCAAAATATCTAGTGTCTAAGGCATTAATCCCACCGCACATAATGTTAGATGGGAAATTGCCCTCGATACCTTTGATTTTTACTGTATTGCTATACATATCTAAAATATTAACATTATCTTCAAAATTATAATAAATAGATGGCAATATAAAAATCATTTACTATACTCCTTTTACTCTTTACTTCTTTATTATTTTACATAAAGAAGGTCTACCTTACTCTCAATACGATTTTCAATATCTAATATTTCATTGTCTGTTGGATATTCTTGAATACTATAAAACAAATGATAAATACTATATTGGAATCTATCCCATTCTGCAGCTGTCAAGAATTTTTTATAATCAACTACAGAATTTCCAATACAAATTCCATATAAGACATTATCCTGAAATAAGCTGAAATCATCAAAATAAGTTTCATTTAAAAGATAAATATACTTATTCATATTAGATAAAACATCATCTTTATAATCTGTATATTTTAGCTCTGGAGCATATTCTTTTAATAGAACCAAGAATAACTTATTCAAACATATTTCTTCAATCGTATTCTCATCTTCATCAAAGAAGCCTTCAACAGTAGTATTTTTAATTCGCTTTATTAAATCATTATTAGACAAGATAATAAAGTTTTTTATATGAGTAAAATACTCTTTTTCATTATTATCAAGCATGAAATAATAGATATAATAAATTTTTAATCTGGTTGACTCAAGCACATCATCCGCAGTTTTGAGCTTACCAAGTCTGAAATCTAAATCATCTATTAATGCAAATTGTTTCTTAAACATAATATCTTGAGCTAAATCAAAAATAGAAACTTCATCAGTCATACAAGTATCTGTTGATAATATCTCTTGCATATTTTATAAACTCCCTTCTTTCTTTTGGAATTTTTAAATCGTTTAGAATAATATCATAAACGCCATATTTTTCAGCTATATCATTAACAGTACGATATTTAGTTTTAAACATTTCACATACTTCATCAATAGCGCAGAAAAGTTCTTTTCTATCTTCATATTGCGCTCCTAAACAACCTTTCATACAGAAACTTTTAATAGGACAGCCCGCACATTTCATAAAAGAACGATTTTGATTAAGAGTTTTAATCTTATATGCAAGCATAGGATTTTCTCCACGAACTCCAATAATCTTAGTTTTATCTTCATTTAATTCAAGAAAACCATAAACTTTATCAGGATAACAAGTTCTATGACAAGGTACAACTGCTAAATCTCCGACTCTAAAAATTGAACCACCTTGAATTGAACATGGCAATTTATGTTGAATTTCTGGAAGAGCTAATATATATGGCTGTACATGATTATATTTTCCAATATTCATCATTCCATCAGAGAAGTTATCTGCCATATGATATGCAAAATCTGTTAAATCTCCATTATGAATTGTATTTAAGTCTTTCTCTGCTACATAAAAAAGGAAATCTCTATAATCCTTTAAAGATTCTTCATCCCACTGCTCCGCATTTCTGACCTCTAACATCATTGGAATTGAATATACTTCACATCCATTTTCTTTTTTAAAGATAACATTATATTTAATAATATTATCAATCCACCAATCATAATTACGCTTATAATTTTTTACAAACTCTCTAGTAATCATAGGGTGACAAGAAAGAGAATACTTTGCAATAAACTTGAAAAATTTATCATAAAACTCATCTTGCTTTATTTGACCATTTTTAAGTCCTCTTTCAACAGATTCTAACTCTGTTGGTCCATCTACAGAAGCACTTAACCAAAAGCCATTGAAATGTTTTACGTCATCTCTAACTCTATTCATCCAATATTCAACTCTTGCAGTCTTTTCATCATCCATAAGGAAAGACATATTTGTAGGAATAACAAAATCTCTTCTTGGAACGTTAGGAGTATTTATTTGATGTTCATAAAAAACATTTAAAATCTCTTCCCAATAAGGAATTTGAAAAAACTCACCTGAGAAAATATCAAAAGTTGTATACTGGTAATCATTTTCGTCAAGCCAATCTAATAATAGAGCTAAGTTTCTAAGAATATTTTCTTTCTTATTGGCTTCTGGAGGATACATTTCATCGCCATATCTGTATAAATAACAATACTCACATTTTTGATTACATATAGATGTAATAATAAATTCAACAGAATTTTCATCTTTATCATATCTGAATAAATAATTTTTTAAAAGTAAATCTTGCTGTTCTTGAAATGTCATACAATACCTCTTTCCGCCATTACTCTGTCAATTTCTTCTTCAACTACATCCATAGCTCCATTATACCATAATGGGATTTCTAATGGATTTGATGTTATCCAAGAGCCAGTAATAATATATGAATCTTGTAAACAACATGATTTATCAACAAAAATAGCAATCGTTTTATCAATTTTACTCATATCAGTCCATTTCTCATCAATGATACCTGCTTTTGCATATTCATATACAAACTTAACATAATCTGTATAAAAAATTTGATGAGGATATAGGATAAGATTGTCAAAAGTCTTTTTAAGATTTAAGAACTGATCTTTATCATAAATCCAAGCTGATTCATTATTTGTTTGAACATATTTTGCGGCAAGTCCATTCATATCAGCATGGTCTTTCATATTATTATGATAATCTACATAATCATCAAACATACCTCTATGACACATAGTATATTTTCCATCATGAATTGGAACTACTACATGTGAAAATGAACCGCATCCTCCGCCGCAGAATGGCTTTGAACAATCCAAACATTTTTTCTTATTAAATGAATTATTATCTTTTAATCGTCCTAATAAGAACTCTACACTTGGAATATAAGTTTCATAATTAGGAATCCATCCATCTAATTGTTTTATTTTTGGAGTTACCTTTTGGATTGAACGATAAATCTTTGCCACTTCAAGTCCATCATCTTTTGTCCATTCTGCTGGAGTTGCATAATTGAAAAGACATGGTAAGAAACACCATTTTCGAGTTTTTCTATTCTTATAAGGCTGATACATTTCTCTATCGAAAAATTCAAACCATTCATATGCTTTTTCCGGTGTATCTACAAAATGAAATGTAGGTTTTGAAAAAGTTGGTTTAGTATGAACATATAAATCAATTTTAGAATCATCAAATTCTAATTCACATAAATCTCTAAAATTCTTTAAGAATTTTTGAGTAACTCCTTTACCTCTTCCCAAATCATTCATCTCTTCAGGCCCATCAATTGAGACCTGAAGATCAAAATGAAATTTTTGATTACCATGATAATATTTAATAATTGTATCAAATAATCTTTTTAAAGATTCAACTTGGTTTGGAAGAGTAAAATTCGTTGAAGTATCTAATTCATTAAAGTTTGGAAAAGCCTCTGTATATTCTTCAAAGTGATCTATAAAACGTTCCATATGAAGAAAAGGTTCTCCTCCCCATAAAGTAATATGCTTAATATGTTTATCTGCTTCTGGATCAACATCATAGACTTGTTTAATTTGGCTTCCATTTTCAAAATCTTTAGCCAAATCATCATCTATTTGTTTTAAACATCCAGTAGCATCTTTACAAATATAACAATATCCGCAATTAAGATTACATAAAGCAGTAGTAAATAAAGTTATATTTGTAAAATAAATTTTTTCATTATTTTCTATCATTAATAACTCCTTTTACTCTTTTAAAATATATTAAAAATCAACGCCTTCTACAGTATAGCTACTGTGAACTACAAAGCATCGTTTATCGACATTACTAAAATTACCAGTATTAACAGAATTAAAATTACTGCTATTTACTCCAGAAAAATTACTTGGACAAGTATTTACACTGGAATCATTTGTACTAAAATTACTTGGACAATTTGAAGTAAAGAAACCTGTATATCCAGTAGCATTTCCAGAATAATTAGAAGCATTATCTCCTACGCATTGAGCACCAACACTAGAAAAATTAGTAGAATTATTTCCAGAACAACCAGTTGTATGTCCTGTATAATTAGTATCATTATTTGCAGTATATCCACCTTTATGGAAAGAACTTCTTTTAGCATTATTAACAGTAGTTCTATTACTGCTGTTTTTTCCATTTCCAGAGTATTTAGAACCGTTATGACCATCGAAGTTACCTCTTTTAATGGCACTACCTGTTAATTGAACGTCTTTACTTCCACTACTGGCCCAGTTAAATACCCAATAAGAGAAATGATGATGATATTTTCCGGTTTGGAATCCATTGTGGTTACTATTATGAACTTTTGAAAATTTAGAACTATTACTTCCAAAAGAACTAAAATCTGAACCGTTATTAGTTGCCCATTTAGAACTAAAAAATCCACTATTAAAAGTATTATGATGTCCATTTCTAAACGCATTATTATAACCGCTTCTATTAGAATCATTATTACTACTTTTATTAGAAGCAAAATAACCGCTTCTACGGCCACTGTTATAGCCACTTCTATTAGAATTATTACCAATTACATTAAAACTGGTATCATTAGAAGTTCTATGTGCGCCATTATGTCCAGATCTATTAGAACTAAAGCTACCAAAAACACCATAATTAGAACTATTAAAGCCTCCACGATTGCTTGAAAAATGTTCTCGACAAGCTTGTTCCATCATTCCAATACTTTTTTCAATTTGAGCCATGGACTTTTTTCCAATTGCGGAAGTGCCTTGACTAACTCCAATAGGAGTTAAGATTGAAACGCCACTTACAAATGAAACAGTATTTTTTGTATCTACAACATTTTTAAAAATTTCATTCATAATTTGTGCGCTGGTTATTCTAACACCACTACCAACGCTTCCTCGATTAGAAATAGCAGAATATCTACCATTCCAAGTTCTAATAGCATCCAATCTATTATAATAGTCATTAATAGTAGAGGCTTGAATTGGCTGACCTGTATATACTATTCTTGCCATTCAATCACCTCTTTTTAAAGTCTTGGATTTGTTTGAAAAGAAATATCTATATAATATTCTGGTATTTCAGCAGTTTGGTCATAATCTCCTTTTGCATTTGAGATAGACGTATATTTAGTAGTTTCAAAAACAATTTTTTCTTCATCTTTAATAGTTATATTCTTAATAGAATTATCAACTCTAAAATATGGAAGAAAATCTACTAAACTAATATTATCAAAAGTATTTATATTTTCGCCATTATCTGCAGAAATATAAGTGGTAATATATAAAGCCGCTGTAGTTTCTTTCTTACCAGAATTATCTGGTAATTCTTTTAACTCTAAGCCTTCTGTAAAGCTTTTAATATGGCATTGTAATTCGCCATTATTTATAATTAAAGTATACATATTTTTCTCTCTCCTTTTTAAGAAATGAAAAAAAAGAGAAAATACTTTCTTTAATCAGACCAGTCATGTATCTTTTCTCTTGCTTTTTCATTAACAATATATGTCCCAATACAAATTGCATCGCATTCATCTTGAGTAGCTTTTATTCCATATGTATCAAGAACATATTGTTGAGCATTTCTTTTCTGCTCAGGACGAGTACGCCCTTTTATGTTTAATGCAGACTTCCATACACTTGCTAAAGTTGCACTATTTGGTATCTTTAATTCTGTTACTAATTCATAAATAACTCCGAACACTTCTGCCAAAACCTTAAAGGTTTGAACATTATTAGTAACATTTCCTTGAAGTTGAATATCTTCAAAAGCTACTTCATTAATATTAAATTCTTCAATAAGTTTATTTACTTCATTTTTAATAAAAAAAAGTCTTTCCCCAATATCTTCTTGAGTAGCATTAAATTTACCATGAGCTTCAAGTTGACCTTCGTTAAAGAAGGCCCAACCTGAAATTCTACTTGCTTGGTCTAATGCGAGTAATCGACTCATTAAACTTCTTGCAGTACTGGCTGACTTGCCGCATCTGTAGAACCAAAACCGCCTTCCCGCAAATCAACCGTATTATCATCCTCAGTTTTTAAATAAGGTTTAATAATACCTTGACCAATACAGTCACCTTTCTTTAAAATAATAGGGACAGGGGAAAAATTAATTAATTGAAAAAAGATATGTCCCTCATTATCTGGATTATTATAATAATCACCATCTATAATTCCTACACTATTGGCCATTACTAACCAATATTTAAGCGGACAAGAACTACGAACTGAAAGTTCTAAGTATGTACCAGAATCAAGTTTAGCTTTAACCCCTGTTGGAACTAATGTTGGTTTTGCTTTAGCTTGTTTTGTAAAAGTAGCAACTTCATCAAGCGTCATAGGTCTTTCAAGATATTTTTCTTCAAGCTTTTTAGATGTCATCTCTTCAAAAACACTCTGTGAAAGATTTGAGAAATGATAATGATATGGAAGAATTACTGTATCTTCTGCTACAATAAAATCATATCCTGCAGATTCTACCGTTTTTCTTTTAGGAAGTAAATCATTTTCGCCTTTAAATTTTTTAATTAACTCAAATTTAGCCAAATTAGATTCCCTCCTCATAAGTAACATTAATATGCTGCTCTGGATCTTTTTCTGGAGTAAATTCAATTTTAGCTTTTACAAGCTGATACTCTTCAATAATCTCACCTTTAGCTTTGATATATTTAGTTGTATAACTAAAGTTTGTTAATTCTCCATAAGGATTCTCAGAAAGTTCATCTCTTAAAGCTAAAGCATCTTCTACTGTTGGAACTCTAAATACTAATGTGTTGTTAATTAAATATTTATTCATAAATTAATTTACCTCGATTTCTAAATTATTTTCTCCATATGTTGTAATTTCACTTGTTCTAATTTTATCAGCAACGCCATTACAAAAAATAGCATCACCATATAAATGAATTTTACTGATATTCTCTGCTGAACAAACCTGCGGCAAAAAGTCAGGTAAATTTGCTAAAGAAACCTGCTCTTCTTGACCATCATTATATTGAACTTTTTGATAAATAGAGAACATATCAATAAAACATACAATCTCATTATTGTTCATAAGTCACAATACCTTCATCGTAATTAAATAAATACATGCAGGTAACTACACCATTATATTTAATCCAGATTTCAATAGAAGAAGCACTACCATCCTCTAATTTATTAACATTGATAGAACGAACTGTACCGAGCGCAGTTAAACATTCTTTAAGTCCATCCCAGAATGTTGCGAAATCTGACTCTCCGATATTCCCTTTCTTAAAGATTGTAAAGTAATTAATCTCTCTACCATAAAGCATATAATATGTAGAAGATTGCTCCATTAACCAGTCTCCAAAAATCTTTTCAGCGCCTTCCCACTGAGAATCTTCATAGTCTGGAAGTTGCTCAATAATACTTCTATTTAATTCATATAAATTAAGTTCAAGTCCCTGAGAAGTCATTTGAGCTTCTACTGGAAACCATTTTTCATTTTTATAAATAAAATAACTATCATCTGTTTCATTATATACAATCTGGCCATCTTCTGGCTCTTTAATTTTATCCAATTCTTTATTATCTTTAATATGCTCCATTTTTAATCTCCTTATCATTTATAAGTATATAATATCATATTTTTTTTAGAAAATCAATAATCAGTTCCCTTATATAAAATTCGTTGATTAGATGAACCTCTCATAAATAAAGAAACATCTCTTTTTGTTTTATCATAAGGACCATCAATAAGGCAATCTACTTGCTCAAGTATTGATTTAATTCTATTATTACTCATATCTAAATCTTCTAAATAATATCCTGTCCATAAATAAATTTTAGTGTCAGGAAGTTTTTCTTTAACAGCATTAATAATTAAATTAGTCAAAAATTGATTTTCTGGACAAAGAGGCTCTCCTCCCATAATACATAAATTACGATGTAATCCATTAGCAGTAATAGCTTCAATAACCTCTAAAATAGTATCATGAGTAACCTCTTCTCCGCCTTCAAAATCCCAAGTCTCTGGATTGTGGCAACCCTCACATCTGTGAGGGCAACCTTGTGTAAAAAAAGTTACACTTGTTCCAGGAGCGGCAGAAAAATCATTTTTAATAATTCCTGCATAACGCATTATAATTATTCCTCCCAATCAAAAAGCTTGCGGCCGCAGATAGGGCAATATTTAATATGTCTGATATATTCAAATCCTATTCCGCCATCCCAGTTGTTTGCCATATATAAAGTATCATCTGCATCTAATTCTCTACAATATCTACATTCCTTTGCTTGTTTTAAGTATTCTTCTTTGTCGTGCCAGGTTTTATCTGCGCCCATTCTCTTTTTCCCCCGTGTTTAGTGCGACGTTCCACCTCATCTTGCTTACCAAGATTAAAAGCAGTTTTATAATTTCCTGTTAAATATCCAGTAACTCTTCTAAGTTGTTGGATATGAGTGCTTCCGCAAATAGGACATCTATCATTAAATTCATCTGTATAACCGCATTCAAGACATGTATCGTTTGGTACATTAACTGCAAAATATGGAATGTCTTTATCCATAGCATAATTTACAATTTGCTCTAATGCCTCAAGATTATTTTTAATACCAGAATCTAACTCAATATAAGTAATACATCCCGCAGATGAATAACCAGTTAATTGAGATTCAATATCAATCTTTTCAAATGGAGACATTTCTTTCCAAACTGGAACATGAATTGAATTAGTAAAGAATTCTTTATCACTTACATTTTCAATTACACCATATTTTGCTTTAAAATTCTTTAAAGCTTTATAGCAAAGGTTTTCGGCCGGAGTATAGTATACTCCAAAATTAAGCTTATATTCTTCTTTAAATTCCGCACATCTATCTTTAAATAATTGTTCAATTCTTTTAGCCAGTTTCATTCCTTCTGAAGTAGTGTGGTCTGTACCAATAAGAATTTGAAGAGTCTCAGCGAGTCCTAACTGACCTAATGCTAAAGTTCCATGCTTCAATGCACTTCTTATTCCTTCTTCTGGAATATATCCTTTCATTGTACCATTCTCATACATAAAGGTTGCAGCAGAAGCATCCTGAGAACAAATCCAATCGAAGCGTTCAATTAACATATCTTTTGCCTGATGAATTTTTTCATCTAAAAGAGTCATGAAATATTCAACTGCAAAAGCTTCTTTTGCATCTTCGTCAGTTAAAGCATATTGAGACATAAAATTCTGTTTAGCTTCCATCGCTAATGTAGGTAAAATAATTGTTACAGGACAAATATTTCCACGTCCATCTTTTAACTGACCAAAACCGTTAATATCGTACCCATTGGCAGTTCTGCATCCCATCGTAGAGAAGTAGGTACGAGGGTCGTTGATGTCATATCCTGCGTTTCCAGACCAGTCGACATTAGCATAATTTGGGTACAGTCTTGTGGCGGTTGAACGTAATGCGAGTTTAAATAAATCGTAATTTGGGTCTCCTTCTTCACGATTGACTCCTTTCATACACTGGAAAATTCCACAAGGAAAAATAGAAGTTTTATGAAGCTTTCCAATACCTTTAATAGATACATTTAATAAAGCTTCTGTTACCAATCTTCCTTCTGGTAAAGTACATGTACCATAATTAATAGAAGTAAAAGGTAACTGATTTCCACTTCGAGATTGTAATGTATTAAGATTGTGATACATTCCTTCTACAGCTTGATAAGTTTCTTTTGTCGTCATATCTATGGCATATTGATAAGCCGCTTCATTTCTAACAAATATATCATCATTAATAGAAGCATCATCTTTAATCCACATCTCTTTTGCATTAGACAAATCAAAATCTTCATAAATTCCGGATAATCCAAGCATCTGACCTTTTTGACAATATTTAACACCATCTAAGAAATGTTTATAAAAACTTCTACGAACATATGGAACCATACTCCAGTCTAAGTGAGTAGCAGATACTCCTCCAAACTGTTGTAATGATTGTAATTGAAATAATACTGCCAAAAGCTGAAAAGCTGTATTAACAGATTGAGCAGGACGAACATCAGTTTGACGAGTATTAAAACCGTCTCTAAGTAAATCATCGATAGGTAATGACAAACAATTATGCATTCCAACAGCATAACTATCTAAGTCATGAATATAAATCTCATTGTTTAAATGATTATCTCTTGACATTTTAGATACAATATAATCTAAAGCATATTTTTTTGTCATAACGGAACTTGCTTCACCCATACGTCCGCCAAAAGAATGTTCATCTACATTGGCGTTTTGATTTTGAACATTGCGGGCTTCCAATTTTTCGCTATAAGTTTTAACAAAAACTGCCTCATGCTCTCTCTTTGCTTCTTGTTTATATCTATAACGAATATACGCTCTTGCAACATCTCTTCTTTCAGATTGCATCAATAAATCTTCTACGCAATCTTGAATAGTTTCTACAGAAATAGTTGTCTTAGAACGTTTAGCCATTTCTTCAATTTCAGTGGCAATGTCTTTTGAAGTATCTGTTTCATAAAGGATTTTATCTACTTCAATCATCGCTCTGTTTACTGCGTCAATAATTTTTTCTTTATCGAATGGGACAATATCACCATTTCGTTTTTGAACTTCTAACATATTGTATCCCTCCATCTATATTTAGTAAAATTTTTTAAGTCTTAACACTATATATGGTTTTTGCGATGGATAAATTATTTAATCCTGTCCTCCAACCGCTGTGCCGCGACAGATACAACTTTCACATTGAAGTCCATATCTTTTCTGTCTTCATTCACTATTTCATTATAATGAAAATCCAAATCAGCAAAATCATCTTTATCAGCTTTATATCTTCTAATAATTTCATCAACATTTGGATTTTCTTCTCTATTCAACTGCCGCAATAATCGAGTCTTATCTTTAGCAGTTACATAATATACTACAAGCTCAATATTTTTATGAGCCATTAAACTATCAATTCCTTCTGGATTAAAGACTCCGATATTAACACAATCAGAGCGCAATGAGTCAAAACCGGTTCCATAAAACCAGTCATTGAAGCAGGCAGCTTCCAGCATTTCACCTGCCAGAAGCTTTTCTGCAAATTCTTCACCAGAAATAAAATGATAATTAATTCCGTCTTTTTCTCCTTCTCTTGGAGGTCTTGTTGTAAAACTAACTATCTCATGGAGATTATGATTAACTTTTAAAACCTCTTGCATAAGAGTATCTTTTCCGCTACCAGCTTCTCCAATAATGGCAAGAATTTTATAAGAACCTATCATACGCTTGCTTCTTCCTCTTTACCTGTTGATTCTTCTACATTAGTGTCGCCATTTGGTGTAGTATTTACGCCTGGATTATTTGCCTTATCTATCTCTTCCTGATATTTTTTCATCTCTTCTTGCATAATACTTTCTCTTTGGAAGAATGTGCTTAAATCAGAAACTTCATTATCATTCTCTTTTAATTTAAACAAATCTGTTAAAGTTTTATGAAGAGCAGGAACAATTTTTGGAGCGCACTCTTTACAAATATCCATATTATGACTACACATATAACCCATAGAATTTGCATAATTAAAATTAATATTACCAGTGTCTAAATTCTCTGTAATTTCATGTCCACATAAATCACAAACTCTTTTTACTACTTGACTCATATCTTTATTCTCCTTTTTATTGATATATTAGAGAAGATGTTAAAAAACATCTTCTCCTTGGTATCTATCACTTCTAATTTCCAAACTTCCATCTTCATTAATTTTATCAATCTTATATAATTGATGTCCATTAGAAGAAGCATATTTCTTAGAAATGAAATCATCTCCTGACCTAATGCCCATTACTATAATCATATTTCCTCGATTGAACCAAGATTTTTCTCGAACCTTTTTAGTTCCATCTTCTTGTTTTTCAGAAATCTGTTTATCAAATAATGAGAAATATTCTTTTCTAAATTTAACATTAACTACTCCAGAAGTTGTCAATAGAGTTACTGTACTTTTAGTTTTATTTTTAGCAATACAAGTTCCGCAAATTTTATTCAATTTGAATATATTAATTTGCTTTGCACCTTTTGTCAATGTCCTTTCTACAATAGGTTCTTGCGGCAGTTTATAAAAATCAACAAAACCATATCTTTGAGTATCAACATGAGATAATTCATGTTCATGGTAATAGAAACATAATGCTTGCATTTCCCAAGCTGATAAAGTTCCTTGAGCATATTTATCCCAATCGTCCTTAAAGATTTTTTCATTTAAGTTCTGAAGAATCTGTTCTTTTTCTTCTGCAATCCATTCTCTGAATACATCCATCCATTTCTGATATACTTTGTCCCATGCTTTCATATTTAAAGAATAACCCTCTAATAAATCATCATGTTCAATTTCAATCAAAAAGTTCATTGCTCTATCATCTATATGATAATTAGTTGTATCACCCTTAATTTTACAAACAGATTTTAAATAACGATTAAATTCATAAACTCTTCTCGCCATAATTTGCTGTTCATTTTTTTCTGGAAGAAGATTATATTTAATCAAACCTCCCATATTTTGTAATGTAATTCGTTTCTTCTTATCACAAGTCTCCCAAATATACCAACCCATACAAATCTTGCGGTCAATCATTGTATCAAATGCTCCACCTTTAATAAGTGAAATCATTGCTTGTTTATTTGGATGTACTTTTAATAAAAAGTCTTTAGGTGAAATATAAGGTCTATTTTTGATAATATCATCAATTACTGCATCACTGACATTCAATAAACCTTTCATTCCATAAAGAATCTGATTATTTTTAGCATCAGGCTTAAATCCATAACCTGAATTATTTATATCAACAAGACTCATTTTAATTCCGGCTGATATAATTTCACCCATCGCTTTTGCAATTTTTCCATAATCAGTTGAAGCTGTTTTCTTTACAGAGATAGATTCAGATTCATCATTCTCATCAATCTCTAACTCATTATTATCTTCAAGTGAACCACTATTTACAATTAAACATGCACAATCCCAATAAATAGGATTCCAATTTGTTGCAATATATAACGTTTGAACACCAATGAAACTATAAGCAAGTGCATGAATAACACTAAATGAATAACCCATCTGCGGGCCAACTCCACATTTCCATACATACTGACCAAGCTTCTCACTTGCCGCTTGTGCCAATACTTTTTCATGTAAAGCTGGAATTTTATTCATTTGTTTTTTACCAACAATCTTACGAGCCGCATTTGCTTCTCCAAGAGTGAAATGACAAATCTTATCGTCCATCAACATTCTCATTAACTGTTCCTGTGAAGGAGGAACTCCATAAGAACTCTTAAAGTAAGGCTCAAGAGTTTTCTGCTCTTCTTCGGTAAGACCAAATTTTGTCATTTCATCATACCATAACTGAATGTTTTGTTTAAAACGATAATATTTATCCATCGGGCGTTCTTCTCCATCTTCGCCCATAAGTCTCATTAGACCATTCGCATCCGCCATTTCCAATACATTCTGAGGTTTTAATTTCTTTGCAACCTGCGCGCCAACCTGAGAATCGAACTGGAAAGTATTAATAACAGATACTTTACCCAATGCGTCCCAAATCTTCTGATCATTTAAAGGTAAAACATTAGGATGAAAATATTTATCATAGACTTCCCGCAAACTTAATTCTGGCTCAATTTCATTATCCTCTTGGAGTAATTGAATAGTTTGAACCAACTTATCTTGAACCTCAGTTACAAGAAAATCATATTTTGTTAATCCCATATATTCTGCATCATGCAAATCAAACTGAGTAGTAATTTCACCTTTTGGAGTTTTCATAAAAGCACTATGCTCAAATGGGTCATCTCCAAATAAAATTACACCAGATGCATGAGAACCTCTATGGTTTACAAGACCTTCAATAGCTACAATAATATCCAATAAACCTGGATATTTATTTACTTCATTTACAAATGTCTTAACAGGCTTACGACCTTTTTCTGGATTCCCATAAACAACTTCTTTAATTGTCCATAAAAATCCTCTTTCCTCTGGGATTAATGAACTCATATACTGAGCTTCATCAACATCAATTCCTTCTGGATAATCCTCACTTCTATAACCTCTACAAGCTGTTTGAATTGCAGATTTAGTTCCTTCTGTACCAAATGTTGCTACAAGAGTACATCCAAGATTTTTCTTCGCCCATTCCATGATATTATCATAGAACATCTTTCCACGCTCTTCTTTAATCTTACGAAGAATTTCTGGACGCTTAGATGGACATATATCAATATCAATATCACCAAGTTCAATTCTCTCTTCATTAAGGTAACGGAAGAAAGGTAAATCCCACTCGATAGGGTCCAACTGAGTAATTCCCATAAGGTAATGATTAAGTGCGGCACAACTGGAACCACGACCAGCACCTACCATTGAACCGCAATCCCAAATCATATCAATATAATGCTGAAGTGTATTTGGATAACAGAACATATTTGTTTCAAGTTTTTCACTAATGATACTTTTAACTCGTGCTTCTTCTTCAAGCTCATCAAGATAACGTTTATCATTGATTTTCTCAAGTTTTTCAAGCTGATTTAAACACTCATTTACCCAATAACGATTCTGAATATCATCATCCATTAACATCGCAGATAAATGTGGATACTGTTTAAATCCTCTTACTTTTGGATAATCTTTAACTTCTACATATGGAATATCTTGCTTATGAAAAAGACTATAATATTCAATTTTATTCTGTAAATCTAAAGTGTTCTCAAAAATTACATCTACGTATCCTTCTGGAAAACATGGAGATAATAATTCTTCTACTTCATCACTATCCATAAGTCTTGCAAATTCATAAAAGTCATCAACTTCACGCTCTCCACCCTTTGAATTAAGATATGCTTTATGAACCATTCTATCTTCTTTTGTTAAATAATGAGAGTCAGTTCCAACAACCATTTTAACATTATATGCAGTTGCGATTTTAAATAACTGAGAATTTACAGTCATTTGATCTTCTTTATTAGATGGAGCGCATTCAATATAAAAATCATCTCCAAATAAATCCAAAACAAAATCCATAAAATCTTGAATCTTTTTCTGAAAATCTATTGCCATCTTTTGGTCATTTACTTTTAATGCTTCTGCATATAATAAAGACCATGAAGATAATTCTCCGCCGATACATGCACTTGTTGCAATTAAATGACCTTTATAATGTTTTACAATTTCAGTTAATTCATCTTTTAAGGTTGGAACTCTTTCCATACCTCTATCCATATATGAATAATACCAAGCTGTAGAACTTAACTCTCTTAACGCTTTATGACCGATTGCATCTTTAGCAATCAAAATGAAGTGATAATATTTCTGACCATGATTTCTTGTATCAGTTAAATAAATCTCATTTCCTAACCCAATCACAAAATCAGGATTTGTTTCTCTTAATTCTGTTGCAATTTTATTTATTTCAACGTGCGCACAAAGGGCTTCATGGTCAGTTATACAGATACCACTAAGTCCTAATTCGATTGCTTTATTGATTAAATCTTTTGGGTGATTGGTTGAATCCAAAAGACGTAAGTTTGAATATTCTGTATGGTTATGACAATTAAACCACTTTTTGCTCATTTATTATTTTCCTCTATCTATACTATTCTCAATTATATAAATATTATATCATATTTTTTCAATACTGTCAAAAGGATATTCTTTTCCTGTGATTTCGCTACAGATAGTATTCCATGAATAAAACAATGGTTGATAAACTGGTGGAATCCATTCAAAAGAAGAACAAATAATTAAAACATCTGGGGCATATTTGTCATCTTCTAAATTAAAGTCTTTTAAGACATAATCTTCTGTAACATATCTTGCGGCCTCGTTTGGATAAGGGTCAGAATTTTCATTATGAACCCAATAAAAAGTATCAACCAACTTCTTATCTCTTGCATACTTAACCCAATTACTTAAATCATATTTAAACATTGGGCGCATCCAATTCGCAGACTCCATATCATATCCTAAGTCATGATGATGATCAATATTATATAAATCAATCTGTTCATCATGAGGAATCGTTTTAAGAATATCAATTACTTTATCATGGCTATTCACAAAATAAATTTCTTGATTTTGCTTTGCCGCACGTACAATATAGCGAGTTAGATAATCATAAATATATAAATTGGCAGGGATATTTGTAAGAAATGAAAATTTATCTACATAATCTTTCATTGGGTCTTCAATATCCACCATATTATTATAAAAACTAATACTTGGTTCCATAATAATATCAAAATCTATTGTAACTACATTCATATTATTTTCTCCTTACAATTACTTTTTCAGATGCTCTGGTTATCGCAGTATAAAGCCATCTTGCATGCTCTAATCTTACTCTTGGATAAGCTTCTTCAAGAACTAAAACTTTATCCCATTCAGAACCTTGAGATTTGTGTCCAGTAATACCATATCCATAAGTAAAACATTTTGGAACTAAATCTCCAACTCTTTCACGATATTTACCTATCTTATATATATCTCTATCATCAAGACATCTACTTCCATGAGTAAGCATAGTTTTATCTAAGTATAAATCTTTATATAAATCCCCTGATTCAGTTTCTATATCACATTGAATTGCCTGTACCGATGGGACTGAAGCTCTAATCCAATATGGGAAATAAACAAATTTATTTTTAGGGTTTTTAAGATAACCAATAGTTCCATTAACTAAAGCATTGTGATTATCGCTAATGTCATCCCAATAATTTTGTCTACAAAGAATCTTATCTCCATCTTCTGGAAATGGGCTTCTTCCTAATAGATTTCTCGCATAAGTATTAATTTCTTCAACTGCGGCATTGGTTCCACAAATAATCTGGTCAGCCCAAAGAACCATACCAGCTTCATAATCCTTTTGGTCAATTACCTGAACATTCTCTCCTTTAAATAACTCTAAAGGTTTCATCTCTCGAATATCAATACTTAATCTAATGATTTCAGAATCTGCAGCTTGCCGCATAATTTCATCCAAAAAAATATGAGGATGCTCAAGTAAATGATTATCCTTATCTTTCTCTATTGGAGGAATCTGGAATGGGTCTCCTAAGCAAATAACATACACTTTATGTTTAAAAAGCTGTTGCATCATGTCTACTGGAACCATTGAAATTTCATCAACCACAATAATACTATATTCAATAGTAGTTTTTGGTTTTCTAAAAAAACCTCCGCCTGGTCTTGGGATATGCTCATAAAGTAATTTATGTAAAGTGCAAGCATTTTTATTTCCCTTCTTACGGAGAACTTCTGCAGCCTTGCCAGTAAAAGCCGCATATGCGACTTTGCTTGGTTCGACGTCAAGAGCCTCGATGATGAACTTTACAAGGGTGGACTTACCAGTACCTGCGTAGCCAGAAATCACAGTATATTTTTCATTATTGTGAAATCTTTCAACTGCAATTTTCAATCCTTCTTCTTGTTTTTTAGTTAATTCCATTTATTTCATTACTCTCTTTCATATACATTAATCTGATCATTTGCTGCTTAAATGGCGTTGGAATTCTATGATAATGCCAATATAAACATACTCGCTCTTTTTTAAATCCCATTATCTTAAAATTTCCATTCCATAAATATGAACTTTTCATATACGTTTTCATGGAAATTGAGAATATATCGCTTTTAGTTAATTTAAAAGCTCTAATTGAGTTATTATTTGTTTGATCGAAGTGGGTGATCTTCTGCATGAGCTTCTAATATCTCCTCTAATACTTTATAAAAATGCATACACTGACTCTCTTCCCAATTTTTACGGGAAAAATGTCTACCTTCTTTTAATGCTTCTCTTTCTTTATATTCACTAAGTTCTTTGATAGCCATAGCATATCGAAAATATAAACTATCAAAAGCAAAATTAAGTCTTTCAAGTAAAATTTTATTTAACTGGTCTCTATTAATTACTGTTACGTCTAATTTATTTTTTAATTCTTCAGCTTCTCTTGTCATAATATATACCATCCCTTTTGATTATATAAATATTATACCATTTTTTAAGTAAAAAATCAATATAAGGCATTTTTGGTGAAAAATTTCTAAGACCACTTTTTGTTTTGGATTACGGTTGTTAGGACCCATCACCGCCGGAAGACCTGCTATTCTCGCATATGGGTACAAAAATATGGCGTACATTATATACGCCATATAATTTTAAAAATAATATTTAGTCTCTCCTGTAATTTCATAATCACTAACTTTAATCTGAGGAGTTATACGACCATTCCACTCATTAATTGCACAAGTTCCTATAACTGTAATATTTTTACTACCAATAGCATTAGTAGGAAGTAATGAATCAAATTCTTCATCAGTAATTTTAAACTTAATTAAGCTTGTTCCATTAGGTAAAGTAATTTTAAATGAAGGACATCTACCACCTTTTCCCATATAAGATAAATTATCTTTGGTTACTTTGATATTTTTAATTACAATAATCGGTTCCGCGAGCTCTTGTCCCCAAATAGTATTTAATTCAGCTAAATCAATAATATCATTTGCTTTAAAGTCATTTGCATCCCAGATAAAATCAACTTTCTGACATGGAGTAAATGAACATTCTTTTAAAGCTTCATTTGAATACTGAATAAAATCACTGAACTTTTCTTCTGGAATGGCTGCACCAAATGCATTAGGATGACCTTCTGCGAGACTGGCATAACCGCTATCTCGAATAAATGTTCTCAAATCATTAAAATTAGAGGTTTCATAACTTCTACCAGAACCTTCTAAGCTAATACTACCGTCTTCTTGTGGATGTTCCATAAGAATAAGAAAAGGATGATTATATTTAGCCATTAACTGGTTTGCAATGAGTCCAGTTAAATTTTTATTTATTGCTCCAGCAGCAAGCTTAACCGCAATAATTTTATTTTCTTCAAGAGATTTATCTTTTATAATTCTTTCAATCGTTTGAAGACTTGCATCAATAGCTTTAGATTGATTTCGTTTAATATTTGTGCAATTTCGGCAAGCCTGCTCTACACGAGTTTCAAACTGGCCTTTACATCCTCTTTTGGTAGAAGGAATTTGGTCATAAGCCTTAAAATCTAACATAGATTCAAAAAGCATAAGCTTCTCATTTGCAGAACCCATACGAATAGTTCCATTTATTTGCGGCGCAATATAAAAGCTAACTGCAAATGGACATAATCCTCCTGCTCTACTAATGGAATAGTCTTGCACTTTTACCATTTCTTTAAAAAATGGGTTTTCAACAGATGCTAAACCAAGATTAATAATTTCTCTTGTTTCAAAATCTCTAATATCCATCATATCTGCAATGATTCCAAGTGCCGCCAAATCAAGATAGTAATTTGCCCAATCTGTTCCCATGATTGAATCAAAATAAGAGCAAAATTTATAAACCATACCTACACCAGATAAAGATTTAGTTGGATAATCGCATAATTGATTATTTATTACACATGCATCCTCTGAAACTTTTTCAGCTTCATGGTGGTCAATAACCAATACATCAATTCCAAGCTCTTTAAGTTTTTTATGTACTTCATAATTATTACTTGATGAATCTGGTGCAATAATTAATTTATAATCTTCATTTATAAAATCTGGAATAAATTCTTCATAAAGTCCATGTTGTTTACCAGAATGTAATCCATATGAAATTTTTGTTTGAGTATATCCTGGAAATAATCGGTTTAAATAATTAATAAGGAATGCCGCAGATGTAAAACCATCGCAGTCACTATCTACTTGAATATAAATCTTATCCTGTTGGCTAATATGTCTTGCTAACATTCTTACTCCTTCATCTATATTCATAATTAAACCAGGGTCTAAAATATCTTCTTTAGTTGTATTAAGATAATGAGGAATATCTTTTGGATCTACTCCTCTTATTGCAAATACCCGCTCTACCACTGTATATTCATTTTTAATTGGGAGCAATGGCGTTTTAAGTTGATAATCCATATTTGATTTCAACCTCCTTTCATTTGTCCATTACACTCCCTTATCATCAAAATCAATTTTATTTACTGAACTAACCTCTTTTCCATATCCAGCTTTTTCTTCAATGGATTTTTTCATTTCATTTAACATACCTACAAATTCATTAAACTCCCAATAATCTTGAAAAGTAAAACTAATCGTATTTGCATCAATAATATTTAATACTTCCCTATGCGCCCGAGAAAATTTACATCTGGCGCCATATCTATCTCCATGAATAGGCACTTCTATACTAAAGCTAGCATAGTCTCTTAATGGGTATTTATTAGGGTTAAAAGGTTCATCTACTATCGTAATAAAATCCTTTCTTTAAATAATGTGAGAAATTTTTCAGATCCTTCGTCTATTGGACTTGCTTTATATCCAGTAATCATATTCTTATCAAATATAAAACTAATATTTACATCATTCTTATATTTGTCATTAATTCTTGTAAGATTTCTTGTTAAGTGTTTAAATTCTTTATCTCCAATTTCTTGAAACTGTCTATCAAAAGCAATAATAATTTCTTTTGCTCCAGCATCTTTTAATAATTGAATTTGCCTTGCGGACAAGCTTGAACCGCAACAAGCAACTGAGATATTATTATCCCAACCAAAATAACTTGCATACATTAATACAGATTTTTCAGATTCAAAAACAATAGCTTTTCCCATTGTTTTAATATTATCTTTGCTCCAATTTAAACCATATAGATTCATTCCAAGAGGATGATTATATAATAACTTATTAATTCGCATAGGTCTATATTTTCCATATATCTCAGCTTCGTCCGTAATTAAAGTTCGACCTCTTAAACCAATAAACCTACCATTAACATCGAAATGTGGAATTGTAATTTGGTCCGCTCCTGGATAATAACCTATCTGAGCAAGTTTCATAACTTCATTAGTTATTCCCTCTTTTATCCAAGGCATAATAAGAACATTATAATTAAATCGTGTTAAAATGTCTGTATTAAATTCTTTTAATTCTATCTTATTTTCTTTTAATTCTATTTCTTTTATTTTTTCATAATTTGCTAAAAGTTTCCAATCTTCAATTTTATCATCAGATTCAGAACCATCTTCATTTCTTCCTGCGATACCGAATCTTCTTGCAACCCATCGCACCGCATCATTTAGGTCATATTCCTCTGACCATTGAATCTTAGCAACTTTTCTGGTTAATTCAAAAATATCGAAATAACTATCACAACCAGTATAACATCTAAACAAACCTGAATTATTATAATAATATAGTTTACGACTTCCTTCTCCTGGTTCATTATGACATATAGTAGAAGAGAGGATTCCAAAGCCAGTGTACTCTGGGTCTCCTCCCCACTCTTGCAATAACTCAAATATATTTTCTAATTCTAAAGCTTCTCTAATTTCACTCTTATCATAATTAATCATTTACTTTTCACTTTCTGGCCAAAAGAATGTTAAATCTGTTATTGCGGTCAAATCTATTCCAGTTTGTTCTTCAAACTCTTTCATTGGACCGGTTATCTTATATTCGTCTGCTGACAGAGTTAATTTTCTGCCAGCAACGAATTTATCCTGTCCCATAAGTCGAAGAATTGTTATTTCTTGCTTATCCATAATATTAACCTGGGATAACTCTTACACAAGTTCCAAGCAATCCAAACTGCTCATTTACCCAATTGCAAAGATATACCTGAGCTTCGCCGCCATCTTTCTTACACTCTTTAAGAATGTCCTCATACATAGGAATAGGCATTTTATATTCAAACTGCATGCCAGCTCTGATTTCTTTTGGAGCTACATACTGACGAGCAACTTTTGCTACTCTACTTTCTTTCTTTTTCGTTTTCTTCTTTGTAAAATTGTTTACCTTATAATTTTTCTCACTATAATTTTTTTCACTCTTCATCATCGTCCCAAGCACCTTTCTCTACAATAATTTTTATATCATCCATGTTAATAAGTTCATAATCATATGTAGTACAGAACATAGGCTGTATTCTACAAGTACCTAAATCTGCTTTACACCACATAATAATTCCTTTATATCTACCGCGTCTATTCTTGTAAACAGACATTTTAATAGTAGGCTTTTCAAAAATATTTGAAGAAAGAATTGAATCAAGAGCATCAATGTCTTCTTCTTTAACACTTAATAAAATTGAACCATAGTCAATCTTATCAGCAATAGATTTTGCACCACGAAGTAAATTCTGGTCAGGAGTTTTAGCTTCTTGATAGTCTCCATTTAACTGCGTTGCAGACATAATAAAGACTCCATACTGATTACAAATATCTTTTAATTTATTTGATAACATAAATAAGATATTATCTTCACGAAGTTTTACTCCACCACTTCTTTTTGTGATTTCTTCCAAAATTTTCAAACTGGTATGAATATAATCGTGAAAAATATATTTAACATCATGGTCACGAATATTTTTCTTAATTACATTTTCAACATCTTTCAATGAAAAATCTGGTAATTCTTCTACATATAATGGACTACTTTCAAGAATCTCTCCAGCTTTAATGACTCGCTCTTCTTCATCGCCCTCATATTCACCATTAATGATATGCTCTTCATTTACGTTGGAAAGAAAAGCTAACATCATTGTTTGGATTTCTTCAAGTTCCTGCTCTGTTGTAATAAACAACGTTGGCTCAGATGTACCATTTTTAATCCATCCAAAAGATTCATCATAGATCTTATTACAAGCTATATTACAAGCATCCGCAATCATTGAACGAGTCTTTCCTATACCAGTTGCCGCAGAACGTAAATAAAACTTCTTTAATCTTGCTCCACGAGTAACTGTATTTACTAATCTTCCATAAAGAGGAACTCCTACTTCTGGATGATCTTTAAATTTTTGGATTAATTGTAAAACACCTTTTCCAGCTTGAATAGCTTCTCCAGTAGTATCATCAACATATTTTAAACGAATATCGCTTATCTTACGGTCAACCCTATCCGCAATTTCCTCTAAAGAAGAATTATCTAACAAGTCTTCTTGAAGTTGTTTCTTTTTTATATCTAAGATATTATCTGGGTCGTAGATATCAGAAACATCTACTCCATAGTTATCATATGCTCTTAATAATGTCATCTTTTTTAATCTGTTATAATAGAAATCAAAAGACAACTGAGATGCGATATCAGCTACTTTTAATAGCCATTTATCACCATCATTTTTCTTATATATTGCCGCAGATTTTGGTCTTGAACTTAAAAAATCCGCTAAGTTTTCTAACGTGATAGTTTTTGCTCCAAGTTCATAAACTTTATAAATAGCACCAAATACAGTTCTATGAAATTCATCTGGAAAATCTTCATCTGTAATAGTATATTTATCTTCAAACTCCAAAATCTGAGGATTATTATAAACACATCCAATTACATGCATTATTGCAGTCACATCGACATACTTACTCGCCACTTTCAGCTTCCTCCTCGTCTAAAAATACAAATAATTTCCGTTTTCTCAAATTCCTTTTTGGGGGTTCGATTTTTATAACTTTTTCTTTTGAAACAAACTCTTGAACATCTTTATCCTGATTTTTTTGATTCGCTTCCCAAATGGAATAATAATAATTAAAAGCATCTTTATAAACATAAGGAACGATACCTATGCCGCCATTTGCCTTTTCTGTAGAATTACCTTTTATCTCATAAAAATAAACTAAAGCTTTTCTAATTCCTGAATAAGTATATTGGTATTGTTCAATGTATGTATTTATTTGTTTTCTAACTCTTGGAGTTATAAAGTCATCGCCCAACAATTTAATGATATATTCTTCTAAAGCTATTTTATCAGCTTCTTCTTGTTTTAATCGACTTTGCTCTTTACTTGCACATTCAGTATGAGCATATCTTCTTGGTGAGACTTGAACAAAAGAATATTTATCTCTATCAAACGTTTGATGACAATATATACATTTTACTTTATGTGCCAAATATTCTTACTCCTTTCTCCTAATCTATAATAATATTATATCATTTTTCAATAAAAAAGTCAATCCAAGAATATAACTTGGATTGACTTTAAGATTATATATCTTAGCTATGCATTAATTCATCTTCAATCTCAGTTACAATTAAGTTAATCATCTCAACTTGCTCTGGAGTTGCATCTGCAATTTTACGACCTTTACCAAGATATTTATCAATAATCTTCGTAATCTTAGGTCCATTAGCTTCAGAAGCTTGCATTAAATTACCAACTAACTCCTGGAACTTATTCATTAATGCATCATAATTTAATTCCTCTTTCTCAACAGGCTTTTCACGTTCATTTGTAACATACTGATTACCATGCTCAAGAGCTTCTTTATCAATGGCTTTATGGATTTCTTCTACAAGATTATCATAACTCATTGGAAACTCACTTGCGATATATTTAAAACGACCACCACAGCTAATAGAATCATCTGGACAACGAAGTGTTAATACAGACATTTCATTCTTATTAGACTGATGAGCATATCCATAAATATCAGCCATACCTTCAATGACCTGTCTTGTTGAGTTACTAAGCGCAGGACGAATTACAATTCTTTCTGTTCCATCATCATTTGTAATTGTCTGCTCTTTGTGGTGACCGATGAAAAATACTGCGTATCCTAACTGAGTTAAACCTCTAAATACATCATTAAATTCATCTTTAAAAGCAGTCCAGCCTTTTCCATATCCAAGGTCTCCAAGAGCTTCAATACCTTTTTGCTGACAGATATATTTCTGACAAAAATCAGAAGCAATATCAATAGTATCAACAACTACGGCATCAAAATTAGCCTTAACTTCTGGCTTTTTAAGCTCTCTCATAACCTGTTTCATATCTCCCCAAGAAGTAACATCCTGAGCGATTACACCAGGTAATGCATTATATCCACGTTCAAAAGCGAGTAAAAGTGTTTTTGGCATTTGAACTGCTAAAGTTGTTTTTCCTGTTTTAGGAGCTCCATAGATATAAGTGATATATCCACTTAAATCTTTACTAACCTTATGTGGCTCAATATTTAATAAATTAATTCCCATTCTTTTCTCCTTCTTGCGGCATTGGCATCCGACCACCCGCAATTTTTATTTTAATCAATTCTTACAACATTTTTTAAAATTTCACAATTAGGATTTGCACTGTCACCATTATAAAATTCATTTTGTATATAAATATCTTCTTTTGATATAATTCCCATATCATTTACTACAATCGCATCTTTTGGATACGATTGTAGTAAAATAATTAATTCAGAAACTGTCATTAGAAGTTAAATGCGCCGCCGCCCTTTGCAGGAGTTGCAGAAGTTGGAGCAGCTGCCTGTCCTTTAGAAGCCTTATACTCATCCTGACGTTTCTTCACATCAGCAAGATAAACTTCTCTGTTAGCAAGAGCTTCAGTCAGCTCTGCCGCAGTAATTGTGCTTTCATCATCCCATACATATGGATCTGGAAGAGCCCAAGTAATAACCCAATCTTTTCTATTGGATTGAACTGTTCTTACATAAGGCTCACCAAATGCAGACTCTTCAGTAATTGTACGAGTAATTACTTCAGACACCTGACGACCTTTTACTTTTGTAAATACAGGTTCTTTTGCAGATGCGCCAAGTCCTTCAAAATAAGAGATAGCTCCTGGATTAATTGCTGAAAATTCAACAGGAAGAACTGCGCCTCTGAAGTCAAAAATCGCACCTTTAATAATAGCTTTCTCAGGAGTATTCTGCTCTTCATTTGCATCAATAGTTCTTACATTTGTGATAAGAATATCAGCTTCAAAAGTATTTCTCATTTTCTCGTCTTCATTCAAATCAACACAAGTATGAACGAATCCGCCTTCATTTCTTTTTACAGAAACAAGCTGTTCCTCACCATTTCTATCAGAATAAAACTCATTTAAACCAATTGCAGAATCAATACGAACTTTTGCGGCATTTTCTTTACCATGTTCCATTACAGAACCAAGCTCTCCATTGATAATCTGATTAAGAATACCAAATGTTGCATTTGTATTTCCTTTTGCAGTTGTTGCTGTTACATATGTAAAATGAACAGGTACAATATTTGTCATATCATTATCAGTGGCAATACTAAGATTACCCATGATAAATTTAGTTCCTGGATGTTTTGAATTTGCACCAGACTCTCTTAACTGTAAGTCATGCTCATAAATAAACCCTTCCAAATGTGTACGATTCACCATACTCTTCATATTATTCTATTCTCCTTAATTATATTTATTCTTTTTATTTAATTAGTCATTAATATTAACTGTTTTTCCATTATCTGTTAAAGCATAGACAACTGGGTCTGACCCAATCTTCTCAATATATCCATCTTTAACAAGTTTCTGAATTGCACCAGATACAGTTCTTGAAGAAACAAACATTCCTTCTGCAATATCTTTTGCTTTACCCATTGGCATATCAGAAACATGCTCCTGCATATATTTTAAAATCATTTTTCCATTATCAGTAAATAATGGTTTATCAGAAGTACCTTTTCCTTTAAAAGCCTCCCAATAAGCAATTACATCTGGGTCAATATCTGCCATATCTAAATCTGCAAATAATGAATCTATACATTCAATAAATTTTTCTTTTTTACTCATTCTCTTTAACTCGCTTTCATCTTTCATCTTATAAGTATATTATAACATTTTTTTAAATAAAAATCAATACTGTTTTACTTACTTTCTGTTGTATTGTTATCTATAAAGATAAAATCATCAGAATAAGGTAAAGAATGAGCAAATTTAATGAAACTTTCATTGATAAACTCTTCGCCATCTCCAGACCATTCTGTAAGTTTATGATGACATCTCTGATGAACCATAGCTAGAATATTTTCATAATTCATTGTGACAGTTCTTGTCTGAAGCCAAGACTCTGGTAACCAACGAACAAGTTCTTTCCAGTAGCGTTTATCTTTAGTTGTAATATATTGATAGCGAAGTTCTTCTAAATATTCAATAAGCATATTTGGAAAAATATAATCTTGTCCATCTCTATTATAAGTGGCTTTTTCCTCATTGTAATCTCCGACTTCAAAGCAATCTAAAGTAATTGGTTTACTTGTGAGTTTATGCATTGTAGAAGTTGAATTAGCGGTAGTACCTACTTTATAAGTATCAAATTCCTTCCCATTTGTGGACTATCTTTTACCCCTTTTTTCTATAAAGGAGGATACCATTTCGACATTTAACTAACTTCGTTACCTAAAATTAGACTACGTATCAATAGTAGCTCTACTTCCCTGCCCAAAAGGCTTAGGGAATAGTCTCTACAGGTTCTAATTATATTAAATCTTCAATAGTAAAATTTTGGTCATATTTAATAATTTTCAATGGAATATTATGCTTTTCACAATATTCTTTTTTTCTCTTATCATTTTCAATAAGATTATCCCATTCTTTGCCCCAACTTCCTTCAGGTCTTAAATAATGTTGTAATCCATTAAATTCAATAAGACTTTTTAATTCTCCATTAGAAAATATTGCAAAATCGAATCTTAATCTTTTTCCACCAATACCGTTTAAATCAGAAAAAGTATATTGTGTAGAAAATTCATAATTTCCATCAATAAGCATTTTAGTAATTTTTTGTTCTCCTAAAGAATGAAGACATCCACAAGATTGTATACCTACAGAACGTATATTACTTCCTTTTGTTGTAAAAATATTTCCACAATGCTTACAAATACACTTCCAATAGGCGATTCCTTGCGGAGATGAGCCATCTCTTTCAAGAACTTTAAAATTATCATCTTCATAACCAGTCATATCAACAACATTTTGAGCGGCTTTTTCTTTTTGTAAACATCCGCATGATTGAGTATGATTAGAGTTAAGATTTCTTGTATCTACATCTACTTCATTACCACAATCACAAATACAATGCCATTTACCACCTTTTATATAATATTGAGGTGTTAATCGACCAAATTTTTTACCTGTTAAATCAACTCTTGGTTTAGATTTTCTTGTTTGTTTTTCCATATTAAATTATCTCCTTACTTTTTATCATTCTATTATATCTAAAAAGTATCCAAGTATAATTTAATAAGTTTGACACGATTTTTTATAATTAGTTTCCCACGGGATTCCAATGGGTGGTTCCCCGTTAGCTATATTTTATAAAAATATAACCCTCGCTGATAGGCGAGCAAAGTATTTCATTGGCAGAAAGAATTCTACCAGTAAAGTGGGGCTGTAATGTCAACTGTTACCATAATTTGTCTTAAAAATTTTCTATGCTCGGAACCGCCATTAATAAGAGCTTTAGCAAGCTTCATATCATTCGGACCAATAAAAGCGACATTAGCCAATTGATGGTCAAAATTAATTTCAAGAATACCATTATTTAAAAGCCATCTATCATATTCCTCTTGAGCCATAAGAGCTTCATTATCTGCATCAGATGGATAATTAGGAAATTTCTTCTGAACCCACTCTTCAGCAACTTCATAATCATGCTCATCATCATCTATATTGATAAGTCCAAAATAGCTATCGCTTAAATTCCAAGAATTTTTTGGATTTCTCATTCCTCTTAAAGCATTTTCAAAATTATAAACTTTTATATTTTCAAATTTCATTCTTTATTTACCTCTGGTTTTTGTATCATAACTAATTGAATATGGTTTCATATCTTCTGCTTTAATTGATAAACTTCCAGTAGTAGTTGTTACTTTTGGTGTACTAATTTTATCATTAGTTGTAACATCTGGATTGTTTAACAAAGTTACATTACCGTTTGCCGCAGTAGTCCAATAGTAAAGATTTGGACGATTAGGATAAGTTTGTATAGGTCTGTTTCCCTCGTTATAACCTTCCCAATAAGCTTCATTTAAAAGCTCTTGAAGCTCTTTCTGCGTTAAAGTAATATAACCTTTTTGGTCAGTTGTAAATACTTTAATCTTCATTTGATACTGTAAATCCTTTCAACTTAAAATGATTTTTCATTAATATATAATAAGAAAATTGTTCAATATTATCAACAAAGACATCTTTAGCTGTGTCAGATATGTCTCCTGCGGTAAGGGCTTCTTGATAACTAATAAAATCAATGCCAGTTATTCCATAAGAATAAGCTCTTTCTCTCATACCTTGCGGACACTGGCAAATAATCGGAACACCGGCTTCTTTTGCAAGTAAAAATAATCGAGAAGTCTTTCCTGTTCCTCGTCCATCAATAATTCTATACATAACAATTTTCTCCTTTATTTTATACTATAACCAAATTCTTTTGCTTTAAAAAAATCTTGCCAATAATCTTCTCTATCATTTAATTGAGATTTTGTACATTCTTCAATAATTTCAAATGAAAAATTTTCAACTCCAACAGTCTGCATAATAGGATAAAGTTTATTGCGGGTCGGAGTATCTGCGCCCAATCCACGCTTAATATGCTGTTTCCAACGTTCAGCAATATTCGTACTCTGTCCGACATAACACATATTATTTTGTAAATTTGTGATTTTATAAATACCACAATGAACACCAGAACCAATTACTCTACCAATTAAATCAGTATAGGGTTTCTCATAATATGTTTTCCATATAACCTTATTAACAGGTTCAGGATTTCTAAAATGAGAAATAATTTTCCTTAATTCACAAATTTCATTTAAATCATCTTGAGTTAAATTTAATTTGTAAAAATCAGTTTTATTCTTATTCTCTTCATTGCGTTTATCATATGCAACTGCGGCCTCTACCTTATGCCGCAAATCTTCTAACTGAGACTCTTCAAATTGAATCTTTTCATTTAATTTTTTTATCTTTTGGATACTTTCTTGCTCTTTGTCCAAATAATCCTGTACTAAATCTTTAGCTAATTCTTCATAACTATCTTCTAAACTATGTTTTGTGTCCATAAAAATAGCATAAATTTCTTCTGTATCAGTATGAAATTTTTGTTTATAAAAATCAAGCATTTGTTGATAATATTTTTTCACACTTTCTTCTGAAGCCTTATATTCCTTATCAACATCTTGTTTTAATTGTTTATATTCTTGCAATTTTTGTTTATATTGTTCTTTTAAGTAATCCGTTCTTTGCTCCATTGCTTGTAACTCAAATTGAACGGCTTTATTCTTTTCAAGAATTTCTTTATCTTCCTTTTGAGTAACTTTGACTTTTGGTCGCATAAACAGATATACTAACCCAGCCCCCAATATAAGACAAAAAATTGCTATAATTACAGTAATCATATTTTGTTAAAAAAAGAGATAAGTATTACCTTATCTCTTTTAATTTATATTACAAAAATAATTTAATTACTCAGCTTCATCTTCAGCGTCTGGGTCGAAGCTCATGCCAGCTGGTGTAAGAGACAAGAACTTAACTGCCTTATGACTTCCGTCCTCAAGCTCAACTTCTGCAGGAGTACGAACTCCAAGACCTTTTCTCTGAATAGCGGAAGTAAAGATTCCATCTACACGTTTCTTCTCAATTCCGAGTGCCTCTGCTACATCTGCTGCTGTAACCTTTGCATCTCCGATAGTCTTTAAATACTCAAATACTTTACGTGAATTTTCTTTCATTTTTGCCATAATAACAAATCTCCTTTAATTAAATAATTTTATTGTTTGTGTAATTTTCTAAGCTCTCTTAGCTTATGTAATTATTATATCAAAAAAATATTTTTAAGTCAAGAATTATTTTTTAAAATTTTTTGAACCATCTCATCGACACGTTCTATTTCCTCTAATGAGGAGAGCTTACTAGATAAAGCAATTATTGTATCCATCGCATATTTTCTTTCCTTTTGATCAGTGGAATTCTGAATAGTTGATTCAGCTTTTGCGATTTGTTTAGCTAAATTCTTGATTTCTTTCTTATTCATATTTTTTTTCTATCCTTATCTTTATTACAATTTAATTATAACATTTTTTTTAAATTAAGTCAAAAACTTTTGTATGAAATTCTGTTCCGAAAGAATAGGAATCTCAAGCTTTTTTGCTGCTAAGTTTTTAGAAGATGTTGAATTTATATCATTGTTAATAAGATACTTTACATTCTTGCTAATAGAACCTACTACTTTACCACCAGCAGATTCAATAGCAGACTGCAATGCCGCACGATTCTTAAACATAGTTAATTTACCTGTAATAACTACTGTAACACCATCAAGAGTCTGTGCCGCAGATTCTTCAACTTCTTCTACTTCTGGAATAGAAATATAATTATTATAAATTCTATCTGCTTCAGAATAATCAAACTTCCAAATAGCTAAAGTCTTACTATCTGCAAAGCCTTCAAATTGAGCAAAATCGAATTTATTATTAACTTTATCTCTAAAATCAGAATATGACTTAATATATTTTGTGAGTTCTTTCGCTACACTATTTCCAATTAATGGAATACCAAGAGCCGCAATAAATTTATCCAAAGAAACCTCTTTAGATTTTTCTATTGCATTTAAAATATTATCAACAGATTTTACACCAAATCCTGGTTTCTTAATCCACTCTTCTCTATACTGTTTTAATTCAAAGATATCTCCAATAGAATTAATCCAGCCCCAATCAATTAATTTTTCAATAGTAGCTTTTGAAACTCCTTTTATATCTAAACCTTTTTTGCCTGCAAAATGGTCTAACCGAGTAGATAATTTTCCTTCACAATTTGGATTTGGACAATATACATTTTCTACGCCCGAATCAGATTCTTTAACAGTTAATGGTTCATCACAACATGAGCATCTTAACGGCATGCGAATACGATATTTAGCTTCAATATGTTCAGGATGTTCTGCCCATGTAACTTGCGGGATAATCATATTCATTTTTGCTACTTTAATTTTTTGTCCTCTAAAAGGAGTTTTTAAAACTTCTTTTAAGACACTTAAATTATGTAAACTTGCTCTTGAAATAACAGAACCGTCCGCATCGACAGGTTCAAAAATAGCTACAGGAGTATATACACCAGTTCTACCCATACTCCATTCAATACCTTCAAGAGTAGTTTCATATTCTTCATCATAAAACTTAAAAGCATATGCCGCACGAACATGATGTATAGTTTCTCCTAAACTTTGACCATATGCAATATCATCAAATCTTCCAACTAATCCATCTATTGGATAGCCAAGAGTCTTAGCCAATTCAATAAGATATTCTCTTGCATCCCAGTCAAAACTTGGAGTAAATGGAACAATAGTAAAGCCTAAATTTCTTGCAGATTCAAGTTTTTTCATAAAAGAATTTTCTTCATCAAATCCTTTTATAACGTTCCAAGCTACAAAAGTTAAGTTACGCTTTTTACATTCATTGGCGTCCAAAAGACGAATACTTCCAGATGCGAAGTTACGAGGATTTTTATATTCATCTTCAAAAGGTTTGAAATCTTTATATGTGCAAATTACTTCACCATCAATTATAAATTCATCTTTATAATCAATAGTTTGCGGGATAGACCTTAATGTGCGGGCATTATGAAGAATATTCTCGCCAATGATTCCATCTCCACGGGTTTCCGCAGATACAAGTTTACCATCGACGTATTTTAAACTACAGGTTAATCCATCCATTTTCAGCATTCCGCAAACATCTTTAAATGGATTAAGCTTAGCAAAATATCCAATAAATTCATCCCAGTCTTTAGTTTTATCCAAAGACAACATTTTATGATTGTGTTTAACTTTCTGTAACTCAGATATTACTTCATATGAAATACTATTTGTAGGAGAATTAGGAAGAACAATACCTGTTTCTTTTTCCATCTCTTTTAATTTAAAGTATAATTCATCCCACTCTTTATCTGATACTTTTGGTTTTCCTTCATCATACGCTTTTGTCCAATCATTCAAAACTTGAATAATATTATACATTTCATTTTCATCTAAAAAATCCATTATTTATTCTCCTTTTAGAAAAGATAAGTGGGAAATAAATCCCACTTAAATTTTTGTCACAGAAGTAATTTCACCATTTTTAATTAACTGATTACCTGTTGCAATTCTACTTGTAAGAGGAATGTCTTTTGCGGAAATACAAATTGAACTTAATTTGCCAACAACAAGAATATTATCCTCGTCCGCAACTAAAGCACCAGAAATAACTGTTCCTGTTTCATCTGTTGGTTTATAAATAATCAAACCTTTTCCCGCACGTTTCTGAAGAACTAATTCATCCATTTCAATCTTCTTTCCAAGACCTTTAGATGAAAAGATTGCAATGTAATCTGTCTTATCACGAACTGGTAATGCAGCAACTACAAAATCATCTTTCTTCAAAGTGATTCCTTTAACACCTGCTGTTGCTCTACCAGAAGCTGAAATCTCTCCAGAATTAATCTTAATTCCCATACCGTTAGAGGTTAAGAGGACTAAATCTTCATCTTTAACAAGATTTACAGATACTAATGTATCATCCTCTTTAAGATTAATAGCAATAATTCCAGTCTTTTTCTTTGTATTTGTATATTCCTCTAAGGAGGTTTTCTTTGTGATTCCGTTTTTTGTTACAAATAATAAATATTTTGCATCAGTATCTCTATAAATAGAATAAATTAAATTAGGTTCTTCATCAGTATCCATTGCAATTAAAGACTTAATTGACTGACCTTTAGATACATTTGTACCTACTGGAATATCATTTACAAGGATACGATACATTTTTCCTTTTGTTGTAAATACCATAAGAGAATCAATAGTATTTGTGCGGATGGTAGTTTTAACAACATCACCTTGTGTTTTAACGCCTTTTCCGTTTCTTCTCTGAGTTCTAAAGCTAGTAGAAGGAATACGTTTAATCAAACCATCTTCTGTCATTACAACAACACATTTTTCAGGTTCTACATATTCAATCTCTTTTTCTTCTTTTGTGACATTTATCTGTGTGATTGTGGTTCTACGAGCATCTCCATATAAGGTTTTAATCTCTGTGAAGTTTTTTTTCATCTCTGGAACTGGATTTAAAAGAATCTGATTTAATTCAGCTTCTTTTTTAAGTAAATTATCTTTTTCAGTCTGAATTTCAACTGATTCCAAACGAGCCAATTTACTCAATTTCATATCAAGAATTGCTTTTGCCTGTGCTTCACTAAGATTATACTTATTCATTAAAGCTTCTTTTGCGGCAGCCGCACTAGCAGATTTCTTAATTAAAGCAATAATATTATCAATATCTTCAAGTGCAATTAACAATCCTTCAAGAATATGAATTCTTGCTTGTACTTTTTCAATATCGAATTTAGTCTTTCTTAAAAGAACATCTTTCTGATGCTCAATATAATTTTCTAAAAGCTGTTTAATATTCAGCAGTCTTGGTTTTTTATCAACCAGCGCAACCTGATTGAATGAATATGTATCTTCAAGACGTGTAGATTTGAATAATTTTGCGATAATCGGTGCCGCAGATATTCCTTTACCAAGTTCAATTACAAAACGTACACCATCTCTGTTGGATTCATCTCTAATAGCTGTTACGCCATTAAGTTCTCCTTCTTCACAGAGTTTATCAATCTCGACTGTTAATGTTTCTTTAGATACCTTATAAGGAATTGAAGTAAAAACAATACTATCTCCGCTTTTGGAAGATTCGATTGTATATTCACCTCTTAATCTTGCACGACCTTTTCCTGTAAGATAAGCTGTCTCAAGTTCATCTTTATTAATAAGTAATCCACCTGTTGGAAAATCTGGACCTTTAATATAGTTTAAGAGTTCCCTAATATCACATTCTGGATTTTCCAAAAGATAAATAGCTGCATCCATAACTTCTGATAAATTGTGCGGTGCAAATGAACAAGCCATTGCCCATGCAATTCCAGAAGTACCATTTACAATAAGGTTTGGAATGCGGCCAGGTAAATAAATTGGCTCCTGCTCCTCATCTGTATAAGCATTCATCCAATCTACTGTATTCTTTTTAATATCAGCAAGCATTTCTTCTCCGAGTTTAGAAAGCTTACATTCTGTATATCTATACGCAGCCGGTTCATCACCATCTCGGCTTCCGTTATTACCATGCCAAGAAATGAGTGGATATCTCATGTTCCATTCCTGTGACATCCATACTAATGCACCATAGATAGAACTATCACCATGCGGATGAAATCTACCCATTGTATCTCCGACTGGCTGAGCACACTTTACAAATTTCTTATTGTTCATAAAACCTTTATCAAACATATCATATAAGATACGTCTATTAACAGGTTTTAATCCATCCTCTGCTGAAGGTAAAGCTCGATCTGAAATGATACTCATTCCATAATCAAGTAAACTCTGTTCAATTTCATCTTTAATATTTACTTGAATAATATTCTCACTCATTAAAACTCTCCCTTATCAAATAATTCTTTATAATATTGCATTTTTACATCCATCAAACTTTCATCTATAACTCTTTCTATAAAATTATAAATTGAATCAGCACTAACAACAACATCTTCTGATGGAACATATAAATAACCAGAACCAGTATTTAAAAGAGGATTTTGTTTATGATATTCTTTCATATATTTATCATATTCTTCTTTTGTTATAGGTTCTTCAACTGATTTAACAAATTGTAGTAATTGTTTTTTTAATTGTTCTTTATTCTTATCCATATATAATATATTACCATAAAAAAATTAAATTGTCAAATAGTTACCAGGTTTGACCTTGCCAGTTGCCAGATTATCTGCCAGCTCATTAAATGGATTTTTAGAGTGTCCTTTTACTTTTACAAAAGTGATTTCAATCATTTTGGATACTTCAAAAAAAGCCTGCACAATTTCTAAATTTTCAGGTACTTTTCCATCTCCTTTAATCCATCCATTTTTTTCCCAATTATACATCCAGTTTGAAAAAGTATTAATTGCATATGCAGAATCAGAGTAAATTAATACGTCTTCTTTAGCTAATACTCCTTGACAGGCTGCATAAAGAATAGCTTTCATTTCTTGTTCATTATTAGTCGTATTATCCTGTCTACTGGAATATGTACTTAAAATATTACCTTCTGTATCTATTTGAACAACTCCAAAACCACCTGGACCTGGATTTGGACTCGCAGAACCGTCTGTATAAAATATCATATTTACTCTTTTACTTCAATGCCTGTATTACACAAATCTCCAATTACATCATTATATGGAAAACATTGCTGCCATAGGTTAAATTGCTGAGCAATAGTATCTATATCTAAATCATATTTCTTTATATCGAAATGTAAAATCACTTTATCACCATCTTTTATAGGAGTTATTTTGGTAATTGCGGCCATGTCTGGTTTTTGAGAAAAATCTCCAGCTAATTCAATTATCTTTTTTTCTTCCATTCTGGTACCTCTTTTAAAACTGTGCGTTTTTCAACTTCAATAATATTATCATCAAAGTCATAATCATCTTCTTGCATTTCTGTTAAACCTCTATCATAACAAACAGAAAAATAGCGTCCATTAATACAAACAACTCCTTCTACAATTTGATTCCATCTACGAGGTTTATCATATGACTCATCTGATAATCCATACTCCCATATAAGAAATTGAGTTATTGTACTATAATTATAAGCCTCATTAAAATTATTTTTAGGCTTGCCCGCGTCATACCATTTTAAAAATTGGGATTCAAAGTGTTCTGACTCTTCTGGTACAAATTCAAATATTTTTGTTTCCATTTAATAACCTCTTTAGCTTTTAAATATTCTTTCCACACTTTTGGAGTTACGCGTATCCAGCCGTCTTCAACTCCAACGGCCAGATACATTGCATCATTATACGTCAATATTTGCTCTCCACGCATTCTCTTCGATAAATTTCTTTCTATAAACAACTGACTCACCCATCAATCCCATGAAAGTTTTAGCAGCTTCTTCTGCATCTTCCATACATATCTGTTTAAGAGTTCTGGTTTCTGGATTCATAACTGTTTCAGCCATTTCGGACGGGTCCATCTCGCCAAGACCCTTCATACGACCCAGCTCAAAAGACTTTTTAGCTGTCTTTCTGAACTCCTCAAGAGCCGCATCATCCTTCAGATAAGTAATCTTAGTTCCCTGCGTAACTTTATAAAGTGGAGGAACTGCCGCAAAAATATATCCATCTTCAATTAACTGCGGAGCAAATTTCCAAATAAAGGTTAAGAACAATGCTCTAATGTGACTACCATCAACATCCGCATCGGCTGTAATAACAATTTTACCGTAACGCAATTTATCTTTATTTACAATTACTTTTCCATCCTTAATTTCAAGTCCAAAAGCAGTAATCATACCATCAATTTCTGCATTCTTTAATGCCTTCGCGAGGTCTGCCTTCAATACGTTAAGAATCTTACCTCGAACGGGGAACACAGCCTGGGTAGCTCTATCTCTGGCTTCTTTTGTTGAACCGGCCGCAGATTTTCCCTCTACAATAAATACTTCACAAGAAGCTCTATTTCGAGAACTTGCATCTGCTAATGTACCAGGCATTACTGCTCTTTTCTTTATATCCGCTTTACGAACTGTTTCTTTAGCTTTTTTAGCTTTTTCTCTTGCGGCACGTGCTAATAAAGCTTTATTGATAATTGCTTTTGCGTCATTAGGATGGCTGTCAAGCCAAATTGTGATTTCTTTTGATACCAGCTTCTGGACCATTGTACGTCCTTCACTTGAATCAAGTTTCTCTTTTGTCTGACCTGAAAAGACTGGGTCTGGCATCACAAAAGAAAGAACTAATACAAGACCTTCTTTTAACTCATCACCTACGATATTAGAGTCCTTCTCTTTAAGAAGTTTATTCTCTCTTGCATAATTATTAATTGCAGAAGTTAATGCAGTTCTAAATCCAGTAAGATGAGTTCCAGCTGTATTTGGAATTGAGTTTGTATATAATTTATAAGTATCAGTATAACTATCGTTATACAGCATTGCTAATTTTACACCAATTCTATCCTCGGAAGCTTCGGCATAAAAAACAGATGTAATAGCATTTTTCTTTTTATTCAAATCTTGAATATAATCCAGAATACCATTCTGAGAAACAATTACATCTTCAGCTTTGTCTTTATATTTTAATGTAAAAGTCAATCCAGGAGAAAGATATGCTAATTCCTGAATCTGTCTTTTTAATTCTTCATAATCAAGTGAAATTCCCTCTTTAAAAATCTCAATATCAGGATGAAAAGTAATAGTTGTTCCAGTATCTTTTCCCGCATACTTTTCAACTTTAAAATCTTTTCTTTCACCTTTTTCAAATGTCATTGTTGCAATTTTACCATCTCTTTTGGAAGTGACAATAAATTTATCAGACAATGCATTTGTTGCTTTTGCACCAACACCATTCATACCACCAGATGTATTATATCCAGTTTTACCAGAACTATCAAATTTAGCTCCTGTATGAAGTTTAGTAAAAATATTTTCAAGAGTTTCTGAACCATCTGCTGCTTTTCCAAAAGGAACACCACGTCCATCATCTACTACTGTTACAACATCATTTTCTGTTACTTCAATATTACACTTTGTACAATATCCATTTAAGTATTCATCAATTACATTGGAAATAATTTCAAGAGTAATATGTCTAACTCCAGCAGGTCCAACACTACCGATGAACATACCAGGCCTAATACGAATTGCTTCTATGCCCTCTAATGTTCTAATATCTTTTACGCCGTAATCTTCTTTTCCTTTTTTTAATAAAATTTCTTCACTCAATCTAAATACCTCCAAATATAATTTTTATGAGAATTTCTTTTTCCTCTACATACAGCAGATATTGTTGAAGAATTTCCACCACAGAATTGAGCAGCTAATTGAAGACTATCAAATTCTTGAATTAAGTTATTATCCTTATCATATGCTCCAACTCTACGGCTAGTTTTTGTAATTCTATTACTTTGAACTTGATTCACCTTTGCTTTTGGTTCAATAATTTGATTTTCATCATCTAAAAATCTAAATGTTCTATTACCAGTTGTTAATCTCGTTCCATTACAAACATTACTAATTTTAAAACGGTCTAATCCAGTATCTTCACCAGCTTCAGCTAAAGAATTCCAAATATTAAGAATATTTTTTGTTGAGTCAATTTCACAAACTCGCTTTCCATATTTCTCTCTTTTGGTATCACTCATTTTCTTAGCAATAGCTGGGTCAAACATGGGGCTGTCAGTTTTATCCGTTTGATTATAACCATTTGGAACAACACAATTTTCTTTGAGAATCCAATTATGCTCTGCTTCAATCATTGCTTCCCAAGTTGGTAAAGTATCAATCACTTCAAAAGTGAAGTTTGCGATACCAAATTCTCTAAAAGCAACCATTAAAGGATAATTATAATGATGATCTTTTTCGTTAATAGATGCTTCTTTATGTTGTCTCCATCTACGTTCAACTTCAATCGATGAACCAATATAGACCATTCCATTTTTTTGATTAGTTATTTTATAAATTTGATACATAGAAATTCACCTTATCTTTCTATTATATCATAAAAATTAATAAAAATAAATTTTCCATTCCGGACCAATTCCGGGGCAAAATCAGTGAAACAAATATTTATTTATCTAGTAGACATGTTGCTACAAATATTCCAGCACGTAATCGAATCGCTTCAATACCTTCCAAAGTTTTTATGTCTTTTACACCATAGTTCTCAGACATATAAATCTCCTTTCAACTTTAAAATCATCATTTTTTTCTTATCATACATATATTATAGCATAAAAAAATAATAAAATCAATTCTTAAAATTTTAGTTACGGTCAAAAAAAAATACCCTAAAAGAGAAAATCTTCTCTTTTAGGGTTAAAAATCAATTATCCTTTAGCTTTATCTTCATCAATTTGACGCATTGCTGCTTCATATGTAATACCACCTGCGGTATTCTCTTTTGCGGACTTCAATGCATAGACCGCATATCCTACGACCTCACTCACGACCGCACCTATTAATGCTACTAATGGAGTAAAGTCTGGATTCGCCATAGTAAGAGTTGTTAAATCAAGGCTTTTTAAAGTTACAAAGCCTGTGAAAAGTTCTATAATTGTGCAATTTATAAACAAGAAAATAATAAGGAGTTTTGAAGTAGATATTTTAGGAAGGAATTGTTTTTTAAATTCTCTTTTTTCTTGTTTTAATTTATACTTTCTTTCAAGAACTTCTTTTTCTCTTTGCCAGCGATGTTCTTTAATAGTTATATCACGTTCTTCTTTAGTCATAATTATTTACGTAAATATGTGCTTGAAGCGAATCCTGTATAAGTTACGTTCTTATATGTGAATTGGACATACAGCCATTTACAACCATTACTAACTGAGTAATATCCATAATTAGCTACTTTTGTTCCTTTTGGAATTGTAACCATAAGAGCCTTAGATGTACCTGCTCCATGGCGGATATTTAAATCAGCTGTTGTACGATATATACCTGCAAGAGATTTATTAAAGTCAGTTGCGCCCTCATTTGCAGTCATACTTTTACTACTGGATGGTTTTGGTTTAGTGGTTGTAGGAGCTTTCTTTTTAGCTACATATGAATAATAAGTTTTAGTAGAATTAGAAGTATAAGCATAACCGCATGAAGCACCTGGCCATACAATTTTATACCAACCATTAGATAAAATCTCTAATACTTCTACTTTAGTTCCTTTAGAAATAGTTCCATAAGAAGAGCTATTTGTATTGGAATTACTTCTAATATTCATCTCAGTTTTTGCAGTTGCAGTACCAATTCCTTTTCCAACATAAGTAGTATTAGTTTTTTCTGGAGCTGGGCTTTGTTGTAGTGAGTTAGAATTAGCTGCTAAACGCCCTCTTGTAACATTTGTTGCTGTATGATGGGCATCATTAAGTAAAATATCTCCAGGAAGTAAATAATCATATCCAGAAAGATATTTATCTGCTGTTAAAACAGTGAATCCAGCAGCTTTAAAACCGGCTCTCATATCACCAGTGTAACTTGCACTAATATTTTGTAAAGCTGGAATGCCAAGTAAATATCCTACTGCTCTAATATTAGCAATTACACCTGCAGAACAGTCTGCTTCACATGCGATAGTAATTTGAGCAGGGTCATAGTTAGATGCTTTTAAATGAGCCCAATAAGTATCTCTTTCATATTGGTCATAACCAACTAAATTATTAAGAGCTGCGGCACAGCTTAATTCAGCCATTTTTTGACCAACTCTTGGGTCTTTTTCATATCTTAATACGCAGTTCCATGGTCTATTATACCAAGAACGTAAGTACCATTCTCTACCAGTCTGGTCACCAGCTCTTCCACTATGATATCCACCATTTTCATCTGAACCTGAATTAGAAATATAATGAGTACCAGTAGAATTAATATATTGATTATAATTTGCCACTATTGAGTTCCCTCCTTTATTAGATGCATATGCATCATAATACCTCTGACCATATTTAGCTCTTGTTGCTTTAACAGTTTCACCTGTATTAGCAGGACATTCAAAACGAGTTAAGACTATATCAGAAGCTTGTCTTACGCTTGTTGCATTTTTTAAAGTTGATAAAACTGTAGAATAATTATTTTTTAATTCAGTCATAAGCCATTGCAATTGAATTAATTCATTACCAATAGAAGCTTGTTTCATTTTTGCTAAATCATATAATCCTGCTTTACGACCTGGACTAGTCCATTGGCAAAGCCCATATCCATATTGCTTATTAGGTAGTGGATGCAGAAAAGTTTCTCTTGAAATTTTTCCATTATCAACTGCCGCAGTATAAGTAGAATCATTCCATACTTGACCATGTTCTTTTAATCTGTTTAAGCATAAAACTTCTACTCTATTTGGAATCATACCAGACTCAGCATAGATGTTACCCATTAATCCGGCAACACCATATGGATTATTAATTTCTTTAATTAGATAATCCCAAATATTTTTTTCAATTGAAGCCATATTTATATAAACCTCCTTTTCCAAAATGTCTTCTTCAAAGGTTTTAACATGTTTCCATTATAAATAAAAAAACCAGAAGAGATATTAATCTCTTCTGGTTTATATTACATTTTTTCTGCAATTTTAGCAATTTTAGAACGATGAATCATTTTTAATTCAATTTCACCATATATATCTTCGCCTCGATAGACCTTTGATACTCGTCTCATACCATTATTATTTCCGGCAAATGCAATATCATCAACTTGCGCTTTTTCATCTCCATCTATAATACATATGCTATCTTCACCAATTCTTTGTAAAGCAAGTTTCATAAGTGTAATATCAAGGTTTTGAGCTTCTGAAATATATATCCCAGCATTCATTCCAGTAGTATCATAACCTCTAATATCAGAGAATGGAAGTAAAACAATTTGTTCTTCATCCATTAATCTTTCTAACTCAATTCGACTTCCTATTTTACTTGCAAGAACATTTCCAATTTGTGAATCTAAAAGTTTTTCATCTTTAGTGCCTGGTAAATATCCTAATTTAGCAGAATTTTTTGTAGCAACTGTATTACAGAAAATAATAATTTTATTAATCTTACCACGTTCTAATTGACTCATTAAGTATCCAAGAGATAGGTATGTTTTACCTGAGCCCGCAGGTCCTTTTACCAGAGTTATTTTATTATTTGTAAAACTATCTGCGACAAGTGTCTGATAAATATCCCCTTTAAGTGGCTTAACTTCACCGAACCATTTAGAATTAAAGCTTCTAAATTGAGTATGGCGATATTCAGAACCTGTCCATACGGCAGAATCAACTGGTTTCCCATCTTGGTTTTTTACAATGATATATTCATTTACTTTTAAACCATAAATATTTTCAGTAGGATTAGAATAAAAATCAGACATCATTTCATCATCCATTGTAATCTCTTTATATCCACTGTAATCATCTTTTGGAGGATACATAGACATAATACATTGTACTGGTAAAAATGCGGTGGCAGTAACTTTTAAAGTTAAATCATTTGTTACAAAGAAAAAATTTTCTCTTTCACTTATTTTTAAATTATTGAAATAAGAATATGCAGTCGCTAAAATTTTAATATCATTATTTACTTCAAATCCTTTTTCAGTAAAAGGACAAATAAAAAATGTTTTATATAATACAACTTCATATTTCGCTGGATTCGCATTTAAAAAAGATAGGATTTTTCTTGCAATATATTTAACTTCAGAATCTTTAGAAGTTGATGTTTTAATCTTCTCAAGTTCCGCTAATGTAATAGAAGATATAATGAACTTCTCTTCTGGCATAGTTTCAAAGTTATCTAATAATGCACATGTGTCATAAAATTTCATTCGTCTTCCTCTTCTTCCTCTGGTTCATTATTTTGTACTACAAACCCAATGGCGTGTGTATTTTCTGGCTCAAGTTCTTCTGCCATCTTTTGGATTTGTATATTATATTTAGAAATTGTCATGTTTAGTTTACCTTTGGCAACCTCTAAAGCAGTGACAATTACTATTGTTAGAGCCTCTATTACAGGAATTATTAATTCAATAAAAATTATTCCTAAAATAAAAAATATTAAGTTTTGAATCATTCATTCCTCCTTTTTAACTCCTTATATATATATTTGAAAATAGAGAGATTAAATTGAAGGTTTTTGTCCTACATCGTCCTTTTTTGTTCTATTGGCTCTAATTTTTTGATAGAATTTTTCTTTTTCAGAAATATACTGTTTAAGTTTTTGTTTAGTATTAGTTAACAAATCACGAACTGTATCTAAGTCAGATTCTATTTGATATAAGTTTCTTTGTAAAGATCTATTTTCGTAAGATTTTGGATTAAACTTTTTACTATACTTCATTTCATCCAATACTTTTTTTAATGCTTTAAGAGCTGGCTTTAACTCATTATCACGAATATGAGTATAATATTTAATTTCTGCTCTCCACAAAGCAATTTGATATCCAGTCTTTTCATTAGCCATATCCATATCATCTGGATGTACACTGGCAATACCTGTAAATATATTATTTCCATCTGCTAAAATGCAAGTTGCAGTTTTAGTAGTATCATCCCAGTAGAACTTAGGTTCTTGTTTCATATCAAGTCCTCCTTATATTATATAAAAATATTATATCACAAAAATAAGGGAAAATCAAAAAGGGGACATTTTGCTAAAAAAAATTGGTAGGTGCGATTTTTAAGCGGCAACGACCGCTGAGGGCGCCTACGAGCCCGAATTTTCTGGCACAAAAAAATAGAGTCTTTTAAGACTCTATTTTATCTTCTCGTTTAGGTTCCCAGTGTTCAAATTCATCCCAGCCCGCAAACCAGTATCCTAAATTTTCTTCAGTATAAGGTTTAAAAGGGCAACCAAATCTTCCGAATACTTCATTATTTTCATTTGGCTCTCTAATAAATTTAGAATTTAAAATACAAGGACAGTTTTTCTCAACCCATTCTTTTGGAGCTGTAACGCAATAATTTAATGACATATCAATTATTGTTTCAACCACAATAATTTTATTTTCAATCAACCATTGCTCTTTTCTAAAAGTTAAATTATCAATACTTAACAAAGTATTAAATGGTTCACAATCTGGAAAATCTCTTCCTGCGCTCCAATCATTAACTTCAAAATAAATAATTTCCATACTTAATCCTTTTCTTATAAAAAAAGAGGAGCTTAAAAGCTCCTCCCAGTTAATTACTCTTCAGTAGGAGCAACAACTGTATCAGCGTTAATGGTTACGCCTTTATTTGCGGCTAAGTTACCACCCATGAAACCAGCAAGAAGAGTCTTCAGGTCGATTCCAAGAGATTCACTCAGTCCTTCAGATACCTGAGTTACATTGGTCATGATGTCACCAGCAAGCTTAGAGGTGTCTCCACCGAACATCATAATCTTATCAACATTTGTGTATCCTTTACCAACAGCTTCAGCAATTGCCGGTAACTGCTCGAAGTAGACTTTAAGTGCCTGTAACTGCATGTCCTGCTTAGCAGCTTCACCATACTGCTTCATAGCCTCTGCCTTCTTCTGAAGACCTTCAGCCTCAGCTTCAAGTTTAGCTCTAATAGCAGCAGCTTCTGCTTCACCTTTTGCTTTGGCTGCAGCTGCATCAGCTTCACCCTGTGCTTTTACGGCTTCTGCAAGAGCTTTCTTAGCATCTGCATCTCTCTGTGCTTCTGCAAGAGCAGCTTCTGCCTGTTTTGTTCTCTCGAACAACTCAGCTTCAGATTTCTTCTGAGTCTCATACAATTTAGCATCTGCTCTCTGCTGTGCTGCATACTTCTCAGCTTCAGCAGTTTTCTTAACTTCAGCTTCCAGAGCACGCTCTTTAATAGCAACTTCTCTTTCTTTCAACTCAATCTGCTTTTCCTGACGAGCAATATCTGCTTCAGTAGCAGCAACGTCTCTTAACTGACGCTGTTTCTCTTCCTCAATTGCCTGTGCCGCATTAGCCTGAGCTTTTGCAGTATCAGCAGTCTTTTTGAGGTCTGCCTGCTTCATCTCGAACTCGTTGTTACGAACTGCAATTTCCTCGGCTGCCTGAACTTTAGCATCATTAGATTTCTTTGCGTTAGCTGCCTCAGCAACAGCGATTTCTCTCTGTGCATCAGACTTAGCGATTGCTGCATTCTTTCTAATCTGCTCAACGTTATCAATACCTAAGTTATCAATAACACCGCCCTCATCAGAAAAATTCTGAACATTAAAAGAAACAAGCTCAAGTCCGAATCTGGCAAGATCAGGAACTACATTCTGCTGAACTTTTTCACTAAACGCTTTTCTATCAGATACCATCTCAGTCAGTTTCATCTGACCAACGATCTCACGGATATTACCTTCCAAGAGGTCATTAATTCTTTCTGCAATTACTTCACGTTTAATATTTAAGAAGTTCTGAGCCGCAAGTGCAATCATTTCATCAGTTCTTCCAACCTGTACAGAAACAGTAGAATCAACTTTTACGTTAATGTACTCTGCTGTTGGAACGGCGGTACGAGTTTTCACATCAATCTGAATCGCACCAAGAGACAATTTATCAAGTTTCTCAAAGAAAGGAATTTTAATACCGGATTTACCAATCAAGATTCGAGGTTTCTTGTGCGGACCAGAGATGATGTAAGCTACATCAGGTGAGGACTTCACATATCCTGTCGCAAGGATCACAATCAACGCCACTGCAATGATAATTACAGGGATAAATGGAAGAATTGAACTTAAAATATTCATGTGCTTAACTCCTTTTTCTCATATAATATTTTATTTAATTTTCAAGGTTCAACAATGATACTCATATTTTACTAACCAATATTCTTTGCCGTTTTCTTTATAAAGAACAGCATGGTCATCATATGGTGTTGTTATCAAACTTTTAAGTTTTTGAACAGCTTCAGTTTTATTTTTATAAACTGCATTTTTATGAAAAGTTAAATTTCCATGATACCCACTTGATTCTTGCGGGTCATAAGCAAAACTGTTTAAATCTCGTAAAATTTGGGATTCTTTTGTAGAGCCGTCATAACTCTTATACCCAATTAAATGGCTCATAGCATATCTTTACACTCCTCATATTTATTTTTTATATCTTCAATAACTGTATCTAGTGAAACTGGATAACAGTTATGAGAATCAACTCCTACATGATACATAAAGAAATTATCTTCATAAAAATTAACATTCTGATGTGTATGACCAAATAAGTTTAAAGTCATATGATGTAATCCTGAATCATCAACATTACCAGTTAATGTTGGATAATGACTCATATAAAAATTATACTTTTTATATTTTAAAACTGTCGAATATCCAAGGCATTCAAGATCATTCTCTTTGTAAAGATTAATTCTTGTATTTGTATCATGGTTTCCAATAATAAAATACTTTTTACCATTTAGCTGTTTTAAACATTCGAGTCCATGTTCATTATCTTTCAGCATCAAGTCGCCTAAGATATACACTTCATCTTCTGGCTGCACCAGCTCATTCCATCTTTTAATAATTTCTTCGTCATGGTCAACAATATTCGGAAAGCCTCTTGGCTCATAAATGAAACCTTTATCATGACCCAGGTGAAGGTCTGAAGTCACATAAATCATTCTACATACTCCTTATCAGCATCTCCTACAATCAAAATATGTTTGTAGGTATATTTTTCATTGTAAGTTGGCTTATCAAAAGTATAAAACATTCTTCTGATTGTTCCTCTTGGAACATAAGCACGTCCCATTCCTTTTCGATTCTCATTCTGAGCAAGAATTTGAGCAAGCGGTAAATTAAATACAACTGGAATAATATCTACTCCATCCAAATCAAGCTTATCAAGAACTCGATTTCTTGCTTTTTCACTCAGATGAGTTGCATCTGCAAAAACTGCAATATCATCAGTTGCGTCATTTAAAGCATTTTTAATTCTATTGCAGAACTCATCAAAGACATCATCTTCATACTTGAAGATGTTTTTATCATCTTCTTTTAAGAATTCAGCTCTTACTTCATCTCTTGACACATGTACACACTTGTAAGTCGTTGCCTGTGCCATTTCCTTCTTGACGTAAGTCGTCTTTCCCGATCCTGCGGGTCCGCACATAAGAAAGAGAATCTTGTGCTTCATCTTTATACACCCCATTTTTAAAATTTTCTTTAAACTCAAGAACATCCTCATATGATTTACATTCAATATGGTTTACTTCTTGTTTGCAGAATACACAGTACATTTTCTTTCTATGAAATCTACCATGTTGATGACTATTACGACGTGGTAAACTCATATTTTTATGACCGCAATTCATGCAATAAAAATCATTGATTATCATTTTTCCATTTCTTCGTCCCATTAGTATCAATTCCTTTTAATTATTTATTACATATATATTATATAATATTTTTTATAAAATATCAATTAAGATATTTTATTGAGTATCGGAAAGGATTTTTAAAATCCTTTCCTTAACTTTCTATATATATTATATAATATTTTTTATAAAATATCAATTAAATATCAATTTCTGCATCTAACATAAAATTTTCAGCCTTAATTTTTTCCCAAGCCTCTTCTCTTTTCTTTTTTCGATGAAATATAGATTTAACTTTCATGACTTCTGATATTGCTTCTGCACTGATCATAGCATCAAGCATTGACCATTGCCCATCACAAGCTCGTTTATTGGCCCATTCAGAGAACTCATCAAATGTAACGTCTTTCATTTCTTTCTTCATTTTTATCTCCTCTGCATTATTCCAAAAGGATTGTCACTATAATAGTCTCCTTCAATTTGCGGAGTGTATTCATTACAATGTGTAATAATGATTTTTTTAGAAAATCTTGTATCAAGTTTGACTTTTTCAAAATCATTATCGATTCGAGTAATTACATCACTCTTTTTCATTACACCATATCTTAATCCACCCTGGAAATCATTATGTACATTTGTTTTATCAAACATCTCTGTATTGATTTCTTTTTTCTGAGCTTCTTGCTCAATAGGGCCAACCCCATGTCTGGTTACATATGAACGCATTACATAGCAAGCATCAACTGAAATGTCTTTTTTATCTGCTAAAATCTCAAAAGGATATGTTACTCCTGTGCGGGAAGTGGTATGCCAAACATCATCATAATAGAAATCAAGTCCTAATCCCTGACCATTCTCAAAAATAAAACTATCAAACTTATGATAAAGATTGTCAAAAGTGATAATTTCATTTCTCTCAAGGAAAAATAATATATCACTTCTAAAATTACAAATTAAAGACTGTCTACCAACGGAATGTTTATCAAAATATTCTCTGTAAGTAGTAATTTTATCAAGCTGTACTCCACGCTTAAAAAGAATTACAAGACAATCTCTCCAAATTTCTTCCATATGGAAAAGATATTCTTCATCTGTCCAGCTTGCAAAATCAGCAACTGTAAAATGAGTCTTCATTGTAGGATCGCCATATCTATCCTCAATAGCACACCAAGAGCCAAAGCCGCAAGAACCATATTCTCTTTCACCATTCTGCTCGGCAATCCAATTTTCTGTAATATGATCAATCATCATATCAAAAGGAGTAATTACTTTTGCTTCTGGATCAACGTATCCTTTTAAATTCAAAGGAAATAAATGCTGTTCCAATAACTCATAATACTCTTTTGTATAAGTCATAGGATGAATAAAAAAGGTTTTCGCAAAAAAAGTTGGAACTCCTTCTGCGGTGCCGCTTCCAAAATGATGGTAGACATGCCGCAATTTAGTTGTATAATCAACTGTATGACCACGCTGAGCCGTTCCATTGTGAAAGATTACTACTGGTTTTAAACCTCGATTAAGAGCATCTTCACAAAAATGATTTGTTACAAGACCTTTTCCTTCATCTCCAAAGTTTGCTCCAATAACAATTTTACTTTCTTTCATTTTAGTCTAACCTTTCATCACAATATTTATCTACAAAAGTTTCAAAGCCCATTCTCGCACAAATTACATCAAGTTCATCGGCTGTTTCTTTAACAGAGTCTTTAATAGAATAAATAATCCAATTATATTCCTGCTCAACAATTTCATCTTCATCATTTAACCCAAAAGATTCAGCAACATTATAAGCCATTTCATAGCCATAATCATTGGCTTCTTCAATATCATCTACCTCTACAACTTGACAATTATAGATTCCATGTAATCCCTGATAAGTACCTTCTGTTGCATAAATATAAACTCTCATAAAAAACACCTTCCTTAATTTTCTATATATATTATATTATATTTTTAATAAAAAATCAAAGGAGGACTATTATCCTCCTTTTATATTTTAAATGTCCCAGCTCACTTCAGAAGAAGCTGTATCATTGTCATTAATATCAATTTTAACTGGACCAGTTTCAAAAGCTGTTCCTGTTTTACTTCCATGATTAATTACAATATCTGTAATAATCTTTGCAAGACCATTTAAACCAGATACAAAGTAATGGTCATTTCCTACAAGTTTTCTCCAAGACTCATCAAAGTCTGGGTGTCTACTGCATAACCATTTATAAGAGCTTTCATTATCATCAATAGAGATATGGTAAACATCAAATTTTTCAAAAACTTCTTTCTGTAAATCTTCTGTTTCAACATCTCCCTGGAGAGAATCTCCAGTACATTCAGCTAATCCCCATTTTGGTAAATAAGGATTTGGCTTTTCATCTCCCATTGTAATGATAATGCCTTTCTGACCTCTGTTCCAGCAGTCAAGTTTACAATGATTTAATCCCATATACCAAGCGGCTGTATAAGACTCAAAACTATTACCACCACCGCCGCCTTCAAAATACATCTTATCAAGCTGCTCTGCAATTCTAATATCAGATTCAAACTGAGACATCTGAATTGGCGCTCTGTCATAAGCAAGGTCTCCGATTCCCATTACACAGAACTCAACATCCTTAATAGAGTTGTCTGCATAAATATCAGTCATAATCTCATTCAGCTTCTTAGCAACCTGAACTGCGGCGCCGCCCATAGAACCAGTTACATCAAGTGCCAGAATAACTGGAACTGTATGCGGATGCTCCTCAGAATCGCAACATTCACGCATTACTCCTTTTGGATTTAAAGCTGCGTCAAGTTTACGAGATGTATAAAACTCCTGTGCTGAAAAAGCCATTGTATCAAACTCGTCAAGAGAAACTCCTCTTGAATGAGATGTATAATCACTAAATGCTTTAGTTGTCCAACTTCCTCCACCCATTAGTCTTCGTCCTCCTCATCATCATCTGTGCTAACTACCGAAGCATCACCAAAATCAAAAGCTCCCTCAAACATATTCTCAAACATGTTTCCGCCATTTCCCATCATCATAAACATCATAGGATTAATACCGCCCATGTTCATAGAACCGCCTGTGTTATTTCCATTAAACATCTGGCTCATCATCATCATACTCATCATAGAAGACATAGAACCATTATCCTTAGTCATATTCATAAACGGACTGAAAATCTTACCATAGCAGTATGTTTTTCCCATAAAGACATGATGCTCTGGAATAGTCTCCTGGATAGTGGAGTCTTTATAACTGAAAGTCTTGATAGAATTTTTTCCTACCTCAATGACTGCTCTTGGCTCGTTATTAACCAGGATAATGTCACCAACAGCAACTTTAAATGTAGGAACTACCCAAAATGCTCCATCCATATCAAAAGCGAAATTATCGCAGTTTGTAAGTTTCATTGTCTTAACATTGAAAGTTTTGTAGCCATTCTGCACCTTAATGGCAATCTTACCATTAGCGCCCATTTTGCAATAACCTTTTGCTACTGGTTTAAACATTCCATTAAACATATTTCCAAAATCAAACATATTTTCTTCTTTCCTTTCCTTTAGCTTTTTTTCTGTATTTCTAACAATAGCCCAATGATCCATTATATCACCTATATTTCTTAAAGCCTTATCTACAGCTTCTGAAAAGCTTGGATCATCAATATCAAAAGCATATCCATTTGTTATCATTTCTTTTACTTTCTATATATATTATATTATATTTTTTTTATTTTATCAATTTACATATTACTTATCCTCATCATCGTAACAATAAAAATGTTCATCAGGATCTTTTCTTACAGCATCCATACATCCATTAGTAGCTTCAAGAGCTTGAACAGGAGTTAAATCTCCATATAAAGTCTGATACCATTTTGGATGATAACATTTAAGATAAGCAGGATCGCTTACACAATCTTTATATCCTCTTGGGCATACCGGATTGTATGCCCGAAACTGAGAATACTGAGGTACTTCTGCATATATAGGATTTTCTCTGCATTTAATGCAAAGATCTTTTGGAGCTACACATTTATCACATCTTGTCATTTTATTAGTCCTCAAAAATGCTATTTACGTCAAATAATACATTTTGTTCCCAAGTATCCAAATCAATTAATGGTAAATTTCCTGTAAAAAAACATCCTCCATCAATATCAATTTTATGAGCTTTACCCGCAGAATCTTTGCAATAGAAATATGCTCCAGGAGAAGCTTTCTTTCCGCTCATCTTACACATATACTCATAACAATAATGACCTAAAAGGGGAACTGGAGTGTGTCCATGAACAAAAATTACATTATCCATTCCACCTTTTTCATCCCATTCATCATCAAAATGCTCTCGATTCCAAATAAAATCATCTTCAAACTCTGGAAATCCTAAGTGCGGGCCAGGTGTAAAACCTGAATGAGATAAAATTACAACTTCTCCATTTTTATTATCATAACGATACCACTTAGGCAAGTTGTCGATAATATCAATGTATTTTCTATCACTTCCATCTGCTTTCCATTCATCAAAAGTAGATTGACCACCATTAGCACAATGAAGTCTTGTGCAATGCTTTATCCGCATAGAATCTGCAAACATCTGTTCATGGTTGCCGCAGATTAAGAAGAAATGTTCAGAATCTTCAAGAACCTCTTTTAAAATTTTGAATCCTTCTGGACCCCTATCTACACAATCACCTAAAATGTAGCAAAAACTATTGTCTGCATATACAATATTTTTTACCATTTCCCATAAATCATACTGACCATGAAGATCAGAACAACAATATACATGACTCATATTTTTACACCTCATATCTTTTATAATAATTATTTGTTGTTTATTTAAAAGGATGTTACTAAAAGTCCTTCATTCTTTAATAAAGCAACAATTTCGTCTTCTGGAATTTCATACCATCCAGGATTTTGATACTGAAGAACTTGATAAGCTAAAGACTCTAAAGCGTCTTCCAATTCGCATCTATCACAACCACCAAATTCAATCATTTTTATTTTTCCTTTCTCTTTCATTTGATATATATATTATATAATATTTTTTATAAAAAATCAATGCCCTATCTTTTTGATAGGGCATTACGTTAATAATGTATTATATTTAAAATAATTTGTGCGATCCCGCCAAAAATAAAACCTGTTATATAGATATGACTTGGCTCATTAAATTTAGTGCTTAAAATAGCACCTGTCACACAAACTACGATAAATAGAATAAAAAAGATAATATTTTTAATCCAATGTTTGAAAGTCAAAAGTGCCACCTCTTTCTTTCATTTCAGCCTGGTATACATTCCTATCATAAGATCCATGCGCACAGGCTGCAGTCATTGCTTTTTGATGACAAATATCACATCTACAAGATCCAACAGTACCAATACTTGTTGGATAAAACATATATGTATATCCGCCACCTGAGCAACCATGATATCCATGCGGGTTTCCATGAACCTCAGTATCATGTTTCTTTTTCCAATCTCTGATAGCTACACTTTCCTTCTCAGTAATCGGAAAACCTCTCCACATATCAGCCAATGCTGCATCTCTTTGTCTCTTCATATCCTGCATTTCTTTAGTTGTGTATGCTTCTTTTTCAAAATTATCTATCTTTTCTCTCAAATATTCAATAGTTTTCTGCTTGTCCAGAAGGTTGACTTTAATATTGTCAAGGTATTCATCAATAGTTTCTTCTCTATTTAAAATAGGGATAGAATGACTTAGAGACTTACCATCTTTAAATCTGAACATTGTTCCATCGGGACTATTAAACATATATAACCTCCTACTGGTTCAAAAGTTCAGTAAGAACTTTATTAATAAGTTTTCCATCTGCTTTGCCTTTAAGTTTAGGCATAATATTTTTCATAACCATACCTTTCATTTTTGGTCCAATAGGCTCAGTAACAACCTGAGTAAGCTCAATTAACTCTTCATTAATAAAAGCTCGAATTTCATCCTCTGTCATAAGAGTTGGAGCAAATTCTTTAATTACTTCAAGTCTATACTTATAAGATTCCAAAAGGTCTGTTCTTGCAGCAGGGCAAGTATCAATCATTTCCTGTACGGTTTTCTGCTCTTTTAAGATAACTGCATCAACCATGTCTTCTGAAATGTTATTTCGGCAATTTTTATCAATAGCCGCCTTTTTAATAGCATCAACAAGACTGGAAATAACATCTTTTCGAGCCTTGTCTTTAGCCTTCATTGCGGTAACCATCTCTTTCATAACTGTATCAAGTGTCATTTTAATTCTCTCCTTTATAATATTCTTTTACAAAATCTTCTACTGGTATAAAAGCTTTATAAGTTGACGATAATGTAACTAATTCTTTTACTCCTACAATCCCTGGAATATTTAAAAGTTCTTTAATTGCTAATGTTTCATTCGGAAACTGTTGTCTTTCAATATGACATTCCAAATCATCTTCATTTAAATCTGGAATAAAAACATATCTCCAAGTATTAAACATATTATCTTTTGAAATACAAAGTTTTCGATATGAATTTTTATTATCTTTTGAAATATGTAATTCAAGAAACATTATTTTCCTAACCTCTCTTCAAAAATAGTAATAAAATCTTCAACGTTTCTCTTTGGAGAAGCTGTTAAAAGAATTTCTGTAATGTTTGGATATTTTCGTAAATCTCTAATAGCATCTAATTCTGATGCAAAAGTGCATTTACAAATATGATGCTTAGTAAGATTTATATAACGATATTTCTGGAGATTCTTATCAAAAAGAATCTCCACTTCCTGCGGATCTTTATCTGAATAAAAGATTTTAAAATGGAACATTAATATTTCTCCTTTCTTAAAATCCTATCCATTTTTTGTCTGCGGTTATCCGTCCTTGCGGGCTTGCCACCTGGCTTAGCCCGATATGTTTTGCAAGTCTGGCAATGACCGTAGAAGTCAGCCTCTTTGCCCAAATCACATTTTCCGTTACATACATAATGAATACAAGCGATTTCTCGTGTCTTTGCCATTTCCTTTACTCCTTTTTATTTATTTCTTAAAGTCATCTATAGTCATTATTAGATTCAAAATAAAACAAACTCCCCAACATATAGCACAAAAGATTGAAGTTCCAATCTTAAAATTTGTTGTAGCGAGTACAGCTTGTACTATAAAAAGAATACAAACTACTAAATCTAAAAGTGCTATTATAAGATATAAAAATCTCATAGTATTTGCTCCTTTCTTAGAAGTTCCATTCCTTAAGAATGGAACTTCAATAAAAATTCATTGGAAACCGCCTTAAAGGACTGAACGCCATCCTGAGAACGGAATACAAGACCTTCACGCATCTTTCCATCTATCACAGAATCACCTGTCGCAATAGCAAGAAGTTCATCAACTGTATCTGGAAGGATAAAGTTTTCATCCACAATCGGCACCCATGGAATACCATACTCCATCATCAACTTGCTTGCCCGTTTAGAATCCCAACGACCTTCCGCAGAAGTGATGAAGTTAAATCCCATAAAGTTATGCTCTTTCAGAGAGTATTCTCTCTTCTGGATACCCTGACCATAAGTTTCACCCTGAAGTGTTACCCATTCAAGGTCTGGACGATTTCTGAGAATCTTCTGGAGAGTTGCTTCAACATTGTACTTTTCTGCCATTTCAACGTAAACGTTGGTATCATAAAAACAAGACTTATCCGGCTTATCAAATACTACATTACGAGAGCAGATATAAAACTCAAATTTTTCTTTCTTCAAGAAACGAGTCTTAACTCTTTTCATTGTAAAGGTAGTAGAAGTACCATCAATTTTTTCAGTTGCAACCCATGGATTTTTATTCTCAAGAATCCAAGGCATATTTTGTACACGCTCTTCATCTGTTTTAGAAACCCATGCCGGCCATCCGGTTTTCTTATCAGAAGTTTTACCGAAGAACATGAATAAAATTTTCTTACCCCAAGTTCTACGCATTAACCATCTAAAAGGCTGATGAGAGAACAGTTTTCCATGTCTCTGAGCCATCTTTTTATATTTATCCACAGAAGATGCTTTACGAGCATTATCTTCTTTAACTGCATAAATTACTTTTAATTTCTGAGTTAAAAAGTCACCAAGTTTATAAGCGTCCTTTTCCCAACCGAAGTCTTCAAAGCTCATAAGTAAACCCTGAGAAATTACAGTGCCTTTAAAATATTTCTGAGTTTTAATTTTAAAATGTTTCGGCTCAAGGAACATAAATGGCTCTTCTGCTGGAACTTTAGAATCAATCTCAAAGTAAACAGCTAAATCACCTGGCTTAAACTGGTCTTTACGAACCATAATATGCCAACCATTTACGATAGCTACTTCTACTCTGTCAGCTCCTTCAATAGGACGAATCTCGTCAACTTTGACAACATAAGCAAGCTCTCTTTCTTTCTTTTCATTCAGCATACCTATTAATCTCCTTTATTTATTGTAAATATATTATATAAAAATTTTAAAAGTAAATCAATTAAGGTCTGTTTCTTTCAAACATTCGTGATAAATCTTAATGAGATTTTTCTTATTTAAAAGTGCCTTATATCCAACATTATGCTCTTCTCTCCATGCTAAACGAGATAATACTTTATCTATAAAAGCTTTAGTCGCAGGATGCATAGCAATAGGATTCTTAATCTTATTCTGCCACCACTTATATTCTCCTTGATATGTAAAATTTTTTCCCATATAAGCCCGTCCCGCACCTAAATAATCACAAAGTAGCTCCAAAAGATACTTGTCTGGCATTGGGAGTGCGGTGCCACCTTTATCGAAGTTATCCTGCCAGTACTCATAGTGGTGTCGATTCCGACCTTTATGATGCTGCCAAGCAAAGGACATTCCATTTTCCTCTTTACAAGCATCTATCGGAGAACGAGTCCCCTGCCAATATTTGACACCTTCCCAAAATTCAACAGGAGAAAATTTGGATAAATCGTGTGTAATTCCCTGCTTATAAAGACCAATTTTAAAGCAGTATTTTCCTACCCAATATTTATGTTTACATACCGTTTTTAAGTGTCCAAAAAAGTTTTTAATTTTCATATTTTATTCCTCTAAATATTTATACTCTATTTTATGTAAAGAATCATCTTTTTTATAGTAAATATAGGTACATTGTACCTGTATCTCATCTCCTTCTTTAATCGCATTAAATATAGAAGAAGAAACATTTACTTTTTCATTATTTACGCCATATAAATAATATGAATGATTTGTAATAGGAATAAGAACTTTCCCGCTTATTACAAAAGAATGATCTACATCATCTTCTTTATTTATAACTTCAACTGCTCTTACTTCAGTTTTTAAATAAAATTGGTCATAATACTTCCTTATCCCAGCTATAATTCCAATGCAAACTGCGATAATAAGTACCACAACTACAATGTGCTTTATAATTTCTTTTAATCTTTGTCTTCTCCAATATTCCATTACTCAACTTTCCAACCAGCTTCCTTACAAACTCTTTTCATATTCTGAACTCCAACAGGATTCATACTATGAAATTTAAAAGTTGCATAAATATGCCAACCCCGCAGTTTTTGGCAACATTCAAGCCAGTCAAGAATTTTAATATAGTCTCCACCTTTCTCATAATATTCACCGGCATCATGATCTAAATTAATTTCATTAACTTCAAGAATGTCTCCTTCTGGTCTAACAAGAGTAGTAAGACACATTTCTGCGTCCCAAACACTCTTAATCCAAATATAAGATTCATCTGGCGCGGGCCGCATATCATCAATCCAAAGTTTAATCATTATTTTACCTCAAATTTCCAATAGTAGAAGTTGTACTGTTTCTTTGTATTATAGGATTTTTTAATCCTTTTGGCAATATTGTGGACATTTACAGTCGGATTATTTCTCATGCTCTTATCATATGATTTAACATATTCAACTGCTTCTTTAAGATTCTCAAATTTCTTAGTTCTTTCTTCTTCAAAATTTTTAGTAGGACAACAAAAAACATCAAAACGAGTATCTTCATATTCAATCTGGTCGGTTGTAATTTCCTTATACTCCATAAATACATTTGCATCTACTTCAGAAGCTTTTTCATTTTTACAGCCTTCATAAACTTCTTTTAACATCTTTGCATCGTCAAGAGAATTATGAGTCTGAACAATTTCTTCTCCTCTAAAATATTCGCAAACTTTAGCGAGGTTAATCAGTTTGATTAAGCCGAAATGAACCTTAACAGCAGGAGCAAAATCCTTCATATCTGTATTCATATAACCAAGAATTGCTTTTGCTTTAAAACTATTTGTTTTGCGGAAGGTTGCTTTGATAAAATCTGTATCACAATTCCCATAACAATAAAATTCAGGAATGTCATCGCCGCAATCTTCAAAACAAAAATCAAAGAACTCATTGAATACCTCTTCTGGAGAAGGAGCTGCTTCAACCATTTCTGTGGTAATACCTGTTAAATCAGTAATAAACTTAGAAACATTCTTATTTGTATTCTCTGGAGTATGCACAAGAGAATAAAATTCTTTTCCATCTTCTCGAACACATCCAACAGAAATAATGTAATTGGAAAACTGCATTGCTTCAAAATCAATAAAATATTTCATAATGTATCAATCCTCTCTTTAGTCAAGTCTTACTTTTTTAGTATAAAGTTTCTTTTCAACAATACTTCCACAATCTGGACATCTGAAATAGGAAAAAATAGAATTTCGACATTCATCTTGTGATGCAATAAATACACAATGACATTTTGAACATTTTAACCGATAACCATATTTGTCACCAGGTTTAAGAATTTTAATCATTTCTTTTTATCCTTTCCTTAACTTTCTATATATATTATATTATAATTTTAATAAAAAATCAATAAAGGAAAAACTTATTCAGTTTTTCCTTTATTAAAATTAGGAGATTTTCTAAAATAAGTTGGAAGTAAATAATTTTGATCATTCCATCTTTTCCATATCTCTTCTAAATCTTCGATTGCTTTAAAATATTGTTCAACATGCGGGCGCTCCATTCTATCTGCGTGAAAGTGACCAAAAAGCCAAACACCCCAATTAATCTTATCTTTAAAAGAATCAAGCCAAACTTCCATAGAATCATCTACAGTAGACTGGTCAATCATAGATAAAAATAAGTCAGTTGGTTCCCAGCTTAATGGACAAGTATGAGTAAAAACAAAATCAAAACTTTGTCCCGCATACATTGCTTCAATAGCCTGCATTTCTGCTTCTGTTAATTGTTCGTTTGGATACCAAGTATAATGATTTTCAAGTCTATACCATTTATCCACAGAATAAGCTCCACCTATTACAAGTGTATTATGACCAAGAAAATCATAATTAGAGCCATCCATAAGATAATGGATATGAGGATAACCGGGTTCAATGAAAACATAATTCGCAACATCATCATCCCAAACCTCTTCAATGCCTTTAACATCTTCTGGACGAGCTTCATGATTTCCCCTTACCAAATAAAATGTACATCCATATTGCTCAAGTTGCATCTTAATATCATGTCGCCTTGCCGCACTTTTATAAAAATTTACACCTGCATCTCCTAAGATAATAATACCAGTCTCTTTTGGATTTTGTATTTCAAGCCATGCAAAACGATCCATACAGCCATGTGTATCTCCTGTTACAAAAAACTGTTTAATCATTTCTTTTCCTCCAACTCAAAAGCAATACTTTTCTTCATAATTTCTGCTTGAACTTCTTGAAGAAGATTTTCAGCTTCTTCATCAGTATAGTTAAATTCAGAGTCTTTTGTATATGGGGCACAAATTTTATCAATATGAGCCATATGCTCATCCGCAACTTTAATAGCTTCTTCTTTTGAATAAAGACCAGTTTTAATGTCTTTTAAATATTGCGGGTTAGCTGGACACAAACATTCTTTATATGGCGCTCCAGCAATATATTTATCGAGATATTCATCAATTCTCACAAGCTGATAAAGCTGTTTTGGGTCATAATTAAACTTTTCAAATGTTTCTTTATGAGCTTCTGTTTCTTTAGTAAGAGCATATCTTTTTCCAAGAGCAATGCCAGACATAGCTTTTACTGCGAAATAAGGATTATAATGTGCAATAACTTCATTTTTCGCAATCAATTTATTCCACTCTTTTTCATACATTGGATTAATGATTTTATAATTAGTGAAAAGAATTTCAATAAAATTTAGATTCTGTTTGCGGAAAGTATCAAACATAAGCCTAATATCTTTAAAGTCAATATGTTCCCCATTAGCCCTGAAATGAGTTGTAGACATAGGTTTACGATTATAAATAAAATCATTTAATGTCGGAGTGGTAATAAGTTTTGTATCAATATCAGAATCTTCAGTATCAAGACCATAATTTTGACTACCTTGTAGAAAAATACCTACAATATTATTCTTAGCAAAGTATTGTTTAGATTCAAGATAATGCTCTTGAATACCATTCGCAGTTTTAATTATTGTATTAAGGTCTGCCATACTTTCTCACCTTCCTTTAACTTTCTATATATATTATAATAAATTTTTAATAAAAAATCAAAAAAAGGGAGAAAGTATTTAAACTTTCTCCCTTAATCATCGGTTGCCCATTGTCCCTTTTTAACCAATCTTACAAGTTCATAATCATGCTGGGTTGGTTCAACATAAAATTTATATTTCGCAGAAGCATATTCAGGAATATCAAAATGATGATTTGCGTCCCATACATAATCTAAACAATCAATAACAGCTTGTTGTTTATCTTTATCAGTTCCATTTGTATTTGCAGAAATATAAGCTAAAATTTCTTCTTCTTCACTTCCCCAATCATAAGATGGAAAAATTTGCATCTTTTCCGCAGGTTTAGGTCGAAAAAACATATTTAAAGATGTAAATAATACACATAAAAGAATAATTAAAAACATTTTTTCTTTCCAGTTAAAAATCATACATGAATCCTTTCTTATAAGAAATAATGTAATACAGGAATATATTTATCCCGCAATTTTTCTGTAAGTGTATCAGTTAAAGTCATATGATCTTTCATGTCTGCCTGTTTAACGATGAAAGCATAATCATCTTTTGCATCAAGAATTTTATGAATATAATCTTCATATTTTTCTTGAGGGTCTTTTGTTAAAAGAACCACAGAATCATAAGCTACCATGCCCAAAGTGGACATTAAATCCTCTTTTGGACAATCAGTATCTTCTAATAGGTCATGTGCCAATGCAATCATATAAGCCTTTGTTATATCCATTTTTAAACGATCAGCTTTTGCGGTCGCATATTCAGCAACCCGCAAAGCATGAGCTAATTTTTTCTTAGGATAATATTGAACTGCCAAATTAAATAATTTATTCACTTTTGTAATATCATAATTACAGCCCATTAACGTCCCTCCTCGAAAATGCTATATCCCCTTATCATTTATTCTTCTCCTATGTAAATTAAATCATCAACATATTTGCGGTCTTCACCTTTTAAAATAGGCATATTTTTATCAATAACCCAGATAGGTCTTTCTTCAATAATTGTAGTTGTAACTTTATCTTCTCCAAAAGGTTGTGGTTCTCTTTTTATATTTTCAGTTACTTTTGTTGCGACTTTAATACATGCGGTACCTCGTTTACATGGTATTGTAAAATCATTCCAATTAATACCATATTTAGTCATTAACATATCTTGAATCATATTACAAGTTTTATCTTGAAGTTCATCATGTGAAAAATGAGCTTGTCCGACCATTTGAATACTATTTCTTGTTGCATCAAGTTGCCGCCAATAGATTAGGTTAGTTACCTCTTCTTTTGGAATGTTAAAACATCTGGCATCAAACAATGCTCCTTTCTTAATTGCTTTAGAATAAATTTCAGACAATTTCCACTCTGGTGAATTTGTTACTTCTGGATCATTAGTACCACCTTCATACCATTCATATCCAAAAGTTTCAACGCCCCATTTATCCACTTCTTGAGCGAAGAATCTGTTAAAAGCCATAGTTGCCATTGAAGCAGAAATACTACATATTTTCTGAACTTCATAATCGAACCATGCAGAAGAAGTGAATTTCTGATAATCCACTAAAATCAGAGTAATTTCATCTGATTGTGTATATCCAAAAACGCAACCTTGAATATTTTCACATAAATATTTCATTGTTTGTTGCATTGTATCCATTAGCACAAAATCAAAGGGTTTTTGAAAACTTCTTGTAAAAGTATGAAACGCCTTACCGTCAAAGACGTATCGCTACTGGTGTTCTTCTCATAAGAACAGTTTTACTAACTTTTTCATAATTTTTCATTCTGTTAGCTAAATCACTTCTATTCATAACGATGTATAACTCCTTTCTATTTAAAATATTCTTGAAATTTTTCTTTTATCTTTTCTTGTTCTTCTTTATTAAAGTCTTTATAATACCTAAAATAAGAATTATCTCGCATCTTTCTTCTCCCTGATTTTACACTTGAAATCATTGAAGAAGATAAATTTAATTTTTTAGCTGCATCTGCCCCAGATTCATATATGTTAATATAATTACCATCCTCAGATAAATGAATAATAACATTTTGCAATTTTTTATTTGGGGATTTATATAAATTATTTTTAATTAAATAATGTTTTACTATATTTGGTTCAATGCCATATTCTTTAGCAATAGCATAATATGTCATACCTTTTTTATATTTTTCACAAAAATCCTTTTCTTTATCAGTATGACTTTGTGGTATAGCATTAATATATTCTGCAATCTCCCATTTATATTTATAATCTTCAAAAGGACATTCTCCAATATAGTCTAAGAAAGCTTTTTCTTTTCTATGAGGAATATATATATAATATTGCTGTTCACCATTACTTCCTAAATCAGCTTTCATAAGAGTAGCTTCAAAATCACTTAATTGAGGAATTAAAATTTTTTCTTGCTCCTCTTTTAAAAAACATTGAGTTGATAATTTAATATTCTCACTTCGTTTATTATGACAAATTCCGCCATCTCCTATATACCATATTAAGCAAGTTAAAGGTGTTAATGTTAAATCTTCAGGCAAATGTTTTTTACCATCAATATACCAATGATAATATTCTTTAGTAAAACTAGAATTTGTATAAGTCTTTACTTGAGAATGAAAATATTCTTTATTGGTACGTTTATCTATATAGCTGGTATCTTTAATTCCTTCTCCAGACCAATACTCTTTAAAATATTCGGCTACAAAACTTACATGCTGTTTTGATTTAGACAAATATGTAAATTGAGCGTTTATACCATTTTTATGTTTAATTAAACTTCCATCTCCCAATAAAGCACCATATAATACTTCTTTTTGAGTTTTAGTAAAAATAATTTCTTCTGTTAGCTGTGCTTGTGCCATTTTTATTCTCCTTTATTTGTAAAATATGAAAGTTTTTATCTTTCTACTCTTATATAAAAGTAGAGAAAAAGAAAATTCTATATTTTGACCACATTTTACAAATAAATCATAATAAAAATTTTTATTTACCTCTTTCTTTCCATTCTTTTAAAGTTTTTATACACTTATAATAATAATCATATTCGCTTTTTCTTATCCTACCTTTATGCCATAAAATTTGATATGGCTTTAAATGCCCGCAAGCCCAAAAATCATAAGTATATTCACCATCATACCACATTAAATGCGGACAAAATACTTCATTTAATCTTGCAGGAATGTATTTTATTTTTACTTTTATAGGATGCTTAATCTTAGCTTTAATAGCTTCGATTAAGCAATTACTATAAAAATATTCAGAGATATATGTCATAATTTTGGACACCAATCTGGAATGTCAGTATATCTTCTTAAATGCCAATCGTCTCCTGCAACTAATTTGTCATATCCATTTACATCTTTAACAAGTTTACAATAACATCCTTCCTCATGGTCCCAAGAATCTGGAGTATAAATAGGACGAATATAATGGTCTGGGCAATCAAGGCAATTTGTAATTGTGATAGTAAAAGAATTCATATTAATTCTCCTCTAACAGCTCATCAAACATATTTTGAAATTTACTATAATTGACAGAATCATCGTTAATGATAGGAATTGCGAAAATTACTTTCTTAAATTCAGTTGCATAATCTGTAACTAACAGATTGATAAAAATTTCTGCAACATCATCTGCATCCTGTCCAAATACTCCGCATCCAAAAGCCCCTAAAATAAGAGTATCAACTTGATTCTGCTTTGCTACTTCAAAAATAAATCGAATTCTTGATTCAAGAACTTTTTTATTTTCTTCTCTATCTACGTTGCAATACTTTGCAGCGGCAGTAAAATTAGGTGCGGCGCAAGTAATTACATCGCAGTATTTTTCAATGCCAGAATGCTCAAATCTGATATTTGGAGAATAAATTGCTCTATTCTCATACAAAGCACGATTCTTGTGTTTTTCATTCCAATCATAATAATTTGGAATTTGGCTTAATACGTTGTAAAGAAAAGATTCATGGCACAGACACTCTTCCTGAGCACGTGAACCTCTAATAAACATTCCGCCAGGATTCTTATATGAAGCAAAATTAAGAACTGCAACTTTTCCATCTGTAGAATCGCAAGCTACAATAGCTTCAACGCTTCCAACAGCATCAAGAGCAATATCTGCTTCTTTTAATTTTCTTGCGGGCGTTGTTGCTTTAAAATCTTTGCTATAAATTTTACTATTCATTACGCTTTCCGCAATCTTACTTGCAAATTGCTCATTCATTTGCTTAGTATGCTCTTGTGCAATAACTGCTCTTTGAGCTTTATCTGCCCAATAATAACTAATATCTTTCATTTTTATTTATCCTCTTTCTCATTTTTCTATATATATTATATAATATTTTTTATAAAAAAACAAATATAGGGTATTTTGCTATGAAAAATAGTAAATGCCTTTTGAATTTTGAGATTACGGAGTCCAGGTTTGTCGCCGGCCGGAAGTTCTGTTAAAGGCAATATGGGTACAAAAAAATGGGAAGGTTATATATAATAACCTTCCCATAAAATTATAATAAAGATAAAACTACTTCTCGTAAATTACTAATGTTTGGAACATCTTTTGGAGTATATCTACTATTTTCTTGAGATAATAGTCTTACCCAAATTCTTACTAAGCCACTATTTTCATTGAACATCTTTCGTCCCCTCCCCCATTGCGATTGTTAATTCCGCAATAGCAGAATCAATTTGATTTTGATACTCAGCAAATAGAGTTGTTAATTCTCCTATTGCTTGTTCTTGCTCTGGTATGATTTGTTTAAAATATTCTTCAAAAGTTAATTGGATTTCATCATATTCCCAATATGGATTATTATCTTCATCTGTCTTTTGAATAATATTTTTTCTTATATATACTGTATCTATATTTAACTCAAGAGGTAAAACTTTTTCCTGAGTTCCTCGAACTTTTTCATACTGAACCATATTTACCCTCCTTTTTTATGAATTATATTATGCCAATTCTTATTATAATATTTTTTATTATTTATCTTTTTTCGATTTGGCGTTATGAATTGATAAGACGCTTTTTTATATTTACTCTTTTTATATAAAGAATAATAAGTATTAATAATAGGAATACTATCTTCATAATACTTTTTATAAAAATGTTTTGAATCACACCATTGAATCCATCCTAAAGAAGAAACCCAAGCACACCATTCTTTATCTGTTGGAAGTTTATATTCTTTGCTATATTTTTGCATTTTTATAGCAGTTTGTTTAAAAGTTTTTAAAGTAGTTTTTCTTAATAATTTATATCCTCTAAAATGTCTATATCCAACAAAATCTACTCCTCTTGCATCAACGGGGAAAATTTGATAATTAGATTTTATTTCTAAATCTAATTCTGATAATAAATATTCTCTTATTAAAAATAACCACTCTTGTAACTGCTCTTTTGTTTCTCCAAAAATAACAATATCATCCATGTATCTTACAACATAATGACAATGTAAAACTTCTTTTAACCAATGATCAAAAAATGTTAAATAATAATTTGCTAAATATTGAGATAAATAAGACCCAACTGGAATTCCCTTTCCAGGTCTTAAATATAATTCTTTTTCTTCTTGTGGTAAATCAATTTTAGAAATATCACAATTGTCCATACTATCAATTATTTTATCTAATTCAATTAATAGATCTTTATCTTTAAATTTTCTTCTTAATAATTTTTTTAAAATTTTTCTATTAATACTGGGATAAAATTTTTTAATATCTAATTTTAAACAATATTTAGTTCTCTTAGGATCTGAATTTATCCATTTATCAACTAATTCACTAGCTTGGTGAATACCTCTTCCAGGTATAGATGCACAAGTGAAATCTGTCATAGTTTTTCTAAATATTGGTTCTATTTGTAGCATAATTGCCCATTGAATAATTCGATCTGGATAGTAAGGAAGTTTAAATAAAATTCTTTTTTTATTTTTGTCTTGAATAAGACTTGTTTTATAAGGACTTACTTGGTATGTATGATTCTTTAACATTTTTTGTATTTTTTGAGATCGCTCATCTAAATTATTTGAAGTTTTTACTACAGCTGAATAAAAACTTTTATCTTTCTTTGCATTTAGATGAGCTCTTTTTATATTATCTATGTCAATAATATCAGAATATATGTTTCCTGACCTTTTTGGCATAGAGGAACCTTCTTTCTATCTATTTTTTTTATTATTTTATACTTTTTTCTTTTATTTTTTTATTGTAAAAAAGAAAACTTTTTAGAGCAAACGTTCAAAATATTTTTACTAGTACACTCCTCAAAAATTTGCTAATGTTTTGCCAAGAGGCATGGTAAAAATTTTGGTTGGATTTAAAAAATCAAAAACTAAAAATAGATAAAAACGCGTGTGCCAATATTCACATTCGTATTAGAGGCTGTATTATTCGCATTCAAATAGAAAGGACTGGTATTCGATCTATTAGTCCAATGACTACTGAATTTCAAAACGTGATCTGAATACAGATAACTGTTAAATAAATATTTTTTAATCATTTTATAGCCTTAATAATGACACAAAAATTTTTACCAAAATATATTTTTATAGGTACATAAGGCGCGCGCCAACAGACACAATCGCAGCAGAGGCCGTACCAGCCGCACGCAAATAGAAAGGACCGGCACTCGATCCATCAGCCCAACGACCACCGAATAGCAAAACGCGATCCGAATACAGATAACCGTAATCACAGAAAAATGTAGTACCACTACCTTTGTATTCTACATTCATAAAACCGGTTTCTGTAGTTCCTGACACGTTAGAAACATAACCACTGGAATTTGATGTTAATCCAGATGAAAAAGTAAAATTCTCTTGATCATTTTCTTTATTATAATCCCAATTAGTAATTATATTCCAATTACTATCTATAATAAGGCCATCAATCCATTCCCATATATTTCCCCAGAAATCTTCTATTCCGGCAAATTTAACATGACCAAGTTTAGCAGTTTCATATTCTGCACTTGATCCAGAATTTGAAGTATTTCCATAATACATTTTTTTACCAGCATCAAAAGTTAAAGTTCCTCCGGTTACCAAAGGACCATAATTTGATTCTTCACGTTTATCACTTCTACCACAAATTCCTTGACCTAAAGCGGCTTGACCATTTAAATTCCCATATTTAATTAAATATAAACATTGAATTGCAATTAATTGGAAATAAGAAGTAATAGTATATCCATTTCCATTATTTTGGGCACAAGTCTTAAAGGCGCCAATTGTTTTAGAGTTAGCGGATTGTTTATTTGGAATTGAACGTAATTTTCCTTCTGCGTCCAATGATCCTTTAAAAGCTCCCCAATAAAAATAATCTTTATCTCCTTCTTTACTTTTACTAAAAGCATAATATTTATAATTATTTTGTTCTGCATAATCATTATTATTAGTAATTGATACTCGAAGAATTTTATTGTCTTGTGGGTCTTTCCAAATTTTATAAGCAAATTTTGGAAATTCTATCATAACGTCTCCATCAGTGCCATCTAAAACTGCATTTTCTCCAGAAGCTTTCTTAGTAAAATCATTTTTATTAAGATAATAATTGACTATACCATTTTTAAAAACACAAGGCTTTATATCTCTAAAAATAAATTCATTATCCCAATCATCTGATCCTTTTTTCATATTTTCAGCATCATCTTCATATGTTATACAAGTTAATGGATTTGAATTGTTTAAATCAATCTTAACAGTATAAACTTTTGAAGTGGTGTAAGTAGCAGAAATTTGATATATTTTTCCTGGAGTAGTAATTTCAACTGTTCTAATTGAAGAAATTGCTCCCGCAGATTGATATGCAATTTTAAAAATTCCATAAGAAGTTACATTTAAAATTGCAATTCCAGCACTATCTGTAGTTGCTGTATAGACATCATGAGAACTGCTATTTGTTAAAGTTACAGTCGCTTCTGTTGCAGGAGTAATTGTTACAATTACTTGAGCCGCATTATTTGAATCTAATAATAATTTAGAAGCAACCTTTTGAACATATCCAGTAGTCGCAATTTGATTAGAATTATTAGTAGTTTCTGCGGTTGGAGCAGTTGGAACACCAGAAAAAGAAGGGCTTTCTAAGTTAGCTTTTTTTAAATCAATTTTATTTATTATTCTTTTAAGCCCATTTTCATTTAAAAATTTATCCATTTTAGTAGTTTTTACTCCTTTCTTTTTAAATATCTTTCTCTAATATTATAAAGGATTAAAAATATATTCTTTTTATTTTTGTCCAAAATAAAAAAGGAGTAAGAATAAATCTTACTCCTTAAATCTATTGTTATTATTTGATATAAGCATAACGCTCAGTATCAAGTTTCTCCATCATCAGGTCATATCCGTCTTTACCAGAAAGAATTGTTTCTATCATATTCAATAATCTTCATCATCAAGAGCTGCGATTGCCATTTCTAACGCTTCTTTAATTTTTTCTCTTTTATCTATATCTTCAAATGAAATATGAAGATTTTTTAACACCTCAATAGCTTCTTTAATTGTCATTATTTTACCTCATATTTAGAATCCATTAGCATTTCTAAAGTAATATTTTCTTTTTCCCAATATGGGATTCTAACTAATGGAATATTATTTGCGGCCGCCCAATCATTTTTCTTTTTGTCTCTTTCTTGTCTATCTTGTTCAAACGAAACGGACTGGAAGAAAATTTCCAGTCCGCATATTAATTTTCTTACTGGATACAAGAGTATCTTTCAGAATCGAGCTTCTTCATCATGAGAGAGTAGCCATCTTCTCCAGAGAGAATTTCTTCTACCATCGTCATTGAGAATCCAGATACATAGGAGAATCTTCCGCCAAGGGCTGGAATGTTATTCTGTCTTGCATCAAGATTCCAGAAGATTACTTTTGGTAATTCATAGCCATAAGCCATCCACTTCTGAGCAATGTTCTCAAGCAGAGTATTGATTTCACCAATACCACCGGTAATACGGTTTCCATAGCTCCAACGCTCTCTGGAAGGACGTCCAAAGGACATACAACCATTAAACTCCATATCAGAGAAGATATAAAGAGTTTTTGGCATCTCAGAAGCAGGAACTTTATTTTTAAGAGCGACGTTTAACATAAGGTCAAAAGTTGCCTCAATGTTTGTGCTTCCACCCCAGTCGGCAGAACGTGCTCTCTGGAATTTATCATAAATATCTACTCCATCGAATCTAACAAACTGAGGATTGCTGGAGAATGTGATGAAATGGTTCTGGAAAGGACCTTTACCACGCTCTGCGATATAAGCACCCATAGATACTGCTGCATTCATTGGAGTACCACTCATAGAGCCAGATACATCGACGATTGCAATTCCGTTCTCCTCACGACCATTGTAGTAGTCTTTAAGGTTTGCCCAATATTTATCCCACATCAAACGCTCAGTCTGAGTTGGAGTACCGTAGTATCCACCATAACCAAAAATCTGACTTGCGATATCTACTGGATTCAGGACTGCCGCATTAACAGTCTTAGTTTCATCCTTAGCAAAGTCCGCATAAGTCTGTGCTCCAGCCTTTGCACGCTCAATGTCGTGTCTTGCGAAAGCGTTCTTATACTTCATACCTGCTTTAGATGGAATCTTATCGAACTCAATTTCATCCCAACGATTCTCAGACATTAAACGCTCAAGAACGTTAATACGAGCACGAAGGATAGAAAGAGTCTTACGATACTGCTTTGCAGTCATTCCAAAATATTTACGAGTTACTTTTCCAAGTCTGCGAGACTCATGAGAAGAAGTATTCTCAGATTTCAGCCATTTTGCAAGCAGAGATGGAGTTTTGCACTGAACATCAAGTGCAAGCTGGTCTTTCATAATCTTCAGAGCATCTCCCTCAAGAGCTGTTCCTACGAATACATACAAGTCATCCCAACGACCAAACTCTGGTACATGAATCAAGTTTCTACGTACCGCTTCTTTATCGACAGCAACCAGATCTTTGATTGCTACACGGAAAAATCTACGCTCACCCTGTCCACCACGCACGTCACGCAGATAGAACAAACATTTCAGAGCGTAAACAGGATTCTCTCTGAAAGCATTTCTTACAAGTGTTTTTACATCATCATCGCTTCTGTTACGATATGCTCCACCAAGTGCGAACATATCCAACAAATCTGACTTAGTTGTCTTATGTGTAATAGCACCATTTTCAGTTGTTGTGAAGTTTGTAGCTGCTTTCATTCCATTCATAAAACTATTCATAGATAAAATCTCCTTTTTCTCTTAACCTTGTTACAAGGTCGTAATTGATTTTTAACAAGATCCTTTTTGGTTAGAGCGTTTTAATTTTTCCCACTTAAACTACAGAATTACTTCTGACTGGATATGGACCAGCATTCCCTTTACTTTCGTTTATACCTACCACAGTATAAAAATATTTTTTTTTAGCTGTAAGAACCTTTCTTTATCTTACATATATATTATATTATATTTTTATTTAAAAATCAATTAAGATTTTTAAGAGGCGGGAAGGGGATTCGAACCCCTGAATAGCGGTTTTGCAGACCGCCGCCTTAACCAACTTGGCTACCCCGCCTGAAACTCTTCTATCGGATACCCATTCTCCGCAAACCACTCTTGAATTGGTTCACGTTCTGAACAATGATTTCCAAAAGCCTCATGCACAATTAAAATTACAACTGGCTCCTCTTGGAATTTTTCTCGTTCTTTAACAGCATATCCAATAGACTCAATTCTTGAAAGAATATTTTGAAAATCTAAATGCTCTAATTGCATTTTGTATGTTTTTAAAAACATACAATCATTTGCGGTGCTTGCACATCCTTTTGGACCAGAACATAATCCTTCACATAAAGGACCTGGCGCAAATGGTTCTGCTCTTAAACCATTCCATACTCCATTTTTATCTTTAAATTGATAATCTTGACCTTGGTTTCTATGAAACCATTTAGGATCCCATTTAGCTGTACTAAGAGGAATCATATAAGGTTTAAAAAATCTAATTTGATAAAAATAAGATGTCATAATTTTCATATTCATTCTCCTTTAAAAAGTGTGCCAGGCGGGACTTGAACCCGCGACTCTCAAATTAAAAGTTTGATACTCTACCAACTGAGTTACTGGCACAAAAAAGGGGCAAAATGCCCCTTTTTTCAAGGCATAATAATCATCCTTTTTCAAAAATATGTTTTATTCTCATATAATAAAATATTTGCTTGAATTTAATCAACGATTGCTGTTTATGCCTTAATGTAAATTATAAAACCATTAAAAATTAAATAGATGCTTCTTTTTACTAATACTGCTTTATATATCAAGAGCCCAGCCTATTTAGTCTACTGAGAAGCATTGCATCATCATATTTTAATATGTATGTAATTTTATTAATAATATCCATTTAAAGATATAAATTATTTTGCAGTTTACGGCTCTTTAGAGCGGATAACGGGATTTGAACCCGTGACACATGCTTGGAAGGCACGTATGTTGCCAACTACACCACACCCGCATATTTAGCAAATGTTTAAAACATTTGCTATTTTTAAGAGGAAATTTAAAAAGAGGAAAGTTCTTTAACTTTCTATATTTATTATATCAAAAAATTTTATAAAAATCAAATCATTTCATTTTATACCATTTGTACCACTGTCTATAAGTTTCTTTTTTGTCTGGATATTTACAATACTTAGATTTCTTTGCTTCAGGAAAATTCATTTTAAACCAATAATAATGTCTAATTTCACTTTCCCAATATTCTTCCCAAGTCATTTTATATCCATAATCACAAATATCCCAAGTTTCATAAATTTTTTTAAAATCACTTTTTGAAAGTTTTACATCTGGATGCTGTTTCAGCCAAGAACGAACTGTCTGATTTGCAATCCGTTTTTTTATTTTGCCTTTTTTGTCTCCAGCCCAAGGCGTTTTTTTATAACTTCTACTCATTATCTAAATCCTCCTTTCCAAGGACTTAGAAGACTGTACCAATATGATAGAACATATATTATCCCTCCTATTGATTTTTTAGTGAATAGTTAAATAGCTCCTATGGGACTCGAACCCATAAGTCTCGAAGACGTGCGATCTTAAGTCGCATGCGTTTACCAGTTTCGCCAAGGAGCCTTTTTATTTATAATAATTCGCCTAATCGAATATTATATTTAGCAATAATTTCATTTGCTCTTGTATAATTTCCGCCTTTTGCAGCTAAACCTAACTTCAAAAGAGCTTGACGAATATTTTTTGAAGTTTGAAGTGCTTGAACAAAATCTTCATCTGGAACAGCATTTCTTTTTTCTTTTTCAACAGAAATATTTTTATTTCTATAATTCTCTGTTTGAGCATGACAATTTGGACATAATAATTGAAGGTTTTCTAATACATTATTTAATCTATCTCCATCCATATGATGAACTTCCAAAGGAATTAATTGCCCTTGCCATTCTGTATTGCCACATTTTTCACATTTATGACCTCTTAAATGAATAAGATGATTTTTCATTTTTTCAGATTTAATAGCTTTGCCATAAACAAAATCAGATTGGTCATCTAATTTTTTAATAGCTTCAGAACTTCCGTTTAAATCTAAAAAATGAGAAGTATCAAAATTATAATACTCAATCATTTGTCTTATTGCTAAAGCTCCAGAGCCACTTTTTTCTGCATATCCACATAAAGATGCTACTTGAGCAATAGAAGTTGATTGTTCTACAAATTCTTTTAATTGCTCTTTACTAAAATTTTCCCATTTCTTCATAACTATTCTCCTTTTTAAGTTTTTTCGTTCTATTCTAAATAAAATTTAACTTAAAACTTTTAACTTAAAAAGTCCAAAATTTTTTTAATACTCCTCACACTCCGGTGAGGAGTTTATCTTGAATAGTTTATCAAGACACTTTATTTTTCATTTGAGGGATTTGAACCCTCTAAAAATCATTCACAACACAATTTTATTATCCATTTTCTTTAATTGCTGAGAAAGTGTCTTTTTTAATTTATATATAAATTATAACATATATTTTTTTTAAAAGCAAATTTTTATTTAAAGAGCATAATGAAGATTTTTTGCTCCAGCTCTACGGAGAGAAATATAATCTACCTCTCTTTCCTGACGTTTTTTAAGAGCCGCAATTTCTTCATCATTATCATCATAGTATTTAGGCAACCAGTTAAGACTAACCTTTTTACCATCAATAATCATGCCGCCCCTATCATAATCATAGGCTATATCGCCAGATTCAAATGAAGCATAAAAATTAAAACCATTCTCATCATAGCAATCCATGGTAATAGTCTCTTCTTCAAATAAATCAAGATAAACAGTTCTTTTAACATGTCCACCATCTTTAAAATAAAGAATTGCGTTATAAGTTTCTTTTTCAATACGAATGATATTTAAGTCTTTAATTGCATCTTCGAAGGTAGAGCCAAGAGTAAGCTCAAAAGCGATTGCCCGCAAACAGTCATAATTAAGATTAACCTTGTGACTAAATGCAATTACTTTATTAATTTCACTATACATACACTCTGGAACCTGATCTTCAAGATAAGATTTTACTTCCATATCTGTTGGATATTCAAAGCGAATGTGATAATGAAAACGACCAGGTCTATTGACAAGATAGTCATTCAATCCTCTTAACTCATTACAAGTAATTACAAAAAGTTTCTTTCCTTGACTTAATCCATCAAAAAGTGTAAGCATTTCTGTCTGCGGATCGTCGATAGAATTTGATTCATCTCTTTTGCCAGAAAATGTTTTATCAAACTCATCGAAAAGAACTACAACTTCCTGCTGGATTGAAGAAAGAAAATCCGCAATTCCTGGATAGTAACAATTCACAATAATAAGTGGATAGCCTTCTTCTATACCCCTTGCCGCTAGTAATTTAGCAAAAAGAGATTTTCCAATGCCCTTATCGCCAGATAAAATTACGCCAAGATTTCTATTAACAAGTTTGAAAGAACCTAATACCTTCTGGACTTTCTGAAGATGAACTCCATAAATCTTTTCAGAGATTTTAATATCATCATATTTAGTTAAATAGAATCCTGCTTGCGGATTAAAATCTACCTGATAACACTGGGCAGGTAATTTATCTGAAGTTTGAACACTGTTGTCATAAATTCTATAAATACTTCCTGTGTTTACAATTTGCATTTATTTATCATTCTCTCTTTCTTTATCTTATAAATATATTATATAATATTTTTAAAATAAAATCAATTTACCATCCATTGTTTTGGAAATCCATCTTCATGAACAACTCGCATTTGTTCTTCATTGTTATACCAATCTCCAATAGGCAAATGTTTTTCATAATCAGTTGAAAAATTCTGCCATAATTCTTTCCATATATATTCATCATTAATGCGGAAATCACCATTAAAATTATCAATAATTTCCTTTCCTTTTAAGAAACTTTGAAAATCATTTTCAAAAATAATGATTCCACCATTCGCACTATGAGGAGGATGTGCGGCGGGGTAAGCACTACCCGCAGGAAAATCTAAATAATGATCACAGTTTTTAATAAAGTATATATCTGAATCAACTAAGCATAATTTGATTCCTACTGGCACTTGAAAAGCATAAATTTTATTTATTGTATATTTAATCCTTTCATCTCTGTCTAAATTAGGAACGTTTAAAAGATTAAAATTTGCAATAAAAACATCTTTTTCAGGAAAGATTTTTTTTATATTATCTATATTTATGTTGCTAGCTAATAAAATAAAAAAATCTTTTTGATAAATACTATTGACAGTTTTTAAGCTGTCATATAAACGTCTTGCTCCTAAAGCATAATCTTCAGTAGCTAACATTGTTCCGAACATCTTTTTCATATTTATCATCTCCTTATTTTTCTATAATAATTATATAATATTTTTTATAAAAAATCAAATTGATTTTTTAATTAAAAATGTGGTATAATTATATATATTGAGGAGAATTTAAAAAATAGTTTGCTGGTTAATAAAAAAATCCAGTCTTAATAATAAGATTGGATTTTTTGTTTTTCTTTTCGTTCACGTTTATCTCTTTCGATTTTACGCATTTCTTTTAATCGTTTACAATTATTGCATCCATGATGGTTACAATTACAATCCCAACAGCCATCAGTATCTAACCAAAACCAATTTGGTGGTTGCGGCTTAGGCTTGCGAAAAATCTTTTTCTTGCTCATCCATACTCTCCCATCTGCGACGGTCCATTCGACACCAATTACGTTTGCCCGCACTATAATGTCCTTTTGGATTTGTTTTAAATTGACCAGAGCAACATTCACATGAACAAAAAACCTTATTTTTACTATAGGCATGAAGATTTCTATACCATCCATCTTCCCATCCATATACTACTTCAGCAATATATCTTTTGTGTTTTGCTTTTTTGATAGATTGTTTTCTTCTAATTCCTCTGGCATTTCTTCGCATATGAAACCTCCTATATTAAAAATATAAGGGGCATATGCCCCTTTATATTAAAGTGTTTTCTCAATAGCCGCAACATTGGCTTTTGCTACATTACAAGCCTCATTTGCGTCTAAAAGATATTCCTGCATTTTTGCAAGATGCTTCTGAGCTTCTGCAAGCTCCTGGAGTGCCTCAGAAACCTTACTTGTAGCTCTCTTAGCTCTTTTTTCTGCAATCTTTGCGTTACAACGGGCAATAGCCAGCTCAGTACCTTTCTCTATATCAAAGGTATCTCTTGGATCTGCCTTTGCATAGCCTTTTACATTTTTACCTGCATAAGTACTTACTGCAATTACCTTCCGCTGATTCTGGTCTACAAATACCCGATATTTCTCTTTACCAAAAGTAGTTTTCATCATTTTTTAAATCTCCTTTATCTCTTATCTTTAATATAAATATATTATATAATATTTTTATTAAAAAATCAAAGCCGAAGATGAGACTCGAACTCATTTTATATATGTACCAACTACACTTCAGCAAAATGCTAAGAAAGATAAATCTTTCTTAGCTTAATATTTTTAATTATGCAAATAAAGCATCAATTTCCTCATTTGTCATAGCTACAAAATCAGTTTTTTGAGCATATCCAGAAAGGTCAATTACAGTGCCAAGAGCATCCCATGTTTTAGATTCTGCAATATAACCATAGTTCATTCCACTATCAGTTACATTATAAACATCTCCATCAGCAGCATCTTTTGGTAATGCATCAAAAGTATCTACAGAGCCTTTGAAATGATAAACTCCAGTTAATTTTGCTTCAACTGCTGATAATTCTGCGCTTGTTGCAAGATGAGCAGCTTCTAATGAAGTTGAAAAAGCATTTGAAACATCTTGCTGAGTTAAAATAGTTGGTTTATTTTGTACATTTGCCCAATCTACAGCATCAGCAGATAAAGTACCATCTTCAGAAACTTGCAGTCCAGTACCAACTTTAACTCCACCGAGAGTATCTGCACTTGCTTTTGTAAGGGTATAATTTTGTAAGCCCGCAAGTTTTTGTTTTTCCTCTGCGGTATAGTCATTAGAAGAAAGTCCTTTTCCCTCTTCGACAGAAACTTTTCCTTGTAATTTTTCATCAAGTTTAGTTTTAAATCTGGTTAAATTTTCTTTTGTTACAAAAGTATTTGCCATAATTAATTTCCTCCTTATTTAAACATTTCGTCGATTTCACTATCTGACATTACATTTATGCCTAAGTCAGAACTTGTTAAATCGCCATTAATTTTAGTTCCATTTACTGTTGGAATATCAGAAAGAGATGAATAGCTTAGTTTTGGTGAAGCAGAAACACCGGTATCCTTACCTTTTACGAACCAATTACCATTGTCGCCAATTTCAGGAGTAGCTCCTTCTGGTCCAATTAAACTATTTAACCAATCTGATTCAGTGCCTATAAAGCCATTTTGTTTAGCGACTTCATAAGCTGAAAGGCCTTTTTCACCTTTTAAACCTCCTGCACCTGCGAGAGAAGCTTCAACATATTTTTTTGCTAATGCTAAAGTAACTATATCCATATGTGCATTACACCTCAATCCATTCTTTTGAGCTGTTTAACATATAAACAGTGCCAGTACTAATAACAAACGCTGTGCTTCCCATTTGAATGCCAGAGGTTGGAAGATTCTTAATATCTTCTTGAGTATCTACAACATATTCTTTTAAATTATATGTAGATTTTCCGTTTTCGGATAAAACTGAAATCATAAAAGATTACTCCTTTCTCCCTCTTTTTATTCTCATGTATAATAAGAAAAAAGTTTGATAATATATCAATATTTGCCCAAATAGTAAAAAAAAGGAAATGTATCCATTTCCTTTAAAAAATTCTAAAACGCTTTTTTGTTTTGGGTTTGCGGTTCTCTTGTTCGGGTCCGGCGCGAGCAGCCCATGCTTTTCATATGAGCTAGATTTATATAAAAAATAGTTAATAAAAACCTTTTCATGCGACCCCTTACTCTGCAAGCGTTCATTGTTCATGCTCCTTGCACTAAACCCACCTATAAAAATCCATCAAGGGTCTGGTTCACTACTTTAGTTTTTATTGACTATCTTCCCATTAATAAAGTCTTTATTTAATATGGTCAACTTAAATAGGATTGTTTAAAAGACTGTATTAAGGATACCTTTATAATTCGTGCCATATTCACTACGCATATATAAAATACCTATTATTTTTAAGAGCCTGCTTACCTCTTATGCAGCAGTTAGTCCCTGCTTGCCGAAGCCAGTTATTAAAGGGAACTGTTAGGTTGCACCCGGATGGGGAGTGATGGAGTCGAACCACCCGAGACCGAAGCCACCAGTTTTATGCCTTATCCAAGATTTGAACTTTGTATTTATAAGTTTGAAATCCTTGATTATTTATTGTAGGAGCATTTCGTAAAACTATTCTATTACGATTACCAGTTTTAAGAATATCTTTTACTGGAATACACCACATGTCTAAATTTTTATTTACACAAAATAAAAAATCAAGCTCAGAATGATTTATAATATTATCATAAACGGCTCCTTTTGTACCTCCTGTATTTCTCAAACTAATTTCTCCACTTTCAGTTTGAGTAGCTTTACATTGTACAGTTTTTAAAACACCGTCTTTTTCAATTATCAAATCATACCACTGAGTGTCATTTAATGGAAGAGAAACTGTATATCCTTGACAAGTAAAATAATTTATTGCCATACTTAATCCAATTCTTCCAATTTGTTTTCTATTAATTTCATTCACTATAAAATCTCCTATTAAGACCAGACTGGCCCGCTACCCCTACGGTATAACTCCCCAAGATTTAAACGAAATCAACTTTATCAAACATTGGAGCATAACTCTTAACATGATTATGAGTTAAAACGCCCATTAAAGTTTCTTTATCATTTTCTTCTATGATGTAAATATGAGCTGTATCACTTGTAACAGCTTGTCTACCTTTTGGAGCAGTTAATAATTTAGCACATTTCTCAACTCTTTGCATATCAGTTGTATTTAATTCAATGCGTCCTCGACTACCAATAACTGCAAATATAGGTTTACCATTTTTAATTTTTGGCTTTGTATTAATAATCTTGCCGCACCAGTTAATATTATATTCTTCATGTATATCTGTTACAATAAGATGAGTTTTTACTAAAACTTCTGCCATTATTCTTACCCCTTAAAAGAATTGAAAAAATTCATTATATCTTCATTTACCTATCTTGTTTCAATATTCTCACTCCTTGGAGCAGATTTAGAAGCATGAGATGGATGTTGTTCTTTCCAACAGGAAAGAAAATGCTTTGAAAGACTTTCTTCTTTTTCAAATTTTCTTTTACAAGTAGGACAAATATACATATTCAAATCTCCTTTTATTTATAAGCCTTTTCATTAACAGTTCCTGTAGAAATAGTGTGCTTAAAAAGACAGAATAAAAAATACTCAGATACTGAAATATTCTTTCTTAGCAGGAAAGCGCCCTATATGAGCAGTATAATTGCTGTATGTATCTGTTTATTCACTTCATTAAAAGATGACGCTTTTAATGAAATTAGCTTTCGATACCATCTCTGTCAAGCCCTTAGCTTACAAGGACAGTGAAGTGTAAGCCCCTCACCAAAATCTCATGCTTCCCATTGATTTACAAGGCTATAGCAAAAAACAACCTTGGGAGACTCTCATATGTCATCTATGGCTGAGCATCTTCCTTCACTCAGACTTTAAAATATTAAATCGTGCTACTTATTCCTAAACTATTTCGTAGCTATCTCCATCAGTACCATTTCAGATACTATACACATAAGATTTTATGATTTAATATTAAACTGGGGTAGCTGGATTTGAACCAGCGAATACGGCAGTCAAAGTGCCGGGCCTTTCCGCTTGGCGATACCCCATCATTTCAAGACACATTTTGAATTATTGCCTAACCGCTTGGCTATTTACGCACCCTGAGCATAAAACTGGATTCGAACCAGTGTTAATAATTTGCTATAAGCAAAATTTGCTGTGTGTGTCTTAAAAGATATTTCTTAAATTTTTAAAAGAGAGGTTTTTAATTAACAAGACTCGTAAAGTTTTAATAGTAATCCTATCAATAATCCCTATTTACTTCAACTCAAATTATTGGTCATCGGCTGGAGCCGGGTTACCGGCGTTCTTGTTTTCCTTTTAACTGTATTAAAAGAAATTTGCTGATCCGAGTCTATTATATTTTAATAATCGGGTGGATTACCTATGTAACCTACAGAACCCTTAGAAGATAAACTTCCTTAGCACCTTGCAATTATTATTTACTTTATATATTTATTATATCATTTATTTTATAAAAAATCAAATAATATAATGCCTAGCGTTTCAGGTACTTTTTAACCCTAACTTGCGGAACGCCGCAAGGTCTGATATTCACGCATGCTCCTTTAGTACCATGGGGCTTAGGTCTCGACCAAGTAGCGGTACTCATTTCATAGCCGGGGCTCTTGGAAGATGGTTTAATTCGTTTTATACCGCCTACTCCTTAGGGCGGTTTGGCTGTTTCTCAAAGTCCATTTAACCGTTTCATAACACCCATCAGATTCAATCTGGATTAAGTGACTGCGGCACCAAGTCCTATGGAATGGATTCGAACCATTCTAATAGTTATATATTCTCGATTGTACTTATCAAAATACTCATAATGTTTTTCCTGACTATTATCATTATTTTCTTAAAACAGTTTACTCTCTATCTTCAAACCTTTTCTTAACGATACCCAAGTATTTCTCTAAATATTCCAGCCAGTTGAAATAAATAGAAATCAATCGTGCATAGGATAATTATAAATACTTGGTGTGCTATTACGCCAAAGGGAGATTTGTCCTTACCAATTATGGGGTGACGCATCATAACTCTTTACATCCTATTCTTTTACTCTTTTATCTTCTATTGAAGTTTTTCATACTTTTGGATTTAAAGTCCCACTCTTTAAAAGATAGCTGCTTCTAAGCTAACTTCCCAAGTATTAATCGGAATGGCGGGATTCGAACCCACGACCTCTTGAACCCAAATCAAGCGTGCTACCAAGCTGCACCACATTCCGTTTTTAATTCTCAAGACGAAACTCTCCCATGAGAGCAAGATACAATCAGGAGTCGAACCTGAAGGTTTTTAGTATATGCAGTATATTCTTTTAATTAAATAATATTGCAGACTTCGTCTTTCGGTCAATAAAGTCTTTTCTCTCTTTACCGCCACCTCATTCTTTAGACGGAAGAAATTTCAAAACTGATTGGAAAGAGTACCTTTATTAACTTATATATTTATTATAACATTTATTTTTATAAAAATCAATTTATTTTATTTTTTGATTTTTATAAAGATGGAAGTGGAAAGAATCGAACTTTCGTGACGGCGTTATCAGCACCGCATACTAACCGTTGTATGACACTTCCGAATCCAAAAGACCTTTGCAGGTCTTACATAATTGCTGGATTTTCGTTGAAGAATTTTAAGAATTTAGCTTCATCTTCTTTTGAAGAACAAAACAGTTCTAATTCATCTCCTCTTTCTCCAAGTAATGCTCCAATAGCAACATACTGTGTTAAGAGAGATTTCATATTGTATTTATCACCATACTGAGAAGTAAGTGTCACATCTCCTTTACAAGTGTTTACTATTGCAAGAAAATCTTCTACCTGTGAAATCTTTGTCAACTTCATAATATAAAACTCCTTTCTTATGAAAGTGGGTGATTTACAGTTTGTAAATTAGAACGAACTTCTAACTTATATTCATCTTTTATCAAATAATCTACAAGAACTTCAATTAATTCTAAATCATTCATTTGCCGCCCTTCCAGTTTAAAATGATTAAAACCTAAAGGTAAATAAATTTTTTCAATATCTTGCGGGCTAATATAGTTTTTATACTTTCTTAACTCGTAATATCTTGAACCACGGCTTGAACAAATAAAATCAATATCTGTCTTTCCATATAATTCAATTTCTGCGATTGCTTGATAATGCTTTTGCCGATTAGGACAATTAGGAATGCAACAAGGATCAGCAAGTATTTCACATTTTTCTTTATTTTGAATTTTTTCTAAAAATTCAAAATCATTATTCCAATCAAAATCCATGACTGTTAAAAAATAATTTTTAGAAATTTCTGCATCTTGCTGTTCTGCATTATCTCTTAAACATTTTGTAATAGATGAAATATATCTATAATCATCTCTATATTTTTCTCTTAAATAAGATTCTAATATAGAAGAATTACATAAGATTTCATTATTACCAGTGTTAAAGATTTCCGTAATTGAATTACATTTTTCATCATTTAGATGTTGTTCTTCTAAAAGACTATTTGTAAAAGTAAATCGTACTGGAATATTGTATCCTTGAAAAGTATCTTTAATATGAATTAAATCATAATCCTTATCTAAAAGTAACCTTCCACCATTCCAAATACAATTAGGAGAATCATAAAAAGCTCCAATCTCTATATTATCATAGAACATTTCTCTTTTAAAAATATAAGCATATGCAAGCATTTCACATAACTTAAAATGTCCACAAAAACCTGGTAAATAGAAATAAACTTTTTTTGAATACATCTAAATCCTCCTGACACCCGATGAGGGAATCGAACCCCCGGCTCGGCGTCCGTAGCGCCGCGTTCTTTCCATTGTACTAATCGGGTAAGTCGATAAAGGAAAAATCATTTCCTTTATCTTATGTATATATAATACCAAATTTTTTATAAAAAATCAATTAAAAGTAGATAGCCGCTCCATCAGGAGTTGAATAATAAGCATCACTGATAATTACTCCAGTATTGCTATTTGAAGCATGAACTACAGAACCATCTCCAAGAGAAATAGCTACATGACCTAATCCATGATAAAAAATTAATGCACCTGGCGTTGAAACCGCAGTAGAAACATCAATTTGTGTTCCACCATAATACTGGTCTGCCGCAGTTCTTGGAACAGAAATTCCATAAGAACTAAATACATATGATACTAAACCACTACAATCAAAGCTATCTGGTCCAGTAGCACCCCAAACATAAGAACAACCTACATAATTACTTGCGGTTGCGGCAATGGAAGCTCCGGTTGAAGAATCTGAAACAGTTGACTCCTCATAAGAAGGCTCTTCCGTAGTATCTGTATCTTCTTCATAAGAAGGTTCTTCATTTACTTCTTCTTGCTCTTCTTCATAAATTGGTTCTTCATTTACTTCCTCTTCGTAAGAAGGTTCTTCCTCTTCTGGAACTTCTTCTTCGTAAGATTCTTCATCTTCATATGAAGTTTCTTCTTGATATACTTCCTCAACATTTTCAGTTTCTACTTCTGGTTCATAAGAGTAATCTTCAATAGGTTCTGCTTGAGTTTCATAATCATAAGTTTCTTTTGGCTCAACATAAGTTGGAGTCATTTCTACAACATCATTAGTATTACTTACTTCCTCTGCTGTATTTTCTGTTGTTATAGCTTGCTCGTTGCTAACTACATCACTGATTTTTGTTGCTGTTGGATAATAAGTATTCAGAGTAACATAATCGGCACTAACATATCCATATTTATTATCATCTGTTACTACACTTACCCAGGCGGATTGATCATAATCCTCTGTAACTTCGATTGAAGCATTTTGATCAATAATATCTAAAACATTGGAATTTTCATCTTTTGTCTGTCTTACTTTCAAGCCGTTTGAATTAACGGTAGCTTTTGTGTAGCCTTTCGCAAAAGGTTCATCGCCGCAATACTGACTTGCAACATACCCAATCACATCCCCAGATTGAATTTTATACCAACCGTATTCATCTTCTTCCAATAGTACGCCTTGTGCGTTATAAGGGAAATTACCAATTACATCTCCATCTCCATCTGGAGCAGACCTTACATTTACATTAGCTCCTGCATAAATATACTCTCCAGGCTCTGCCGCAAATGCAGTTATTGGATTTGCACCTAATAAAGCACCACTTAATATAACAGCTCTAATCACATTTTTCTTCATTTTTTCTCCTTAATACTATATTGCAAGTTTTTCGGTTACGAAATTATTACAAAAATGTTACAGAAGTATTAACTAAAAAGGCTTAACTAATAGAATTTTTTCCTTATCTTCATAAACATAATATTCTTTGTAATCTTCATCTAAGTAAAAATACTTAGTACAAAGAAAGGCATTTGCTTCATATAACTGAAATATATTTTCATAAAACCAAATTGGAATCATAAGTTTATATCCATTAATTAAAATCCAATATTCAATTAAATTTTTATGATGCTCTTCAAGTAGTTTTACATTGTCTCCAACAGGAACAACAACACAAGGTATTCGCTCATAAAATCCTTTTGGAACTTCTTTAATTATTTCTTGCATTTTAATTTTCCTTTCTTTGTTAATAGAATATGTGCGATTTGAACGCCGCCTCGAACCCCAAAGCCCGCGTGCTACCATTACACCACACACTCTTTATTATAGTAGACTATTGCGAACTTGCCGTCTACCATGGCGTCTCATTTAATTTCTCCTTTTCGGATGTGTCACAGTGACATAACTGTGAATTGTGGGTGCGGTCTTGCCCAGGTCCAAGCCTTTACCCCGGCGGAATCAGTACATGTACCTTTTCCGCTGTGCCCTACACCTTATTGCTGTGTATGCCGTTCACCGCATTTAATAAAGGATTTGCGAGCCGGTAGAGGGACTCGAACCCCCGACCTACTGATTACCTTTTTAATCTTATCGGCTTTTATTTTAAATTTTTTCCCATTCTTCATCAGAATAAGAATTTATATCTTTCTTTTTACTTGGTAAATCATATCCAATACACCATTTTCTAATTGCATTATCAGTTACATTATTTTCTTCTGCAATTTTTGTAAAAGGCATATTTCTAATTTTTTCTTTTAATTCTGCTCGAGATAGAGGTTTTATTTTTATCCTACTTTTATTAGAACAACTTACACATCTGGTTGAAGATTGATTAATTTCTTTTCCACAATCGACACAATAATTTTTTCTAACAGTAGTTCTTTCTCTATCACTATCTTTATTTAATGCTTTATAATTCTCTGTTAAAGAATGACAATTTGGACATAAAACTTGTAGATTTTCTTTAGAATTATTCATACAATTACCATCTTTATGATGAATTTCTAAAGGACTTTTATGAGTAACAGGATTTATTTTATTCCATCCACATATTTCACAAGAATAATTACTTTCTTTTAATAAATATTCTCTAATTGTAGAAGAAAGTTGATTACTACCTCGTATTCCATTCCATTCTCCATTTAGCCATTGCTGAATCTTTTTATCACTTTTAGCTAAATTTGCACATTCTTGAGAACAATAAATATTATTTTTTTGTGTTGAAGTTAATAGCTTACCACATCTTTTACAAAATTTCATTTTTGAACCTCCAAATATATTTGTTATTATATATAGTTTTTTCGAACTTCGATTTTATTACTTTTGTCCAAAAGAAGGTTCAAAGCTCGGAGTGGGATTCGAACCCACGAGGGATTTCTCCGGCAGATTACAAATCTGCTACCATCGCCGCTAGGTGACCCGAGCAAAAATTAAGGCGAGTTTCCTCGCCTAAATAATTTTTATTAGGCTGAGATTATTGACCTATTATAATTAGCTTTGCTTACCGTTGGAAGTAAGTAATCACACGAACGATTAATCCGTAGCTAATAGCGACACCAGTTTCAGTGGCTCCTGGCAAACTCTTACTACATAGTATCATAAATTTCCTTTCAGCACATTCTTCCTTGCGGGATTAGGAGATTGCAGTCTCTTAGAGTTGCACCTAATTGTACTTTTTCATATCTCACCTTGCGGGTTTAATATGTGTCCATATCACAGAACAATAAGTCGCTTTTCTCTATGTAGTCATGTACACTTTTGCTGTATAAGTAAATGTTTTATTTTCTCATCTAATATATTGGAAAACCAAATCAGGCTATTTCTGATTAAATATCCAATGCAATCATGTACATATATTATGGATTACGAGGTACACATTTGAGCATCTATACCTTTTGAGTACAGCCCACTCATCGCAACCCTGCTCGTCTTGCTATCGACTTACTTTAGGCTATTCCAACTATCTTTCGATTTAAGTCAGAAATGACTAATTAATACAGCACTTATTCTTGCGGAATTTGCACCATATAACAACCTTACCGTCCACCCATTTCTGAGTTTATTTATAGCACCTTTCCCATGATGCCCGACCAACCATTGTCCTCAGCGGATGCCCCAAGACTTTAGGTTGGAACGTTGGTAAGTATTGGTTTTCTGTCACCCCTCTTTAGGAGGAGGCACTCTCGTGCTTTATACGTGTTACCACGCTTATTTAACGACCCGAAACCAGCCGATTAGTTTTTTAAACGTGTTCACCGAAGTTAGTGCGTTGTTGGATAACTAATAATCCGAGCTGGGGTAACTGGATTCGAACCAGTGTATACAGGAGTCAAAGTCCTGTGCCTTACCGCTTGGCGATACCCCATTGTTCGAGACGCATACTCACCTTGAGATTTGATTTACAGTCAAATTTTTGAAATTGCTTTTAGCGTCTCTTTATCTTTATTACATATATATTATATAATAAATTTTTATAAAAATCAATTTTTGGTTTTGTCAACCAAGCGACTCCGACGGGACTTGAACCCGTGCTATTCCACTGTGACAGAGTGGTGCCATAACCAGTTAGGCGACGGAGCCAAAACAAGATGGATTTGTTTGCAATTTAATATCCCCAATATTACGCATTATTTATATTGCTGTATCCATCTTAATGGGGGAGGTAGGACTCGAACCTACGGTGTTTCTTTGTGGCTGATTTACAGTCAGCTGCCCTCGCCGCTGGACTACTCCCCCGCATCATTATTAAGTCGGACAGCTATCCTTTAGAAGAATCAGTATCTTCTGGAGCCTTAATAATCTTACCCCAGATGGTTACGATATTCACCAACCATCAAAGATTACAAGCAGCTTTATCGTTCTGCTTAGTAACGCTAAGCTTTTCCGCTACGAGGTACTTAGAATCTACCTTTTTGTTACAATTCATTTATCGGAAGGATTTATGCCCTTCACAAATAAGTATAGCCTGTGTACTTTAGGCTGCCGTTTACTTTACTTTCTAAACGGTCAAAACGTAACTGAGGCTACTGGAGCGACCAGCGTATGTCAGTTAATACCAATAAATGGACTCGAACCATTGACCTTTCCCGTATGAAGGGATTGCTCTACCAACTGAGCTATACTGGTTTATTTCAAGACATTACCATTAAAAGATTTATTCTATGTCGAATGTTTTTTCTTTATTTTAATTTGCTGATTATGTCTTTTTTAACTTTCTATAATTATTATATAATAATTTTTATTAAAAATCAATAATCAAGTTATGACCCTCACTATAAAAGGCATTGTTCCTTTTTTGTTAAAATATTTATTAGACTTAGGATACCAAAAAGCTATTCGGTATATTCTATCTGGATGAACATTTGACCATCTCTTTACCATAAAATCATATTCACGTTTATGAGACGATTCATGCTCCGCCTGATAAGCAAACCAATCAAGAATATCTTTTCCAGATATAGGAGTTATGTAACTTAAAATATTTTTCATATTAAATAACCTCCTTGATAAATAAACATTTCAAGACATCCGCCAGGTTTTGTCTTTACGGATACCAAACCTCAGCACCAAATCTACCGTCATCCAATATTATTCCCCAATATTGTTCTTTTTCTTGTTAGTATGTTCTACTTACAATGTTTGCAGAGAAAATGTCTTATGATATGCTCCCAATCTAAAAAACCTGAGGTTTCTTAGGAAGGATTTTCACCTTCGAGTTCCCAGCATGGTGGGCGGTAACTGTTCATATCTTTTTTATTTATCATTTATTATATATATATTATATAATAATTTTTTATAAAAATCAAATTTCAGTTCTTTGATTGCCAATCAGGTTACAACCCTGGAAGTTTCTTCTCTACCTCTTGGCATATAAAACCATACTCGTCTTTTTCCCTTTTTGCATTTTATACTCTTCCAAACCAAGCCAGGAGTCACTTGTTTTACAGAAAAACATTACATTTTCCAACCCTTCTAACAAAGTCACTAACGCTATTTTAAACCCTCGATTAGAAATATCATCTAATATATTCAAGACTGGCATATAATCTTGAAATGCGGAATCTGGGATTCGAACCCAGGACAAACATCGCTTATAAGGCGACTGCTCTAACCATGACTGAGCTAATCCCGCAAAACCCACCCCTATACCCATAATTTTCCAATTTAAGTGGCGAGACTAAGAATCGAACTTAGATGTCATAATGACCACGGATTTTAAGTCCGCTTGCCGCCATACTCTTTTTCAAGACTAACATGGTTCCGCTGCGTAACCAATTTCGCCTTCTCGCCATAGAGCCTTATGTCGGACTCGAACCAACGACCTGTTAATTACTAATTAACTGCGCTACCAACTGCGCTAATAAGGCATAAAAATAAGATTTTTTTAGAAGAAAACCTTAAAAAACTTTTTAAATCGCTCTATAAAACTAAGAGGTCTGTCTGCTGGAGTATAAAATACACATCCACCTAAATACATTCCTGAAGTACAAGAGCTATAATATGGACAGTCCGTACAACTTTTTGGATAACTGATATGTTTTTAACCTCCTTTCATTGTATTAAGGGTGGATAGGGGGAATCGAACCCTTACCCTCAGAGCCACAATCTGACATACTAACCATTATACTATATCCACCATAGCGGCGGGGGTGGGATTCGAACCCACGGACCGCTCATCACGGTCGGAGGTTTTCAAGACCTCTGCACTCAACCAGGCTATGCGACCCCGCCATAAACGATTGGGAGAGGATTCGAACCTCCGGACCGAGTTACCCCGGTCAACAGATTAGCAATCTGCCGCATTCAACCGGCTCTGCCACCCAACCAAAAAGATTATAAAAAGTAGTAGCAAGAAAAACAAACCATAAGGCTTAGATGTAAAAGAAGCTACTACGTTTATTCTTTTGTTTCTAATACATTCCAGATATATTAGAAAAAGATGGCATCCTCCAGCCGTACATACCAACTACACAGAAAGGAAAAAAGAAACACAAAAAACAAAATGTACGGATCTCTTGTTGGAGTTCTTTTGATAGCGGGACTGGGATTCGAACCCAGGACCTCCAGCCTATGAAACTGGCGAGCTTCCACTGCTACTACCCCGCGATATTAAAATCTTCCGAGAAAATTTCCAAATTCATCAAAATCAAAAGTTGCTGGTTCTCTTTCATAACCATCCGCAATCATAAAAGAAACTCTTGAAGCAGGTAATGAAGAATATTGCTTTTTTAATTGAGTAAAATCTTCATCTTTAAAATCCTCTACAACAAAAGCGGTATTATGACAAGCAGATTGAATTAATTTAATTCCATCAAGTAACTTTTCTTTATCAGTCATAAAAATTTTCTCCTTTTTTTACAAGACAGGTTATTTTAGGTTTGTAAGAATTAAAAGTTCTTTCCTTGAAATAATATAATTGTTTGCTGTTTCTGTCTTAAATGACCCCGGCGGGACTTGAACCCAGCATTTTCGCCGTTTCTTTGACTCTCAATAATTACACTACTTAACCTCCAATCCCGCTAAAATTTTATCAGCTTCATAATCTTTTGCCCACCTAATAGTAGGATTATTTGGCGTCTTAGAATAAAATCTTAAAGTTGTTTCTCCTTTACCAGCTTTATCATATGGAATTAAATAATTAATTCCATCATAATGAGTAAAGAAAAAATCTACATCTTTTTTATCATAATAAGTAGTCGTATTTTGACGAATGTTATTCATATGAGTTTTAAAAACTATTTTATTTTCTTTTGGAGAAGAAGATTTACATTGAATCTTATATAAAGTTCCATTATACTCCATAATATAGTCATATCTACTATCTGCCATAATAGGCTTAGATAATAAAATTCCTTTTGAAATAAAATATAACTCACATTGCAGCTCGGTTAGAAATCCTTTTTGATTATTTTCTGTCATATATTTTTCATGTAATTAAATTTATCAAAGAAAGGGCGAAGTCACTAACCATTAGACCACGGGGCCGCAATACTTGTACTGGGACTCGAACCCAGGCTCTCGGAATTAAGAGTTCCTTGCTTTACCAACTAAGCTATACAAGTTCAAAATCCGTCTGACAGGATTCGAACCTGCGATATATCGGTTAAAAGCCGATTGCCATTCCACTTGGCTACAGACGGTTATTCTGTTTTCGGTATTTCTGTTTTCGTTTCTTCATCTTTATTCTCCTTTTCTTCATCTTCTGGATCTTCTAATTCAATATCTACAAAAGAATTTTCAGAAGCCATCTTTAATAAATCTTCAGAAGTAAATACTTGTTTCATATTTCACTTTCCTTTATTATTATAATATAATTTTTTTAAAAAATCAATTAAGTTAAAGACTTGGCGGAATATATTTTTCAATACCACTTTAAATGCGAAGGCTTTTACAGCTTGTCGCAAACCAACCTCACTTTCCTCACATACCAAGTCGGGCGATTGGACCTAACCCGTTTCAACTTAACTGTAATTGCGGTGGGCAGGATTCGAACCTGCGTCTCCAGCCTATGAAACTGGCAAGGAACCACTCCTCTACCCCGCTATAATGTAGGGATTTTTACGAGATACTGCTCTATAATGCTACCGTTACACCATACGTCCCCTAAAACGCAGTGGGATTCGAACCCAACACCTTTTTCCATACCTTAAAAATAAGAAGAAAAAATTGCTGTATGTATCTCAAACATCCCATATAGGATTCGAACCTATGAATGCGAGATTAGAAATCTCGTGCCTTTTCCACTTGGCGAATGGGATAGAAAAGAATCTGTTGCCGCAGATTCTCCAAAACTTATTTAGCATTTTATTGGAAACTCGGCAAAGAATCCGCCATCCAGCTAAAATGATTTCTTCAAACCAGACCATCACCAGCATCCTCAGCGCCAGCCAGAGAATCGAACTCTGTGATTCTTCAATCTAAGTTTTTTGTAGTATAACCTGTCACTACCAAAACACTGCACACTCATATTTTATTAGGAACGTGCCCAAACCTAATCATACCACGATGATATCTACTTAAAAACTTTTTTCAATATCGCCGCAGATAGATGACTCTAAGAGGAATCGAACCTCTGTCTACAGATTGAGAGTCTGTCGTCTTAAACCGCTTGACTATAGAGCCAAAAAACTTATTACTCTTCTTCTTCTGGTTCCTCATTCATAATGGATTCCCAGTATTCAGCGTCATCATAAAATTCTTCACACTGTGGACCTAAATCAAAATCATCAAACATAAATATCATTTCCTTTCTTTATCTTATATAAATATTATATAATATTTTTATTAAAAAATCAATTAAGATTTTTTACTCAAGACAAAATATACATTATATTCTATCCACTGAACTACCGCCCCATAGAGGCGGGTTGGATTCGAACCAACGTCTTAACCTTGGAATGGTCAAATTGTATTTAAAATTTTTGCAGAATTTGTCTTTTTAATTTTAATAAGATAATCAAAACATATTTTGAAGTTGCCTGGTGCTCTCCCAGCTGAGCTACCTAAAAGTTTTCCACTAATAGGGTGAGGCTCGAACTCACGACATCCGGGTTTGTTATCAAAAATGAATTGCTGATAATGTTTTTCCTTTATCTTATAAATATATTATATAATAATTTTTATTTAAAATCAATAAGGAAAAAATTAAGGGGTGTTATCATCTTTTTGTATAGCACCCCTTGAAGTCTCAGGGTTGCAGCTTAGTATTTATAAACTGATTGCTAATCCCAGCTACATGACTCGACAGGGATAGTCCGTACCCTATACTTTAAGTTTTGGTTCCATTTCGTCTATACCTACAATCTTACCTTTCACGCCATGTAATTTTATTTGTCCCTGTTAATTTTATTTTCTTTAGACTTCTTATACAGCCCAGCTCTGTATACGCCATATTTTTTGAGGTTTTTATTGAGTCGCCGAAGCACTCAACACAAGCAGGTATTTACCTCTAACTTGGACTCTGGTTAATTAAAGGTTCGCTCTTTTTATAAGTGGCGAAGCACTTTAATACTCAAAATGGGATTCGAACCCATACCCTTTCGGAGCGGTGTTTGAGACCGCCGTGTCTACCTATTCCACCATTCGAGCATATTTATTGGCTTTCCACAGCAACATAAGCCATTAAAAGTTGCTATGAGTTGAGTTTAGTGCTAAAACTCAGTTCTCCTCTGAAAAAGCACATGGCGAGACGTTAGTCTTTAAATGAGTCCATCCGTGGACTCGGAGTGAGGTTCACCATGCTACACAATCTCTCCCAAACGGCATAACACCAGTACGCTATGCGGTACTCATACATCTCAATCACACTATTTTCTTTCTAAGTGCAAGAAAGTGTGTCAATAAACCGTATGACAGCTTATTGATAATGCCCAATGAGAGACTCGAACTCTCACGCCTAAGCCGCAGCTTCTAAGACTGCTATGTCTGCCAGTTCCATCAATCGGGCAAATGAACGGGGAGAGATGAACTCTCCCCTAAAAGAGAGGTAATATGGGATATTGTCCCAAGCTCCCCCAGCAGGACTCGAACCTGCGACACGCTGGTTAATCAGAAGTTGAGATTTGAACTCAAATGCTCGGCATTACTTATGCTACTTCCGCACAGCCAGCCGCTCTACCAACTGAGCTATAAGGGATTAATAGTGAACGCCCCGCCCTTTTCACTTTGATTGTCGCCCTCAACCGTTTACTCGACGCTGTAACAATCCCTTTAATTGAATCAAGACAGTTGGAATCTTTTCGATTTTTTTATTAGACTCGAAATTAGCTACCACTAAACATATACTAAAAAATTCTTAATCGCAAAAGAATTTTTTCTTTATCACCTATTAACCAAAAAGGTTATTTGCTGATTAACTGTCTTTATATATATATTATAACATTTTTTTATTTAAAAATCAATTTTCTTTATTTTCCTTCGACTTAGAGCGGTTTTTAGCCTGCTGCTCTTTATCTTTCTCGTTCTGAATCTTTCTAAGAGTTCCTCTGAGTTTTCCTACTGGCTTACAAGTAATTCCCATAATCTTTTTATTTCCTTTCTTTATCTTATATATATATTATATAATAATTTTTTTATAAAATCAATTTACTTGTCTTTAAACTGAAGAAAATAACTTTCCATTACCTCAACAGTTTCGACCTTTCCATTTTTGTCTGGTTCAGTAGCAAATGTAACTGAATAAGGAGTCTCTTTTACATAATGATATTTCTTATGTTTCTTCAAAAACCATGCTACATTCTCATAATCCATAAAATAAACCTCATTTTATATCTTCAAGTGATAGGAACGGGCTCATGCGTCTCCGCCCCCACCACAAGAAATCTTATCTATCATCAAACATTAAAAATAATGTTCTTAAAGCCAACGCCGCAATAAACCAACATGCTATTGGCGTTGCTAAAATTATAAATATAATTCCGCATACTGTTTCATAACTCAAGCCATACACTCCTTTAAAATATTGGCACGACTCGGATGACGCAGCTTTCTTAAAGCCTTTGCTTCAATCTGACGAATACGCTCTCTTGTAAGACCATATTCTTTACCAACTTCCTCAAGAGTCATAGCTTTTTTACCGCCAATACCAAATCTCAAACGAAGAATATTAGCTTCACGGTCACTTAATGTATCAAGAACCGCATTTATTACATCTCCATTAGATTCTTTGATATATGCACTTTCTGGATTAATAAAATGAGTATCTTCGATAAATGAACCAATGGTAGTGTCATCATCATCACCCACTTGAATATCCAAGCTGGTAGGCTCTACAATATAAGACTGAATCTCTTTAGCCTGTTTTTCAGAAATGCCCATTGCATCAGCAATTTCTTTTATTTTTGGCTCTCTATTTAACTGGCTAAGAAGCTCTCTTTCAGTTTTTTTGAACTTATTAATATTCTCAGTCATATGAACAGGAATACGAATAGTTCTGGACTGGTCCGCAATAGCTCTTGAAAGAGCCTGTTTAATCCACCAAGAGGCATAAGTTGAAAAACGGAAACCTTTTGACATATCAAACTTTTCTGCGGCTTTGATAAGACCAATATTTCCCTCCTGGATAAGGTCTTGATAAGATAAACCACAGCCCTGATAATGGCGGGCAAGGGAAACAACAAGACGTAAATTAGCTTCAACTAATTCATTCTTTGCGGACTGGTCTCCTTTAGCGATTCTATTAGCCAGCTTAATTTCTTCATCTGCTGACAGCATAGAAAACTGTCCCATTTCACGCATATAAATCTTAATAGAATTATCTACAACTGCTTCTGGAGTCGCTACTTTTACATTATCCATTAAGAAAACACCTCTCTTTTATTTATTATAAATATATTATAATATTTTTTTATTAAAAAATCAATTAAGATTTTTTAAGTAGCAGGCCGGTGAGGAGTCGGACCCCGAGCCACAAGATTTGGAGTCTTGCCCTCATCCGATGAGGTTTAAGGTTACCGACCTATATATAGATACTTTTTTTATTTTTTCTTCTTTCTTAACTTTCTATATATATTATATAAAAAATTTTTAAAAAAATCAATTTAGTATCTATTTATGTAATTTTAATAAAAAATCCTCGGGCAAAATTTTTGTAGAATGCCCGAGGAAATTTAATAATATTCTGTCTTACAGACCAAAACGCTTAATCATATCAGCGATTTTATCCTGCTCTTCCTGAGTAATCTCTACTTTTGGTTTTATTACCTCAGCTCTCTGTCCTCTAATAGGAGTGGTAGGAGTATCTTCACTCCAGTCCCATGCAGTATGAGCCGCTTCATTCTCTGCTGCGATAGGTGTTTTTGGGCATGTCATAGCAATAGCAATCTGGACACGTTCTCCACCATCATCTGCCCACACATAAATCTTCTTATCCTGCTCTCCAATATAATCTGCTCCAAAAGCCATCGCAATTTTATTCTGTACGTTTATTTTTGCTGTACTGCCCTTTGCCATAATTTTTCCTCCTTAGTCCTGTTTTTCTACGTCTGTAATACTAAAAGATGCAGAAAGGTCTCTGTTCATATGTTCTGTGTTCCACATTGATACGCCAAAATTTAAAATTGTTAAAATCTGATTAATATCCCAATTTGGATGTCCATTTCTCAAATAGTCATAACTACGCTCTACTTCTTTTACTTTTGAGTATAAAGAGTCCTCTTTAAAATCCTTCGTCTCTATCATTATTTCCTTCTCCTATTCTGCAATCTATATAACATTCTTTGCAATAATACAATCCAGTAGTGTGATCAAATTGCATATCAGTCTTATAATATAAACCGCCACAATTCGCACATTCAGCAGTTTCTATATCTGCACAAGATGGACAAATTACTTCATCAGCTTCTTCTACATAATATCCATCATCAAATACAAACCTCTGCCCGCAGCATGGACAAGTTCCAAAGATATCACTATCGCCTTGTCCATATTCAATTTCACATTCATTGCACATCATGGATTCAGTTAACTCAATATTTCTATTACCACAACACAAGCATTTAACTTCGCCTCCAACTCTAATTTTAGGCATATTACTAATGTATTTTATTATTTTTTCTTTCTTTTGAGGCTGACCTTCTGATCTTAAAGAAAGAAAATATGAAGCCCAAGGTGATTCTATCATCTTATAACAATACATCGGCTCATAACAGCTTGATTGTAATAAATCATTAAACTGTAATGAATTTTTACGATTCATTACAATTTCATCAATTGGAGCTATATTATCACCATATGGTATATAAGCATGTCGAAAAGAAAACTCATTTACCCCATTATAATATGATTTTATCTTTTTATCTGTCCATGCGCTCCAACTCCCCAGTCCTGCTTGCGGTAAAAGATTATCTTTAACAAAATTAATACCTACATCAGTTCTGAAAGGATACTGTCTGCCCGCAAACATCATATCCCAATTCTCAGATAGATAAAGTAAAACTCTCCACTTCTTAGAATTCCACTTCACACCTTCTGGAAAATTAGGTAACTTTTCATCTTTATCAGACTTGAGATAACACATAATCGTACAACTATCTGTCATATATGACAAATTTCCTGCTCGATATTCACCATCTAATGCATGACATGAACGCCAATTATGGTTATTTTCACTGGCCGAAAGGAAGTCAAGCGGATGCACAGAAAGACATAATGTTCCCTCAACTTTATCCTCTTGGATAATCATACTCGCCGCAGCCTGCAAAGCTTCCAATGTTTCTTTATTACTTTCAAAAAACTTAAACGCTTTTAAAAGTTTCATATCTTTTGGAATTTTTTCACCTTTATCTGTGACAGTAGAATTGATAACTCGATTTGTAAAAAAGCCTTCTCTTTGAGAGCTAATAAAATCAGCTAAACTAGGATTAGAATAATTTTGTTCAACTAAATTCGCAAAATCATCGACTTTAATCTCTTTATCATGCTTATTTAATTCAAAAAATACTTTTTTTGGAAATTCATAGATTAATTTTCCGCCCATTGCTTCTATGAAATCACGTTTTCCTTCTAACCACTTTTCAAATAAATCATCTACTACAGGATTTTCTATTCCCTGTGAATAGGAAATAACTTTTTTAAATTGTTCTTTAATCTCGTCAATCTCTTTTACGCTCAATCTTCTGACCTCTCGCTACCACATTTAGGACACGCAGACATTTTTTTCTTCTCATAAGCTGTCCCGCAATCTAAACACCAAGTTACATTATCAACACAACAATCTGGACAATAGTATACAATCTTCTTATTCTTATTTCTGGTTGGAATCACTTCATATTCACAAAATGATTTTCCGCAACTTTTACATCTATAATGAGGTGTATAATCATACCAATCCTTATATTTTTCATCATAACCCCATTTTGTTCCATTATAAGAATAAGAGTATTCAATATACTCAAAATCCGGGATATCCTTCTCTTTAAGCATACGTTTTACTTTTTCGATAGTAGCTATCCAAGGTTTCAAATGTAAAGTTTCATATTTTGTATGCTCATTCTCATAACCTATGGATAAATTAACTCCAACAACATCCCATGCTGGACATAATTCTGCAATATCTGAAAAAGTTCCAAAAGCCTCAATGAAACCAAATGATTCTACATATGTAATAAAATCTTCATTATAACAATCATAAAACACACAATCATTTGTACCACGTCTATCCAACTGAATTAAGTATTTTAAATCTGGAATAGGGCATTCAGGAAAATCTTTTACAAGCTGAGTGGCACCAAGACCGCCAACTTCTTCATCTGTAGTAAAAATTATTGTCGGACGAAGCCCAGACTGAATAATTTTAAGTATAGCAAATACACCTGCACGATCATCTGCTCCAAGACCTTGCGGACTCCACATTACACCTTTTTCTCTATCGTAATATATATCTTCTGGCGGTTCTGGGAAAACTGTATCTACATGAGCCACCAATCCAATCGGAATATCTCCAATAGCATACAAATAATCTCCTGTATAAGTGAGATTACTGTATCTGCCACAGAGAATCCGATTTAACATCCTCATCAGCTTTTCTGGGGAAGTTTTAAGTAAATTCTTAAATAATTTTAAATCATTAGGACTTAATACCTGCACATTAATCTCCTCTCTTTTTCTTTTTATAAATATATTATATTATATTTTAATTAAAAAATCAATTAGCAGAAAGTTCGTCCCGATATTGTTCAATAGATTCTTGGTCTGCGGCAGAGAGAACATGATAACATAAACGGCAATGTCCACCTTCTTCACATCTTTGGCGGCAAGTCATTCTTCTTTCTGATAAGACTGGATTAATAACACGATTTAAAGCACTGAAATTTAAACCAGTAACAAGCATATTAAGATTGCCTGGCCAATGCTTTTGTTCAGCATAAATACGAAACATCGCACGTTCTTTTTGATAATATTTTTCCCTATCTTCAGTAAAGTCTTCAAATTCTACTGCGGTAATATAGCCTTCATACATCTCTAAGTCTTCTGGACGAATCCAAGTACCTACAATACCATTATCTCTTGGTAATCCGTCTTTTAAAGCCAAATTAGGCACTGCCCGCACAGGAACATCAATAGATTTAACTAAATCCATATTAAAAAATAACGGAGCGTCAATTAAAGCATAACAAACTCCTAAGTCCTTTAATGCTCTTAATTCATATGCAGTCTTAACTCCAGCATTATGATAAAACGGAATATTTTGAGCCTTTGCCGCAATACAATCATCAATAGTATCTACGCATATAATAAATCTCTCTTGAGATAATATATTATAATTACTTATCTCATTCCAATTAATTTCATCATCAAAATTTGAATGAACTAATATAATTGTTGCTGTTGGATATTTTTCAAAAAAATCTGGAATTGCTTTTCTATCTCTATAATAAAACTTAATTTCATCTGCTTTATGCAGATAATCAGTTTGTTGTCTACTGGATAAACAAAATTTCATAAGTATACACTCCTCCTTTATAAATATATAATATCATAAAAATATAGCCTTGTCAATTAAAAAATAGTAAAGCCATTTTTTGTTTTAGGTTTACGAAGTGTGCGCCCAGCGCCGGCCGGCTTTGTTTTACCGAACTTTATGGGGCTGAAAAAAAAGAGAGTTGCTATATAGCAACTCTCTTAATTTAATTACTCCTCAACTGAATCAGTTGGCTCCTCATCAACATCTTCGTCTACCGGCTCACCTGCCAGCTTATATCCTTTTACAGTTCTCTTTTTGCCTTCAGCTCCAGTCACTTTCATATCTGTCTTTTCAGCAATACCAGCCTCAACAAGGGCATTCAGTCTGTAAACACATTTAGCAACTGTAGCATCTTCATCCTCAATCTTTGCCGCAATATCTGCGATAGTCTCAAACTCATCAGTCAGAACTGCCTGAATAGCTTCCTGTAACTTATCAGATGTAGCTCTCTTTTTCTTTGCATTCTCTTTTGCTTTATTCAGCTTCTTATCCAAAAGGACAATCTCATTCTCTGCGAAAACTTTCAGCTCTTCACTTGTTACTGTTGGATCATCAACGCCATCTTCTTTTGCTGGATAAGACATAACACCAGTCTCTGCGAAGCGAATAAGTGCCTGATACATTTCTCTCTTTGTAATTTTTTCCATAATCTATACCTTTTAACCTTTCTTCATCTTTGATAAATATATTATATAATAATTTTTATTTAAAAGCAAGTCTCTCTTTTAAAGTGCCATTGCAATGTCTCCGATACGAGTCCATGCTGCAAGGAAGTCTCCTCTATCCAGAAGATGTCTGGCATTATAAAATTTATGCCAGTCATGAGGAGTATCAATGACTACTTCATCATCAACATTCTGGTACTCTTCTTTGACATCCTGCATCCAAGTTGTATCTTCAAAATCTTCACTGTCTCTTTTAAGACCAAAGAGAGCAAGACCTTCATCAGTACAATCTGTTGGATATACATAGTAATATGGGTCTGCATAAAATCTGTTTAAGGTTTCTCTTTTACGAATAATCTTAAAGTGTTTTGCTGTACAGCTTTCTTCTAAATCGTAAACAAAGATAGTCTCTACAATTTTAGTTTCATCCTTATCAGAGAGAAGTCTGATAGGAGTTAAGTTGCGGGTAAGATGATTCTCACCTGTAATCGCATCCTGAGCTACATTATCATCAAAACAATCTGGACAAAGAAGTCTTCCATCTACACAAGTCAGCTCATCTTCATCTCTGTAAGATTCTCCACAGATAGAACAGAATATCACTGTATCACAGCATTCGCCCATCAGATGTCCTTCATTGTCATAGAAGTCAGCTTCCCGTCCGCATCCCATACATTCAGATTTACCAGAGTAGTTAAAACATACTCTGATATAGCCATCATCGTCTGTATTTTCACAACAGTATAAATCTTTATTGAAATATGCTGCGTTCATATAAGGATCATTTAAAAAGTCATTGTACATTGCGTTAGATGATGGATAAACTGTCAATTTATAATCATCCACATAAGTACATTCATTTGGCTCATACTTTCTTAATGTTTCATCGAAGCTCCATTCAGGCAGATTTTTTATGGCAAGCTCTCTTAACAGGCTTAAACTTGCTTTAGTCAGGTTAGAGTTAAAGTAAGGATAAGACTTGATGTTTGTAATAAGGTCTTTATTAACAACCATCAATTCTCTCCACTTCTTATTGTTCCACTCCAGCCCGCAAACGTCCATCGGCTCAGAAGCTGTAAGATATGCAACAATAACCATCGGAGAGTTTATCATCTCAACAGTTCCCTGTCTATAGCATCCATTATCCATCCATGACATACAAGAACTCCAATCAGAATTATTGTCGCTCATTGTTACATAGTCCAAAGGATGAATTGAAAGGCAAAGATTACCCTTTAACACCTTCTGATTCAGAATCTGAGAAACTTTGATACGGAAGTCCTCAAAATTGCTCATATTCAGTCCATAAGCAGATGCAATTTTTCCAAGAGCCTTCATAGTTTTACAACCATGCTGAATTTTAATTTCTTTTCCTTCTGGAGTAGGAACCATGAAGGTATCACCTGTGTAAACATTGTCAATCAGTTCAGAGTTGCTGCAAATAGCGCAGATATTATCATAAAGATTTCTTTTCTCATTTTCATAAGCTGGATTACACTGAATGTAATCCATCCAAAACTTATTCTGGATTTTATCAATAAACTCTCTCATAAAAAGGTGCTCATCCATCAGGTCGTTCATCTCTCTACGCATCTGACCTGATTCTTTTTCAAAAGTAACCGTCTTAGAAATGATAAGTTTGTTGCCAAAGAGTTTATACAGATACTGTGCTTTGGCGTCAGCCCAGAAATGAAGAAGCTCTTTACCACTTACAGTTCTCTTACCATAATACTCACTTGCATAAGTATCAACATATTTCTCAAAAGCAGTCATTTCAGCATCTGTAATCATATCTCTTAAATCGAATACTTTTTCCATATCTTTAATTACCTCTCTCTTTAACTTTCTATAATTATTATATTATATTTTTTATAAAAAATCAATCAAGCTTCATTATGTCTAAGAAAGCATCTTTGTTACTTTATCCTCTACATAAGCCAAGTCTGAAGGTGATAACTCAAATGATGCCTGTGCAATGAATGTTGTATTTCCTTTACGATATTCATTGACAATCTGCTGAGCAAGGTTATCAAGATCTTTCTGATGAACCATAAAACCTAAGAATAAATTAGATTCTCCAAACATTAAATATCATCTCCTTTTCTTTATCTTATGTATATATTATATAATAATTTTTATAAAAAATTAATAGCTGTCTTTTTGACTACCAAATATCTCTTGGAGATGCTACATATATATCTGATGGCATATCCGGTGTCCGCATAAGCACCTTCCGCAGAATATTAGATTCGTGCTCAGGCTTATTCATAACTTTAAAATCTGAGAAAGAAAATACCAAGTTAGCCACTACTCTTTCTCCATCCATATAAAGCTCTCTCCAAACATCTCCAATTTCTTCTCCCCATCCATCAAGAATAAAAAGAATTTCTGGAAATACTTTACTTAATTTAATCATATCTTCTACATGGTCATACCACTTAATAGGCTCCTCAAAGAATTCCTCCAGGAGAGGACTTTCATCCTCTCCGACTTCAAAATCATAAGGATTGATACTATTAAGAGCATTTACAACATCTGCTTCTTTTGGCATTTCAGTTTTTCCGAAATGAATGAAACTGATTTTATAATTTGTTACATATCCCATAAATTATTTCTCCTTATTTGTTTTAGTACATCTGGTTAATACCGTCTGCTTTACATTCTTATAAACTTTGTGGTCTTTAATAGTACCACGAATCCAATATGATTCACCTTCATCGAATCTTACTCTGGTAGAAGATGTAATCCAAACAAATACATTCCCCGCGGCATCTTCCATTGTGTAGCAAGTGCTCGGTCCATAATAGCCATTAATTTTCAATGCTTTGGTGACAGTAACTTCAATTTCAATTCTGTTACCGATTTCTCCAACATAATTAGAATGGCTTTCTTCATAGAGCAGAGCATTAACTGCTGCTTCTACAATGCTATCATTTTTAAGAGATTCACCCTCGCCAACATCTTCCCAGTTAAGTCGAATAGCTTCGACTCCTTCTGGAAGCTCTTCTGGCAATTCTGCTTCAGAAGATAAAGACCAACCCCACCATTTTCTATACTGGCAACCGTTTTCTTTAAACCACTCTTTATGCGAATAAGTATCGCCTTTAAAGATTGTAACATATCCATTTTTGAAACCAAGAATCTCTTTCTGAGATTTCCAGTATGGATCATTGGAATGGTCTTCTGCGGCATTTGCAGCAAGGTCTGGATAATATTTCTTATACTCAGCATTGCTGTATGCACGTACCTGCTTCAGATTTCCATTCGCCATCTTTACTTTGATATACATTTTAGTTCCTACTAAGTAAGGTTCTCCAACCTGTTCCAGTCCAACATAAGATCTTGCTACTAATGCCATATCTTGAACACCTCTCTCTTTCTTTCTTTCTTTATCTTATAAATATATTATATTATATTTTTTATAAAAAATCAATGGCGGTTTATTAGTTGCCTTATGAGATGGATTTAATTCCTGATCTTTCCATACCCATATGAACTAAATAGTTTTCCCACTTCTTTGGATTATCTTTACTACCAACCAATGCGTTAAGCATCTCAGGCGTGTAGTTGTTTAAATCTCCAGGCGGATTCGTACTAAGAATCCTGGCTGCTTCTTTTACAGCTTCTTGAAGAATTCTAATTCTTTTTAAGTCTTTATTATAATCTTCAAGAAGTCGTTCAAGATTATGTTTTTCCATTAATTTTTACTCCTTTATTTATTTTCTATATATATTATAATAAAATTTATAAAAAAAATCAAAGGAGACTTTTTAGTCTCCTTTGATTTTCTTAATTTTATTTATCATCATCATCTTCAGTGATTTGATCGGCTACATCAATGATATAATCTACCAACTCCTGCGTTCCATCTTTCACAACTTCAATATTATCTGGGGTAATAAGGGATGCTGTGAGCATTTTATAACAGGTATTCTCAGAAGGTACAAAAATTCCAATAGTACCGACAATTAAACCAATAATAATTGGTTTCTTAAAAAACTTTAGTATCTCTTCTACATCATAATCAACACAGCATATAAAACCTACAAAAACACAAATTACTACAACTCCAAAACCGCCAATTAGCAGTAAGAAACGAAGAATATCTGTTACAGAAATAAAATAAAAAAATAATGGATTAATAATTGGATTCATATTATAAATACTCCTTATCTTCATCATCTAAGTTTTCATCTTCATCTTCTGGTACAGCCCAGTAGTCGATCCATGAATTAATCTCTTCATTAAGGACATCATCTACATCTTCTTCATCCCAATCTTCATCAAGACCGAAATCTTCTGGATTATCATAAATGTCACCTCTATCTGTAACACCATACATTCCAGAGTAAGAGTCATACTCTTCTATTGCATACTCTCTTGCCAAGGCATAAGCATCTTCTAAAGATTTGCAATCTATAGTACCAATATAATTAGCACCACCAAAACCGCCACCTAAGCCCGCATAAATATTATACATCATAATCAACAATCCTCCGCTGATTTATCTTTATCTTTATCTTCATCAAATTTAGCCATATACATATCTTGAATTGTTTCAGGCTGAATATTGCCATGCTTTACCATGTCAAATAAAAATTTTGTCATGTTTGCGGCAATGACCGCATTTGATTTTATTTTAATCTGGTCCGCAGGAATAAATTCAGTTGCATAATAACATGTATTTGCAATATCCCTGACTTCATCATAACTTAACTGTACAGTTAAGTAAGAATCACTCTTATTTCCGCAATTTAATTTTTTAATAATCATCTTATCACTACTCCTTTAATTCATATTCTCCTGGATAAATGTCTACGTTGATGATTCCATATTTCGGGTATCCATCATTACTAGATAAATTATATCCATGTTGATTTGCCCAATGAGCTGCGTCAGCTCTTGTGGGAAAAATTTTAAACAATGTTCCTTTTACTACTGGATGACTATCTCCCCATCCGCCATATTCAATTTTTGCGATTGCATAGCCCTTAAATAAATGTTCCATAATTTTTCCTCTCTTTATTTTGTAAATATATTATAAAATATTTTTTACAAAAAATCAAAAAAGAGAAGTTTTTAACTTCTCTTTTTGTTGATTGTACTAATGGTATTTTTACTTCTAAAATAGTTACCAATCCATCCAAGAGCACCTGCCATAAGAGGGATTTTCTCTGGTGTAAAAAATGATACATTAAATAAAGTATTCAATGCATGACAAAGAGTTGGACCGAATGTAATTTTACATAACCAACCTCCAAAGTAGCATAAAACAAATGATAACAGAGGTGTAAAAATAATAAAAATTACAGCCATTACAATTACACCTAAGCATCCCATTCCTTCAACAAAATCATCATTATCAAACATATTATTTCCTCTCCTTTAAAATAACTTTTCCTTCCATTACACCATAATTAGATTTCTCCTGAAATGTCCAAGTTTCAGCTTCTTCTCCTTCTCGCATAGGACGAGTAAGATACCAAACGTTATTGTCTTTCCAAGTGACTTCAGCTAATTTTTCTCCAACAGGCAAATCAATATTTATAGTGCCACCATAAGTTTTTGCAACCATATTACCGCATCCACTACACCCAAGTAATACGAACGTAGCAGCTGCCAAAACCGCAATTTTCTTTTTCATAAATTCTCCTTTCATTTCAAATCAACATTATAATCCATCTTTATAGTACCTTCTGGAACATAGATATTATATTTGTCATTATAAAAGATCGGTGAACCAAATATAAGATTAACTGTTCGGTTAATAAAGATTGGCTTATAAGCATTTACATGCGGAACAACATCATCTTTGAGATAAATTTGTGCGTATCTGCCATCAATAGTTTCATTTTTATAATTCTCTTCACCAGTTTCATCGACATTTTTATATAGATAGGTAATTTTTAAATAACCATCTGCATTTCTGAAGCATGTAGTGTAAATATTATCTTGTAGTGCTACAAGCTCATGAGACTCTGCTGGGTCTGGAATATATTTTACTGAATTTGTTGCTTTAGATATACCACTAATTGCGGCTCCAGTAAGTATAAAAGCTAAAAACCATCCTACAGCTGTACAAAAAATACCCCCACAAATTGTGCTACACCAGCCTAAGCCTTCATCATGAATAACTTTGCCCATAAATATTCCGAAGATACAAGCGAATACAATCCATATCATAAAGTTGACTCCTTTCTAAAAAAATGCTATAATATTATTATATAAGAATTAGTCTGACACGTTAGGGAGTGTAAACATGTTCCTCATATTTTCCGCATACATTTACTTCTCGGTTGCATATTTGCTGTTCATCGTTCCAACAGCTACAAACTTTCATACAAGTTTCTTTAATACGCTCAGGATTTTTAATAGGAAATACCTGAACTACTGGACCACGCTGAACTTGTTGCTGAACCAGCTTTTCAATCTTAATTGGATTTGTTTCAAAATCACACTGGCAAGATGCTTTACAAGTCTTGCATGTGTTAAGACGATGTTCGTAACAAGTTTTACAAAAAGCGCGGACCTGTCCCTCTACAACCTCTACGATAGCTCGTGAAATCGAAGGAATAATCGGCTCGCCGCAAACCGCACAAATTGGCGCATTATCAGTATTATCAAAGTATCCTTTTGAGCAGAAATCTGTCTCTGGGTCGCAAATAATTGAAGTTAATTTGCAGAAGTATTGACCTTGTTGTGAATGTGCTATGTGCATACATTGTTTACATGTTTTCTCGTTTGACAATTTTCTTTCCCTCCTTTGGATTTGAAAATTCAATAACGTTATCTTCATCAAGACTTTCGAGATGAATATCAACTAATTCATCCCCATAATAATTCTCGATTGCGGTCATAGCTTCGGTATACGAGTCCGCAAAAGTACAACCAGAAAATTTTTCAAGCTCGTAGTTATCCTCTCTAACTCGAGTTCCCCAGAAAATAAATGGATACATAACGTCACTCCTTTTCATTTAATGCATTGAGAATTGTAGTTTTAGTTTCATCGTATTCATCTATTGTTGCAAAGAGGTCGTTTCTATTCCTTTTATAATAAGGAATGTTGAAAAAAATTGATTCAGCTCCAGTAGTAGCAATAGTAATTTTTCGCTCAAAGTCATTAAATTTGACATATGCAATTTTGTCTACTGGAAAGACAAATTCCTCATGCATATCACGGTTAATTGTGATTATTTTACTCATTTAGATTCTCTCCTGCATTGTGAGTCCATAACGACCATAAAAATCTCTTTTTAAGATGGCTTTTGCTATTGTGTCGTATGCGGACATGATAAGAGATTTGTCAGCTCTGTCGACCATGAAGATGCCAAGCGGACCTTCAACAGGCTCTTCTCCTGGATAGATAGATTCGATGATTTCACCAAAAATGTAACCATCATAACCAAGAATTTCAAACATATAGTTTTCACGAAGATAGGAATAATCATTTAAAGATAATTCATTCCATAAGAGGTCGACTTCTTTGCGGGAAATCTTCATTCCCCAGTAAAATACACCCTGCATATTTTTTATCATTTCCTTTCTTTATCTTATGTATATATAATAACAAAATTTTAATAAAAAATCAATTAGCTATAAATGAGTTGTAGGACAAAATATGACAAAATTATAAAAAGGAATTGTATTATCTCTTGGAAAGGAGGTTTTATCATGGCAAGAAGAGACGATATGACTAAAGTTTCTTTTCGTGTTAGTATTGATGAAAAGAATAAATTAACAAAGTTTGCAGAAGAGAATGACTTGACTATTTCTCAGATTATTCGTCGTTCTGTAAAAATGTTTTTAGATAGCCAAGAGGCAAAAGACGAAGAATAATTGAGAGGGGATTTAAAATGTCAAAACAAAATTTTAAGATTATTTACTCTTTGAGAATACATCTTAAGTTACAAGAGATGGGGTTTAAGTATCTTACAGAGATGAAGAACCCACAGAATATGCGGTTTAATTGCTGGGTTTATGAGGCTACGCCGCAATTATTGGAGGCGTTTGATAATATTTTGACTTCTGGAGAGGAGGACGATTAAATGGCTGAAGACGTAACTTTTGTTATTCATAGTGAATGGTTAGAGTCTATTAAAGATTTGCCATTGGAGCAACAAGATAGAATTATTGCTGAAATCGTTCGATATGGCGCTGGGTTTGAATCTCAGCATCCAGAAGACGTAGTGACTCAAGCGTTTGTTAATATGGTCAAGGGCCGCATAAATTTTAGTAAAAATAAATACGAGCAGAAAGTTAATGCCGGAAAAAGTGCCGGAAGAAAGAGAAAAGTCGACGATGGCGAAATTTTACGTTTGGCGAGGGAAGGTAAAAGCTCTGCGGCGATTGCTGAATTATTAGGTTGTAGCAAAAGTGCTATAGATCACTCTGAGGGTTGGCGAAGACGAAAAGATAGTAATATAACTATAAATGAGAAAACAGACGAAATAGAGCAGGTAGAAGCATTTTCTTTTTAAATAAAAATTGCAGAAATTGTTGCAATTGCAATTACAACATTGTTGCAACGTATTGCAGTGCATTGCATTTGTACAAAGCTATCTTATATCTTTACAATTCTGCAATTGCAATGCAATTACAATATTTTGCTGCAATCTTTTTAACAAAAATTGCAATTCTGCAATTTTTGTTAAATGGCGCTCGGGAACTGCAAGTGGGGGAGATAAAATGAAAAATCATTATGGTATTTATGGTATTTATTTCAATAAAAAGTTAGTGTATATAGGAAAGACAAGTAGAAATTTTTATCAAAGATTTTCTGAACATAAAAGTAATATGAAATATCAGGGTGGAAAATTATATGAAGAAATGAGAAAATTTAAAGAGAAGAGTGTGAATAATAAAATTAATTGTATTCCATTAATATCTTTTGATTGTGAGTTTGATAATATTTCAGATAGAGATTTGTCTTGTATGGAATATGCCTTAATTACTTATTTAAAGCCGAGATTAAATCGAGAAGGAGTCATAAGAAAATTCCGTTTTTGATTTATTTTAAAAATTATAATATAATATATTTAAGATAAGGGAGAGAAGAATATTATGAATATTTCTATATTAATTGTAACAAATGATTTTGAAAAATGGATTGAAAACTTTAAAGAAAGTTTTCATAATGAAAAAACTATTATTCAAAAGCATGGAAACAGTTATTATTATTTATCAGCAGGAAAAGAAATTGAAATTAGAGTTTATATTACTGATAAAGTTACAGAAAATATTGTAAGAGGAAGGAAGATTAATCATGTAGTATTAGATAAGAAGATTGATGTAGAGGAAAGTAGATTGATACAGATTAGTTTAATTGGTAATGAAGTAAGAAAAACTGATAATTGGTTTAATGAGGTGTATAATGAATCTAAATTATGAGTCTGGTAAAATAGGGAATTATAAAGGTACTCCAGTTTATGTTATTGAAGAAGTTAAATTTGATTCGAAAAGGGCAAATAGAAATTTCATTTATGCTTTAGGGCATCAAGGAACGTCTGAAAATTTGAATTTAATTTTTTGGGATGGAAGTGTTTGGAGACAGTTAGGAACAGTTAATGCGACATGTAGTGATGTTAAAGAGAATAGACCTGATTCAAGACCAGTTTATTCTTTCGGAAAGACAGCAACAGAAATAGAAACTAAAGGAGAAGAGGATTGGCTGAAAGCTTCTCAGGCAAGGATTAAAAAAGAGAAGAGGTCAAAATCAGTAGTAAGCTCGTCAGAGCCTTTAGAAAATGTTAAAACTATTCGAGTAGAAGAAATTGAAGATTTAACTACTTTGTCTGCTGGGATTGATGATTATATTCAGAGACAGTTGAATAGAGATTGGTTAGGAGAGATATCTTAACTGAGAAGAGCCAAGACTATTGCGGTCTTGGCTTTTTTAGTAGGAAGGAAGAAAGAGGAAGAATGAATCAAAAAGGATTTCATTGGATTTAATATAATCTTATATAGTCTTATAAAAATGATGGAACTTGATAAAAATTAGCGGAATTTCATGGAATTTTATAGAATTTGGTGGAAGGTACCTGCCCCCCGGCACGCCTGGAACCACTCCTCATTTTTCTCCCTCACCCTTACCGTTTTATATGAGTCTATCTCACTTCTAACTCAATCTAACCCAATAAAAAAAGCTCCCATGAAAACTTGTTCATGGGAACTTTATTCGTGACAATTTTTATTACAGACCCATATCTTTAAGGAACTCGGCAATCGGGTCTCTCTTATCGCCGATAGTCTGCGTTTTGCGAGTAATATTAAGTTTTGCTTTCGGTGTTTCACCACCAAGCATCTTCAGAAGTTTAAGCTGTGGCGCCAGCTGAACTTTCACCTCATCAAAAGCAGTTATAAAAAACTGTACTGCCTCATCCAGGTCCGCATCTGTTACCTCACCAAGGTCCATTTCCGGAATATATGTCTGAATATATTTTACAAGCGGCACTACTACTGCCTTTGCATCTGCAATCTTAGCGCGTGCCTCTGCCTCAGCTTTAGCCTTAGCTTCAGCGTCTGCCTTAACTCGGGCATTAGCCTCATTCAGTGCCTTTGCGTACTCTGCTGCCAGGTCATCTGCGCTCTGTCCATTCTGAATTGCCGCCATTAAATCTTCTACTCTAACCATAATTTCTTTTCTCCTTTTTTAAATTTATCTTTCTTTATCTTATGTATATATTATATAATAATTTTTATAAAAAATCAATTGGAAGAATATTGCGGGCCTGCTGCCGTTCGCATATCCTAAGCTATATGATAAGATTAAACTGGGCAGCAGGACACTTTAATGCGGCCGGGCCGCGTCTATATTCTTTCCTTTTGGATTTAATATTATTATATCAAAATTTAAAACATAAATCAATTTGCCTCGCAGAATTCGAAATGGACAAACTTTCATACGAGGTAAACTTTGCTCTACTGGACTCGTTCTATCTCTGCTATTGGACCAATTTTTTCAGAGGAGAGAGTGAGCAAAACTTGTTTTGTTCAGGCCAAGTTTGTAGCAATGTTGCGGCCATATGGGAAAATTAACGCGGCGCGCCGGTCGCCCAATGGGTAAAAAAATTTTTGATGGGCCAACTTTCTACCGGCGCGGCGGGCATATGCGCCCGGGCCCGGGCTGCCAAGCAAAAGGGGTTGCATATGTGGGTTGCATCAGGTGGCGCGCCCGCAGGAGCTGGTTGTGCAGGTTGCACAAAAAAAAGAGATTTCGGGAAAAAAGATTGTGCAATTTGACGATGCGATTTTATTTGACTTTTTTTGAAAGATGTGGTATAATGCGAATTCCGGCTGCGCCGGCCGCCTAAGGGCGGGTCTAAATTGATTATAGCACACTTATGGGGTTTTGTCAAGTAGTAATTATAAACAAAAAAGAGGGCTTCTACCCTCTTAATTTTTGTGAAATATTTTTTTCCACCAAGGAATTTTTTTATTCAAATCGAAATCAATTTGTAACAACTTTGCAATATTTCTTGCGTCCTTTTCACTGAGCCGCCCCGCCCGCACATGACTTTCTAATGAACCTCTATAGACCATTTGTTCGCCCCCTTAACAATGTTCAAATGTGAGTAATGCGTTATCATATCCGTCCTCATTCAAAACAACAACCGCTTTGCAGTAAATATCACAGCCAGGAGAATCGAACACGTGGTCTGAGTCGATTGAATATTCAAAACCCATGCTTTCCGCAATCTGACCAAACACAGTATCAAAATCATCATCATTTTCATTCATGTCGTAAATATCACCATAGCTATCTACAAAACCTCTTTTAATCATTTCATCAAGAATTTTATTAATCATTTTTAATACCTCTCTTTTATTTTATAAATAAATTATACCATAGCTTTTTTATTTTGTCAATAACTTTTTTGTAAAACGTGGATTTTAATTATTCCACGTTTTACAATCAATTTCAGAGTTCATAGCAAGACACGCTTTAAAAATTTCTTTCTCAATTATCACATCTTCTAAACCTGTATGACTTTCAACAAAATCTACATTATTTGTCAAGTATCTGTAAAGGATTTCTGCTGTTAAGCGTGGGCGATTGCCACTCATTACAAAATTATTTTCGATACAAAAGTTTTTGTAATTTTCATCTTTTGCGAAAGTCTGTCTTGCCATTTTCAAAGAATCCCAGATTTCACAGCCAAAAGGAAAGAAGTATCTATATTTTGATTTAGTCAGCCATCTTTGTGTTTTCTGACAACTTTTATAATCAAAACGTGCATTATGTGCGATAATTGCACCGACTTCAAAATTTTTACAATCATCATGCAACTGTTTTCTAATGTTTCTGAATGTTTTCAATTCTCTAACGCCATTTTTAATATCTTCCCAGTATTGCGGAATTTTATCAGCAAAATAAGCATTTGCCATCATTTCTTTGTCAAGAAAAACATCAGCCACAACAAAAGACCTTGTTTCAATGACCTCAAAAGATTCATTTAATACAGCATAGCCCACATCATAGCAAAAAGGGTCATCAAAGCCGTTTGTAGTTTCAGTATCAAGTACGATGTAATTCATTTTTATTTACCTCTCTTTTCTTTTCTTTCTTAACTTATGTACTTATTATAGCAGATGTTTTCTTGTTTGTCAACAACTTTTTTTAATTTTTTGCCCCGTTTTCGGGTGAAAAGCCACTATTTTGTGGCTTTTCTATGCTTTACAAGCTTTAAACTGTACTCATTTTCACCAATTTTGAATGAAATTTCCTGTCCAGCGTTTACAATTTCACAATTTTCTGTAATTTCTGAACAAAAACCGCAAACTTTTTCGAGAAATTCTACTTTTTCTGCATCTTTTGGACGCTTCTTTTTGTCGAATTTGTAGTTTGTAGGAGCTTTTCGCGTGCCTGTTTTTGTGGCTTCCTTTGCGACTTTTTGCTGTTCAGGCGTCAAGTCAAAAGGCGTGGGGCGATTGTGGTCGATTTCGTTGTCCCACCAATCTTCTGTGGCTTTCTCCTCTAATGCTTTAAAGTCTGTAATTTTTTCATTAGGATTTTTGTCAATGTACTTGTCAACCCAGTTGTCAAGCCATTCCTGTGTAGGATAATTAATTTCTGTCTTTTTCATTTTACAACACCTCTTTCATTTGATAAATCTATTATAGCACATGACTACTGGATTGTCAAGACTTTTTTTAAATTTCCCCAGTGGGGAGGGGGGGATTATTCCCCCTCATTTTCAGTTACAGCCTTTTTAGAAAAATATGCTTTTCTCTTTTCCTCTGTTCTTTCAACAAGACCAGAGTCTTTCAGCTGTCTAACCAGTGCGGAAACACGCTGATTTGAGAGGTCAGCCAGTTCTACAACCTCTTTCATCAGTTCAGAGATTGTGTACTTTTTGCCAACTTCCATGAATGAGAGAATAGCTTTTTTATATTCCTCATTTGCTTTCTGTGTGGCAGTAGGCTTTCTTTCAGCAGAGTTCTTTTTAGAGATAGACTCTTTCAGAGCTTCGAGCTTTTCAGTTACCTCTTTGTTATCCTCAACTGCTTTCATAGCGATTTCAAGAGCCTTTACATAAGTCATTTTGTTTGTCATAGTATCATTCTCCTTTTTGATTAAAATTTGTTTTTGTTTTCTTTGTGTCTTTATTATAACACATCTCTATTCAGTTGTCAAGCTTTTTTTATTTTTTTCTAAGTCATTTTTGTTTACCTCTCTTCCTTTATCTTGTATTTATTATATCATGCTTAGAAGCATTTGTCAAGAGGTTTTTTATTTTTTTTTCTTTGAGGATTTTTTATTTCCTTTCCTCTTGACACTATTATAATACCACACCTCACCGCAGATTGCAAGCATTATTTCAAAAAATATTGCACTAATTTCGGGATTTTTGTCAGCTTATTTTTGTGCAATATTTTCTCTTGACAAATTGTGCTGAGTATGTTATAATCGAAATTCTGCCCGCGTCGACTGTGCGCGGGCAGCCCAAATTGTCAACTAGAAAATTATACAAAAATAAGAGCCAAAAGGCTCTTATTTTCTACTTGACGTCAATCTCTAATTTAAAGTCGCTGTCTGTTAAATAATTCACCATCGAATCAACCTCATCACAGCCATTGACCATCATCAAGGAAAATTCTGTTTCTGTATAAGTGTTTAACAGCATCCGCACTGTTTTGCCCTTTGCATAAGCGTAACCGCACTCCCAGGCTGTGCCACTATCTGAATACATTCCGAAATTCAGAACCCACACCTCGTCACATTTGTCGATTGCGTCAATGTCTTCCATGAACACTTTGTGCCCCCACTCTTTGTTAGGCATGTCCCACGCATTTTCAATTTCATGCTCTATTGGCGCATACACATCAATTCCCTGTGACCGCATCTTTTTAATAATCTGCTGATAAACTGTCATTTCTCTATCTTTGAACCAAGGACTTGCTAAATAAACTTTCATTTTTTTACCTCTCTATTTCTTATTTATGTATTTATTATATCATGTGGGAGCTGATTTGTCAACCCCTATTTTCATTTTTTTTAATGATTGAACCGCAGATAAAATTTAATCCAGTCTTCGCCAAAATGCTCTTCTAACTGTTTTTCCTCTTCTGGATTTGTTTCAATGATTGAGATTTTCATAATTGTATCCCAGTCAAGAATTGCAAACCAGTCTTTATCTTCTTTACCTTTACTAAAGCGAAACGTATCAAGGATAAAATCCATTGTTTTCTGTCGTTTAATTGTTCTCATACATTCTTCAAGAGAAACAATCTGACTACTAAAAACCGGTTTAGTTTCAAAACCTGTTATTTTCCATCCGCTAATTTTACTTTCAATGTTTAACATAATTATCAACCTCTCTCTTTCTTTTGATATATTTATCATAACAGATAACTTGCAGCTTGTCAAGACTTTTTTATAAAGTTTTGCTTTCAGTTACAAAATATTTTGCATTATATCTATCAAGTGATTTTTTAACTGCGGCACTTTCCCGCTGTGTAGCACAATAGCAATTAATTAAAATGTATTTATCAATATCAATGTAATTGCAAGGAATACCGCAAGCCTTTAAATCTGAAATTAACTGTTCCCATTCAAATCTACTGTCAATAGTTGCTTCTACTTTCCACAGTTTGTCTTTTCTTGCTTTTTCTTCACCCCATTTTACAATCCACACACCGATTAAGTTAGCAAGAAAAGTTACAACAACTTTCTGCCACAGTGGAAAATCTGCGACAGTGTAAATTAATACAATGTTATAGTAACCATAGTAGCCAGCAGAGATTAAAGCGGCTACTGTTTTTCCAGATTTGATTGTTACAATAGATTTGATTGTGGAAAACACCACGTTGATAATTGTTAAAAAGCTAAATAAAATTAACATATTCATTCTTTATCACTCACTTTCTCTTGACTTTCAATCATGTTATCAAGAAATATTGCTGAAAATTCTTCACCCTGTTTTTCGCTTGCCCTGTATGCAATCCATTCCATGACAGTGCTAATGCCATACATGAACTCTTTATTACCATTTTTTGCATCATACTTGCCGACCAATAAATCGCACTCACTATTTATCATGTCATTAAAAACGATTCTGTATGCATCTTTTACTGTATTTGTCATTCTTCCTTACCTCTCTTTCTGATACTATTATAACTCACTACTGGAGTTTTGTCAAGCCTTTTTTTCCTCTTTTAAAATTTTATTGATTTGATTTTTAATATCTTTCAAATCATCGAGAGTGCAATACACTTTATCGCCCCAACCACCTTTAATCGTAAAAGGATAATTTTTATCTGTACTCTTTTCAACTGTCATTCTTATCAACCAGATCGGAAGAGCA
>ERZ779737.10-NODE-10-length-193068-cov-10.143265_pt1 | contig 193068 bp, 152 predicted proteins | sample MGYA00511889_ERZ779737 | MGnify/ENA primary metagenome ERZ779737 (study PRJEB29588, sample SAMEA2163575) | human gut metagenome | biome: human gut; feature: human-associated habitat; material: faeces | place: Denmark | collected 2008/2010 ...
TCGCTCGCAAGGCTCGCTCGGCAAAGCAGCAGGCCGCCGGTTCGAATCCGGCCGGTAGCTCCAAGATAGCGGATAGACATTTTGACTTCGGTAGCGGAAATAAGATTTTGTTGTTAAAAATCATTATAGCGTAATTGGCAGATTGGTTCTACCTTTTTTGACGAGACGAAATTATTAATTGCACGAACATGAGGCTTATACGGACATATACGATTAATAGCACCATATCAACGAATTTACAGACTATTTGAGTTTAGGTTATATAAAGGGCGGTGATACGGTCGGCTGATTTGCTAAGGCGTTATCGCTCGATATATCGCAAAATCGGATGAATTTCGATGCTTTTTTTTAAGCATATCGGCAAATCGCATAATTTAATTAGACGGACGAGTTATTATTGTAAAAATATATTTTTTGTACTTAATCAAGCTGAAACAAAACGAGTTCGAAGAATCTTCGAACTCATTTGTTTTGATTTAATATTTAATTTTCGTTTAAGTCGGCTTTTGAATGCGCATTCAAATAATTCACTTTAATTTTACTGAAACCGTTGATTCAATCCGATCGAATTTGCCGTCGTTTGAATATTCGTTTTGTCTTTTACAGCAGTGACGTAAGCAATATTTCCACGCCGATACCGATTAAGATTATTCCGCCTATTAGGTCGGCTTTTTTTAACAGCGATCCGAATTTTTTACCGAGTAGTACGCCTGACAGACAGATTATGAAAGTTATCGCCGCTATAATCAGTGCGCAAACCAATGCCATTATAGGCGGGTATTGTTCGATAGTAAAACCTACGGATAGGGCGTCTATAGAGGTAGCTACGCCTTGAACTAACAATGTTCCGAAGCCGAGAACGGTTTTTTTGTTTTGATCTTCGTCGCTCTTCTTTTTGAGGGATTCGATTATCATTTTTCCGCCCAAAAAAGCAAGCAAAGCGAATGCTACCCACGGAATATATATTTGAAAAGCAGTAAACTTTTCTGCCAAAAACGACACCAACATCCAACCTAACATAGGCATAAGGGCTTGAAAGAAAGCAAAGACGCCGGCGATTTCCATTGCTTTGCTTTTTTTCATATTGGATTCGTTAAGACCGCTGACAATCGAAACAGAAAAGGCGTCCATTGCCAAACCTACGCCGAGCAAGGCGCTGTTAAGGAAAAATAAAATATTCCAATCCATTATTATTTATTAAGAGACTGCTTTTTGGCTTCGAGTTTATCGATAAATTTCCGGTTGTCGATAATAAACCTTTCGTGAATTCCTTCGCCTACAAGTTCGGTTTCGTCGTAAACCTTTACGCTAAACACAAGTTTTCTCCTGTCAACTTCGATAAGTTCGGTTTCGCAAGTAACCTTGCTGCCCACGAAAGTCGAAGCCAAGTGCTTGACGTTTACCAAGGTGCCTACGGTACTTTGACCTTCCGCAAGGTACGGTTCCACCGACAATCGTGCAGTTTCTTCCATAAATTGAATCATGCACGGCGTAGCAAACACCGGCAGCAATCCACTGGATATGTATTCCGCTGTTTGCTCGTAGGGGACGATACGTTCTCTTTTGCCTTTAATTCCTACTTCCATTTTTTTGCCTCCTAAAAGAACATCACATATTATACTAACACACGGATAAGTCTAAAGTAAAGTAAAAAGCAAAAATTTTTTTAAGCGTCTTATAAACCGTTATTTTTCTTGTAAAAAACAATGAAATGTGATAAAATAAGCTCATACACGATAATGGAGGTTTTTATGCGTTTTTCTAAAGAAGTAGAAAATATGATTTGCGTAGCCAAGGGGCCCAATCACGGTGCCGCACCCATTCCGGAAGAAGGAAAATGGATAAAGGCAAGAGAGATAAAGGATATAAGCGGATTTACTCACGGCGTAGGCTGGTGCGCTCCGCAACAGGGAGCTTGCAAGCTCTCGCTCAATGTTAAAAACGGAGTCATAAAAGAAGCGTTGGTGGAAACCATCGGATGCACCGGTATGACTCATTCTGCCGCCATGGCAGGAGAAATACTGCCCGGCAAAACCATACTGGAGGCGCTTAACACCGATTTGGTTTGCGATGCAATCAATACGGCAATGAGAGAGTTGTTTTTGCAGATTGTTTACGGTCGCAGCCAATCGGCATTCTCGGAGGACGGTCTGGAAATAGGCGCAGGACTCGAAGATTTGGGCAAGGGGCATCGCAGTCAGATAGGTACTATTTACAGCACCGAGGCTAAGGGCGTCAGATATCTCGATTTGACCGAAGGTTATATAACCAGACTTGCGTTGAGCGAAGATAATTTGGTTATAGGTTACGAATTCGTAAGACTCGGCGTGATGATGGACAAGATAAAAGCAGGCATGGATGCTAACGAAGCGTTAAAGTCGTCTACCGGCAGATACGGAAGATTTGACGGAGCGGCTCGTTATATCGATCCGAGAAAGGAGTAGGAGACAGATTATGGTACGATTTGAAGGATATGAAAAAAGAATAGACAAAATCAACGAGACTTTGGTTAAGTACGGGATAAAAGGTCTCGAACAGGCTAAACAGATCTGTCTCGACAAGGATATAGACGTTGACGGTATAGTTAAAGGGATTCAGCCGATAGCGTTTGATAACGCAAGTTGGGCGTATACTCTCGGTTGCGCAATCGCAATAAAGAAGAATTGCAAGGTGGCTAGCGAAGCGGCAAAAGCCATAGGCGAAGGCTTGCAGGCGTTTTGCGTACCCGGTTCGGTAGCCGAACTTCGTAAAGTGGGTTTAGGACATGGTAACCTTGCGTCCATGCTTTTGGACGAAAAGACCTCGTGCTTTTGTTTCTTGGCAGGACACGAAAGCTTTGCTGCGGCGGAAGGTGCAATCGGCATAGCTCGCACGGCAAACAAAGTTCGCAAGAATCCGCTCAGAGTAATTCTTAACGGATTGGGTAAGGACGCAGCTATGATTATATCTCGTATTAACGGATTTACTTACGTTCAGACCGAGTATGACTATTTCAGCGGCGAACTTAAGGTGGTGAGAGAAATCGCTTATTCTGACGGAGAAAGGGCAAAGGTAAGATGTTACGGTGCCGATGACGTCAGAGAAGGCGTTGCCATTATGCAAGCAGAAGACGTTGATGTTTCCATAACCGGCAATTCGACCAACCCCACCAGATTTCAGCATCCGGTAGCCGGTACGTACAAAAAACTTTGCTACGATAGCGGCAAAAAGTATTTTTCGGTAGCTTCCGGAGGCGGTACGGGCAGAACTTTGCACCCAGACAATATGGCTGCAGGTCCGGCATCGTACGGCATGACCGACACTATGGGCAGAATGCACTCGGACGCTCAGTTTGCAGGTTCTTCGTCGGTACCGGCACACGTGGAAATGATGGGACTTATAGGCATGGGCAACAACCCCATGGTAGGCGCTTCCGTTGCCTGCGCCGTTGCGGTAGAAGAGGCGTTAAAAAGATAATACGTTATAATATTTTAAATGTTTTTTGTCGTCCGACTCGTAAGCGTCGGACGATTTTTATGTGGCGCAACTAACAAGAAAATAAGGCTTACGATGCTAACTCTATAATTGTCGTTTGAAGCTATATGCCGTGTGATCGGCTCTATCAATTGACCGGCGAAAAACGGATGCGCAATATGAATTGTGTGCGCTTGTGTATTCTATAACGTCTTGCGATAACGATACTGCAACCTTGCGTATTCGGATACTGAAATCGACAACGTTAAAACTCATGTTCGGAGGCATAGTCGAGATATTTCGATACGGAAATCACAAAAAACGATTAGCTTCAGTTCATAAAAAAATCGCCCGTACCTTTCGGTAGGACGATATAAGTGTTTACTAAAATCAGATATCGTTGCCAAAATCGCAATTGATTTTGTTTATTCGAATTTGTTGTGGATGACTAGCGGCCAAAGCGTGGAGTCGCAAACTTTCCTTGCCGATATAATCGCTTCCGCTTTAGTTTGTTCGGTACAATGGGGAACGATCTCGTCTTCGGTATAAAAATCCACTTCCCATGTTTTAAGAGTGTGGTTGTACAAGACATGAACAACCGTTTCTTTGGGCTTTTCGCCGGGAATATGCTCGTCGGCTTCGACCGTGGCGGCGGGCGGTACGGTTTTGGGCTGTGTTTCTTTAATTTTTTCGGCTGCCTTATCCACCGATTCGTCGATATTATCCGGTACGTAATTATTAGGTCGTTTTTGCAAACGTGCAAATACTATAACGACTATCGCAAATACGACAACAGTCGCTCCGATTATTACGTATACATACGGCTGCGCCGCATTAAATAACAAAAACACGTTAAATATTTCCTCCCTGATTCAATTATATTACAATTTTAATCGTTTGTAAAGTCATTTCCGGCAAAAAAGGTTGCAAATTTGCGATAGTAGTGATATTATTTACCTATGGAATCGATAAATGAAGAGATTTTGAAAAGTTACGGAATAACGGCGACGGTGCTCGACGCTTGCGAAAGCACGAACGAGCATGCTCTTATCAACGGAGGCGTGGTTTTTGCCCGAACGCAAAGCGGCGGCAGAGGTCGTAACGGACGTAATTTTTATTCGGGAGAAGGCGGTATTTATACTTCGATTGCTTTTGACGTAATCGATGAAAAAATCAACGTGCAAGGCAGCCGTATTCCTTTTTCGCCTGCGTCGCTCACTGTTTCGGCAGGTTGCGCCGTTTGTAAACTTTTGATAGAATACGGATTTGATGCTTCCATTAAGTGGGTAAACGATGTTTTTGTCGCCGGTAAAAAAGTATGCGGAATTTTGGCGGAAAGGCGAGGCGACAGGGTAGTTATAGGTATAGGCATCGATTATGCGTCCGAGCTTCCCGATTCGCTCAAGGATATAGCCGCCCCACTGTTTTCCGAAGCCGACGGCATAAATTTATTTGCAGCCGAACTTTATCGAAAACTTTATTGCGAATTGTCTGCTTGCGATTACGATTACTATAAATCGCATTGTTTTACTATCGGCAAATATGTTAGCACCTGCAACGGCGAGGGAGTTGCGGAAGATATAGAAGACGGATGCTTGGTAGTAAAAACTGAAAAAGGGAGAATTAAGGTGTTTTCGGGCGAAGCCGTAATACTAAAGAATTGAAAAGTCTATGAAAAAGATTGATTTGTAAAAGAAACTGTGTTATACTGATTATGGATAACTTTACGGACTGAGTTTTAAGGGAAAAATACGGCGGCATAGGAAGAAAATCAGTTTACCGTTACAAAGATTAGGAGAAAAATTATGGCAAGAAAAAAAAGCAAACCTTCCGTTAGGATAGAATACGACATGCTTTCCGACGAGTTAAAGAAGATGTACGACGAAATATATTTGACTTTGAAAAAGAAAAATATATTCGAACTCAGACAGGAAGCGCAGGAGTTGTCAATCGGCGCACCCACCAGGCTGCAAAAGGCAGAACTGGTAAGACGTATGGCGGACAAGCTCGTGTCCGATTACGTGCCGGAGGACATGACTCAGGTCGAAAATGAGGTTAAGGGCATATATTTCAATGGATATCTCGATGATATCGTTGTGCCGAAAGCGCTTATCGAACGATGGAAACTTCGGGACGGTGACGTTATAACCGGAACATACGCAAAATCCGAGAGTTGCGGATATGTGATGATAGGTATAAACAAAACCGAGCATGACATTTCCGCAGACCGACCTCGATTTGAACAGTTACAGGCGCAGGCAGGCGAGAAAATGATACTTTGCAACGCAGCGAAAGCGAAGTTCCCCGGTCTTAAAAAGGGCGAAAGAGTGCTTATGAGTTCGTTTACCGCAGAGGAAGGCAAAAAAATTTCCGAATGGTTTGAAAATTGTCTGTTTATCCCCATCGGAGTGTTGCCCGAAAGCAAGTTTAACGACGAGCAGTTTGCCGTACCGTTCGATATGTCTGCCGAGGACTCGACAAAGACGGTGCTGACCGCTGTTTCGAGAGCAAAAAGATTGTGCGAAGAAGGCAAAGATGTGGTAATCGTAGCGAGCGGGTTAAGCTTACTCGGTGACAGAGATGCCGAAAGGGCAGTGTTCGGAGTCGGAAGAAATTTCAATTACGGCAGCATAACGGTGATAGCCGACGAAGACAAAGAAAAAGAAAACGGAGCTTACGCAAAGGCTGCTACGCGCATTATTTAAGGGGAACTAGATGGGACTTATTTCATTTCTTAAAGGCGGTAACAACCGCAGGCAGATAGAAAAATTAGAAAGAATCGTAGATAAGATAGAGGAGCTTGAACCTCGCTTCGAATCTTATTCGGACGAGCAGCTTAGAGAAATGACTGCGGAATTTAAACGCAGACTTAATGAAAATTACGAAACGTTGGACGATATTCTGCCCGAGGCGTTCGCCGTCGTAAGAGAAGCGGCAAAGAGAGTCTTGGGTATGCGTCATTTCCGAGTGCAGCTTATGGGCGGTATCGTTCATCATCAGGGACGTATAGCGGAGATGCGTACCGGCGAAGGTAAAACTTTGGTTGCTACTTTGCCCGCTTATCTTAATGCGCTTACCGGAAAAGGAGTGCATGTCGTTACCGTAAACGATTATCTTGCAAAGCGTGACTCCGAGTGGATGGGCAAGGTGCATAGATTCCTCGGACTTACCGTAGGAGTTATAATCGCCGGCATGAGTCACGAGCAAAAGAAGGCGGCGTATGCGTGCGATATAACGTACGGCACGAATAACGAGTTCGGATTCGACTACCTCAGAGACAATATGGTAGTTTACGAAAAAGATTTGGTACAAAGAGGACTAAATTACGCAATTATAGACGAGGTCGACAGCATACTTATCGACGAAGCTCGTACTCCGCTTATAATAAGCTCGGCGGGCGGAAGGTCCAGCGACATGTACGCTATCGCAAACAAATTCGTTCGCACTCTTAAGGCGTCCACCAACATCGACGACGAAGGTAAAACACAAGACGACGAAGAAGCCAACGGCGATTATGAAATAGACAAAAAGAAGAAAGCCGTAAACCTTACCGAAAGAGGTAACCGCAAGGCAGAAAAATTCTTTAATATAGACGATATAACAAATGTGGAACATTCCGAGTTGAACCACTATATCAATAATGCGTTAAAAGCCGTTTACCTTATGAAAAAGGACGAGAATTATATCGTAGACGGCGGCGAAGTTCTCATAGTAGACGAGTTTACCGGACGAGTGATGGTGGGCAGAAGATACAGCGACGGTTTGCATCAGGCAATCGAGGCTAAGGAAAACGTACGCATTCAGAACGAAAATCGTACGAGAGCCACGATTACTTTCCAAAATTATTTTAAGCTTTATACCAAGCTTAGCGGCATGACCGGTACGGCTAAAACCGAAGAAACGGAGTTCAGGGGTATTTACGGATTGGACGTAGTTACCATTCCCACCAATCGTCCCAGTATTCGTATAGACGAAGAAGATGCGGTTTACAGCACGCTTAAGGGCAAGTTTAATGCGATAATAAAGGACGTAGAAGATTGTTATAAGCGCGGTCAGCCTGTATTGGTTGGTACTACGACGGTAGATAAGAGCGAAGATTTGAGCAAAATGCTGCGTCAGCACAAAATTCCGCATAACGTTCTTAATGCAAAGAACCATCTCAAGGAAGCGGAAATAATAGCGCAGGCAGGCAAAAAAGGGCAGGTAACCATAGCCACCAATATGGCGGGCAGAGGTACGGATATTATGCTCGGCGGTAACGCCGAATATCTTGCGATGCAGCGAATGCGTGCGGACGGAATGAGTGAGGAAACCATTTATAATGCCACCTCTTACTTTAATACCGACGATCCGGAGATTTTGCAGGCGAGAAAAACATATCAGGACTTGTACGACAAATATAAGGGCGAAATCTCGCAAGAGAAAGAAGAAGTAAAGAAGCTCGGCGGTTTGCGCATTATAGGTACGGAGCGTCACGAATCCCGACGTATCGACAATCAGCTCAGAGGTCGTGCCGGCAGACAGGGCGATGAAGGCAGCACGAAATTTTACTTGTCCATGGAAGACGACATGATTCGACTTTTCGGCGGTGACAGAATGAAGAGAATTGCCGACATGTTTAAGCTTAGCGAGGACGAGGCTCTGCAGGTAAGAATGCTTTCAAGAGGCATAGAGAATGCGCAAAAAGAACTTGAGGGCAGAAATTTCCGGGCAAGAAAAACCGTACTCGAGTACGACGACGTAATGAACGTTCAGCGTCATACCGTTTACGAAGAACGTAATCGAGTGCTTAGGGGAGAATCCGTCCACGAAACTATTCTGGAAATGATGCGTACCCAAATAGACATCATCGTCTCTCGTTACACCAATCCGAAACTAGATTGGGAAGAATGGGACGTCGAAGAGATGAATAAGGAAGTAAACAGAATGTTACTTCCCGACGAAGAAGAGTATTTTACTCCCGAAAATATGAAAGACAAAGATATTTCGGAGTTAAAGGATATGCTTTACGAAAGTATGCAGCAGGTATATAATGCAAAGATTACTGCGGCTGCCGAAATAGGATGCGATTTCGAAGAAGTTGAAAGAATTATTCTTCTTAAAATAGTGGACAACAAATGGACTGACCATATAGATATTATGGACGGACTGCGCAGAGATATCGGACTTCAGGCATACGGACAACAGAATCCAGTAATGATGTACAAAAAAGAAGGATTTGATTTGTTCGAAGAGATGAACGACAATATAAGAGAGCAGACTGTTGCCTATCTTATGAGAGTAAGCGTAGAAAAGGCGCCCACCAGACGAGAAGAACAAAATGTGGGCTTGATAGCAAGCAGCAACGGTTCGAGAACCGCTCGCACCCCCGTTGTAAATGACAAAAAGGTAGGACCTAACGATCCGTGTCCTTGCGGAAGCGGTAAAAAGTACAAACATTGCTGCATGAAGAAGTGAGAATTCGATGGTAGTATTAGACGATATAAAAGCAAGAATCAAGGCGTTAAAGACCAAATTCGACGGATGTTTGGAGTTTTTCGATCCGAACAAGTTGACGCAGCGAAAAAAAGAACTTGCTTTATTGCAAGAAGATCCGGAGTTGTTTAAGGATGTAAAACGAGCGCAAAACATTAATGCCGAAGCCAAGGCGGTAAACGACAAACTCGAAGATATAAAGCGCAAAGAAGCGCTGATAAAAGATGCGGACGGTTACGTAGAACTCATCGAAGCCGAAAATGACGAAAGTCTGGTACCCGAACTCGAAGAGCTTGTCGAAAGTCTGGAAAAAGATATAGAGACAATGCACCTTACTACGTTGCTCAGGGGAGAATACGACGCAAATAACGCCATACTTACTCTGCATGCAGGCGCAGGCGGCACCGAAGCGCAGGACTGGACGGAAATGCTTTATCGTATGTATCGCATGTACGCCGAAAAAAACGGTTTTACGGTAGAGGTTTTGGACGTTCTCGACGGCGATGAGGCAGGACTTAAAAGCATAACGTTTTTGGTAAAAGGCCGCAATGCGTACGGATATCTTAAGGCAGAAAAAGGCGTTCACAGATTGGTACGAATATCGCCGTTTGATTCCAATGCGCGAAGGCACACGTCGTTTGCGAGCTTGGAAGTTATGCCGGAAATAGAAAACGATACTTCGGTTGTAATCAGACCGGAGGATATCAGGATAGACACCTATCGAAGTAGCGGCGCAGGCGGTCAGCACATTAATAAGACGGATAGCGCCGTACGAATAACTCATATTCCGACAGGAATAGTCGTGTCTTGTCAGAACGAACGCAGCCAAATCCAAAACAAAGAAACGGCTTTTCGCATGCTTACGAGCAAACTCGTAGAATTAAAAGAGCGTGAAAACATGGAAAAGGCGGCAGGCATTAAGGGCGAAATAAAGAAAATAGAATGGGGAAGTCAGATACGCTCGTATGTTTTTCAGCCGTATACTCTTGTAAAAGATCATCGTACTTCCTACGAGGATCCGGACATCGGTTCGGTAATGAACGGCAACATCGACGAGTTTATTTTCGACTATCTGAGAAAGGCGTGATATGTATAGCGGAACAAAAGCAAAATTCGATTCGCTTAAGGGCGGAAATCCGCTCGTATTGGGCATAGAAAGTTCGTGTGACGAAACTGCGGTTGCCGTACTCAGAGGACGTAAAGTTTTGTCGTCGGTAATTGCGTCACAAGTGCCTATTCATAGAATTTACGGGGGCGTCGTTCCCGAAGTAGCGTCGAGAAATCATACCGACGCTATTTTACCGTGTATAGACCATGCGTTGCAAGATGCTGCCGTTACGCTCGACGATATAGACTGCATAGGCGTTACTTACGGAGCCGGACTTATAGGCGCATTGCTTGTCGGCGTTTCATCAGCGAAAGCGCTTGCCATGGCAAAAAGTATTCCTTTAATTAAAGTTAATCATATCGAAGGACACATTTGCGCAAATTATATAGAACATGATATAAAGCCGCCTTTTTTGGCGTTGGTCGCAAGCGGCGGACATACGTCGATAATAGACGTAGTAGGTTACAATAAATACATAACGGTAGGAGAAACCAAGGACGACGCCATAGGCGAGGCATTCGACAAAGTTGCGAGAATGTTAGGATTGCCATACCCCGGTGGTCCCGAGGTAGATAAGCTGGCAAAGCAAGGGACTCCGTGTATTAAGTTTTATAAGCACGCTAAAGGCGTCAGCAGAGACTTGTCGCTGAGCTATTCCGGACTGAAAACGGCTGTAGTTAATTTTATTCATAACAGCAATCAAAAGTGCGAAAGCATAAACAAAGCGAATGTATGCGCTTCGTTTACAAAAGAGGCGGTAGATATTTTGGTGGACACGGCAATAGAGGCTGCGAAAAGACAATGCCGTAAGACGATTGCCTTAGCGGGCGGCGTAGCAGCAAATTCTTATCTTCGTCAACGTCTTTTGACTGAGGGCGAGAAGTGCGGATTCAAAGTTATTTATCCGTCGCCGATTCTTTGCACGGATAACGGAATGATGATTGCAATGCGGGCGTATTATTCGGCGACGGAAGGATGCGATTACGCAGATATGACTCTTAATGCGAGGCCGAATCTATGAGCAAAAGCGTGGTTATAGGAATGAGCGGCGGCGTGGATTCGTCGGTAGCGGCTTTGCTGCTTAAAGAGCAAGGATATGACGTAGTAGGCTTGTTTATGCACAATTGGGAAGAGCAAGAAGGCGGTCAATGTACTTCGGCGGAAGATTGGGCAGACGTGCAAGCGGTTTGCGGAAAATTGGGCATAAAACATTATTCGGTAAACTTTGCAAAAGAATATCAAGATAGGGTTTTTGACTATTTTCTCAGCGAATATAAAGCCGGTCGAACGCCGAATCCGGACGTGTTATGTAACAGAGAAATAAAGTTCGGGGTATTTCGTTCGTATGCTCTTAAGCTCGGAGATTATGTTGCAACCGGACATTATTGCGACATCGGTTATGACGGCGACGACGTACAACTTCTTAAAGCAGCCGACTCAAACAAGGACCAGACTTACTTTTTGTGCGATACGGCGACGGATAATTTGCGTAACGTAATGTTCCCGCTCGGCAAAATGCTAAAGCCGCAGGTGAGAGAAATAGCGGACAGGTATGGATTGGCAACATCCAAAAAGAAAGATTCAACGGGTATATGCTTTATAGGCGAACGAAAATTCCGAGAATTTTTGTCAGAGTATTTGCCGGCTAAACCGGGAAAAATAGTGGATACTTCCGGCAGAAAAGTGGGCGAACATTGCGGGCTTATGTACTATACGCTCGGGCAGCGTAGAGGCTTGGGAATAGGCGGCGTTAAAGGCGAGGCGCAAGATAGATGGTACGTTGTCGAAAAACGTATGCAAGACAACGTGCTTGTCGTTTCGTGCGGCGAGGGCGAGGAGCTTATGAGTAATTCGTTGGTTACCGATAAGATGAATTTTATCGGTAAAGCGAATCTTCCGGACTCTTTCGAGTGCACGGCAAAATTCAGGTATCGTCAGCCCGAGCAAAAGGTAAAAGCTACGATAAATCGAGACGGAACGACTTTTATAGAATTTGACGAGCCTCAAAGAGCGATTACGCCCGGACAATATGCCGTACTTTACTACGGTAACAGATGTTTAGGCGGAGCGGTTATAAAAGAATTTTACAAATAAGAAAACGGAGGTTTTTATGAATATAGACAGCGAATTTTTAAAGAAAACGTTGGTGGGACTTACCGGTATCGACAGCCCGTCCGGGTATTGCGATAAGGCTATTGCGTATGTCGGAGAGATAGCCGCTTCGCTCGGATACAGATTCGGCGTTACTAACAAAGGATGCGGCGTAATTTACGTCGACGGAAGGGAAAAGGGCAAAAAGGTAGGGCTCGCTGCTCATACCGATACGCTCGGACTTATGGTCAGGTCGATTTGTGCGGACGGCAAAATCAAATTCACAAAGATAGGAGGTCCGCAGCTTCCTACCTTGGACGGCGAATATTGCCGAATACATACACGAGACGGCAGATTGTATACGGGAACGGTGCTTAGTTTAAGCCCGTCCAGCCACGTATATCCCGATGCGCAAAAGAAAGAACGAGACGAGGAGAATATGTACATCCGACTCGACGAAGTTGTCAATTGCGCCGACGATGTTAAAAAATTAGGTATACGTACCGGCGATATTATAGCGTATGAACCCAAAACCGTTATTACGCCGAGCGGATTCGTTAAGTCCAGATTCCTTGACGATAAGGCAAGCGTCGCTTGCATTCTCGCATCGCTGAAGTACATGAGCGACAACGGAATCAAGCCGAGATACGATACCGAAATTTACGTGACGGTATTCGAAGAAGTCGGTCATGGCGGAGCTCCCATGGGAGACGGACTCGACGAAATGCTTGCGGTTGACATGGGATGTATAGGACTTGACCTTAACTGTACCGAGTACGATGTTTCCATTTGCGCTAAGGACGGCGGCGGACCGTACAACTACGAGATGGTAAGCAGACTTATAAGTTATGCGGAAAGAGACGGCATCAAGCATTGTGTCGATATTTATCCTTTTTACGGCAGTGACGTAGGGGCAATGCTCAGGGCAGGTCATGACGTAAAGGGTGCGTTGATAGGGCCGGGAATACATGCGTCGCACGGTATGGAGCGTACGCACGTTACGGCTCTTATCGAGACCTCAAAGTTAATTTGCGCTTATCTGGAAGTTTAATATTTTTATAGAAAAAGTAAACTACGGGATGAATTGTCAAACCGATTGTAATATTTAGAGAGAAAAAAGCGACGGAATATTCCGTCGCTTTTGCGCATTCTCTCCGTGCGCTTGCAAAAAAGCGTTGCTTAAAAGCCGTCGCTAAGTTATTGTTACAAATCGTCAACGTCTTGTTCGGGTTTAGCATCCAGCGTTTTTCCGTCCGCAGACAAATATTTGCCGGTATAACTACCCGAAACGTCGACAATGATATTTTTCTTTTTGGTTTTATGCATTAAGAATAATTATCGACAGAGTTTGCAACGATGCGAATATCAGCCATAAGACATACGGTATAAGCAGCCACGCCGAAGTTTTGTTGACGGCAAAATTTAACGTTATAAGAGCTACTACCGTAGCGGTTAAAAAACAGTTTATAACGAAAGCCACCGTCTTATCGACGTTGAAAAATATGAACGGCCAAATAAGCGCAAGCGCAAATTGGACGCACCACAAAACGAGAGAAGCTTTTTGTAGTACAGTTTTCGGATGCGAAATCGTAAGGAAAAGCGACCAACCCATTAAAAAGAACATTGTTGTCCATACGGGAGCGAAAATTTGCGACGGAGGCGAAAAGGAAGGCATGTTTATGCCGTCATAACCGTTCATCGATCCGCTAAGCAGTCCGCTTAAAAATCCTAATCCTATTGTCAGCAGTTCACATCCTAAAAACTGCCATATTTTAGCTTTTGAGCCGTAAAACACCTTTTGCATGTTGTTATTATGTCTTACAGTCGAAAGAAATATACTTAAAACATTTTAAAAAACAAATCGTTAAGCGTTACCAGCGCAGATAAAGACGTGAGATAAATTACGAAAGCCTTTGGATTATCGAACAGCTTTAACATAAATTTCAAAGCGAGCAAACCCGTAAAAAAAGCGGAGGCACAGCCTGCGAGCATATAGGGAGAAAAGGAGAAACCGCCCTTCAGCGCATCCGTCAGAAACGAACCTATTATTACCGGAACGGATACCAAAAACGAATACGTTATAGACTTTTCTCGTTCTATGCCTAAAATTCGAGACATCGATATCGTTGAACCGCTGCGAGAAAGTCCGGGTGTTACTGCCAAGCCTTGAGTTAAGCCGATAATAAGAGCGCTTCCGACAGATATGTCTTTTTTGCCTTTCAAATCCGCCGAAAACAACAGCATAAGAGCGGTAACGGCAAAGCCGATCCCCAATAGCGAACTAAGATCCACGTCCAAAAAGTATACGATGGCAGCAATTATTGCGGTAGGAAGCGAAGTGAGCAGAATTAAGCCGGTTTGCTTGCATATCGGGTGCTTAATAAGAGCTAATATTTCTTTGCGCATGGCTACGAATACGGCGGCGAGCGTTGCGATATGCAGACTCAAAGTGTACGAAAGGTCGTTCGGGATTCCCATTATTCGATATGCGAGCAAAAGATGTCCGCTGCTCGAAACTGGCAGAAATTCGGTTGCGCCTTGGACTATACCTAATATTATGCACTGCAAAATATTCATATAAGATAATTATGCCCTGGCACAAAATTTATGCCTCAAACCGATATAACGGTTGACATTTGCCGCTTAAAGTTATACAATTAAAGCACAAGAACACATCAAATACAAGGAGACTGTTATGAAATTCTATCCTAAGGGTTTCGGTACGCTTGCCATTCACGCAGGCAATTTTGAAAAAGAAACTTTCGGCGCATTAGCTACGCCGATATACCAAAGTTCCACCTTTTATTTCGATAGCTGTGAGCAGGGCGGAAAGCGTTTTGCCGGCGAAGAGGGCGGATATATTTACACCAGACTCGGAAATCCCACAACCACCGTTTTGGAAGAAAAAGTCGCTGCGCTCGAGGGCGCAGAAGCATGTTGTGCGGTAGGTTCGGGTATAGGCGCCGTAACTTCGTGCCTTTGGTCTATCGCTGCCGCAGGTAAGCATATCGTTGCGGACAAAGCTTTGTACGGATGCACTTTCGCATATCTCAATCACGGAATGACGAGATACGGCGTAGAAGTTTCGTTTATAGATACGGCGGATCTCGAGCAGGTTAAAAAGGCTTTAAAACCCAATACTTGCTGCGTTTACCTCGAGACTCCGGCAAATCCCAATCTTAAGATAACCGACCTTAAAGCGGTAAGCAAAATCGCTCACGATTACAATCCCGAGATTATGGTTGTTTGCGATAACACCTTCGCTACTCCTTATCTTCAGCGTCCGCTCGAACTCGGCTGCGACGCAGTAATTCATTCGGGGACAAAGTATCTTAACGGACACGGCGATGTCATTGCGGGCTTTGTTTGCGGCAACAAGGACTTTATCACTACCGTTAAATTCTTCGGTCTCAAAGATATGACCGGTGCGGTTATGGATCCGTTTGCGGCTTTCCTTATTCTCAGAGGTCTTAAGACCATGGAAGTAAGAATGAAACGCCATTGTGAGTCGGCTCAGGCTATTGCCGAATATCTCGAAAAGCATCCCAAAGTCGAGAAGGTTTACTATCCAGGACTTAAGAGCCATGAGGGACACGAAATAGCCGCTAAACAAATGCACGGCGGATACAGCGGAGTAATAGCGTTTGAAGTAAAAGGCGGCATGCAGGCGGGCATCAAGTTCTGTAACAGTCTCAAGCTTGCTACTATAGCAGTAAGTCTCGGCGATGCGGAGACGCTCATCGAGCATCCGGCTTCGATGACGCATTCGCCTTATTCGCCCGAAGAAAGAGCTGCTGCGGGAATTTCCGACGGACTTGTCAGACTTTCGGTAGGTCTCGAAAACGTTGAAGATATCATTGCGGATCTCGAACAGGGCTTTAAGCTTATTTAGTAGGTTTCTTCTGTTCGGATTATCGCAGACTTCGTACGAAAGTGCGCAGAGTGCATTTTATAGGAAGTCGGTATTTTTCGACGAGAGAGACAATCAAGTCGAGTTTCGATTGTGTCTACAGCGCTTGATCGTTCGGAAAACAGGCATACGATTCGTTTTTCGTAGTTTGTAATTTTTAAATATAAAACTTCGATTGCTTTTGAGGCAGTCGAAGTTTTTTACTTGCGCAACAGTAATGCGATATGCTAAAATATAAGCATGCGGTACTATGTGGAAAACGACGGACAATTTACCGTCGAAATAAATTTTTGGAAGAATACGTGCGACGTTTGGTACGAAACCGTCAAATTGAACGAAGTGGATAAAAAAACTTACGAACTCGGTAAAGAAAAAATAGTGGTTACCGGCACTCCATTTTCGGGATTGTATCTGTATAGGGGCGGAAAAAAGAGTCTTATTTTTATGCTTAAATGGTACGATTACGTTGCTTGCGTTTTGCCTGTCTTGGTGTGCATGATATTCGGTTCTTATATAGGGTTTGCGTTGGGCACGGTATTGTCGGTATTAAATTACAAAATTATGCCGTACGTTAAATCTTATCCCTTAAGACTGCTTATAAGTATAGGGTTTGCGACGGTAGGATTTTTGATTGTCGCTTTGTTGGCGTGGGCGTTCCCTACGTTGTTCGGGATAAAAAAATAATAGCTTAGCTTATTTTTGCTTTCGACTGCAAAATATAGTTAGCCGGAATGTCGGATTATAATCGGGCATAAAGGTCAAAGTCGGTGATTTATATGGATTTAAGTAGAACAAAAAAAGTTTTTGCGAATATCGATAATCTTAAGAGTAAGCACGTTGCGATTTTCGGGCTCGGTGGAGTCGGCGGATACGTTGCGGAAGCGTTGGTGCGAAGCGGAGTGGGCAAAATTACTGTGGTTGACGGTGATGTTGTAGAGGCGTCTAATATAAATCGACAGATTATTGCTCTAAGCGATAATATCGGGCAGCCCAAGGTCGACGCAATTTCTCTGAGGCTGAAAGCTATAAATCCGGACGTTATAGTTCATGCACATAATATGTTTTTTTTGCCGGAGAATTCGGATGTTTTTGATTTTTCCGAATTTGATTTTGTCGCAGATGCTGTCGATACAGTTGCCGCAAAAGTCGAACTGGTAACTAAACTCGGTGGTAAAAACATCATAAGTTGTATGGGGACGGGAAACAGAACCGATCCTACGGCAGTAGCGATTGGAGATGTGTTTAAAACGCAAGGGTGTCCGCTCGCTAAAGTTATGCGTTTGCTGTTGCGAAAAAAAGGAATAAACAAGCTTACGGTTGTTTATTCGACGGAATTGCCGATAAAGACCTCGGATCGTACGCCCGGAAGTACCGCTTTCGTGCCCGGTGCGGCCGGGTTGGCTATGGCAGGTTTTATTGTTAAGTCGCTGTTGTCATAACCTACTTTTCTTGTAAGAAAAGTAGGCAAAAGAACGTCAAGAGATTTCCTATATGCGCTGATATAGTCCGTACGTTGTGCGTTTTTAGTAGCAATCGGCATGTAAAAAGCCTATACGGAAAGTAGGCAAAAGAACGTCCCGTATATGCGTTTATGTAGCCAATGCGTTGTGCGTTTTTTCTAAGGCAGGCAATAATATGCTAGGAGCAGCGGACAAAGTTCTTCGGAGTTTTTGTATTTCACGTAATTTGCCGTTCGTAAGCACATATGATTTTTTAGGATCCATACGTGCATGCAAATGCAAAATATGTTTCAACGACATGCCAAAGTCGTAGCAATATTCTTGTATTTGTTCGTTGAATATTAGTTACGTAAATTTTTGTTTGACATTTAATCGATAAAGTATTATAATATGCGAGTAAATCGGCTCCCATAGTTTAATGGATAGAGCATAGGTCTTCGGAACCTAGTGTGAGGGTTCGAATCCTTCTGGGAGCGCCACTTTGGCACACGCAAAGGTAGTGTACAAACTCCGCTGCGTGTGTCTTTTTCTATGTAAAACAAGAGTAAATTGCCGTTTTTATGGCAGTTTAATGTGATGCAATAAATACTTTTGATGATTAAAATTATCGTTCGGAGGCACAGGAATGTCGGTCAAGAACAAATTATCCAAGAAATGATTTTGCTACGGCGTTAAAAGAAAATGAGACCGCAACAGGATCGATACCGGATGGGTACACAAATATCTCAAGCATAAAAATTAAACTACGCAAAAAAGACTAAGCGATTTATTTTGGCTTAGTCTTTTTTAGTTATATGCGTTATGTGTTTTTCCTTACTTTACTATAAATTTAAGCGAACGGAATTATGATACAAAGCGTTAAAACCCCGTCGTCTTTATAGCGATATTGCTGTTTCCAGGGCTAATTTAATCATTTCGCCGAATGAAGTTTGACGTTCGAGGGCGGTTGTTTTTTCGCCGGTTATGAGATGATCGGACACTGTAAATATGCCGAGCGCTTTTTTGCCTGCTCTTGCCGCATTCATGTAGAGAGCTGCGCTTTCCATTTCTACGGCAAGCACGCCCATTTTCCCCCAGACGTTTTTGGGTTGCATGTGCGTAGGCAGCGCCGCAGAATCCCCGTAAAAACAATCGGAGGACAAAACGTTGCCGACGTGATAATTTCGTATACCGAGCGCTTTTGCCGTATCTACGCACTTGGACAAAAGGGTATAGTCTGCTATAGGCGCAAACGTTCCCGGCAGACAAAACTGGGACGCATAGTTGGAATCGGTACATGCGCCTTGTCCGATGATAATGTCTCTGACCCGTACGGTGGGGACGATACCGCCCGCCGAGCCTACTCTTATTATATTTTCTACTTCGAAAAAGTTGTACAGCTCGTACGAGTATATTCCTATGGAGGGCATGCCCATGCCGCTTGCCATTACGGATACGGGTACAGATTTGTACAATCCGGTATAACCTTGTATGCCTCTAACGTTATTTATCAATTTGGGCGAATCAAAAAAAGTTTCGGCAACAAATTTTGCACGGAGCGGATCGCCCGGCATAAGTACTGTCTTTGCGAAGTCCTCCGGTTTAGCGTCGATGTGAGGGGTGGGATAATTTTTCATAATGTCCTCCTAAAATTTTGCCGAGTATATCGGCGAAGATTTGACGATTTTTACTATTTTACTTGTTCCGAGGCGAGAAGCGCCGAGTGAAATAAACTTTTCGGCATCCGCTATGGACGAAATACCTCCGGCGGCTTTAATTTTTACCGAGCTGTTTTTCAGGCGGTCGGCAAATAGAGTGACATCGTGTTCGGTAGCTCCGCCGGTAGAAAATCCCGTGGATGTCTTTATAAAATCTGCGCCTGATTCGCTTACAATGTCGCACATTTTTATTTTTTCATCGTCGGTAAGCAGGCAAGTTTCTATAATTACCTTCAATATACGGCCTCGGCAAGCCGCTTTAACTACCTTTATCTCATTCAAAAGGTCATCATAGCGGCGATCTTTTAGATATCCTATATTTATAACCATGTCTATTTCGTTTGCGCCGCTTAGTACTGCGTCCTCGGCTTCCAGACATTTTATCTTAGTAGCGGAGTAACCGTTAGGAAACCCGATAACCGTACACACCGGGATTTTGTCTCCGACGTACTCTTTGGCAAAAGAAACGTATGAAGGAGGGATGCATACCGAGGCGGTTTTGTATTTAATGCCGTCATCGCAAATTTGAGCGATATCGCTTTTGGTAGCGCATTGGGAGAGCAGCGTATGATCCACTGCCGACAAAATTTTTTCTATTTCCATATTTTCCTCGCAGTCATAATATCCAACTGCCGCCGGTGCGTTTATGACGGCGACGTGTAACGCTATAATTATATCACAAGAAAGAAAAATATTCAAGGAAGTTTTAATGTTTTTTAAGATCGATTTGCCGCTAGTGCAAGTTATATATATATTGTATCGTCTATTGTATCGTCGATACTTTGCGTTTCAGATACGCAAAATAAGGAATCGGCTTAGCATTTGTTATAGACGCAGTAAGACGTATACCGAATAATAACGAAGTATAATAAACTCGTTTAAGGCGTGTTTTTGAATATGCAAAAGTTACATTGAAAGTCCCGTCGAGAAATATTTGCTGCAAAGACAAAAAATAATGGCTATCCTTTATGTCGTCGAACCGATAAAAAAGCAAGTACAGATTAGTTTATGCGGCGTTATTTCAATCTACAATAGAAGATTTTTTGAAATTTTAAAAGTATTATTATATGATTTGTGTAACGAAAAAGCGAGTACGTACGCAAAAAACAGTTCAAAATGCAACAAAAAGCAGCCGAAAAAGTTTTCGACTGCTTTTTAGACGGAAAAGATTGCGTTCACGAACAATATGATTACGGTTAACTTTTTTTCCTTGCAACCGTAACGTTATCGATTTTTCTGTCGTTAAGCGACGGTACGGGATTCTTCTTTGTTTCGTAGCGGTAATCTTGTCCGAAATCTTTGATGTGGTTTTTGATAACTTGGTGCGACGCAATGTTTTCGGTCTTACGTATATTCATTTTTTGGTATTTAAAGTAATTTCCTTTGTCGGGAACGTCGTCTATGAGGGCATAATCTTCAAACGATCTCGTATAGTTTATTGTTTTTGCGAGTACGCTTCTGATATATTCGATATTTCCTTCGAATCGAATCGGCTCGGGAAAGTCGCCGCCGGAGGAATATACGGCCTGCCATGGTTTACCTTCGTACTTATAAAGCAAATCTGCCACGTGCCTGAGGTGTCCGCATTCTTCGAGATAACGCTGACGAAAAATTTCTTTTACGTATTCGTCTGTTTCGTCTGCGAAGCAACTATAATAAAGATAACATTCGGTGTACTCGTGAACTAACCAGTTTTCGAGCGGCGACATCGACGAGTCGATAAGACTTCCGTATTCGGTGACGTGTTGTTCTTCTATCATGGCGATTTCGGCGTAAAGTTTTTTGCCTAACTCCGACTGATGAAAGCCGCCGATATTCATATAGTAGTTCATGGTTTGCTGTTCGGCAGCCGTAATAATGGAAACAACGAGCTTGGTAAAAGGATCGGCAAGTTCCTTTACTATGCGTCTGTTTATTTCGTCGTACGGATGGCGAGGTTCGGCAACGGTAGGTCTGCCCGGAGTTATTTCCGTATAGCCGCCCGTAAGAGTATTGGCGTCTATACCCAGCTCGCTTTCGAGTAGGTTTGCGTAGCGATACAAATGGTCGAAGTCTTCGAGTAAGGCAAAATTTAGCGCATTTTTTACGTAATCGTCTTTAACGTGTCGAGCCAGAATCGCAGTAAGGTCTACGGCGAGCTGCTCGTACGAAATTGCCGTTTCGAGATCGGACTCGTTAATCGGTTTAAGAGCGGAAATTATTTTTTGTTGTTGTTGCTCGTGTCTGCGTATTAACGCCATTTCTCGCCTCAGGTCGTTGTTTAGGCAATTACGCTGAAGTTGGTGCAAAAACCAGGTTTGTTCGAATTCTGCGCCGTTAGTCAAAATTATCCTTGTCTTAGTGTACGGCGAAGTCGAATTTTTGTCGTACGCTTTGACGGAGTAATCCTCAACGGAAATAAATTTTTCTACTGAAATCGCATTGCTTTGGTAAAACGGATTTGCTTTGTTCATAAAAATCTCCTTTAGCGGAGATGATTGCCGCTTTTAAGTCATATTATACGAGTCAGCCAAAATTGTTTAAGTAGGTGAATAATTTTGCGTGCGAGAGACTTTTGCTTTTGAGGTATCCCGAGATAAAAAGATAGTGATACAACCTTCGTTATAATATGCATACTACAACCGTAAATATAACCATACTAGTGTAGTTTTATGACAAAAAACTCACTTAATATTCACTATTCGAGGCATTTGTGTACACAATGTTTTAAAATAAATAAGTTATATTAATAGTGAATTTAAGTAAACTATTAAAGGCGGCGTACAAGATATGAATAACGAAGAACGAGTGGAAGCTATAGGCGAGCTTATTAAGAGGTTTAAGCCGCGATTTGACGTAGAACAAGTCAGCGGACTTACGGTAAACGAACTTAGCGTGTTGCTTACGATTTACGGACTATCGAAAAAAAATTCTTCACTTACGATGAGCGATGTCGGTGAAGTAATCGGATTATGCAGACCTGCCATGAGTCAGGTTGCGGCAAAGCTCGAAAGTAAAGGGATGATAAAACGAGAAACGGACAAAAGCGATAGGCGCAAAGTGCTTGTTTCGGTTACAAAAAAGGCGGCAGACATCTTGCAAAAGGCGGAAAATATTCGCAAAGAGACTTTTTTTAAAGTGGTGACCGAGATGGGGGAGCGAGATGCCGACGAATTTATACGACTTGCAAATAAATTTATTTCTATAACGGAGGATAAGGATGCTTGAACTTGTAAACATCAAGAAAGATTACGTTTCCGGCGAAAACACGGTACATGCGCTGAAAGGAATAAACCTCAAGTTTAGAGAAAGCGACCTTGTTTCCGTACTCGGTCCCTCGGGCTGTGGTAAGACCACCATGCTTAACGTCATCGGCGGACTTGACGGTTATGACGACGGCGACCTTATAATAAACGGCGTGTCCACCAAAGATTACACCGAAAGAGATTGGGATTCGTATCGAAATCATACTATAGGTTTCATATTCCAAAGTTATAATCTTATTTCCCACCAAACCGTGCTTGAGAACGTAGAACTTGCGCTTACTCTTTCCGGCGTAAACAAGACCGAAAGAAGGTATAGAGCAATCGATGCGTTGAAAAAAGTAGGTTTGGGCGATCAGCTAAACAAGCGTCCTAATCAAATGTCCGGCGGACAGATGCAGAGAGTTGCCATCGCCCGAGCGATAGTCAATAACCCCGACATTATACTTGCGGATGAGCCTACCGGCGCCCTCGACAGCGAAACCAGCGTCCAGGTAATGGATATTCTGCGGGAAATAGCAAAAGAACGATTGGTTATAATGGTAACGCATAACGCCGAACTTGCAGAGCATTATTCGACAAGAATAATAAGCATGCTCGACGGTGAGATAGTGGGAGACACCAGACCGCTTTCGGCAAAAGAGGCAAACGAGTGTCGTAACGAGGCTACGGCAAAAAACGAAAAGGAAAAGGGCAGGAAGAAACCGTCCATGTCTTTTGCCATGTCGTTTATGTTGTCGCTGCGCAACTTGTTTACTAAGTTTCGTCGTACTTTGCTTACTTCGTTTGCAGGTAGCATAGGTATAATAGGTATCGCTCTCATATTTGCCGTGTCAAACGGTATGACGACGTACATAGACGTTTTGCAGCAAGACACGCTTTCGTCGTACCCCATAGCGATTACCGAAACGCATGCCGACATGACGTCCTTTATAAATAATTTCTTAAAAGACGCAACGTCTGTAACAAAGCATGACAAAGACAAGGTGTACGAGCAGCAGGTGCTCTACAATCTCGCAAAGTCGATGAGCAAAATCGACGTTTCGCAAAACGACTTGCGAGCATTTAAGAAATTCGTTCAGAAAAAAATGGCTACGGACGAAGAATTTTCCAAATCCGTTTCCGGCGTAAGATACGGATATAATCTAAAGATATCCGCTTATGCGAAATATACCGATACGGTTTCCAAGGAAAGTAAAATCGTAGAGTCTGACCTTAACAGCCTGTTGAAAAAGAAAATTCAGGAAAAGACGGGAGGCGTTACTACCTCCAGCATGCTTAACATGCTTGCGTCCACGGGATATAACGTTTCGCTTTGGCAGGAAATTTTGCCTTCCAACGACGGCGAACTTATAAGTCCGTTAGTAAAGCAGCAGTACGAGACGGTTACCGGCAGATGGCCTAGCGCATACAACGAAGTAGTAGTCGTACTTAATCAAAATAACGAGATAAACGATTTGTCGTTGTTTGCATTGGGCCTTAAGGACGAGGACGAAATCGATCGCATTATCGACGCCGCAATCAGCGGTAACGAACTTGCCGAAACCGAACCGATGAGTTGGACGTACGAAGAAATATTAAATACGAAAAATCTCAGAGTAGCATTTCCGTATCATTTTTACGACAAGGACGGCGACGTTTACGTTAGCAAAAAAACGAAATACGGCGGCGATCTTCGTCCCATATATTCGGCAGCGCTTCCTATTAAGGTCTGCGGCATCGTAAGACAAAAGGGCGGTTCTTTGACCGGCATGCTTACAGGCGCCATTGCGTATACTTCGGCGCTTACCGAATACGCATTGGACGAAGCGCTTAATTCCGAGGTGGTAAAATATCAGCAGGCGCATCCCGAAGTCGATATCGTAAGCGGCAAAAAATTCAAGAGCAATATTTCGGACGCAGAAAAACTTGCGGAATTCGAGCAGCAAGTGCTTTTGCTTACGGATACCGAAAAGAAGGAAGCTTTGCTTAAGTACAAAAGCGTTCCGTCTGACGAGCAGGTCAACGAAGAAGTCAATAAGCAGTTGAGTTTGCTCGGACTCATAGAAGACGGTACAGACGAAGAAAAGAAAGAGGATCTCGTCAAAAAACTTGCGCCCATCGCTGCCGGAATGGGTATAAACATGTCTATGATACAAGGCTTTATAGACGCAATGACGTATGAAGAAGTGATGGGCTATGTAAAACAGCTTGCAGCCGATAGCGTAAAACAAAATTATGCGCAAAAAGTAAAAGAAGAATTTGCCGGTTACACAGATGCGCAAGCTGCCGAAATGTTCGATAACGAAGTAGCGGCTATGGACGATGCACAAAAATTGGAAATGTACGCTATTATTACCGATTATTCATCGTCAACGTATGAAAAGAATTTGGTAAAATTCGGTTGCTTCGATAAAGACGAACCTGTCAGCGTAAACTTCTATGCGGCTACATTTGCGGCAAAAGACATGATAGCGAAGACCATATCCGAATACAACGCTACCGTCGACGAAGCCCAGCGTATAACATACACCGATTATGTAGGGCTGATAATGGACACGGTTACTACGATAATAGACGCAATAACCTATGTTTTGATAGCGTTTGTCGCAATATCGTTGGTGGTTTCGTCGATAATGATAGGCGTAATTACGTTGATATCCGTTCAAGAGCGTACCAAAGAAATAGGTATATTAAGAGCGATAGGCGCTTCCAAACGTAACGTTGCGGGAATGTTTAACGCAGAGACTATAATTATCGGCCTTACTGCGGGACTTATGGGAGTGATAGCTACATTTTTATTGTGCATCCCCATCAATTTGATTCTCAAGGCGCTTACCGGACTGAGTACGCTAAGAGCCATTCTGCCCTGGCATATAGCAATCATTCTTATAGCGATAAGCACGCTACTCACCCTCGTAGCCGGAATAATTCCCTCAAAAAGTGCGGCAAAGAAGGATCCTGTCGTCGCCTTGAGGACGGAATAACTTGACATTGAGTTAATAAACGGGTATACTAACTTGGTATGGATATAATGACTCCGCAAACACTATGGAAAGATTTTACACCGCTTCCGTTTAACGAGACGGTTGTTAAGTCTGCGCCTTTTAACGGCGGTACGTTGACCGAATTTTATTTTTCGGGCATAAAGACCGATGACGGCATAGTGCGAATTTATGCAAAATATCTGGATAAGGGAAGTTTACCTACCGTAATAATATTTGACGAGGACTCCAAAACCGACATAACGGATTATCAAGGTTATAACTTGATGACGGTAAATTACAAAGGAGCGGTTCCCGGGCGCAGAGGGACGATGTATCCGGATTCGCTCAGAGACGCAACGGAGCGGTCTGCCGGAGACGGCTTGGACCCGGCTAAGCACAGATGGTACGCATGGGCGGCTGTTGGTATGTGCGCTGCGCTATACGCCAAGACAAAGGGCAACGGCAAAGTTGCCGTAGTCGGAATAGGCGACGGAGCGGGCATAGTGTGGAAATTGTCCGCAACGGTGCAAGTGGACGCAGGCGTAAGCATATACGGCTACGAAGAGCAATCCGACGATATAAACTACAAAGCGTGTTTGTATAACAAAGCGTACACGTCTATGTTGCGTTTCCCGGTGTTAGAGATAATTTCTTCTAACGAAGAAAACGATTCTACCGAATATATGAGCGAACTTTTTTCGCTTATACAAAGAGACGATTGTCGCTTGACTATCAACGAACGCAGCAGTCACGATATAGGCGAGGTCGGCTTGTCGGAGACGGAAAAATGGCTTAACAAACATCTTTCGGGCGAAGGCGAAAATATCCCTTCCATGCCCACGATAAAACCATACGTTGCCGAAGGTAAATTGTATTTTGAGATAACGGGTGAGGGCGAACTTTCGCTTTTTGTCAGCGCAGGTAACGAAAATTGCCGAGTGAGGAACTGGTCAAAAGCGGATATAGAGCGTAGCGGAAATTCGTATTTCGGCAGATTGCCTGTATATCGGTCGGACGAAAAGTTGTTGGCGTTTGTCACACAATTTAAAGACGGTTACAAGTTTTCGTCTCCTATGGTAAAACGTATTCCGGCAAAGATGGGAGTTGCCGAGGAAGCTCTTGACAGTAGATTGGTTTACAGCGGCGATATGGGCGTAGACGATTGGTTCGGCGACGGAATCGTTATGAAAAAAGGACCGTATGGGATATACGGCGTAGCGACTACCGGCAGGATGGAGACCTTCAAAATCGGAGACATTAGGTTTAAGGGACCTGCGGACGCATCGCTGAGGATTATGTTTTATTCACCCGAAAACCAAACCGTTAAGTTTTCGGTAAGAGACGGCGCAGACGAATACGAGTACAATATTGCGGTAAGAGAAAAGATGAATTGGGTAAACGTCTGCCTTTCGGTAAACAATTTTTCGCATGACGGCGATACTTTGGACGGATGGTGCGACGTAACGTCTTTGTCCGTGCAGGCGGCAGGCGGAGTCGTGGTAGCTTCGGTTTTGTGGATTTGAGTTATGGAGCTGATTGCGCAGGATCAACTTAATATAAAAAAAAGCGGCTCCTGTGCCGATACGTTTGCTTATGTATTGGCAGTTGTGTTGGTGGCTTGGCTTATCTTTTTGCAGTTGTGCTCGATAAGCGTAACTTCGGGCGGAAGCATGCTTAATACCATTTCTGACGGCGACGTACTTATAAGTTACAAAACGACAAATTTCGACAGAGGCGACGTGACCACGCTGTGGAGTACACAAGCCGAAAAAAAACTTGTCAAACGAGTGGTGGGTGTGCCAGGAGACAGATTGCTTTTCGTTAAGGAAGGTCCATATGTTTATATGTACGTCAACGGCAATCAAGTAGGGGAGGAATACGTTACGGGGAGAATGCTTGCGAGTTTTTTCGTTCGCCGAGCTATGTTTCAAAGCGGCGAATACAAGTTGTATGAAGGAGAGATTCCCGACGTTCCCGATGAATATTTTATTACGGTAAAAAAAGATACGTATTTTATTTTAGGCGACAATCGTAACGATTCGCTCGATTCGAGAGAATACGGTCTTATAGATAAAAAAGATTTTGAAGGAAAGGTTTTTTGCGTAATAGGCGGAGATACTGCGGTAGGTAGATTTTTTAACCTATTTGTAAAAAAACGGTAACCGCACACATCGATTGCGCAGATAAATTAAACGAGATAAGGAGATACTAAAATGGTAAAGATAACATCGGATTCCACGGCGGACCTCGAGGAGTTGTTCGAAAAAAGAAATATAGCGGTTATGCCGCTCAACATTCTGCTTGACGGTATATGCTATATTGACGGCGAAACGATAAAACCGCAAAAGATTTTCGATTATTACAAGGAAAAGAAGGTACTGCCCAAGACTGCTTCTCGCAGCGTAGAGGATTACGAACAGTTTTTCAAGGCGCAGACAGCAGACGGCAGCGAAGTGGTACATTTTTGTATTTCGGCAGAAATGTCGTCGTCGTATAACAACGCAGAGGTTGCCGCTCGTAACGTAAGCAACGTAAGAGTTGTCGATTCCCGCTCGCTTTCTACCGGCATAGGACTTTTGGTGCTCAAGGCTTGCGATTTTGCAGACGAGGGCGATGACGGCGAAACGATATTTAACAAGATAACCGAGTTGATTCCTCACGTTCAGGCTTCGTTCGTTGTGGACACAATGGAATATCTGTACAAAGGCGGCAGATGCAGCGGTGTAAAAATGCTGCTGGCTTCCGCTCTTTCGCTAAAACCCATGATCATGTTAAAGGACGGCAAAATGGTACCCGGGCAAAAATACGTAGGTAAATTGGGTAAGTGCGTGGATAAATACGTCTCCACTATTTTGAAGGAATATCCTCATCCGGATTATTCTCGTATTTTTATTACTCATACTTATGCCGATCCCGAAATAGTGGAAAGCGTTCGCAAACAAATCCGGGAAAAAGCGCCGCAGTTTAAAGAAATTATCGAAACTCATGCGGGTTGTACAGTTACCGCACATTGCGGAAAGGGTACGCTGGGCATATTGTTTATAAATAAGCCGTAGCAATCGCTTGATAAAAGAGAAGATTATGTGTTATAATTATTGACGCAAACGGAGGAAACAGTTTGAAAGAGAACAAAAAAGGACTTTGGGTAATGCTCACTATCATGCTCATCGCCGTGATAGGCGTTACCGTGTACATGTTGGCTACGTCGTCCGGCTCGGTGAAAGAAAAAAATTACAGCGATTTCACTAAGGATGCGATAGCCGGTAAAGTAGTAAAAATCGAAGTCGTAAACGATAAAGCGACCGTAACGATCAAGAACGGTTCCGCAACCGAAAAATATTACGTGTACGTTCCCGAACGAGACAGCCTTAATTCGTTCCTCAGTGAAAACAATCTGCAGGATATTGAGATAAAATATAACAGCAGATACACTTCGGGTTTTTGGAGCTATCTGCCGTCGCTTCTTTTGGGAGTGTTGTTAATATTCGGATTATTATACGTGGTGCGTGCAGTAAACAACGCTAACAAACCGATAAACGATTATTCTCATGCAGGTGCCGAAGAAAGCAAAGAAAAGGTCAAGTTTACCGACGTTGCCGGTGCAGACGAGGAAAAAGAGGAGCTTAAAGAGGTCGTCGACTTTCTTAAAGACCACAAGAAGTTTACCGAGATGGGCACAAGAATCCCTCGAGGCGTTCTTATGGTAGGCCCTCCCGGCACAGGTAAAACGCTGCTTGCAAAGGCAGTGGCAGGAGAGGCAAACGTTCCGTTCTTTTCCATATCCGGTTCGGATTTCGTAGAGATGTACGTAGGCGTGGGCGCAAGCAGGGTGCGAGATTTGTTCGCAACGGCAAAGCGGAATAAGCCGTGTATAATATTCATAGACGAGATAGATGCCGTAGGAAGGCAGCGAGGCGCAGGCTTGGGCGGCGGCCATGACGAGAGAGAGCAGACGCTTAACCAGTTGTTAGTGCAGATGGACGGTTTCGAAACAAGCGAAGGTATAATCGTGATGGCTGCGACAAACAGAGCGGACATACTCGATCCGGCATTGCTGCGTCCGGGCAGATTCGACAGACAAATTCATGTAAACCTTCCCGATATACGTGGCAGAGAGGAGATATTTAAAGTTCACGCTCGAAATAAACCTATGGATCCGTCGGTGGATTTCAAGGTTTTGGCGAGAGCAACAAGCGGCTTTTCGGGAGCCGATATAGCCAATCTGCTTAACGAATCGGCGATTTTGTGCGTAAGAGCGGGAAGAACGTCGGTTACCATGGAAGACATATACGAAGGTATAGACAAAGTCGTAATGGGACCGCAAAAGAAGTCGAGAGTCGTTACCGAGGTGGATAAGCGTATTACCGCTTATCACGAGGCGGGACACGCTATCGTAGCTATGAGCATAAAGGAATGCGATCCTGTACACGAAGTTACCATTATTCCGAGAGGCAACGCAGCCGGCTTTACTATGGTTCGTCCCGAAAACGATAACAATCACGAAACCGTAAATTCCATAAAGGCTTCGCTTGCAATGACCATGGGCGGAAGAGCCGCCGAAGAATTGGTAATCGGCGATTATACGACGGGAGCGTGCGGAGACATTCGTCAGGCAACTAACGTAGCCCGTCAGATGGTTACCGAGTGGGGCATGAGCGAACTCGGTCCCGTGTATTACGGTAGCAGTCACGAAGTGTTCCTCGGCAGAGATTACGGTAGCAGCCATGCGTATTCCGAAGACATGGCGGCTAAGATAGATTCCGAAGTTCATCGTATCGTGGAAGAAGCGCATGCTCGGGCGAAATCCATTCTTACCCAAAACAAAGATAAGATGGAGACACTTGTAAGGGTATTGGTTGAGTGCGAAACCGTTTACGATAACGAAATGCGCATGATTATGGACGGCAAGTCTGCGGCGGAAGTAATTGAGACGCTTAACTTGCGTTATGTGAGAAAAGATACAAATACTAACCAAAAATCGGGAGAAAACAAAGATGAGAACAAAGAAGATAAGTAAAGTAGTCGCAATATTTTTGTGCGTAATACTTGCCATCGGGGCACTTGCGCTCGCAACTGGACTTATTAAGGTCCGAGCGATAAACGAGTTCGGCGAAATTCAAAGAGCTGCTTTGATAGTATCCAACGAGGGTAACGAGCATTTCGACGACAGCGAAGGCGGCGTATCGAAAAACCTTATTGAAGCTTTTGATAAGAGCGGATTCAGCGTACTGCACGCATGGTTGGAATTGAAATGTACCGAAAAAATGTTGCTTAAGAAAGATTCTGACGGAGAACCTACCACCGTTACTGCGGTAAGAATTAACAGTTACGGAGCTTTTGAGGGCGAACGCATAGTAAGACTTTACTTTAAGGAAGCGTCAAAGATTACCGTGGAAGGTAAGGAGATTGCATACGACAGAGTCCTTTTGAGATTGAAAGAATCTAACGGAGAAATTATAGACGTGGAGTGCATTCCGTACCTTAGCTCTAACGTAAATAACGATTCGACTTCGGACGAGTATGACGAAGACGGAAATATCGGTTCCGAAAACTATACCGCATACGTTCTTAACGTCAGAATGGTAACCAGCGAACTTATGAATACTATAGCCAAAATAGAAGGATAGTTTTTGTTCGAGTTCGATAACTTAAACCGCTGCTTTTGCATTAAGAGCAGCGGTTTTTATTTTGCCTCTTTACAATTGCTTTGACTTTAAAAAAGCAAAAAAAATAACGAAAAATAGGTATAAATATATTGTTTTTTTGTTTGACATTTAATTATCTTAAGTCTATACTATAGGTATACAAAATATCTCTTTATGGAGGAGTTAACAATGTCTTACATTTCAGAAGTTATGGAAATGACAGAGAAGAGAAATCCGGGACAAACTGAATTTATTCAGGCTGTCAACGAAGTTTTTAACACTCTTTCTCAGGTTATCGAAGCTAACGAAGCTAAATACCGTCAGAACGCTTTGCTTGAGCGTCTTGTAGAACCCGATCGTCAGATAATGTTCAGAGTTCCTTGGACCGATGATAAGGGCGTAGCTCACGTTAACCGTGGTTTCCGTGTACAATTTAACAATGCAATCGGACCTTACAAGGGAGGTCTTCGCTTCCATCCGTCCGTAAACATTAGCATCATGAAGTTCCTCGGCTTCGAGCAGATCTTCAAAAACAGCCTTACCGGCCTTCCCATCGGCGGCGGCAAGGGTGGCGCAGACTTCGATCCGAAGGGCAAGAGCGACGCAGAAGTATTCCGTTTCTGCCAGAGCTTTATGACCGAGCTTTATCGTCATATCGGCGCTAACGTAGACGTTCCCGCAGGCGACATCGGCGTAGGCGGAAGAGAAATCGGTTTCTTGTACGGAACTTATAAGAGAATAACCAAACTTTACGAAGGCGTCCTTACCGGCAAGGGTCTTACCTACGGCGGATCGCTTATCAGAACTCCGGCTACCGGCTACGGTGTCGTTTACCTCGGCGAAGCTATGCTTAACGATCATAACGATTCCTTCAAGGGTAAGAGAGTTACCATCACCGGTTCCGGTAACGTTGCTATCTACTGCGCAGAAAAGGCTACCTCTTTGGGCGCTAAGGTTATCACCATGTCCGACTCTAACGGCTGGATTCTCGATGAAAACGGCATAGACGTAGAAGCAGTCAGAATCCTTAAGGAAGTTAAGAGAGCTCGTATCTCCGACTACATTATCGACCATCCGAAGGCTAAGTACTTCGAGACCAAGTCTATGGACGATCTCCGTGTTTGGGGCGTTAAGACCGATATCGCAATTCCGTGCGCTACTCAGAACGACATCAACGTTCAGCACGCTAAGGCGCTTGTTGACAACGGCTGCCGTATCGTTATCGAAGCAGCTAACATGCCTTCCTACAACGAAGCTATCGCTATCTTCCTTGCAACTCCGGGTATGCTCTTTGCTCCCGCAAAGGCTGCAAACGCAGGCGGCGTAGGTACTTCCGCTCTCGAAATGAGCCAGAACAGCATGAGACTCAGCTGGACTGCAGAAGAAGTTGATTCTAAGCTCCATGCTATGATGAACAACATTTATCACAACATGGCAAAGGCTGCAGAGAAGTACGGTCACAAGGACAACTTCGCTATGGGCGCAAACATCGCAGGCTTCGAAAAGGTTGCAGACGCTATGATCGCTCAGGGTATTCAGTAAGCAATAGCCTTTAGTAAATAAGTCAAAAGAAGTCCGTTTCTCGTTTTCGGGAAGCGGATTTTATTTTGTAAAAACAGGCGAAGAGAGTTTAATTTTTTTGCATTTACTCGGCTCTGCTTAAGATTATCGAATTTATTGGTTCGACGATAATACATCGTAGCCGAATCGCATCAGTCATATATTTTGGGTTTATAAATAAATCTAAATAGAAATGCGTAATCTTGCACGTATTATTGAGTGTTGTCATTTTTGTAAAACGTATGTTTCGGTAAAAGCTAATCATTATTAAACGGTTTTGCAAGTTCGATTTATTCGATGAGCCGGGTATAATTTAATATAGTACGTTAAGTAAAAGCCATAAACAATAGAAATAATCTGTGCTGTATGCGCTATTTAAAAGCAAAATATTTGCCGCTGAAACTAACAATGTCGTTGATTTTTACAATCAAGTATGGTATAGTATAAATGCGATTCGGTAAGAATTGCATTTTGTGTCGCAACGTATCTTTTATTTTTACTTAAAATTGAAACAAGCGGCAAAATTACGTTATTAGGAGAGCCCAATATGGATTTTAGTAAGGTTTTGTCAGACGAATTCGGCATACGCAAGGATTACTGCCAAAACGTAATCGATTTAATAGAAGAAGGTAATACCATACCGTTTATAGCCCGTTACCGTAAGGAAATGCATGGTAACTGCGACGACCAAGTTTTGCGCAGCATGTCAGATAGACTTAATTACCTCAAAAATCTGGAAACTCGAAAGCAAGAAGTTGCGGACAGCATTACTTCGCAAGATAAGATGACGGATGAAATAGCCGTTATGCTTACTTTGGCGAAAACGCTGACCGAAGTCGAAGATATTTATCGCCCGTTTAAGCAGAAGAAAAAGACAAGAGCTTCCGTGGCTAAGGAAAAAGGATTGGAGCCGCTTAGCGAAATAATTCTTAAGCAAGAATCCGTAAATATTCAAAGCGAAGCTGCAAAGTATATCGATGAGGAAAAGGGTGTGAAAACCGAAAAAGACGCAATTGCCGGAGCGTGCGATATTATAGCCGAAGTCATTTCGGACAATGCCGAGTTGCGTAAGAGCATCAGAGAGTTGGCTAAGAATGCCGGCTTTATATGTTGTAAATTGCTCGATCATCCCGATAATAAGGTATACGACATGTATGCCGATTACAGAGAAAAGGTTTCGTCCATGCCCAGCCATAGAGTTTTGGCGATAAACCGAGGCGAAAAGGAAGATTGCCTCAAGGTCTGGTTAGAGCTTGACGAGGAAAGTGCTTTAAATAAAATTTACGCTTTGTATGTAGTAAACGGCGGCAGTGAAGAGGCGGTAAACTTGGTAAAATTAACTGCGCAAGATGCTTACGAGCGACTTATATTTCCATCGATAGAGAGAGAAATCCGTAGCGACCTTACCGATATGGCTAACGAGCAGGCTATTAAGATGTTTAAGGTGAATCTTAAGCCGCTTTTGATGCAGCCTCCGCTTAAAGATAAAACGATATTGGCGGTAGACCCGGCGTATCGAACCGGTTGCAAGATTGCAGTAATAGATCGCAGAGGTAACGTCTTGGATACGGGAGTGGTTTATCCTACGCCGCCGCAAAGCAAAATAACCGAAGCCGAGGCAAAACTTACTCAACTTATATACAAACACGGCGTAGACGTTATAAGCATAGGTAACGGAACTGCAAGTAAGGAAGCCGAAATCTTCGTAGCTAATCTTATAAAGAAGCTCAATCGCCCGGTAAACTACGCAGTAGTCAACGAGGCGGGCGCAAGCGTATATTCGGCAAGTAAACTCGGTGCGGAAGAATTTCCCGATTTCGACGTTTCGTTGCGCAGTGCGGTAAGCATCGCCCGAAGATTGCAGGATCCTCTTGCGGAGCTTATAAAAATCGACGTAAAAAGCATAGGCGTCGGTCAATATCAGCACGATATGCCGCAAGCAAGACTTACCGAAGTTTTGGACGGCGTTGTTGAAGATTGCGTAAATTCCGTAGGCGTAGATCTTAATACTGCAAGCGCAAGCCTTTTGGGTTTTGTGTCCGGACTAAACAGCAGTACGGCAAAAAATATCGTAAAGTACAGAGAGGCTAATAAGTTTACCAGTCGTAAACAGCTTCTTAACGTGCCCAAGCTCGGTGCCAAGACGTTTGAGCAATGCGCAGGTTTCCTTAGAGTTTCGGACGGAGAGGACATTCTGGATAATACGGGCGTGCATCCCGAGTCATACGAAGCCGTAAGCAAGTTGCTCGAGCATTTCGGAATGACTAAGTCCGATATAGTAAACGGTGGCGGCGCAAAGATAACGGGTATGGTTGCAGCTCAGGGCGAACAAAAAGTGGCAGACAGTATAGGCGTGGGCGTTCCTACTTTGCAAGACATACTCGTCGAACTGGCAAAGCCCGGTAGAGATATACGAGACAGTTTGCCTACGCCGGTGCTTAGAAGCGACCTGCTCAGTTTGGCAGACCTAAAAGAAGGTATGGAACTTGACGGCGTTGTACGTAACGTAATAGACTTCGGCGTATTTGTGGACATCGGGGTACATCAGGACGGACTGGTTCATATCAGCGAGATTGCGGACGGATTTATAAAGCATCCTTCCGAAGTGCTCAACGTAGGCGACAGAGTGCATGTTAAAGTTTTGGGCGTAGACAAAAATAAAAACAAAATCAGTTTGACTATGAAGACGTCAAAAAATCCGTTCGGACTCAAGAAGAAGGACGTTTCACATAGTGGCGGAAAACGTTTTGACAAAAAAGACAAGGCAAACAAAGAAGAAAAAGATTTGGAATTTGCCTTGGCAAGACTTGCAAAGAAGTACGGAAGATAACGGATTAGTTATCGGCAGGTGCGAGAAATGTATACGATAAGAATTACGGCAGTGCGAAAAACCGAATATGACGACCTTATCGGATTATACGAAAATCCTATCGAGAATGCTTGTTCGGTCAAAGAAGGCGACGTGTTTTTAAGCGAGTCGGGGACGAAACCGGAGGCTATGTGCGAGAGCGCATGGGAAAGCGTAAAACCCTTTGTTCTGATTTTGGCTAACGGTGGCGGATATTTTTACGACGGGTGGATGAAGAATCCGTATTCTGCTTTAATATCGTGTAATGACGGATTCAGGCCGGTAAGTTTTTTGCTTGAAGCAATCCGCAACTGTAATGAAAACTAATATATGTAATTAAAAATTAACCACATAAAAGGAGATAACACAATGAAATACGACCGTTACGAAGCAAACGAAGCGGAAGCTGTGCAAAGCGGTGAGTTAAGGCGTATGGTTACGCCCGACGAGAGAATTTTGTGGGAAGGCAAACCCAAGAGAAAGGTATTTATTTGGGAAAACGTAATAACTCTTATGCCCATTGCTTTGATTTGGCTTGCCATTGATGCCGGTTTTATATTTATGATGCTGAGTTTCGATACTGGGATGCCAAAGTCGTTTTTGTTTATTTTGATACCATTCTTTTTGATTCATTTGGCGCCTGTATGGATGTGGGTGGCCAAGGCAAGCACGGCATCGAAGCGACATAAAAATATGGAGTATCTGATTACCGATAAACGAGTTTTGATAAAAAGTGGTTTTATAGGGTCGCAAGTCATTAACATTATGATGAAAGACATTTCGGGTGTTGCCGTTCACAAAGGCGTACTGGATGCGATTTTTAAAGTCGGGGACGTATATATATCGTCAAGCGGAATTATGCCGGGGAAGCAGTCTTACGCAAACAGCATAATAGATATAGAAGATGCGGAAACGGTTATGCAACTTATACAAAAAACGGCTTACGACATGCAAGCCGATATAAGCTATCCTAACGCATTCAGACCGGAGGAGAACGACGGTTATAATACTAAGTACAAAGGCTAACGGTAAAAAAACGTCGTCGCAACCAAAGTAAACGGAAGCGACGACGCTTTTATTTTTAAATGTTAAACAGATAGCGAAACCGTTCGCAAATGCGTCGTTGTCAAGCAAACGACGTCAAAAGTAAGGGACCGTGCAATAAAGACTTATTTGGTTACGGTGTTATCTATAATTTCGCTTCCGTCGGAAGTAGCCATAACGCTTCTGACGCCGTTGACGCATCCCGATTTTGACTTATAACCTTCTTCGCATATAGCAAGATTTTCGCCGTTCGTGGCAAAGAGACGAAAGCGGTATAGTCCGGCTTTGTCGAGATAAATCTCAAATTTCGGAAACCCTAACGGTTCTGCTTTTTTTTGTAAAGTTAAGTCTTCTATTCGATTTTCTTCTATGCAGCGCTTTGAGTTTTTAATTACGCTTGCAATAGCTTTTTTACAGCTGTCTTTGCTCTTGTACACTTGAGACGACACGCAAATCTTTTCCTTATTAGTTGCGATAAGAGAAAAGTTAAAACAGCCGGACGGAGTTTTTTCTATGTAAAATTTGTCCATAACGCACCTCTTTTGTTTTATTTGACTATATTTTAACACTAACGGGCAATAAAGTAAATAATTTAAGTTCAAAAAACTGCAAAAAAAGTAAATATTTTTATTTTTTCGCAAAAAAAAGTTTATGGCACATTATGATGATCTACGTCAAACGGCAAATGAAAAAGTTGGGCGAAGATGCGGCACATGACGATACTTGTTAGACGGAAAAAGGGAAACAAAGGGAAAACTGTAACGATTGTCAAAACCGAAGTATAACGCTTTTCTATTTGCTTGACGAGCAAAGCCGATTATGTTATTATTTCGTTAGCATAACGGGGCGTGAGCGTCCCGACATATTTAATTATCGGAGAATATTATGGTAACTTTTTTGGAGTTGACTTTTATATTTTTTGTAGGAAGTACGCTCGGCTGGGTAGTCGAGTTGATATTCAGAAGATGCGTTCACAAAAAATGGATTAATCCGGGTTTTTTGTCGGGTCCGTGTTTGCCTTTGTACGGAAGCGGACTTGTCGCACTGTACGTTATTTGTATGTTCGATTACTCTTTTATTCCCTCACCCGTATGGCAAAAGATTTTCGTAATAGCCATGATAACTGCGGTTATGACGCTTATAGAATACGTGACCGGGCTTATTTTTATTAAACACATGAAAATCAAGCTTTGGGATTATTCCGACAGATGGGGAAATATTCAGGGAATTATCTGTCCGTTGTTCACTTTGTTTTGGGGATTAATAGGGGCTGCGTATTATTTGTTTGTTCATGCGAGAATAGTGGGTGCAGTGGAGTGGTTGTGCTCCAATTTGCAGTATTCTTTTTTTGTAGGTATGTATTTCGGCGTGTTTGTCATAGATATGGCGCATTCATTTAAAGTGGGAGTTAAGATAAAGAAGTTTGCTTCGGATCACAAACTTATCGTCAGAATCGAAGAGTTAAAATTAGAGGCAAAGTTAAGAGCAGACGAATTTAAGAAAAGGCACAGCTTTTTGTTCCCCCTTTCGGGTAGGATCGATTTGAACAGCGAATTGAGCAATTACGAAAGCAAAAAAGTTTCGAAGTCTGCCGAAAATTCAAAAGAGGCAGAAGAAAACTTGTAGGAATTTCACCGTCATTAACTATTTTTGTGGCTATAAACGATTTATGCGGATTTAAATGTCGCTCCTAGCGTAACGAAAAGTTTTTAAAAGAGTGCGGAAAGCCATGAGATGTGGCGTCCGCATTTTTATGCGACAAGCCGAATAATTTTTGCAAAAAAGCTGTGGCGTACAATGTAAATAACGCTAATCGTTAGCGTATCGAAAAACAAGTTTATTATATCTGCCTTTAATGTCTAAAGATAATTAAAAAACGCATTTGCCGAAAATAACTCGGCGAATGCGTTTTGCATACTATTAGTTTGTAATCTCGGTTAAGCGATTTCGTCTATCGAAATGCTCTTAAGCGTATATTCGGTAGCGGCTTTTACGTTTCCGTTCATAAAGTACTCTACAGTTTCGAAGCGAAGCAAAGCCTTGCGGAAGGTGCTTTTGATGTTAAGCGAATTATTCTGGGTAGAAGCATTGCCTACGGCATAAGCGAACGTAAGAGGCGAGCCTGTACCCGAACCTTTTTTTGCAGCTACGTTAAGTTGAACGACAGTGCATTTTATTTTGCCGTCGCTGACGTTATCGCCGTCATACAAGCCTGCGATGAAGTCAGACATTTCTACCGAGTTGGGCGCAGAGGATGTAGTTAGGGAATAAGTTTTAAGTTCGTTCGCCAAAAAACTTTCGTACCAATTGACTATATGCAAAGTTTCATTCATGTTTTCGCCTAAAGATTTTAATGCGCGAACGTAGTAATACAAATACTCGTTATCGTAATACGTGCCTTTGGGAATGGAAATTTCTTTTTCGCCCATAGTTGCTTTTCCCGCAGCATAATCGGCTTCGAAGCTGTAGTTTAACGAAGGGGTCGTCTGCAGATTAGCAGTTTTTTGTGTGTACACTGCAGTGAGATCGTCCGCTCGGAAAATCGCCTTCGATGTTATAACGTCGGTTTTGCCTTTGTTTGCTCCGTTCAGTTCATCGTCGTTGTATACCATTTTAAGCGTAGTGTCGAGAGTACACATAAGGTCGCTGGTTTCGTTTACGGCAACGCTGACGTGGAAAGAAAGTAAGCTGTCGGAAGTAGTAAGCGGTTTCTTTAAATCTCCTCCGTAATACTTGGTTACGTCGTAGACTGTGTATTCGTCGTTTGCGCTTTTTGCAGTAGCTCTCCACGGAAGCTCAGCCGGGGTGTCAACGGTAGGGTAAGATATGGTGCCGCCTCCGCACGCCGAAAGAGCTACAAGAATTACAGATAAAGATATGCAAAGTAATATTTTTTTCATAGTAAACCCTTAATGATGATTTTTAGATAGTGTACCATATTTCACTTGATTTGGCAAACTAAATAAGTTAAAATGGAGATATGAAAGCAAAAATTATTTGTGCAGACAATTATTACGACGGATTTTCGTATATAATTCGTCAGATGAATTCCGTAAAACCGGATATAAGTTTTCGACGTTTGCTGATTGTTCCCGAAAGGTACACTTTGCTTGCCGAAAAATATGTCTATTCCGAGTGTTCCGGGTCGTTCGATATAGAGGTTTTGTCGCTGAGCCGGTTATTTTATAAGATGGATATAGCTACGCCGCTTTTAAACAAAGAGGGCGCAATAATGTTGCTCAGAAGCATTATAAAGCGTACGGAATTAAATTGTTTCTTCAGATCTGCGCAAAACAGAGGCTTTTGCGAAAAGGTCTACGATGCGATAAACGATTTTTTGGCGGCAGGCATTATGCCTTGCGATATACAAGAATCTACGCCTAAACTCGGCGATTTAAAAAAACTTTACACCGCTTATCTCAATGCAATAGACGGCAAATTCGTAGATCGTTCAGGCAAACTTGCTCTTATCCGAAACGAGGCAAAAAATTGCGATTACATAAAAAACGCTCGTATATACGTGGCAAATTTCGACTATTACGACGTGGCGACGCTAAGCACTTTCGAAGCGATAGGCGAGGCGGCTATCGAGCTGACAATGCTCGAAGTAAACGGCGAAAGCAAGGAATGTCGTCCTACCGTTTGCGAAAAGGGCGGTGCAGAGGCGATAAAAGAGGTTGCGGCAAGACTGAGATACGTAGCAAGCAAAGGCGTGAGCTACAAAGACATGGCGGTTGTTATGGGCAATGCAGATTACGATAAAGTACGAAGAATTTTCGAAGAATTCGAAATCCCCGCATTTTTGGCGCAAAACAAAGAGCTTATAGATTTTCCGTGCATAGATTACTTGATTACTTTGATAGAATGCGCTCTGTGGCTGAGAAGAGAAAAGGTAATTAAGCTGTGCAAAAATGCCTTTTCCTTCGTAGCGGCAATCGATGCCGACAGATTCGAAAATTACGTAAACTCGAGGCTTATCGATTACAACGGTTTTTTGCAGGAGTTCGAGGAGTGCGATGACACTCGTCTTAAAATAATCGACGTTATCGGTTATGCTGCCGAAAGAATCAAAAACATAAATACGGTGGACGATTTTTGCGACTTTATAAGCGATTTGATAGGATACTCGGACTTAAGGAGCAAATGTGCGGAGTTTAATATAAGCGACTCGTGTATAGACAAAGCCGAATCGCTGACCTCACTCATGAAGCAAGCATCGCTAAGCGGAGATTTCGAATTTTTATTTTCTGTATGGCAAGAGGGACTTAAAGCTACCAAGATAGCGCCTCTTCCGTGCGGAGGCGTGACCGTCGGAGATCCCGCTGCGATGAGAGGCGCAAAGTTTGCGTTTATGGCGGTAATCGGTTTCGATAACGGTTTTTTGCCTAAGGTTTACGATGACAGTTCGCTTATCGGGGAGGACGAAAAGACGGTATTACCCGACGGGTTACAGCGAGCGGAACAAATAAATTTCAGATACGTGAGAGAATTGTCTATGGCTTTGGCGTCTGCCGACGTCGTATTCGTTACGGCAACGGACAAATCGTATTATTTGCAGGCGCTCGAATGCGAGGAAGCCGAATCGCTTAACGAAGATAGCCCTTTTGAGCAAATTGCAATGATGGCAGGCAGCAGAGTACATGCCAGAGAATTTTTGTCGTCGCTGTGCTATAAGCAAAATTTTCAGGGAGAAGATTACGGCGTGGCGATAGCATCGCTTGTCGCTGCGGGCATAGACAGGGATGAGAAAAACGACGATAGGACGGCATTTATCGACAATGCAAACGAATTGTTTTTTAAGCGTTCCGCATCCGTGAGCGAACTGCAAAGTTATTTTAGGTGTCCGTTTAAGCACTTTGCCGATTACGGATTGAAGCTTGTCGATAGGGAAAACGGGGAAATGAACGCTATTGACGTCGGGCAGTTTTTGCATTCGTTGATGGAAGGGGTGTTAAAAAATACCGATGACGTATCGATAGACGACAAGATTGCGTCGGAAGCGCAGCGGCTTATCGAAAAATTCGGAAAGGCGCAAATTGAAAGCAACATACTTTTGATTCAGTCGCTTATAAGGGAGGCTGCCGAGGCTATAAAAATTTTTGTCAGGCATATTTCCAAAGGAAAGTTCAAACCGCTCGGAGAAGAAATAAGTTTTCGTTCGCAAATAGACGGAGTGTCGTTCGTGGGCAAAATCGACTATGCAGACGTATACAAAAATCATATACGTTTGGTAGATTATAAGACCGGCAATGCGTCGCTCGGTTACCCGGAGGTCTATTTCGGCAAATCCGTGCAGCTACCGCTTTATATGAAGGTGCAAAAAGAAAACGGATATTTACCGGCAGCAATGTTTATTTATCCGTATAAGTACAAGTGGGTGTGCAAGCCGGAGGACAACATGTTTAAGGGGTTTGCATTAAACGACGAGGCGATAGCAAGAGCCATCGACGATTACGAAGTAACAAGCGACGTGTATAATTTCGGCAATAAAATAACGAAAAGGGGCGGGTCGACGGGATTGCTTTCGTACGAGGAAACAGATCGATTACTCGGATACGTAACCGAGTTGGTTAAACTTGCGTTGGCGGAAATAAGAGAAGGATATGTATATCCTTCGCCGTATAAAGGCGCTTGCGTAAATTGCGAATATTCGCCTTTATGCGGCAAAAAGAAGGAGAGAGCAACATCCGGCGCAAAAAAACGTAACGTTTGCGGGGAGGAGGCCGAAAATGAATAGAAGCGATTATTCGGATACTCAACTGAGAGTAATAGACAGCGAAAACAAAAGAATACTTGTTTCGGCTTCGGCAGGCAGCGGTAAAACGACCGTAATGATAGAGCGCATAGCAACGCTTTTGCGAGACAAAAAATGCGGACTCGGAGAAATGTTGGTATGCACGTTTACAAAGTCCGCAGCATCCGATATGAGGGCAAAATTGTATTGCAAGTTATCGGCAATGGGACTGAAGTCGATGCTGAGCGAGTTAGTCAGAGCGGATATCAGCACCATAGACAGCTTTTGTCAAAAAACGGTGAAGCGATACTTTTTCGAACTTGGCATAGATCCGGAGTTCGAAGTTTCGGACGAAGAAGAAAGCAAAATAATGCTCGGCGAAGCGATAAAAACGGTGGTAGAGAATAACGCTGAGTACAAAGAAGTCAGCGAGCTTATGTCGGGAAGGAGCGGTTACGTTTTTTTTGATACGCTTAAGAAAGTTTGCGACGATATGCGCACAAAAGGCGATACGGACAAGACTTTTTGTTATGACGAAAACGTTTCGCAAAAAATAGAAAAATACTTTAATAGGAAAAAAGAACGTCTTAAAGAACGAATTTTGCATATACAAAGCGGAGGTTGCGGAGAAGTTGCGGAAATATTTTTAAAGGCATTAGACAACGAGACGTCGTTGCCGAGAATATCTACGTCAAAACTTGGCATGGAACAAGAGGTATGCGTGAATTTGCTAAAGACCGACGTTAAAGCGTTTTTGAGCGAAGTCGGAGACTACAAAAGGACGGTAAAACAGGAGAGCGGTTTTATAGACGTCATTTACGACGCTGCACGAGATGTTTTAAACGAATACGGCGATGCTAAAAAGAAAGCGTGCAAGTTGGATTTTGCCGACCTCGAAGCGCTTATGCTTAAGTTGTTGCATACTCCGGTTGCCGAGCAGCTCAGAAAGAAATACAAGTATATATTCGTAGACGAATATCAGGATATAAATCCGTTACAGGAGCAGCTTATTACTCTTTTAAGCGGAGACAGTAATCTGTTTATGGTCGGGGACTTAAAACAAAGCATCTATGCGTTCAGAGGATGCGAACCTCGGATATTTAAGGCCAAGTACGAAAGTTACAAGGCGACGGGGAAAGGAGAGGTTATAGACCTCGACGACAATTATCGCAGCTCTCCTCAAGTAATAAACGCCGTAAACAAAGTTTTTTGCGAAATTATGACGGACGGCTTGGGCGGAACGGATTATGCGAAGAATCCGATGAAAGCAAAAAACGAACAAGAAGGAGAAGTTGTTTTTAACGTAATTTCCCCGCACAAAAATGCAGTAAGTTTGCCTAAGGTTTATAGCGTAAAAAACCATGTTTTTCAAGGAGAAGAAGAAATCGAAGCGGAAGCGATTGCAGCGGTAAATCTTATCCTAGATCTTATATCCAAAGAGGGTGCTAGTTGCTACGGCGATATAGCGGTGTTGTCGAGAGACGGAACATCGGACGTCTTTAGAGATATGATGCGTATGCTGAAAGAGTTGAATATACCCTTTTCTGTAAAAGAGCAAACTAAGTTCATAGACGACGCCGTAATCGGACAGCTTATAGCTTATTTAAAGATAATCGATAACTTTTTGGACGATAAGGCGTTAGCCGTGGCAATGCTTTCGCCGCTCGGCGGCTTTACCGAGAATGAATTGGCTGCCGTCAGAGCTAACGGAGACGGACGTTTTTGCGAACTAGTTTTAAACGATTCAAACGAAAAAGTAGTTCGATTTAGGGAGAGGACGGACAGATATCGTAACATGCGTGCCACCTGCACTGCCGGAGAAATAGCAAATGCAATCGTTGCCGAAAACGGGTATTTTAATTATGCGTATGCGCACGGTGGCGACTGTGCGGAACTGCTAGATAAGTTTTTGGAGTATCTTACTTCGCTCAGAAATAAAGACTTGTATTCGGCGCTCAATACGTTGGCAAAGTCGAAGGCGAGCGCCGATAAAGGGGAAATCGGCAACACGATAAAGTTTATGACCATACATAAGAGCAAGGGTCTGGAGTTTAAATATGTCCTTATAGTCGGACTAAGCAAAAGTTTCAACTTTGACGATTTGTCGCGATGTATGATCGGCGACGGAATGTACTTGTATTCCGACCATAGCACGATGAATACGGATATGCGTTTTTATGCTTCGGTAATGCTAAGAAAGCAGCTGCTCGAAGAAAATTTACGTATTTTATACGTTGCTATGACGAGAGCAAAAAAAGGATTGTATTTATTTGCCACTGCCGAAGACGGCAATGCAAGGTCGGCTGCATACGAGTTGCAGTGGGAAAAAGGTATAGTCGACCTTTCGGAGGCAACGTGCTTTTACGATTGGCTCAGCCCTATTTATGCGCTAAAGAAAAGACATCCGACCGTAGAGCTTTTCGGAAAGGCGAAAGCGAAGGGCATAGGCGCAGCTGACGAAAGGCTGATAAAGATGCTTAATACACACTTCGATATGCCTTATCTGAGGTATGCACCGTCAAAAAGTTACGTAAGTTTAATAGCGCATGCCGCCGACGAAGAAGAGGAAGAGTCCATAGGACAAAACGTAGTATTGGTAGATGACGGCGAAGATGCGATGGAAAGAGGCAACGCTTATCATCGGGCAATGCAAAAATTGGATTTTTCCAATCCGGATTTTTCGGTATTATCCGATGAGGATATTCGGCTTATAGATAAAAAACAGGTGCTTGACGCAATAAAAAACGTCGGCGAATTTGTAGGCGTAACTTACAAAGAGCAGCCGTTTATGATAAAAAAGGCAGCAAAGTCTATCGGTGTCGAAGGCGAAGGAGACGTGCTGGTTCAGGGCGTTATTGATTTGCTCGTAATCGACGGAGACAATGCTGTTGTGGTGGATTACAAGACAGGCAAGCCTCATTCGAGATTCGAGGAAGGATATTTTAAGCAAGTAAATTTGTACGGCGAGGCGGTGGAGACGCTACTGAAGCTCAACGTCAGAAAAAAATGTCTTTACTATTTTTCTACGGGAGAATTTGTCGAAGTTAAATAACTTTTGTCGAGAGTAATCTTTTTCTTCCGCCATAAACTATAATTGTTTATAGTCAGAGTGCAGAAAGTGGTCTTGCGGAGGAAATCATGGACGACAAATTGTTAAAAAAGATGGAGAGAATAGAAAGCATTTTAGATGCCGATTACAAAAAAGACGGAACGGTGGACGCCGTTTTGGCATCGTTAAAAAAAGCGATAGAAGCGGGAATACCGCCTTCGCAACAGAGGGTAGATGATAAATAAAGCGATAACGCATGTGTGTTTTTGTAACGTTCTTTGGTTTAACAACAAATTTCGTTATGCACTATACCGATTGATTATTTGATAACCGGAGTCGTTGATTTTTAAAGAAATCGATATTTATAAACTTCTCGAAATGATGTCGCTACGGATAAAAAATTATTCGGTTTATTTCTTTTCCGCTTATAGAGTAAAACATAGCCGAAGCAAATCGGTAAAATCGAACAGAGATATAAAAACATCCCGTCGGGAATACAGTCGTACTAGCTGCCGTCGGGATATTTTTTCGAGATTTTGCGTATGAATATAAATAATTTTGACATAAGTCTTATGGCTTTTTATCGCAGACGGAATGCGATGGCGACAGTTTTAAGACAGGATACGATTTAGTGTTCGAGCGGTTTAATTTTTAGCATCACTTTTAAAACACAAAGAAAGTACAAATAACGTTTGTCTGCGTTTTTGCGTAACGTATATAAAACACGGCAACATTAGCGGTTAATAAACAATCGGTTTGCCATGAAAAAAGCCGCCTATCGCCGAAAACGTTTTTTGTCCTCAACTCAGGACAATGTTTCCAAACCGATACAGCGGCTGCCAAGACAATATGTTTTCTCTAAGAAAAAACGTTTCAGATAATAAACTCGTTAAGTTCGTCGAGTGAAGTTAAACCGACTTGCTTATCTTTTAACACCCCGTTTTGCATTAAGATGAGAGTGGGGATACTGAGTATACCGAATCTTTTTGCGAGGTCCGGTTGTTCGTCCACGTTGACTTTACAAATTTTTACGGCTGCGCCGCTTGCTTCGAGCTGTTCCAAGATGGGAGATTGCATGCGACAAGGTCCGCACCAAGGCGCCCAAAAATCTATTAGCGTTTTTCCTTCTTTTACTTCTTCGTCAAAATTATCTGCTGTAAGCTGAATCATAACAGTCCTCCTTTTGTTTTAGTATCTGCCAAGAAATCAAAGATTAGCCAAATCGACCATTGCTTTTTCATAAATTTCGGCGGCTTTGTAGAAGTCCTCTACAAGGAAATGCTCGTCTACGTTGTGAAGGTCGGTTTCTCTTCCCTCGAAAGTGGGACCGAAAGCGATAGCGTTTGGAAGCTCTCTCGCATATGTTCCGCCGCCGCAGATAAGACAATGCGGTTCCAAACCGCTTACCGAGGAGTAAGCGTTGAGCAAGGTTGTAACGAGAGGCGAGTTTTTGTCGATAAAGAGATTGGGAGCGTACTTGGATACGGTAATCTTCGAACGTGCGGGAAGCTTTGACAGAATGGTTTTTCTTACTTCGGCTTCGGACGCAGATACCGGTAGTCTCATATCTAACGAGAAATGAAGTTTGTCGTTGTCCACGCTTATAATGCCCATGCTTACGGTAAGGTCGCCGGATTGCTCGTCTGATTTGTAAATTCCCAACATTTCTGCGGACATATCCGTGCAAATGTACTTGTTCATAACGCTTACGATTTCTCCGTCGTCGAAGCAAGCGAGGAACTTAAACAATTTCCAGATTGCATTGTCGGCATGCTTGGGATCCATGGCGTGTCCCGCAACGCCCTTGGTGTATACGGTAATTACTTCGCCGCCGTACTCGATTGAAAAGTCATCGAGTCTGAGACCTTGGGCAAGAAGATAAGTTACGACTTCCGGGCGCATAAACAATTTGTCCGAGACGTTTCCGTCGCAAAGCTCAATAATTCTTTTGCCGAGCGGGCTGTCGGAAAATATGCTTACTTTCGCTCTGTCGGGAACGACGTTATACGATTCGCCGCCTTCGATATAAGCAATGTTCTTTCGCATAAACGAATCGAGGGGAACCGAACACATAACATGCAAAATTCCTTTTTCGCTGTTTATGATAGGAAAGTCAGAGTCCGGAACGAAACTCATAGCCGGTATTTCACCTACTTTTACGTAGTGCTTTATACATTCGCTGCCGTGTTCTTCGTTGCAGCCGGCGATAATTCGGATGCGTCGCTTCAAACTAATAGCTTTTTCCTTGATATTTTTTAAGGCGTGAAGGCACATTACCACGCTGCCTTTGTCATCGGCAACGCCTCTGCCGTACAACATGCCGTCTTCGATGACGAGTTTAAATGGGTCGGAAGACCATCCTTCGCCTGCAGGCACTACGTCGAGGTGACACAGTACGCCTATGCACTCGTCGCCTTCGCCGTATTCAGCGTGACCGCAGTATCCGTCATAATTTTTGGTGCTGAAGCCGAAACTTTCCGCCTTTGCTAAAAACCAATCCAAGGCTGTGCGGCAGCCTTTCCCAAACGGTGCGCCTTCTTCCGCCTCGTCTAATACGCTTTTTATGGAGATAATCTCAGCAAGATCGTTTAACATAAATACTTCCTTTTTTGATATTTTTCTACGATAATTATACTACATAAATATCGGACTGTCAATCGAATTGCCGCAGTTAGCTGCGGCTTAGCGGTGTTTCGGCGCACATGCCTATAGCGGGGATATGTCACAAAATCGATATCAAACTCATGTTAAGCGATAGACTTGACAAAATGAGTTAACCGAGGTATAATTAGGATATATAACAAAAAGGAGAAGAATGTATGGACAATTTGGAGAAAGCATTCGGTCGTTTTAAGTGGGATATTATCATAATATCCGTTTTGACGGTGGCCTTGGGCGTTATTTGTGTAATTATGCCCGAAACTTCCGGTGACGTTTTGAGCCTTATTTTCGGCATTTTAATGATTTGCGTAGGGTTGACGCTTTTCGTTAAATATATCGTTTATGGCGGATTTATATTTGGCGGCTATATATTGATTCCGGCGCTTTCGCTTCTTGCATTCGGTATTTTTTGCGTTACGAATCCACGTCTTTTACAAGGAATGCTGACCGTGCTTTTGGGCATTTACATTGTCGTAGATTCCTCTGTAGCCGTAAGCGAAACGGTTTTGTGTGCAAGAGAGGGCGTCAAAGGTTGGTTTTTGCCTTTTGTGCTTGCCGTTATAAGCATGGGACTCGGAGTGGTGGTAATGTTTTCGGAATTCGATACCGTAGTTATATTTGCAGGCGTTTCGCTTATTATAGAGGGCGTGCGAAACATAGTTACTACCGCAGTTTTCGGCAAGAAGATAAGAGAAGCGAAAAAACGTATTGTTACCGTAACGAAAATTGACGAATAGTTGTTTGCGACGTTGGATTTATCTGACTATTTTGCATATAAGTACGGCTTAATTATGTAGTCTTGCCGTATAAAAATACAGATAGGAGAATTAAAGTGGCAAAAGACCTTTCCATTCAGAAAACATCGACCAATCGTTTCCTTGCGGATATAGAGCGGTGGGAAGAAACCGAAGTCAGCGATTACAAACGCAAAGTAGCCTTCGAGTTGTCCGAAGCCTGGACGGAAGCAGTTATTATATTTGCTCTTATGTTAACGGTTCTCGGTTACGTATGGGCTTTTATCGCTACGTCGCTGCCGGATTCGATGAGCCCCGTAGGCAAAGGCTGCGTGGCAGTGGCGCTTTATATGGTAATCACGATTATCGTAGCGGCAGTAGCCGCAAAGAAAAACCTGAAAAAATTCGTAGAATCGAATCGAGGCGAAGTCGGCCATAAAGGGGAACCGTATTACAAAAAAGTTACGGCAATGATTCCGTTGTCGTTTATTGTAGGCATTATTATAAACACCGTAATATGGATGGTCGTAGTAAAGGACTTCGGTAATTTTACAACGGATAAACTCGGAGTCGTGCAACCGATTTCGTGCGCTGCGCTTTATCCGTTTTTTTATTATTCGGCAACCCGTAGCGAACTTATAAAACTTCAAAAAAGGGTATGCCCAGTATGCGGTCGATTCGATAGCGTCGTTACCGAAAACGTAGCGAGGTACGGCAAGAAAAGGGAAGGCGTCAATCACATAACAAAGACGCAAACAAAGAAGGTGGGCGAAGAAAGAACTATAGCTAGATATGCCGACGGACACACGCAAATCGTTTCGTCCAAACCCATTTACGCAAACGTAGTGGTCGATGAATACGATGTGGAATACGGCACTGTAATGAGCGATTACCTGACATATTGCCGTCATTGCAGTTATGTGGAGGAAGGCACCAAAGAGCACTCGTATTCGACGAGAATAAATTAATGCGGGGGTATAAAATATGAAAGAAGAAAAAACGTTATTTCAATCTCCTGCCAACGTCGATACGGTTACGGAAAAAAGACAGAGAATGGAGCGTTACGGATGGATTCTCGAAAATAGCCAATTCGATCAAGACAGAAACGTAACAAGGCTCTTTTATACACGTGATTTATCTATACCGGAAAACTTGCAGAAAAAGGAATGGGAAGAAGAAGTCAGAGACGCAGTTTTGGCGCAGAGATTTGCAGAGAATAATATCGCATACTGCGAGCGCAGAAAGAACGACACAAAAAAGCCTCGATCGCACAAAGCGGTTATAATCTCGATCGCACAAAGCGGTTATAATTATTATGCTTGTTGCTATACTTATTTGCGTCGGACTCGTTTATTTGTTCCGTTTTGCCGATATTTTGACTTACGGAAAGTTCGAGACCAAAGAAGAATTGGAAAACTTTAAGCAGACTTTCGTATATCAATTTCCGGACGGCAAAACTTTGTTCGGCAAGACAGAATTTTCGTATTCCGAACTGATAAATTTTTTGACGTTCGTGCTGGGCGGACTTGCATCCTTATTCCTTGCCGTTATACTCATTATGGGAAGAAGCACGAGAAAGGATAAGCTTATACAGAGGTCGGAATACAAGTATCTTACAGAAAGACAGAAATTATTCGAAGAACTCAGCGACGAAGCGTCTAACGTAATAGAAGAATTTGACGATATAGCCGAGATAACCTTCGGCGAACAAATATCGCAGTAGCCGGGAGCGGAGCTTAATGAGGCTCGACCGGCAAAATATAATAATACAGTGCATTTTGCAATAAAAGAAGTTCGATGAGCGAACTTCTTTTATTATTTCTTCTGTTGCGCTTAATGGTATAATTCATCTGCAATAAAGCAAATATTATCACTAAATTTTATGATTTTATGATGGCGAGGGAAAAGGTCGCACTAAGTTTCGGACGAGATGCGCATGGGGTGCGTTTTCCGAAAATCCAGTCAAACGATAAAGACGACTACGAGTTCTGATGCGTTATGTCCGTATAGTATTTAGACAAAAAAAATTCTTAAGCGGCTGCGTATGTCTTTTGTCTTGCAAAAAACTTGCTTATTTGTCAAAAATGGTATATAATGTATTGTGTACAAGCAGTCGTTGATAATTAAGACACTGACAAAAGCTTGCTATGTTACGATTTAGGAGATTTTTATGAGCAGCGAAGTAAGAACGAGATTTGCGCCTTCCCCAACCGGCTATTTGCATATAGGCGGACTCAGAACAGCGCTTTACGCATATTTGTATGCCAAGAAAAACGGCGGAAAGTTTGTCTTGCGTATCGAAGATACTGACAGAGAAAGGTATGTGCCGGGCGCAGTCGAAATAATTTATGCGACACTCAAAGACGCCGGGCTTGTTTATGACGAGGGACCGGACGTAGGCGGAGATTACGGTCCGTATATTCAAAGCGAACGAAAGAACACATATCTCGAGTACGCAAAGCAACTTGTGGAAAACGGACATGCGTATTACTGTTTTTGCGACAAAGAGCGTCTGGAAAAGCTGCACGAGCAGGGTGCGACAAAGTACGACAAGCACTGCGCATCGCTTAGCAAGGAAGAAGTGGAAATGCGCCTTAAGCGAGGGGACAGTTACGTTATAAGACAGAATATTCCGTTAGAGGGCAGCACGACTTATCACGATATGGTTTTCGGTGATATTACCGTGGAAAACAAAGAACTCGAAGATAACATTCTTATCAAGTCGGACGGAATGCCTACGTATAACTTCGCAAACGTCGTTGACGATCATCTTATGGCCATCAACTATGTCATAAGGGGAGTAGAGTATCTGTCGTCTACGCCTAAGTACAACCTTTTGTACGACGGACTCGGATGGGAAAGACCGCATTATATTCATCTTCAGCCTATAATGAGGGACGCCACTCACAAGCTAAGTAAGCGTTATGGCGATGCGAGCTACGAGGACTTTATCAAAAAGGGTTTTCTTAAAGAGGCTATAGTCAATTACATTGCATTGCTCGGATGGAGCGGAAAAGATAATGTAGAAAAATTCACTCTGGCAGAACTTGTGGACAAGTTTGACTTGTCCGGAGTGAGCCATTCGCCGAGTATTTTCGACGAGGCGAAGATGCGATACATCAATTCGCTGTACGTCAAAGAAATGAGCGAGCAAGAATTTCATGATTATGCTTGCAAATTTTACGGTAATTATCCTTATTTGCTGGGCATGGATTTGACTTTACTGTCGTCTCTTTTGCACGGCAGAACAGAGGTGTTCTGCGACATAGGACCTCTTACGGAGTTTCTTACCAAGTTCGACGGGTACGATTTGACATTATTTAATAACGCAAAATGGAAAGTTGACGGCAAGGTAGCAGCAGAGATGATGGACGGGCTTATAGAACTTACCGAAAATAATTTCGATAATCTTCATGATGCATTAGTAGCTTTTGCCGAAAATAACGGATACAAAAAAGGTCAGGTTCTTTGGGTTTACCGTATTGCGCTCACCGGTTCGGCGGTAACTCCGGGCGGAGCGGTGGAGATGGCTATGCTGCTAGGGAAAGAACGCAGTCTGCAAAGACTTAACGCATCTAAGGAAAGATTGAAATGAAAGCTAAAAAAATCGTAACGGTTATATGCTGCCTGTTCGTGCAGCTGTTTGTGGGAATACTGTATTTGTGGAGCATATTTAAAGCCAACGTTTCCGCATATTACGGAATGAGCGCAAGCAACTGCAATATGGTTCAGTCGATAATGATGTTCGGGTTCGTCTTGGGCAATCTTTTGGGAGGCTATCTTCAGGACAGATTTAATGCAAGACTTTCGGCTACGATAGGCGTAATTACGTTTTCGGCAGGAGTACTCGTTACGGCGTTTGTGCCGGCTTCGGCAAATTTCCTTGTGTACGTAACTTACGGAGCAATCGGAGGATTGGGATGCGGAATAACTTACGGAAGCGTACTTTCGTGCTTGCAAAAGTGGTTTCCGACCAAGCGAGGCTTTGCTTCGGGATTGTCGGTTTCGGCGTTCGGTTTTTCTACCGTAGTGTTTGCGCCGGTGGCAAAGTGGCTTATGAATATGTTCGACGGCAATATGATGTGGACATTTTTGTCGCTCGGCGGACTGTTTTTGATTTTGGGTACGGTATGTTGTTTGTTTATTTCTGCGCCTTCCGCAGAATCCGACGTAGCTGCTGTCGGAAAGTTTCTTACGCCCAAGGATACGCTTAAGGAAAGCAGATTTTGGATTATCGCCCTTACTTTGTTTTTCGTAAATGCGACTTGGAACATAGTTTGTCCTATAATATATGATCTCGGCGTGGCAAGAGGATTAAGTGCCGAAAGCGCAACGTTGTTGCTTTCCCTTACCGGCGTTTTCAGCGCTGTCGGCAGATTGAGCATGGCAACCGTATCGGATAAGCTCGGCAGAACGGCTACGGTCACAATTCTCGCCGTTCTTACAGGAATATGTGCAGCGGCGTTGATTTTTGCGAGTAACGGATTGTTCTTTGTAGTAGTGTTGCTTGTAGCGTTCGGCTACGGCGGTCCTTCCGCAATTCTGCCTGCGCTTACCACCGATTTGTGCGGAAGCAAATACAGCGGAACCAATTACGGAATGGCGATGTTGGGATTGGGATTTTCGTCGCTTGCTTTTAACGGAATTTCGACGGCGTTGGTAGGCGGCAGCGGAGATTATACTCTCAGTTTCGTTATCGCTGCCGTTACGGCGGTAATAAGCGTAGGATTGATGTTTGCGTTTAAGACGATAACGGACAAAAAAAATCGTGCGCTTTCTAGTAGCGACGAAGCAAAAACGGTATAACGATATGGACTTTTCTTCACTTAATCTTATACCTTGCACTACGCTGGCGTATGTAGGCGACGCAGTATTTTCGTTGTATGTAAGAAAGATTAATTGCCGAAACGGTTTTTCAACCAAAGAGCTCAGCCGCAGATGTGACGAGATAGTAAGTGCGGTTAATCAGGCGAAAGTTTACGACTATATTCAAAAATCGCTTACGGAGGAAGAACTCTCTTTGATGCGCAGATGCCGCAACGCTCATGTCAACAACAAGGCAAAAAATGCGGCGATGACTCAGTACAAAAAAGCTACCGGGCTTGAAGGACTGTTAGGGGCGTTATATTTGTCCGAACAAACTCTGCGATTGGACGAAATTTTGAAATTATGTATGGAGGCGAGCAATTTATGAGTATTGCCGATAAAATATTTGTAGATAATCTCAAAGATATTTTAAGCAACGGTGCGTGGGATACCGATTACGACGTCCGACCGCATTGGGCAGACGGTCAAAAAGCGCATACCGTAAAGAAATTTTGCATCGTTAACAGATACGACCTAAGCAAAGAGTTTCCCATAATAACCGTGCGCAAAACCGTTTTCCGTAACGCCGTGGACGAATTGCTGTGGATATGGCAAAAGAAAAGTAACAACGTAAACGATCTTCATTCGCATATATGGGATTCGTGGGCGGACGAAAACGGCAGTATAGGTAAGGCTTACGGCTACCAGCTCGGAGTAAAACATCATTATAAAGAAGGCGATTTCGATCAGGTAGACAGAGTCCTATACGATTTAAAACATAATCCGCTGTCAAGACGAATTATCACTAATCTTTATAATCATGCAGATTTGAGCGAAATGAATTTGTATCCGTGCGCTTATATGGTAACGTTTAACGTTTCCGACGGTAAGCTTAACGCTATACTTAATCAGCGTTCGCAGGATATGATTACGGCAAATAATTGGAACGTGGTTCAGTATGCGACGTTGGTGCACCTGCTTGCGCACGTAAGCGGGCTTAAAGCGGGCGAACTTGTGCATGTGATTGCAGACGCTCATATATATGACAGACACGTTCCCATTGCGGAAAAGTTGATAGAGGCTCCCCAGTACGAAGCTCCGAAGTTTAGACTCAACGAGCAAAAAAGCGATTTTTACGATTTTACGTTGGACGACTTTGAACTTGCGGGTTACAAGTACTGTCCGCTTAAAGACAAAATAGAGGTGGCGATATGAAACTGATCGTAGCCGTGGACAGACATTGGGGCATCGGCAAAGATAATAAACTGTTGTTTTCGTTAAAAACGGATATGGCGTTTTTCAAAAAAACAACTACGGGCAAAATCGTGGTGATGGGTAAAAACACTTTTCTTTCTTTCCCGGGCGGTCCGCTTAAAAACAGAATAAACGTGGTTCTTACCAAGGAAAATTTCCAAGGATGCATTTGCGTAAAAAGCATGGATGAGTTGATGCGCACAATATCCAAATACGATACGGACGAAGTTTACGTTATAGGAGGCGCAAGCATGTATCGAACCATGCTGCCGTATTGCGAAACGGCGTTGATTACCAAAGTAGACGCCGTAGGCGACGCAGACACATACTTCCCGAATCTCGACCTAGACAAAAATTGGGAATTGACACAAAAGACGGAGGCAGAGGATACTTTCCCGATTGCCTTCTGCGAATACAAAAATAAAAACCTAACGGAGTATATTTATGAAAATTGAGGGTAGAAACGCAGTTACCGAAGCAGTAAAAGCAGGTACCACGATAGACAGACTTGTTGCGCAAAAAGGGTTAAAGGATGCTTCGGCGCAGAATATAATAGATGCGGCGAAAAGCAGAGGAATAAAAATATTTTTCAGAGATAAAGAGGCGCTTGACAGAGAGAGCGTAACCGGCAGGCATCAAGGTTTTATAGCCGAAATAACCGATTACAAATATTGCGAACTGGAAGATATTTTGGATTACGCCGAAAAAAGACATGAGCCTCCGTTTATTATAATACTTGACGGTGTGGAGGATCCGCATAATCTCGGCAGCGTGCTTCGAGTGGCGGAATGTGCAGGCGCACACGGCGTTATAATACCGAGACACAGAGCGGTCTCCGTCAACGAGACGGTTATTAAGGTTTCCGCAGGGGCATCGCAGCACGTAAAAGTGGCAAAGGTGACCAATATTACCGACGCCATTACCGAGCTTAAAGAAAGAGGCGTGTGGGTTTATTGCGCCGACATGGACGGCGATCCGTTGTACAAAAGCAATCTTAAGGGTGCAATCGCTTTGGTTATCGGCGGCGAAGGCAAAGGCGTCGGCAAGCGAGTAAAAGACAATTGCGACGGCACTGTAGCTATACCTATGTTCGGAGAAGTCAATTCGCTGAACGCATCGGTGGCAACGGCTATCGTCGTTTACGAAAAAATAAGACAAAGTATGGAGGAGGAATAACAAATCATGAGAAGAAGAGTTATCGCAGGCAACTGGAAGATGAATATGACCAAGGCGCAGACGAAGCAGTTTGTTGCCGACTTTTTGCCGCTTGTAAAAGATGCGTCGAGCGAAATCGTTTTGTGCGTGCCTTTTACAGATATTCACAGAGCTTATAAACTTACTCTCGGCTCTAATGCAAAAATCGGAGCTCAAAACGTTGCATGGGCAGATAAAGGGGCGTTTACGGGCGAGATCAGCGCAGAGATGTTAAAGGAAGTGGGTGCCGAATACGTTATAATCGGTCACAGCGAAAGACGAGCATATTTCGGCGAGACGGACGAGACGGTTAACAAACGATTGAAACAAGCTCTTGCTAACGGACTTAAACCTATAGTTTGCGTTGGCGAAACTCTCGACGAAAGAGAGTCCGGCTTGACCGAAGATGTTCTTAAGCGTCAGCTTATCAAGGGACTCGATGGCGTCAAAGGTGCGGGCGACATAATAATCGCTTACGAACCGGTATGGGCGATAGGTACAGGCAAAACCGCTACTCCGCAGATGGCAAACGAAACCATAGGATATATTCGCCGGATAGCCAAGGATTTACTTAGCGAAGATTTCAGTATTTTGTACGGCGGAAGCATGAATGCCGCCAACGCAAAAGATTTGCTTGCGCAAAGCGAGATTGACGGAGGACTTATAGGCGGAGCAAGTTTGAAGCCTAACGATTTTTCGATTATTTGTAATTGCGATTAAAGGAACGAAAATGATAAAAACAAATACTCTGATTATTTTGGACGGGTTTGGCTATAGCGAGCAAAAATACGGCAATGCTATAGCCGAGGAAGGGATACCCAACTTTTTGAGATTATGGAACGAGTTTCCGCACACGTTGATTTCCGCATCCGGACGCAGAGTAGGATTACCGGACGGACAGATGGGCAACAGCGAAGTCGGTCATCTTAACATAGGCAGCGGCAGAGTCGTTTATCAGGACATTACTCGTATCGACAAATCGATAGAGGACGGCGAGTTTTTTGAAAACGAGCAACTAAACAAAGCTGTGGACTTTGCGCTTAAACATAACGGCAGAGTGCATTTGTGCGGTTTGCTCGGAGACGGCGGCGTGCATAGTTCGATAAATCATCTTTTCGCACTGCTTAGATTATGTAAAAAGAGAGGAGCTAAAGAAGTTTTTGTACATTGTATAACCGATGGCAGAGACACGGCTCCGGACAGCGGCAAAGCGTTTATAGCTCGCCTCGAAGAAGAAATAGCTTCTGTCGGTGTCGGCGAAATAGCTACGCTTTGCGGAAGATTTTATTACATGGACAGAGACAATCGCTGGGACAGAGTGGAAAGAGCGTACCGCACCGTATTCGAGGCAGAAGGGCAAAAATTCGATTCGGCGGAGCAGGCTATCGACCGTTCGTACGCCGAAGGCGTTACCGACGAATTCGTCGTGCCTTGTGTCGTAGGAAATTATGACGGTGTTAAGGACGGCGACGCATTCATTTTTTATAACTTCAGGTCGGACAGAGCAAGGCAGATGTCAAAAGTTCTGACCGATGACTCGTTCACAATGTTCAAGCGAACGAAAAAAGATATTTACTATGTGGGAATGACGGAGTACGACACATCGCTTAATATGCATGTCGCTTTCGGGCCTAAGAGAATAGCGAATACTCTCGGCGAATATCTTTCGAGTAAAGGGCTTAGTCAAACTCGTATAGCGGAGACCGAAAAATACGCTCACGTAACCTTCTTTTTTAACGGAGGCGTCGAAACTCCCAATGACGGCGAAAGCAGAATTCTGGTTCCGTCACCTAAGGTTACGACGTACGACCTTCAGCCTCAAATGAGCGCCGAGGAAGTTACGGAAAAAGCGCTCGACGTAATCGGAAAGACCGACGTGCTTATTATGAATTACGCAAACTGCGATATGGTAGGTCATACCGGCATAATGGAAGCGGCGGTTAAAGCGGTAAAAACGGTGGACGACTGTTTTATAAAGATAGTCGAAGCCACGGTTGCTACCGGAGGCAACGTTATAGTTACGGCAGACCACGGTAATGCGGAATGTATGATAGAGGACGGAAAACCGATGACGGCGCATACGACGAATTTGGTACCGTTAGTCGTAGTCGGAAGCGAGATGAAAGGTAAAACTCTTCGCAGCGGAGGAGCTTTGTGCGACGTGGCTCCGACGTTACTCGAACTTGTCGGACTCGCCGTTCCGCCTGAGATGGAAGGAAAATCGCTTATCGAGAGATAAGATCGGTTATCAAATCTGCGACTTTGAGAGCCAGCGAATACACAAAGCCCACTCTTACGGCAGCAAATCTTTTGTCCGAAGGCGGATAAGCGCAAGTCGTTGCGGTAATCGACAAATCGCCTACGAGAGGAAGTTTTTTTCCGTCGGCAGCTCCGGGCGCAAGCGGACCTGATTTGAGGCTGATATTGCCGATATTTTCGCCGACGCAGCTGTCTATGGCTATAATCGGCAGATTATGTTTCGATTTTATAAATTCGATGTAAGAAGTTAAGTTTTTTGCGGTGACGGGGCGAGTAAGCGTGCCGTAAACGTATGCGTTTACGTTTCTGTTTATAAGTATTTCACCTACAATCGGTCCGAGGCAATCGCCGATAACAAGATCGGTGCCGATGCATAACAAGATAGCGTTCATGGATAGAATTATTGACGAATATTTTTATATTATACACATAAGGAGAGATATATGGCTATAATAGATTACGTATTTATTGGAATTATAGTGCTAGGCGGAATTGTGGGCGTGGCTAAAGGCTTTTTTAAGACGCTCATATCATTTTTCGGTTGGTTTTTAACATTGCTAATAACGTTTTTGTTGGCAAAAACTATTGCCAACGCACTGCTTACCGAAAACGTTGTCGATTGGCTGATAAAAGACGGTTCGGTATACGATAGAATTTATAATATCGGGCTTATGGATAATCTTAAAAAACTCGATATGGAAAGTATTCGTTCGGCGGTGGCGAGCGGCAGTACCGATGAGCAAGTCAAGGCGATGCTGCTCGAAAAAGCGGACGGAATTATGAAGCTTTTTGTGGGACTCATTCAAACTGCAGTATGTAAGGATGTATACTTATCTAGCTCGTTGGAAAACGTAGGACAGGTGTTTGCAATAGAAATTACCTATAATGCGTTCGTTATTACCGTAGGCGTGGTGTTCTTTATCGTACTGCGTATACTTATCGGCGTACTTACCGCTCTTGCAAACAAGAAGAAGCCCGAAAACATTTCCGTGCTTAGCCGAGTGGGCGGACTTGCTCTCGGTTTGGTTAAGGGAGCAGTGTATGCGTGTCTCTCTATGGTGCTTGTAATATATATCGCCGCCGTGCCTATGGAATCGTTACAATCGTTTAGCGACAAGCTTAACGAGCAACTTACGCAGTCCGTCATCGACGATAAAGTTAACGAGGCAAGCGATAAAGTTCTTAACTTCGTTTTGTCGAGGGGGGATGACGGAGAAGAAGACAAACGTTACATGGCTTATGTGGAGAAAGCGCAAAAGAGCATACAAAAGAAAGCCGGCGAGTCTTCCGGCGGGAATGCTTCCGGAGATGAGTCCGGAAGCGAAAGCGCAGCTTAAATAACAAAAACAAACGCTTCGAATTTTAATTGGTTCGAGGCGTTCGTTTTTATACGGAAGTATTTTAAGCCTTTAGTAAAAATACGATCGGGAAGCAAAAGCAATAACTATAGCAATCGAGAATGTATTTAAGCGGCTGAAATTCGTAAAGATTTGAATATAATTTATTCGATTATTACTTCTTTATTTCGCTTGCTAAGCGTGTTATTGAATTTTGTTTAGAGATTAAGAAATAAGCAGAAAAAGTATACGTATATAAATTTTATCGTATAACCGGTCGAGCGTTTACGGTAGCCGTTCGATATCTCCGAATTTGTACAGATGTTTGGTTAAGTCCACTTTTCCGTCAATAAAAGTTACGCCGTCGTGTTCGAGCATTGCTCTTTGCGCATTTTCGCCGCCGAAAGCGAATGCCGATGAAACTTCGCCGTATCTGTTTACTACTCTGTAGCACGGGACGTTTTGCGGGTCTTTGTTGTCGTGCAGCGCATATCCGACAATCTTCGCCGAATGAGGTCTGCCTAAAGCGGCGGCGATTATGCCGTACGTCGTAACTTTGCCTTTGGGTATCAATTTGACGAGTTCGTAAACCTGATTAAAAAACGACATACAAAACCTCTGTATTTGCAAGCTGCGGTTTGATTTTATCAAAATTAGGCAGATTAGTCAAGCGGTTGTTTTGCTAAACTTCGAGCGACGTTATCGCAGTGGGAGCGACGTTACGTCGTACGAACAAATTTTTGGGCTTCATTAATTTATAAAAAGACATTTTAAGCAAGCGATATAGTGATTTATTATGTATTCAGCGGCTTAAATTCTTAACATCATGTATGCGTTTAAGTAAATACGAAACCTATGGTTGACATATGTTAATTACCGTAGTATAATGGAAAGGAGCCGACTAAAAAGCAATGCGGCTTTGGTAAGAAAATAAGCTATTCGGTTTTATCGCAAAATCTAAGCGGTGCGTTTGCGTTGGTGCCGTTGTACGAAAGGGAGGATTTTATGGAACAATATATTCGATTGGCGGTCTGTTGGGTGCCTTCGATACTTTTTGCCTTATTCGTTTTAGTAGGATTTTTGAGAGGATTACGAAGAGGATTCCGTAAGTCGCTTATTTTGCTTATTCAGGCAATTGCGGCTTTTGTTATTTGTTTGGGCGTATATCTGTTGCTTATAAATAACGACACTGTTGACGGATTATTACTGACAGGGATAAATTCGATTTTGGGTTCGCCGAGCGGATTGCAAGATGCGTTGGGGGTAACTGGAGACTTTGCCACGTTGAAACAAGTATTGGCGCAATACATTTCCGACATGCTTGCGGGGGTAGGCGCAGGCCCGGTAACGGCAGCAGACAGCGGATACGTAATGGCGCTTGTGTTGCTTGCGTATCACATAGTGTTTGCTCTGCTGCTTTCTATCGTATATAAAATCCTTCAGTTTATATTTTATCTTGTATACCTTATATTTTACAGCGAAGGCAGATATCGCCGCAAGAAAAAAGAAAAAGAGAAAGAGGGCGGGGTTCCTTACAAAAAACGCAAACTTGCGGGTGCGATAGTAGGACTTTCGAGAGGATTGGTTGCCGGACTCGTGTGCGTCTCGCTTATAGGCGGAGTTTTGTCCGTGGTAACCGGCGGTTACGGCGAAGGCAAAACCGAAGACTACGCATTCGGCGAGCCTAACATAGATCAAGCGTATACGGTGTACAGAAGCCTCGATGAATACGGGACAAAAGGAATAATCAAAATTCTTAATACGGTAAGGGATTCTGAGGACGTACCGTTCTATCTATATATAACCGATCTTATATTCAGCGGCAGACTCGTAGACGAAAATCTAGGGATAGACGAAAACATAAAATTCAGGGACGAGTTGACCGGGTACGTCGGATTCGCAAAGAACGTGGCAACTCTTGTCATGAAATACGGCGGCGATACAATGAAAAATATCGTTTCGTCGGGAAATGACGAGGCCATGAACGAAGCGGTTAAACTTTTCAAAAACGAAGACTTTAACAGAGAGTTCCGCTTACTTATAGAAAATTTTGACGCAAAAACTTTTATCAGCGGTTTTGCGCTTTCGTTTATAGATTCGGTAGTAGAAAATATAGATCAAACTTCGATTTCGGACGGTATGGACGAGAATACCGTCAATATGATAAAGATTTTATTTAAGTCCGATTACTATAGCGATAAAATCCCGTCGGACGCAGCGCTTTTGGCTGCCGGCAAAAAGGCACCGGTGCTTAAAGCGTCTTCGCTGATAAGTAAAAAAGATATTTTAGCGGCATACGACGTTATAGTCGAGTCTATGAACAAGGCTCCCGAAGAAGAGGGGTATATAGACATTATCGGCGGAAAGATAGACACGCTTTCCACTTTAAAAATAATGGTGCCGTTTGTGAGCAACCTTTCGATTTTGTCCACCGAGAAAGCGAGTGAAGTGGATCCGGTCCTGGAAAGACTTTATACGTATGTCGAAAATACCGTTCTTACCGACGTCAATGCCGAGGGCTACGTAAGTCCCGATTATTACTATGACGAAAAAATCGAATGGACGAGCGAGTTGAAAACCCTGCTCGGCGTTGCCGGTGACGCTTTAAATATTTACGCTACCGTCGCTAAGGATTCGCCGTCCGGAGACAGTAACGGCGAAGGCGAAAGCAATCCCGAAGATTCGGCCAAACCGGGCAAGCCCGGTATCGGTGAAGCGTCTGCGGAAGGGAAAGAGGTCGGCGACGGAGACGGAGAGAAAACTTCGAAAGACGCTCTTGACATGATTGTAAACATATTCGATGCAAAAAACGAAAATTATACTGCAAATATGGCGAGGGTAGATCGTATTTGCGATTCGTTGTCTAAGTCGAAACTTATTGGCAGAGCATTGTCGTCGTCATATATGTATTCGCAGATAAAAACGGCGCTTAGTTCGGTGGCAAGTTCGTTCGATATGCCGGAAAACGTGCGTTACGACAGCAACGGCGGCGATGACGGCGAGATTAAAGCACTTTTGGACGGATTGAAAAGCATTTGCAAAAACGAAACTACGATAAAGCTTCTTAGCGATACGCCTGATTTTTCCGATTTAGAGGATTTTAAACCGTACGCCGAGGTGTTGACAACGGCTGACGAAAGCGGAAATGCGCCTATAGATTGCGTTATCAAGTCAAAGCTACTACACTCTTTGCTGTCCGCTATGTTGGTTGACATGAGTGAAGAAGAAGATTCGAGCATTTATATTTCCGACAGAGCAAAGGAAAGCAATTCGGCTGGCGAAAAAGTAAATATAATCGAAAAGGATTTACTTAAAGACATTTTGCAATCTTCGTCGGATATAATCGACCTTATTTCCGAGATAAGCGGCGCAGATAGTTTAAAAATATCGGAGATAGTAAGTAACGATGCCGTAAAAAAACTTACAAAAAACATCATAGTGCAGGGAACGGCTGCAAAATTATTGATAAATGCGCTTAAAGATAACGAATCGATTGTTATTCCGGCATCGCTTTCCGATCCGGAAAAATGGTTGGACAGCGGGATGGAAGGCAGCTCGGATTTCAGTAAAGGCGAATTCAGAAAGTTATTCGACTTTATAGCCGAGGCGAATTTCGATATTGACGGGATAGTAGACGGAAGCGTAGACGTTATAGACGAGATAAACAAACTTTCGGACGAAAAAATGCAAGACAACATGTTGGCTTCGGATGTGCTTTGGTATACGATAAGTTATTTGCTCTCGACGTCTATCGGCGACGGCGATATGGAGATAATCGTACCCGACGGAGCAAAAGCCGACATATCGGAAACGGAAACAGATGTTAAGGTACTTATTAAAAGAGAGGAAATAAAAGCTCTTATAAACAGAGTAATACTGATAGCGCCTGCTCTTAAGCAAGACGAAACTGACGTAAGGGAAATGTCAGATAAACTTATAGAGCTTATCGTCGTAAACAAAAACAAGGTTTTCGGAAGTTTGATTTTGGACGCAACCATTATCAATTTCGTGGTAAACGGTAACGTCTTAGACGGTACGACGATTGAGATACCGACGTCGCTTAAAGAAAACGCAAAAAAAGAGAATCTTGCAAAATATAATTTTGACGGCGGTTGGGGCGGAGATAACGGCGAACTCGTTAAGCTTATCAATGCTCTCGACGTTTTCCTCGGGGTCAGCGCAACCGTGGCCGACGGTAAGAAATTTACCATGCAAGAAGTTTCTCTCGATTTAACCGAAATAATCAAAAAATTGAAAGACGATTCTGTATTAACCACGGTATATGCTTCCGAGATACTAAAGTGCACCGTAAGCGTAAAGATAAAAGATACGCTAACCGGAGAAAGTCTAATGGATAATCCTCATGCGCACGAGGAGGGAGACAAAGCAAAGCCGTACAAGATAGAAGAGATACGAGCGTTGGTATCCATACTTCCGGATAGCGGAGAGATAAACGTAAGCGCAATAACCATAGACAAACTGTTGACGTTGTATGTAAAGAGCGGTGAAAAGGTAGAAGAGAAGTCCGCATTGCTAACGGCAATAATATCGCTTAACGTACGCAAGATAAGTGATATTACCGTACCGAAAACGGTAAAGGGCGAAAACATCAAACGAAACGAAACGGATACGGTAGGCGTAGATATGATAACCGTAAGCGAGATATACGATTTGCTTACAGCGGTTAAGGCGTTGGGTATAAGCAGTATAAACGACATTAGCGGCGAGAGTCTGGCGTATAACAAGATAATAGTCAAGTTAAAGGATAACGAAGGTAATGCCGATTCCGAAAAACTCGATACCGTATACGCTTCCGAGATACTCAAGCATACCGTTTCGGGCAAAATCAGGGCAATAATCGCAAGCAACGCCAATATAAAAGACAGCCCGAGAGCGCACGAAGGTAACGACATTCGCAATCCGTATAAGCAATCGGAAATATTGACGTTGATTAAGTTCGTCGAAGATGATAATACGTTTACCGTAGACAGCATAACTATAGACAAAGTTCTTACATGTTACGGAGAGGGTAGAGAGGACAGTGCGCTTATGACGGCGATAATTTCGGCTGCGGTTCTCGCATTGCCGCAGATAAAGGTGCCTTCATTCGCAACGGAAAACATTTACGAGTATCAAGGAGCTACCGCTTTTGTTACCGAAATAAAATCGGACGAAGTATACCGCATGCTTCTTGCGGTTAACGCTTTGGGAATATCCAAAACGAGCGAAATTAACGATTTGGGCAGCATACAGATTACTTTTACGGACACGGTTATCGATGCGATTAGCGCAAGCGACGTATTGAGAGCCACCGTTTCTGCAAATTTGAAAATAAAATTCGGTTCTACCGAAGTGCCGCTTTTTGTTAAAGCCGAACATTTCGTAGAAGACGCAGCAAAAATGAAAGTACTTACTACCGTCGAACTGAAAAAGTCGTTGATTGCAGCAAGAAAAATTGCAGGACAAACGATACAGGTAAACGACGTTTCGTTGGATCTCAAGACGATAAGCGCATTCAGCGACGAGGATTTGGACATCGCACTCGATTCGGACATAATAAGATACGCTGTCAGCGATAAGATAGACGAGCTTGCGTCTTTTGCTTCGTCAGCAGGCATTACGTTGCCGACAAAGGCAGAAAACGCAGACGTTTACCAATTGTCTAAGGTCGGAGGCACTGCAGTAGCAAAGCAATATTATGACAAATCGCAGTGTAAGTTAATTTTGAAAGCACTAAAAGACAAAATTTCTTAACGTTTTATTTGCGATTGCGATAACCGAAATTTTCAAAAAACGGACACGCTCTTTAATGCGATATCGAGCGTGTCCTTTTCTTTCGCTCTGTGTGGACGTAGGCGGTGAAAATATAATTTTTGTATTCTTTAGCAACCGAGGCAAAATTTTGCAAAAATAAGTTGCGTTTTTTTTTGCCGTGTGGTAAAATAGCAAAAATATAAAGGAGAATATTTATGGCTAAGTTTATAAACGAACCTTCGCATACTTTTAACGAATATCTTTTGATTCCCGGATATACGCCCGCAGATTGCGTTCCGAGCGCTGTTAGTTTAAAAACACCGCTCGTTAAATTTAAAAGAGGCGAAGAACCCGAAATCGCCATGAATATTCCCATGGTAAGTGCGGTTATGCAATCTGTTTCCGACGATCGCATGGCGGTCGCTTTGGCTACAGAAGGGGGCGTATCTTTTATTTTCGGCTCTCAGTCTATAGAGGCGCAAGCGGAAATGGTTAGACGCGCCAAGACGTATAAGGCAGGTTTTGTTATCAGCGATTCGAATATTAAGCCTACCGACACGCTTAAAGACGTGCTTAGCTTAAAAGAAAAATACGGACATAATACCATCGCCGTTACCGACGACGGTACTGCTAACGGAAAACTCGTAGGTATAGTAACAAGCAGAGATTACAGAGTAAGCAGAGATCCGGAGGACAGGCTCGTAAGCGACTTTATGACGCCGCTTAGCAAGCTCGTTTATGCTAAAGAAGGTATTACGCTGAAGGCCGCAAACGATCTTATTTGGGAGCACAAAATAAATTCGCTTCCGATAGTGGACGAAGAAGGCAGATTAAAGTATCTGGTTTTCCGCAAAGACTACGATTCGCATAAGCAGAACCAAAGCGAACTTTTGGACAAGCATAAACGTTATGTGGTAGGTGCCGGCATAAACACGAGGGATTACGAGGAGAGAGTCCCGGCATTGCTCGCCGCAGGGGTGGACGTAATGTGCGTGGATTCGTCCGACGGATTTACCGAAAGACAGCGTAAGACAATTAAATACATAAAAGACACTTACGGCGACGGCGTTAAAGTAGGCGGCGGAAATATAGTGGACGCCGACGGATTCAGATTTTTGGCAGAAAGCGGGGCGGATTTTATCAAGGTGGGCATCGGCGGCGGTTCGATTTGCATTACCCGAGAGACTAAGGGTATAGGCAGAGGACAGGCAACTTCGCTCATAGACGTTTGCGCCGAAAGAGATAGGTATTACAAAGAGACAGGCGTGTATATACCGGTTTGCTCGGATGGCGGCATCGTATACGATCACCACATTACTTTGGCTCTTGCAATGGGGGCAGACTTCGTTATGCTCGGCAGATATTTCGCAAGGTTCGATGAGAGTCCGTCCGAAAAGGTGAGCATTGCGGGAACTTATTACAAGGAATATTGGGGAGAAGGCTCTTCGAGGGCACGGAACTGGCAGCGTTACGATCTCGGTAGCGGCAAAAAACTTTCCTTCGAAGAAGGCGTGGATTCATACGTTCCGTATGCCGGAAGCCTTAAGGATAACGTAGCCATGACGCTTAGCAAGGTACGTTCTACAATGTGCAATTGCGGTGCGCTTACTATAGCCGAACTTCAACAAAAAGCGGTTCTTACTCTTGTATCCGCAACCAGCATAATAGAGGGCGGAGCGCATGACGTTATTCTCAAAGATAAGGCTCATATAAAATAAGTTTTTTCGTAAACGGGCATAAAACAGTTGCTTTTTATTAAAATATAAGATATAATGATAGCCGTCGTCGATTGATGGCGGCTAAATATATGTGCTGATATGGCTCAGTTGGTAGAGCGCGTCCTTGGTAAGGACGAGGTCACCGGTTCAAATCCGGTTATCAGCTCCATTGCCCTTGCTTTGTCGCAAGGGCTTTTTGATTTAAACGGCTGGTAAAAATCATGCGTTAATAAAAGGTGCAAGCGCTGACGAAGTAAGGATAAGAGAGGCACAGGGGCGGCAGACGCTATCCGTGTCTCGGACATGCGCTAAGTGGATTTTCGGGATGACGTCGAAGGAACTCGGACTCATCGGACGTAACGCTACGCTTGCATACTGTGGCGAGAGTAGCGACTAAAACCTAAACCGGGTTTGATAGGAGATTTTGTTGCTTGTCGCAGCGCAAGAGAGCGTAACAGACGTTTTCGCTATAAAATTCTTGACTTTTTTCTTGGTTTTTACTATACTTTTAGATATAACATTTATAAAGAGAGATTTATTTATCATGATAATGCGAACTCACAATTGTAACGAACTGCGTATTTCCGACGAGGGCAAAAAAGTTGCGCTTTGCGGCTGGTTGCACTCGGTAAGAGACCTTGGCGCCGTAGTGTTTTTTGTGCTGCGAGATTTTTACGGGATGACTCAGGTTACCGTATCGGACGAAAACATGAAAGAACAGGTGCGAAACATTCCCAGAGAGTCTACGATCAGAGTACAAGGCACCGTAATCAGACGCAGCAGTCCCAACGAACAGCTTCCTACCGGACTGATAGAGATAGACCCTACCGAAATAGAAATTTTGGGTAAATGTTCGGAAGCTTTGCCGTTTGAAATAACAAATTCTCTTGCGTCGAGAGAAGACGCAAGACTTAAGTATAGATTTTTGGATTTGCGAAATCCCGTCGTAAAGGATAAGATCGTTTTGCGAAGCAAAATAATTTCTTCTATTCGTCGCAGAATGATAGATAAAGGCTTTTTGGAAATAACTACGCCTATCCTTACTTCTTCTTCTCCGGAGGGCGCAAGAGACTTTATAGTGCCGAGCAGACTTTATCCGGGACAATTTTATGCGCTACCGCAAGCTCCTCAGCAGTACAAACAGCTTTTGATGGCGAGCGGATTCGATAAGTATTTTCAAATAGCGCCTTGCTTTAGAGACGAAGACGCAAGAGCGGATCGCAGCCCGGGCGAATTCTATCAATTGGATATGGAAATGGCGTTTGCTACTCAAGAGGACGTGTTCGAGGTGCTTGAGGATGTTTTGCCCGATTTGTTCAGAGAATTTACGGATAAGAAAGTCGACGGAGCGCCGTTTAAACGCATCCCTTATCTCGACGCAATAAGAGATTACGGATCTGATAAGCCCGATTTGCGAAATCCGTTGATTATTAAAGACATTACGGACATTCTGGGTAGCGTTGTGCCTATGTTCGAAGGCAAGACGGTTAAGGCGATAAAAGTCGACAACTTCGACAAACCTCGTTCGTTTATCGAAAAGACGCTCATCGTGCAAGCGCAACAAAACGAAATCGATACGGTTTATTGGTTTAAAACGGACGAAAACGGAGAATTCAACGGCGGCATTGCTAAATTCCTCGGAGACGTTAAAGACGCCGTAAAAGATAGACTTCAGCTCGGGAAAGGCGGCTTCGTTGCTATAGTGGCAGCGAAAGACGGCGCAGCAAAGCAAGCGGGTATAGTGCGCACGATTCTCGGAACAGAGCTTGACCTAATCGAAAAGGACGTTTACAGATTTTGTTGGATTGTGGACTTCCCCATGTACGAAATAGGAGAGGAGTCCTCAAGTATAGAATTTTGTCACAATCCGTTCTCCATGCCGCAAGGAGGAATGGATGCGCTTAACAATCAGGACCCGCTCAGTATCCTTGCTTATCAATACGACATCGTATGCAACGGAATAGAACTCAGTAGCGGAGCTGTCCGCAACCACGATCCGGAGATAATGGTTAAAGCGTTCGAGATAGCCGGCTATGGCAAAGACGTTATCGAAAAGAAGTTTTCGGCACTCTATAATGCGTTTAAGTTTGGAGCTCCGCCGCATGCGGGTATAGCGCCGGGCGTTGACCGTATGGTCATGCTTCTTTGCGATGAGCCGAGTATAAGAGAGATCATTGCCTTCCCGATGAACAAGAACGCAAAAGACCTTCTTATGAACGCTCCTAATTTCGTTACCGAGAAACAGCTTAAAGAGACGCACATCAAAATCGAAACGGAGGAAAAATAATGGAAACGGTTACTCTTACTACCGACGACGGCGAAGATATCCAGTTTAATATAGTTACCGAGATAGCGCTCGGCGAAGATTTCTACGCTCTTATGCAGCCGGTCAAGCCGCTCGACGGCGTAGCCGAGGACGAGGCACTCGTCTTTAGAATTATCGAAAACGATGACGGTGACGAATACGAGCTTGTAACAGACGACGAAACCATAGATTGTGTGTTCGCTTCGTACGACGCAATGTTCGATGAAGATTGATATATGTCAAAAGGTGCAGTCAGACGCTTGATTATCGAGGGCTCGGAGATAGAATACGAGCTTATTCGTAAGCGTATAAGGAACATTTATTTCAGCGTAAAAGGGGGCGGTAAAGTGCTGGTGTCGGCACCTGCATCCGTCCCTATTTGTTATGTCGAAAAAGCTTTGATGAACAGGTGGCCAAATATTCGCAAAGCGTTGGATTCGCAGAGTAATATACCACCTTTGTGGATATTGTCCGAGCAACAAAAATCCGTATGCGTATACGGGAAAGTCAAACAAGTGCATGTTGTAAAGAGTAGCAACGGTATTTCATTGGACAACGAGTCGATGACGGTTTTTTGCAAAGACGAAAATGATTTGAAGTCCATAAAAAAGGTATATACCGAAAAGATAAAAGAAAATTTTAAAAACGTTGTTTTAAAGTTTTGCGAGCGTACGTATGCAACTTTTGGCGACAGAATAGAAAAATTCCCCACTATAAAATTCAGAGAAATGACTTCGAGGTGGGGAAGTTGCAAAAAGTCCGACTGCGTTATAACGATAGCATACGGATTGGCAATAGCGCCGTCGGAGTGTATAGAGTACGTTATTGCACACGAGTTTGCGCATTTGATAAGCCCGGATCATTCGCCTCGATTTTATGCCGTACTTGATTCCGTAATGCCGGATCACCGAAGCCGTCGTAAGAATCTAAAAAAATATAAACTTCTTAAGTCCGATTCGTAAATACAAAACGCAGGCGATAAAATGCAGTGAACCGGGTGCCATAGTTGATATTAAAACGATTACAGAACCGAGCAATGTCGTTATAAAATGAGTTTAATAACGGTAGCAAAAAAGGCGCTCAACGCAAAACATGCGGGAAAGGTAATCAGCCATACAAAAAGTAAGTTTTTTAAGAGACGGACATTGATTTTTTTATAATTTTCCGCAAAAGCGCAACCTACTATCGCAGAGGAAACGGTGTGCGTGGTTGACGACGGCATGCCTAAAAAGGAGCAGCCGAGCAGAGCTATGGATGAAGCCAAGTCTGCCGATAATCCTTGATACTTTTGCAGCGGCGCTAAGGAAAAACCAACTGATTCGATTATTTTTTTACCGCCAAATCTCGTACCTGTTGCCATAATAACCGCAACAAAAATTATCAGCTGCAGCGAAGGCGCATTGTCGTTTTGCATTAAAACGAGCATAAAAAGTCCTAAAAATTTTTGACCGTCCTGAGCTCCGTGCATAAACGACGAAGCGCAAGTTACTGCGATTTGAGTGCGGTCAAACAGCAAGTCGGGTTTTTTCGACGAATATTTTTTCAAGTATTTTGCTATAAAAAAACCGATGACTGCCGCTGATATTACGGATACGGCGAGTCCGCAAACAGTTTTGAGCAATGCAATTCCGTTTACTGCGAACAAAGAACCTTGCATTACGACGCCAGCCCCTGCAAGGGCAGCTACCATAGCGTGACTTTCGCTGGTGGGTATTCCGAATTTCATGGCGACTAAGGCGTAAAGAGCAACCGAAAACATGCATGCCGTTACTGCATATGTTACGGAACCTTGAGAATGGAAATTTACCATTCGATATATCGTATTTGCAACGAACGGGAAGCAAACCGAGGTTATCACAACTCCGAGAAAGTTGAAAATACCCGACAAAATCAAAGCTTTTTTTCGAGAAAGAGCTTTGGTTGCGATTACGGTTGCAACCGAATTCGGGGCGTCCGTGCAACCGTTGACGAATACGGCAATCGAAACGAGAATCGCTGACGGAATCGTCGTGCGAAAAGCGTTGAGCATGGAGGTTCTCCTTTATGATTCGTAAAACAGGACAATATATTTTACGAGGGAAACGAGATTTTTAGCATAACAATATAAACGATGTTTAATTTACGATTGATATGCTAAAAAAATATTAAAAAAATCGGGGGAAAAGTCGGATTTTTAGATGCGCTTTTTCGTATATAGGGTGTAAACATGGACAGAGCTAAGGTAACTTCTTTGGTCTTTAAATTAAAAGAGGGGCAAAAAGAATATTTTGACGAGTTTTATGCACAGACTTCTGCCGCAGCATTTTACCTTGCAAAAAAATATTGCGGCGCATCCGAAGCCGAAGACGTGATGCAAGAGGCGTATTTAAGTTTTTTAGCAAACATTCACAAGGTAGATCCGTCATACAATCCCGTTTCTTATTTGCTCGGAATAGTTAAAAGCAAGGCGGTTGATTACTTAAGAAAAAGCGGAAGGACAGATGTTTTCGACCATACGCAAACGTCGGAATTGTTTGTTTCCGATAATTATGACGAAGGGTATCCGTTGCTTGACAGGTGTAAAAAACTTTTCTGCGAAGAAGATTTTACACTGTTCGAGCTGATTATAGTGTACGGTTATAAGCAAAAAGAGGTGGCTAAAATCATGAACAAGCCGTTAGCTACGGTCAATTGGCGATATCACAGATTGTTAACCAGAGCTAAGGCAATATTCAAGGAGATGCAAAATGAAGATTAAGAGGGTGATAGAAGAACAACTAAACAAGTCTGTGCCCGACCTTTCGGCAAAAATTTCCGAAAAAGCCGATTGGGAGAATATAAAGGAGAGCGGACAAAAGACAGCGCATACCGTTTCCGGGGGCGTGCGTAAAAAAAAGTTTTCGAGAATATGTGCGGCGGTGGCTGCCGTATGTTGTCTGATTGCCGTAATTGCGTTAGTGCCTAAGGAACATCCTGCGACTTCCGTAGGCTACTCGCTCATTCTGGACGTAAATCCCAGCATAAAGTTTTCGGTTGGAGCGGACGACCTGATAACGGCGCAGACCGGGCTTAACGAGGACGGCGTAATACTTTTGTGCAAAAGCAATTTTGTGGGCGAAAACGTCGGCATTGCGACCGAAAAAGTGCTTTGCTCTATTCGGGACGCAGGATTACTCGGAAGTAAAGAAATCCGAATAACTACGGTTGACGATAAAGGTAACGTCAATAAAAAGAAGCAAAGCGAAGTTACCGAAATTATTCAACGAATATTCGACGGCGAAGGTATAAAAATTAATTTCCTCGATAAAAAGCAGCTGGACGAATTAGAGGACTATTACGAGGACAAAAAAATAGGCGAGTATGAAAAACAAGCAATACTTAAACTGCGAGAAGAGCTGATTGTCTTGGTAAGGCAGAAGATGGAAGAAATCGACAATTTGTTGGAAATTTTAAAAGAGTACGAAAAAGACGAAGAGGAGAAAATAATCGGTTTTGCCGAAACGCCTGCTGCCGATGCGATAGCGGCGTTTGTAAAAAAGTATAAACTTAAATTGGAATTTAAGATAGCGTCGGCAAGATACGAAGACATATACGAGTTTTGCGAAGAACTCAGGGATAACAAAGAGGAACTGGCGGAAGGACTGGAAGAAATAAACAAGGCAGGCGAAGAAGGGGATTATGCGGAAATTTTCGAAGAACTTATCGACCTTGCAAAAGAGGAACTGATAAAGCATTAAAAAAATTCAAATATTTTTTTAAAAAGTTGGATTTTGTAATGCGCTCATTCGTATATAAAGCGAAACCGCTTAAGGCTGTGCGGGAAAAGATCGGCCTAAAAATCTAAAAGGAGTTTTTATATGAAGAAAATTTTAACTGTAATTTGTTGTTTTGCGATACTTGCCACTACGGCATTCGCAGCGGTAGGATGCGATTTGTTCGGAGGAAGCAACGTCATAACTGCAGGCGATGAAAATTCGGTTTACGCAGTATCTATGCTAAGCGGAGTCGGTATGTTGGGAGTTATGGACGAAAACGAAAAAAGCGACGAGCGTCGCAACGAAGCGCAGCCGCCTAAAACGGACAAGCTCAGCGAAGGCGCAACCGTTCGCCCCGCAGAGATGAGCGACGAAGTTGTAGAAGGCATAAAGAACAGTCTTGTGATGTTTGAGTCGGCTGTCAGCGACGGCAAGATCGAGCAAAAAATAGAACTTAATACAGACAAGGAAGGCGAATACGGAAGCTACGAATACGTTATGACCGTTACCGCTCCGATGAATCACAACATTACGATGTATTACAACGAGATTAATAAGCGTGAAGAAGTGGAAATCGACGATGACGGTAAGGAGATAGAGATAAAGTCGGATATAAAGGGCGTTATGATATTTAACGGTAACACATACGACATAGAGGGAAAACACGAGACTGAAACCGAAGACGACGAAAAGAGCGTTGAACTTACCGTTATCACACGAAGCAGAATCAATACCGGAAACTACATCGTAATCAAGTACGAAAACGAGGCGGAAAGAGATGAATCCGAAGTATCGTACGAGTACAAAATCTACGAAAACGGTTCTCTTATGCAAAAATACGAAGTCGAATTTGAAAACGAAAGAGGTAAGACCGAGTGTAAATTCAAATTTGAAGTCGGCGGTTCGGACGGCAAGACCGAATATAAACTTAAGCAAGAAAACGACGGTGAGATGCGTATAGAGTACAAAAAAGCTAACCTCAAATGTAAAATCAAAGTTAACAGGACGGAAAACGGTTATAGGTTTGTTTATAACAACGGTTATGTCGAGGAGATTTCCGTAAGCGAAAATATTTAATCGTGTGCCTCATAAATACAAAAATGTTTGTATTTTTACTTAATAACCAACAAACGGAGACGACCTCGCAATTATGTGCGAGGTCGTTTTGTTTCCATTTGCGTTTCAGATACGGTATTGTTAATTTTTGCCGCTTGGGCGAAGGAAGTAACTAAACAATCCTTTTCTTTTTCGGAATAAAGTAGAAATTACAATCATTGCTTGCAACGGTGTGCCGATAAAGAACATCGGCCAGAAGTTATCTATATAGAGTAGTTGCAGATATAATGCTGTAATAAGCGACCACATAAATACAGATAACGTAACCGTACTTGCCCACTTTGCGTTGAAATTGAGTTTGTTAAATCTATATACTATAAGAGCGGACGGGGCAATCGCCCAAACAAAAATTTGCCAGATATTATAGTCTTTTATCATCAGTAAGCCAACGTATGCGAACGTAGCTACCATATATACCGACACGACGGACAAACAAAGCATGGCTATATCGTTCGCTTTTTCGCTTTTTTGCTCGTCGACGGAAAGAGTTTGTTGTTTCATGGCGGCGTTCTCTTTTACGATATCGTCCAGCGTAATTCCAAACACTTCCGCCAATGCGCATAAGGCGTTTATGTCGGGGACGGAGGAGCCGTTTTCCCACTTTGACACCGTTTTGTCTGAGTACGAAATTTTGTCTCCGAGTTCCGATTGCGTCAGCGAGGCATTGGTTCGCAGCTCTTTGATGTTTACCGCTATGTTATGTTCGATGTTATCGTTCATATATTCATTTTACCGCAAAACTCTATATCGTGTCAAGCAAAACGTCGCATTCTCCGATTCGGAGAGTCGTAGTATCCGTTAAAGGGAGAGTTAAAAAGCAGGAAGAGAGTGATTTTAAGCCAATTTACTTGTCAAAGAAAAGCGAGCAGAGTAGAATCTAAAATGCCGTAACTGATATTGCGGCAAAATACATATAGGAGAAAAGAATATGAAAAGAAATAAACTACTGCTTTCGATACTTGCGGTTGTGATGGTGTTTTCCGTTGTTTCCTTCCTTGCCTGCTCGGAGACCGAGCCGTTGCCTAACGTGGTTCAGGGTAAGGATACCGTTGTCGAAAACATCAAGACCGCACCTGCCGAGACAGACGCAAAGACTGCTGTATTTGCGGCTTTGGGTAAGCTCTACGGTGCAGACACTTTTGTAACCGAAACGAAGGGCGAGACGGTAGCGAGTAAAGGTTTTATCGAGTATGTGCAAGACATTACCGCTACCTCGATAAAACACGGCGACGAATATTATTCGCAGTCGATTTCGACGTCTTCGATCGTAAACGTTAAACACGAGGCGTTCGTAAAGGGCGATTTGCTTGCTTACAGAATCGACGACGGCGAAATAGTAAATACCAGCGTTGCGTTGTATAAGGAAATTTACGGCGTAACCCCCGACAAGTTGCTTACGGGACACGTGCTTAATCAAGATACGATTTTGTATGCAAAACTTGCGGAGCAAAAAGACGGACTTTACGTATACACCCTTGCGCTCGACAAAGAAAAAGCAAATTCGCTTTTGCAATATCAGATGAAGATGTTCGGCGGACTTAACGGTTATCCTCAATTTACGGTGGAAACCGAGATGCAGCTTACCGTAAAGCAGGACTTTACGCCGGTTTCTCTTTCGTATGTAAGCGTATACAATATTTCCGTTCCCGTAATCGGTTCGCTTCAATGTACCGAAAATTGCGAAGTGACCGTTTCTAAGGTGGGCGAAGAAGTCGCTATACCCGATACCGATAAGTTTAACGAAGCGCTCGGTTCGGAGCCCAGCATTATCGAGCCTCGACCCGATGTGGAAGTAGACGAAAATCTCGAAGCAGTAATAGGCTCGGTTTTGGCACTCGACATCAAAAACGGAATTTCTCTTACCGGCTCGATGGTAGTGGGAGATTATTACGTACCTCTGAAAATCAGCGCTAAGGCGGACGTGGACGACATAATAAACAATGGCGGCGATATCGGCGCATCGATTGACGTTATGGCACAGGTTCGCATCAACGGTAAAGAATTGGCGTTAATCTATTCGGATAAAAAGCTTTATGCAAATGTGTTCGGTAAAAAATACGGATTGGATTTGAAAGATATCGGGGTTGCAAGCGGAGGTTTTGCGGAAATAGAGATAGAAGACATAATCTCTGTAGAGAAAGACGCAAAGAAGAGTAACGTTTACAACGTTTCGCTTTCCGATGCCGTCGTTAAAGAGTTAAAGCAATTTATCGTAGCTAAGGAATTGATATCCGATACGGACAAGTTCGAAATAAAGACCGATTTTTATGTAGCTAACGGAGTACTCGGTTCCGTTTCGTCATCGATTATAGTCGGCAGCAATACCGTAACCGCTACTTTTGCGGTGGCTAACGAAGCATTGGAATTGCCTTCCGACCTTAACGAATATGCTCTTACCGGAATAAACGCAAAAGCTCTTGCCGTTTATGCGGCTTCAAACCTAATGGGAATCGATTTTGGTTACGGCGTATCGCTTACCGGCAAAGTAATGGTAGGTAACGTGTTCCTTCCGGTTAAAGTTGCGGCAAAAGCAGATATAGATTCGCTTATAAACATGGAAAAAACCGCTTTCGAGGCTATCGAGTGTGCGTTGACCGTAAATATCGGAACTCAAGAGGCTGTAGTAGTATACAGTGACAGAAATTTCTATGTAAACGTCTTCGGCCTAAAATATAAGTTTGCTTCGGACGTTAAAGATATAGAGATCGGCGATTTATCGACTGAAGGTATGTTTGACATTTCGTATCAAAACAATACACTGTCGATAACGTTGACCGAAGAATATACCGGAATCGTTAGTCAGATGTTGCAGATGGCGGGCGTCTTGGGCGAGGAAGAAAGTTGTTTTGTAGGCGCTACTGTTTATGCCCCTATGTACAGACCGAGCTTTATAGTAGCTCAGGTTAAGGGAGAAGAAACTCTTGCCGAAATCGAATTTGCCGTAGCTAACGAAAAGTTCGAGCTTCCTTCGGATCTCGGCACTTATAAAACCGACATAAGATTTGGAGCAAACGTAAAAATTCAATTGAATCAGGATCCCGATTCGGAGGAATTCGCTCTCGGCGTGGATGCGCAGATAGCGGTTACTTATGATACTAACGTAACCAACCCGGCTAAGGCACTCAAGGTTGAAGTTGCGATAACCCTCGATGAAAATATAAAATCGATGTTGGGACTTGCCGGTATGTTTGGTATGGAACTTCCCGATTGGATCGGAGTTGCATCCGGTGCGGACACGCTTAACATTGTGTTCGAAAACGGCGAACTTTACTTTATGGCGGTAAATTACGTTACCGAAACGATTGCCGACGGCGTAGATGCGGAAGGTAATCAAATAACAAAGGAAGTTCAGGTAAGCAGACCTGTTTTCGTATCGAAACTCGAATTGCCTCAGGTTGACCTTGGAGAAATCGGCGATACGGAAATTGATCCCTCGGAAATCATGAGCCTTCTCGGCGCATTATTTACCGTAAATATCTCTAACGATACCGTAGAGATTAAGCTTGTCGACGACATTACATCCTTATTAAATATGTTCTTATCGCCCATGCTTAACGAATTGATATTTAAGAATGTGGGAGCAATGGGCGTAATGGTAATGCCCATCACCGGATTTTACAGACCTATTTCGTACATAGGTATGCAAATTTCGCTTACGGACGGCAATGCGGCTTTGATCATTCGCGGATATGACGTTGAAATGGACGAAGTTGTTATCGAAGGAAAGGAATACGGTGAAACCGAAATTTTGAGAATAGCCTTCAGCGACGCAGATATGAGCGATTATAAGTATATCCATAATGCCGCTAAAGCTTTTGAGGATGACGTAGAAGCCGCTAAGGTGAGAGAAGCTATCGAAGAGTTTGAGTATTTCTTCCCCGCTACGGAGCAAGAATTTAATGCTAAGATTGCCGAGGTAAAGGCTATGTACGAAGCTTTGACCGATTCCCAAAAAGCTCTTGTTTATAATTACGAGAAGGGTAGCTGGACCAAGGAAAGTTTCGATGATTATTATGCGAAATTATATAATACCGACAAGAAAGCCGCAGACAAGTGGGTAGAAGATTACAAAGCGGATAAGGATATTGCCGGTCTTATAACCAGATACTTTGGGTTTACCGATTTGCAAAGAGAATATCTGGACATCGCTTATGCCGAAACAATGAGCGCATTCGTTTTAAAGGCAAGCGAGTCTCAGGCAGAAACCGTTAAGGCATGGAACGAGACTGCTAAAGCAATAGTTGCGCCTTCGGAGGATGAACTTCTCGCCATGACTATGGAAGAGGCGATAGCTTATATGCAGAAAGTTTTGGCGTTAAAGTCGCAGCAAAACAAGTTTGTGGCTGCTGTTGACGCAGACGCTTTGGCTGCAGTAGAACTCGAACTTGCGAGAGCAAGCAAAGTAGTGGCTACAAAGCTTACAGAGCAAGCCGAAGAATATACCCAGACGCTTCTTTCGATGCAGTACGGTTGTCATATGGGCGTGCAAGAAATGATCGATTTGTATAATGAGATTTACGCTTTGTACGATGAAGTATACGGAGGCTTGAGCGACGAAGCAAAAGCGTACATTGCTATTTACAATCCGCAAATCGAAGGTACAATCGCTCTTAACAGTTATTACCTTACCGCCGGCGTAGGATTCAGACAAGGCGCAAGCATGGTTGCAACTGCCGAAATCGCAGAGATATTAAACAGCTCAGCTACGGTTGGCTTAGAAGAGAGAATTGCAAAACTCGACGAACTTATCGAGCTTGCCGACGTTAGAGCGATATCCAATTACGAAGCTTATCTGCAGTTCAAGGAAAACTTAAATAAAGCAGCTGCATAAGGCATTTATGTAAGATAACAAAAAATCCGCTTTCCTTGTCGAAAGCGGATTTTTTTAGCGTTTTAATATTATTCCCGATGAATTTAATAAACAGATGTGATTATGCAAAAGTGTAGCGCCGGGAGAAAGGCAGATAATCACGTTTTATTATTGACCGAACCGTACTTATATGTTACTATAAGAAAAAGCGTAATTTGCTCGCAAATAATTAAAGATTTTTTAACGCATAATCAACCCGAAAAACAACCTTCGGTTTTTGAGGTGAAAGGCATGATAAAAATTCGCAACGTATGTAAGGCGTATACATTGGGCGGTGGCGAAGTCAAGGCATTGGATAACGTCTGTTTTGCCTGCCGGACAAAGGGGTGTTTTTTGTATTAGGAAAGTCGGGAAGCGGAAAGTCAACGTTGCTTAACGTACTCGGCGGATTGGATAAAGCGGATAGCGGGAGCGTAGTTATAGACGGAAACGACGTTCTTAAGTTCGGCGAAAAGGAACTTGACGGTTACCGCAACGGATACTGCGGCTTCGTATTTCAGGAGTTCAACCTATTGCCGATGTTAGACGTAGGAGAAAACGTGCGTTTGGGATTAAGTGTTCAGGGGAAAAAAGATACCGAGCTACGAGTTAAAGAGGCTCTTGCAGCAGTGGAGCTGAGCGGATACGAGGGAAGGAATATAACGGAGTTAAGCGGCGTTCAAAAACAGCGTAAGCAAAGAGTTTCTTCTATAACAAAAAAGCGACGGATATGGTATCCGTCGCTTTACATTTATAAATATAACGTAGTTTATTTAGCGCTCTTTTTAATAACTTCGATAAGCTCGGCTACGTTATTTGCCATAACGTCGTCGGGGAAAGTGAAGCCGAATTTGTCTTCTACTGCCATGAGCAATTCTACCTTATCCAAGGAATCGAATCCGAGATCGTCAAAAGTAGTTTGTTCGGTAAGGGTAATTTCTTTACCCATATTTTCGCTGACTATTTCACTTAAGCTCTTTATGTAATCCATGATTCAGATAATAACCTCCTTTTTTATTATAGATAACGCTTTAAGCGGCGTATCGTCAAAAATTATTTGGTGCCGAAAAGTCTGTCGCCGGCATCGCCCAAGCCCGGGAGTATGTAGCCGTTTTCGTTGAGTTCTCTATCTACCGTTGCCACGTAAATCTGGACGTCGGGATGAGCCGAAGCAAGCGCCTTTACGCCTTCGGGAGCGGCGATTATAGACATCATCTTTATATTTTTAGCCCCACGTTTTTTGAGCTGGTTTATGGCGGCGATTGCGCTGCCGCCGGTTGCGAGCATAGGATCGAGTACGACTACGAGCTTGTCTTCAACGCCGTCGGGAAGTTTGCAATAATATTCCTGAGGTTCTAAAGTTTCCTCGTTGCGGAACATGCCTATATGTCCTACTTTGGCGGTGGGGAACAGTACGTGAACCCCGTTAACCATGCCCAAACCGGCTCTCAGCACAGGAACCAAAACGATGGATTTTTCTACTACAACCGTTTGTTCGGTTTCTTCTAACGGAGTTTTAACCATCACTTTTTTTGTCGGAACGTCTTTGAAGGCTTCATACGTCATAAGCGTAGCTATTTCTTCGATAAGCTCTCTAAATTCCTTCATGCCGGTTTTTTCGTCTCTCAAAATAGCGATTTTGTGTTTTATAAGCGGATGATCGAAAACTGTCACGTTTTTGAATTTCTCCATATCTAATTCTCCTCTATAAGTGATTTCGTAATTCGTAGCCGAATCGCATTTTCCTTATACTGTAGTATAACATTTACTTTACCAAAAAGCAAGCGTATTGCGCTTCTTTGCGTAATTGCGTCTCCGTGCTTTTGCATAATATAGCCGCTCGAATTTATTTGCAAACTCCGGATAATCATTAATCGTAGGTAATTTTGCGGGCGGTTTTATAATCTATTACAGAAAAACTCGGTTTGTTGACGTCGTTTGACAGGCAAAAGACGCATTATTTGATTTTTAGCGAACGTAAATATGTCTTCCGAGCGTCTGCTATGCGGTAACTTTCGATTGCTTTTTGAATTGTTTTGTTATGCGTCCATTTGTCCAGCGAGCCGCTTTCCAATAATTTTATGGTGGAATGATACTGTTTCGCAAGAGTGGTAGCAAAGTACCAGGCACGCATCATGTTTACATAGTACTCTTCGCTTTTTACATTACAAACCTTATTGAGACATTCCTCCGAAAAATATTCGTCGAGAAAGTAACTCATAAGCAAACCTATTGCAAACCGTATTGTATAAGTGTGATTCGAACTCAAAAATTCATCTATGAGAGGCGGTAGCTTTGCGATATTTTTGCCAAAGCATTTAATTTTCAGTTGGTCGCACAATGCCCAATTATCTAAATACGGAAGGAGTTCTTTGAGACGAAATACGGCGGTATCGAAATCGGTTTCTTTTGACAGCACAAACGAATGTAAAGCGAATTGCTCAAAATAAACGTGCGGTAAATCGTCGAGAAATTCGGATATTTTCGTATCCGAGCAAATAATTGCCGCTTCTTTTTTTAACAGAGGCGTTCGCACTCCTATAATCGGATAAGCCGATGTAATAAGAGTGCGCTGAAAGTCGGCATACTTGTCGTCTTTATTGTCTGTTAAGAATTGTAGTATTCGGTCATTCATACGCCCTCCGTTTTTGTGGTGTCCAATCCGTTTAATTATATCACCCTTAGCGCATATAACGCAAGCGCAGTATACCGTCCGGGAGTCTTAGTGCGATAAATATTCGTATACGGAAGACAAACAGTTGCCTATGCCGCACAAAAAATGCTATAATTCCGACAGAGGAGATTATTATGCAGCAAACTGTAGTAATTTTAGATTTCGGCGGACAGTACAATCAGCTTATTGCGCGCAGAGTGCGTGAGCTTAACGTGTACTGCGAACTTTTGCCGTACAATACGGATATACAGAAAATAAAAAGTAAAAATCCTATCGGTATTATTTTTACCGGGGGACCTAACAGCGTTTACGGAGAGAATGCTCCCGTAGTCAGCAAAGAAATATTTTCGATTGCGCCCGTTTTCGGCATATGTTACGGATGTCAGCTTATTGCAAAACTTTTCGAAGGCGAGGTTGTCGGCGGAGCGAGAGAGTACGGAAAACAAACGTTAAAGGGCGAATCGGGCAAAATTTTTAAAGGGATTCCGTCAGGTTCGGTATGTTGGATGAGCCACACCGATTACATAGACAAACTTCCAAAAGGATTCAAAGTAACGGCAAAGACGGACACCTGCCCCGTAGTCGCTATGGAAAACGAATCGAAAAAAGTTTACGGCGTGCAATTTCATCCGGAGGTTATGCATACGCAGTACGGCATGCAGATGTTGAGGAATTTTTTGTACGAGGTTTGCGGTGCGGTCGGCGATTGGACTATGGGAAATTTCGCAGCAAGGCAAATAGCTGCGCTTAAAGAAAAAATTGGCGACAAAAAAGTTCTGTGCGCATTAAGCGGCGGCGTTGACAGTGCGGTTGCTGCGACGCTTATTCACAAGGCTTGCCCCGGTCTTATATGCGTTTTCGTGGATCACGGTTTATTGCGTAAAAACGAAGCGGAAGAAGTAAAAAGAGTGTTCGGCGAAGAGATGGGAATGAATCTTATTACGTTGGACGTATCCGAACAATTCTTAAATCGTCTTTCGGGCGTAACCGAGCCGGAGAAAAAACGTAAAATAATAGGCGAGGAGTTTATAAGAGCGTTCGAGGCACAGGCAAAGAAGATAGGCAAAGTAGATTATTTGGTGCAGGGAACAATTTATCCCGACGTTATCGAAAGCGGATTGGGAAATTCGGCTACGATAAAGTCGCATCACAACGTAGGCGGGTTACCGAGCGTGGTCGATTTTAAGGAAATTATAGAACCGCTTAGAGATTTGTTTAAAGACGAAGTGCGCAAGTTGGGATTCGAACTCGGACTTGACAAAAAAATAGTTATGCGACAACCTTTTCCCGGACCCGGTCTTGCCATACGAATTATAGGCAATATTACCAAAGAGAAATTGGAAATACTCAGAGACGCCGATTATATCTATAGGGAGGAAATAGCAAACGCCGGATTGGATAGCGAGATTTGGCAGTATTTTGCAGTGCTTACTTCCTGCCGAAGCGTCGGCGTAATGGGGGATGCTCGTACTTATGACTATACGGTTGCGCTAAGAGGCGTAACCAGCGTTGACGGAATGACTGCGGATTGGGCTCGAATACCTTTCGATGTTTTGGAGAAAATAAGTAATCGCATCGTCAACGAGGTTAAATGCGTTAACCGAGTTGTTTACGATATTACATCCAAGCCGCCTGCTACGATTGAGTGGGAATAATTTTTATGACTAAGTACATTTAATTTGCGCTTAATATTATATTGATTTATTGCAAAAAGCTATTTCGATTTGATTCGAGATAGTTTTTTTGAGATATATTTGTGTTTGCGCCGTACTTGTACCGGCTGCATGCAGGGGTAAAATTTGCTGCATTGTTGTAAGGAGGTTATAAAAATAATAACTGCGTATAAAACTTAAGTATTGTAGAAATTATAAATTTGCAATTAACGTAGATTTATTGTTTTGCAGCCTTTTGCTTCACGGCTCGGAATCGAAATATGGCAGGATAAAGTCGAGTCTTTTACTGAGGCAACAGAGTTAATCTTAGGTAACGATATAGCTTTGCTTGCAAAAGCGACACATTTACCTTAGCCATGCGCCTAAGGACGGGTTGCGGAAATATTTTCTTTTTAAAAGTGTGATAGTTATAAAAATTTTTAATCGTTATATGATTTTTGCTACCATATACGGGTATTGCAAGAGTTGCGTTAGAATTCAAAAGCTTAAATGCTTGACTTTGTTGTCGTGCGTTTCGTATAATGTGTTATCGACGAAGCGAATAGCGGTATTTTAAGAGAAACGATAGATGAAAAACAAGACTTCAGTAAACGGAATAGTATATCGTATAATCGTATTTTTTTTGATAGTATTCGATGCGATTATTTTTGCCGTTGCCTACTGGGGGCTAAAAACATATAATCTTAACCTTGCGCCGACAGTTTACAGTATCTTCGGAAATAACGAGGGTATGAATACCGGTATTATAAAGGAAGCGTTTTTGTTCTGTCTTCCGTTTATAGTAGGGTCGGCGCTGATTGCCGTAGCGGTGGTTGTTTGCGACAGAATATGGGCGAAGAGTAGCGAGAAGAACGGCGAAAACAGCGGGACGAAGATAAGAGCAATGCGAATAACTAGCTGCGTGTTGGCTATTATGCTCTTCTTCGGAAATATGGCGTATGTTAGCGTCGGCTACGGAGTATACGACTTTGTAAGCGTAAAACTGCAAAAGACAGATATTTATCAAAACGAATACATAGATCCTCGTAACGTAAAGATAGAAGCCGAGAATAAACGAAACGTAATAGTTATATACCTTGAGAGTATGGAAACTTCCGCTGCGTCGAAGGAGGAAGGCGGTTTTTGCAAGGACAATTACATACCCAATCTTACGAGACTGGCGGCAGAAAACGTCAGCTTTTCGGATAAAGCGTATTTCCCGGATAGCGATAAACAATTGCTGGGCGGGGTAACGCAGCTTAATGCAACCAACTGGACTATGGCGACGCTTTTTGCTACGTCGACGGGTTTGCCGTGGGCGTTCAAAATAGGCGAGGATTTCGAGGACGGCTTCGCAGAAGGCGCATACGGCATGGGCGATTTTTTGCAAGAACAAGATTATAATTTGGAATTTCTTTGCGGCTCGGACATAAAGTTTGCGGGCAGAGACAAGTTCTTTAAGTCGCATGGCGATTACGTTATATACGATTATAATACTGCCGTAGAAAGAAAGGTTGTAAACAAAGACGACTTTAAATGGTGGGGTTTTGATGACAAAACGCTTTATGATATAGCGAAAAATGAAATAGGTGAATTGGCAAACAAAGACGAACCGTTTAATTTTACTATGCTAACCGTAGATACGCACCCTATTGGCGGCTACGAGTGCGAGCACTGTCCGAAAATATACGATAATAAGACCGCAAACGTTATTGCTTGCGCTGACGCTCTGCTTAATGAGTTTATAGAGTGGGTACAAGCGCAGGATTTTTATGAAAACACCACTATAGTCATTATTGGAGATCATCTACGATCGGATACATGTATTTTTGAAGGCGTTGCGCAAAGTGATCGCAGAGTTTATAATTGTTTTATAAATCCTGCGATGTCCGTTGATAATGACGCTAAGTATAATCGAATCTTTACTTCGCTCGATTTGTTTCCGACCATTTTGGCTTCTATGGGATACAAAATAGAAGGAAACAGGCTGGGACTGGGGGTAAATCTTTTTTCGGGCGAACAAACGCTTGCCGAAAAGATGACGTTCGATGCCTTAAACAAAGAAACTGAAAAACGTTCCGAATACTTTATAAAAACTTTTTGCCGGACTTATTCGAAATAAGCCTTTGACGACTTTGACAAAAAGTCGCATATTTAAGCGTAATAGGAGTGGGCGATTGCTTGATTGTCAAAAGCGAGTCGAACGCAAAGAAACGGCGCTCGATTGCGTTGAAAAGTATTCGAATTTTCAAATCAACCCATTTTTATCTATACAGTATTAGTCGAGGTGTGTGTAAAATGGCGAAGTATTTTGCGCAATGGTTTTAGTTGAAAATAATATATTAGGCACAAAATGTGCGAAAATAAAAAAGCAATTCGATAATGGGGGCATCCATAACCGAAATTGCTTTTTTTATGATTAAATTATTATAAAATATAGGCTGACACAAGTCGTTTTGTAACGAATAAATACTTGTATACAATTTAATCCGCAGAGTACGGGACTAAAAGGTTTACTCTGAATAACCTTAATCTGCGGTTACGTCAGGCTGCGAAATTTGCATCTCGAATCGCACGTCGCCGTTTTAGTATTGCGAAAGGGGAATATATGTTCTTACTCTAAGTTTTACGCCGAGTTTTTCGCATATCTCTCTGCATTTTTGTATTTTTTCTTCGCCGATAACGTCAACTACGGACATGGCGACCGAGCAGCCGCACTTACCGCACTCTTCGGCAAATTTCAGCAAAGCGTCATAACCTTTTAAGCCAAATTTGCAATGACAAAGTCGGTCGTACTCTTCGGCAGTACAGTCGTTTAGACTTATGCTTATTGAGTCGGCAACTTCGCAAATCTCTTTTGCCGTGCTTCTTCCGTTAATCAAATCGCTTTGACCGTTGGTATTAAGTCTAACTTTGCCGCCCTTGCTCTTTATGAACTTGCCTACTTCCAAAAACGCAGGAAGGTTTTCGGTAGGTTCGCCGAACCCGCAAAAGGTAAATTCTTGTTTGTAGTCGAGGTCTGCAGGAAAAGAGTCGATTATTTTCTGCGCCGAAGGCATTTGGTCGGTAAGCCACAGACGCTGACCGTCCATAGATTGTCTGTCGTGTCTGATACAAAAATCGCAGTCGTTGCTGCATTTGTTAGTGATATTAAGATAGGGTTTGTTGTCTACAAAATATAAATACGTATCCATATTTTTCTCCATAAAGCGGTATTACGCACGTAGCTTGCCGATTACTTTCGGGTAGGTTTTTTGTTTCGCCTGAGATGTTTTATTTTGTATTGTAAGGGGGTGATATCGACGGTCTTTTTGAATACTCTACAAAAATAAGCCGTGTCCGAATAACCGCACTCCTCAGCTATTTCATTGATGGACATCCCGTTATCACTGATAAGTAACTGCTTGGCATGCTCCATACGCTTATAGATCAGATACTTTATAGGGGGCATGTCGATTTGCTCTTTAAAGATATGAGTAAGATAGAATTTGTTAATATTAAGATGTTCACAAACGCTTTCGATGCTGACTATTTTCGTGTAATTTTTGTCGATATAATCTTTGGCTTCAAAAAACGCCTTGTTTTTTGAATACGTTATCCCCATATCGTATACCGAAAAACGTATCGCATTTATCATTATAACGTTAAGCAAATCTTCTTCTATGGATTTGCTGCACGACTGGCGTTCGTCCTCTTCTAAACGAATGGCTCTAAACAACGCTTTAATTATTTCCGCACGATCCTTTGTCGGAGCAATGCAATAGGGTTGTTCGATAATCGTGTTTTCGGGCATACCCATAAGTTCGAAGTCTGTTAGCCCGATAGCATAAAATTCTGCATCGTCCGATTCGAACATGTATATCGAATGTTCGACGTTTTTGCTTATGACTATAACGTCGCCGTTTCTCAGCGGATACTGACCTCCGAATACGTCTATTCTGCCGCTTCCGCCGGCTACAAACAAAATCTCAGGGGAATCGTGACTGACGAAGTTTTTCTCAGGTTCGTTTACCTTAAAATAAGCCAATTTCGGGCGTTTATGAACTAACGGCTTTTTTGCGAAGAAATCGTTACCCATAGGCAGTTACCGTTTGTCCGCTTTTTTTCTAAGCGAACCCATGTTTTCTATCTTTGTGTAGCTGTCGTTGTTGCGTTCCAAAAATTCTTCCGCAAATGCTTTGTACGCCATTGCGCCGGCGCATCGAGGTTCGAATTGCATTATAGGCATACCGTATGACGGTGCTTCTCCGAGTTTGACGTTACGTGGAATTCTGTGAGTAAATACCTTTTTGCCGAAGTATTTCACTATTTCCGAAGTAACGCTTGCTACGAGGTTGCTTCTTCCGTCGTACATGGTAAGAAGTACGCCTTCTACTTCGAGAGAAGGATTAAGATATTTTTTTGCGAGCTTGATGGTGTTCATAAGCTGACTCAGACCTTGCAAAGCAAAAAATTCGCCTTGTATGGGGATGAGAATGCTGTCGGCCGCTGTAAGCGCATTGACAGTCAAAAGAGCAAGTGAAGGCGGACAATCTATAAAAATGTAGTCGTATTTGTTTTTGAGAGGGGAAAGATTTTTGCGCAAAACCTTTTCTCTTTCGGCAACTTCTACGAGTTCTATTTCAGCTCCTGCCAAATCGATATTCGACGGCAATACGTCCATATTGTCTACGCAAGACGGACGAATCGCATCGGTTATTTTGCAATCTCCCACAAGCACGTTATATATGGTAAGCGAGTCTTTCGCCACGTCTGCTCCTACGCCGCTGCTTGCGTTACCTTGCGGGTCTATATCTATAAGCAAAGTTTTTTTGCCCATAGCCGCCACAAAACTGCACAAGTTTATGCAAGTGGTAGTTTTGCCCACGCCGCCTTTTTGGTTAGCTACTGCTATAACTTTAGCCATAACACCTCACGAAATAATAAATATCTTAAATTTATTTTATCATAGGACATAAAAAAATGCAACAATTAAAATAGGCAAAGGTGAATTTTTATTAAAAAATCTTTTTAGCCCGTCTATAACTGTTGAATTTCCCTTTCGGTTATGCTAAAATGTACGCAAATGAGTTTCGTAGAGTTAAAAAACGTGCGCTATGCGTACAACAGAGGGTCTGCATCCGAAGTCGTGGCGATTAAAGACTTGTCGTTTTGCGTCGAAAAGGGGGAGTTTGTTGCCCTTGTCGGACATAATGGCAGCGGCAAAAGCACGGTAGCCAAACTTTTGAACGGCTTATTGCTTCCGCAAAGCGGTACTGTTACTGTGGACGGAATGAATACCGTAAGCGACAATGTGGGCGGCAGCGCAAGCGATAATATATTCGAAATACGCAAAAAAGTGGGAGTAGTGTTCCAAAATCCCGACAACCAGACTGTAGCCAGCATTATAGAGGACGACGTGGCTTTCGGCCCGGAAAATCTCGGATTAGAGCCTAAGGAAATAAGAAGAAGGGTGGACGAGGCGTTAAAGAGCGTAGGCATGTACGAGTACAGAGAGCGAGATCCGTTTCGTCTCAGCGGCGGTCAAAAACAAAGAGTCGCTATCGCCGGAATATTGGCGATACGTCCGGAAGTTCTGGTTTTGGACGAAGCGACGTCCATGTTGGACCCCAAGGGGAAACGGGAAATTATGGACATAGTAACCAGGCTTAATCGAGAAGAGGGCATGACGGTTATAACCATTACGCACTTTATGGACGAAGCGGCGATGGCAGACAAAATTATAGTGCTTGATGACGGAGAGGCGATTCTATGCGGCGGAAAAGAAGTTTTGACCAAAGGAGAACTACTTTCGGGTAGGGGATTGGATATGCCGCCGGCAATAAGAATAGCCGACAGATTACGAAAAGGCGGTATGCCGATCGGCGACGTATATACTGTTAGAGAGTTGACGGAGGAGTTATGTCGATTGTTATAGAAGATTTGAGTTATACGTACTCCCCGAAGACCCCGTACGAAAAAGTCGCATTAAAGAACATTACGCTTACCATAGACGACGGCGAATTTTTGGGCATAGTCGGACATACGGGTAGCGGCAAAAGCACTTTGGTAAGTCATTTTAACGGGCTTATCAAGCTTATGAGCGGTAAGTTGATAGTCGACGGCATAGATTTGTCGCTTAAGTACGATTACAAAAAACTTCGCTCCAAGGTGGGGATGGTGTTTCAGTACCCCGAGTATCAACTTTTTGACGAAACGGTAGAGAGGGACGTAGGATTCGGGCCGAAAAACATCGGACTAGACGACGCAGAGATAAAGAAGAGAGTAAAAGAGGCTGTTACGACCGTAGGTCTGTCGTATGACGACATAAAGGACAGGTCGCCGTTCGAGCTTAGCGGAGGACAAATGCGCAGAGTGGCGTTGGCGGGCGTCCTTGCCATGCAACCGGACATACTTGTGCTTGACGAACCCACTGCCGGACTGGACCCCAAAGGTAAAAAAGAAATTCTTTCCATAATCGGAGACGTGCATTCTAATGGAAAAACCATAATAATGATATCGCACAATATGGAGGAAATAGCCGCAAACTGCAACAGAGTTGCCGTGATGGATAACGGCGAACTTGCCGGGGTGTTTACGCCCGACGAGTTGTTTTGTTCGGACGAACTTGTAAAAAGACTTTCGTTAGAGTTGCCTTGTTACGCCGCCGTAGCGTCTGCTCTTAAGGAAAAAGGGTATGACGTGTCGGCAAAAAACGAAAACGATTTAGGGGAATCCATACTTAAATTGTGGGAGAGTAAGCGAAATGCGTGACGTATCCATTGGACAATATTATCCTGCCAAGTCCGCAGTACATCGCTTGGACGCAAGAACGAAGATTATTCTCGTCATTGCCTATATAGTCATGCTTTTTTTTGTGCCGACGCTTAACAAATACGACGGTAACGTATTTTCGTATATGGCGGTTCTGGCGGCGTGTTATGTACCGGTGCTTGTTTTTTTGATTTTGGCAACAAGTTTAAGTAAAGTTCCTCTAATCAAAGTTCTTAAAAGTCTTAAGACGATAATGACGCTGGTGATAATAACGATGGTAATAACGCTGTTGTTTTACGCAGGCGATGCCGAGCATATGTATTTTAGCTACGGCATAATAAAGATTTCGTTAGAAGGAATAGTGACGGCGGTAGCGATGGCACTCAGATTATTCTTTTTGGTAATAGGTCCGTCGATTATGACGTTGACGACTACTCCGGTAGAGCTTACGGACGGCATCGAAAGTTTGCTGAAGCCGCTATCGTATATAAAAATTCCTGTACATGAATTTGCTATGATAATGAGCATAGCTCTGAGACTTATTCCTACGCTTAGCGAAGAAACGGACAAAATAATATCGGCGCAAAAGGCTCGATGCGCCGATTTCGACAGCGGTAATATTTTTAAAAAAGCAAAAGCGATGGTGCCGATTCTGGTGCCGCTACTGATATCTTCTTTCCGCAGAGCGGACGAGCTGGCAAATGCCATGGACTCGAGATGTTACAGGGGAGCCAAGGGCAGAACCAAAATGAAAATATCTAAGATGAAATTCGGCGATTTTCTTGCGTTTTTTGTTATGGCGGTAATTTTATTTTGCGTGCTTGCTTTGGTGTATGACTTTTTCGGGGTGACGACCTTTTTGCTTTCGGCGGTGGGGTTATGAGATATAAAGTGACCGTAGAGTACGATGGCAGTGATTTTTGCGGTTGGCAATTGCAACCGGGGAAGTCTACCGTACAAGGGGCTATAGAAAATGCGCTTGCGGCTCTTACCGGCGAAAGTATAAGGATAACCGGTTCGGGAAGAACGGACGCAGGCGTTCATGCCAAGGGACAGGTCTTTCATTTTGACTCTGCCAAGGACATGAAAGGTAAATGGCGAAGCGGATTAAATTATTATTTGCCGCAAAGCGTTAGGATAACGGCGATAGAAGAGTCCGACCAAAATTTTCATGCAAGATTTAGCGCCATAAACAAAACGTACAAATATTTGTTTTTGCTCAGGGATGAGTCTGCTTTGTGGCGGAACAGGGCGTATTGCTGCGGCAACCTTAACGTAGACAAGATGAGGGCTGCCGCCGAATTGTTTTTAGGCGAACACGATTTTACAATGCTGCGTAGCGCAGGGTCGGAAGTAAGTTCCACCGTGCGAAACGTAAGCGTGGCAAAAATAAGCAGATGTGGGGATTTGGTAGTGTTTGAAGTTACGGCAGACGGTTTTTTGTACAATATGGTGCGAAAAATGGCAGCTGCCCTTAAAGCAATCGGCGAAGGGAAAGCAGATAAAAAAAGATTGCTGCGCATAGTGGATGCAAAAGAAAGCTTTTCGCTTGTTGCGCCACCGTGCGGTCTGTATCTATGGGAAGTGAAATATGAGTAATACAGCGGTTATGGCATTCGGAGAAGAAACTACGGCAAAGGTTGCGGCAATGATAGCTTCAAAGTTGAATGCCGATTTGATAGTTAACGAAAAAATGCTTGACGGTGCGACAGTTGTTGTCGCAGGAACTCACGTGCGTATGGGTAAATTTAACAAACGTTACATCCGTTTTGTAAAAAAATACGCCGCAAAAGTCAGAATTTATACGTTTATAGTCGGCGCCGAAATAGAGAAAAAACAAAAGTATGTTGATTTGGCGGAAAAGGATTCCGGTGGGAAGGCATGGTATGTATGGGGCGAATTGAACGCAAATAAAGCGAAGGGACTTAAAAAGTTTGCGTTGCAAGCATTTATAGACGGCAGGCGGCAGGACGGATTGCCTACGCCGAGATTGTTGGATAAAGAGATTGCCGCTCTTTGCAGAGAAGTCATGCTCGAAAATCAAATTACGGAGAAATAAATCGGATATGGAAAAGATAGAAAGTTTTAAAGTAAATCACCTTGCTTTGCTGCCCGGACTGTATGTATCGAGAAGAGATAGAGTAGGTGAGGAATATTTGACCACGTTCGATTTGCGTTTTACTGCGCCGAACAGAGAACCGGTGATGGATGTGCCTGCAATTCATACGATTGAGCATTTGGGCGCAACGTATCTGAGAAACAGCGACGTTAAGACCGACATCGTTTATTTCGGGCCGATGGGATGCCGAACAGGTTTTTACCTGATAGTTAAGGGTGCATTAGTCAGCGAAGACGTTTATAAAACGGTTGTCGATATGTGCGAGTTTATTATAAACTTTGAAGGAGAGATTCCGGGAGCGAAACCGGAAGAGTGCGGGAATTACAGCGAACAGAATTTGTCGATGGCAAAATATTATGCAAAAAAGTATTTTAGTACTCTTGCGGATAAAAGATTTTCTTACCCGGACTAATCGAAGATAAGGGACATAACGTTATACCTGTTTAGTTGTATTCTTTTTGAACAATAGAATAACGTCACCGCATTTTTGTCGTTTTGACTTTTTGGCGCTTAATATCGTAAAAATCAAAGAAACCGCCCATTAACCGAGTTTATGGGCGGTTTCAATATTTCAATTTGATATGTTGAACCTCAAAACAGATAACAAATAAACTATTTACAAAAGCAGGATTATAATATATATTTTTACTTTTCTTACAGGGTAGTTACTCCACTAAAGTAACTAAAAACAGAAAACGTGTAGAGCTTTTACTGTCGCTTATAGGAAATCTTTTGACGTTCTTTTGCTTACTTTTCTAACAAGGCGAAATACTTATAAAACAATTAAAAGCGGATAACGAAGGGGCTTGTAATACACATATAGGAAATCTTTTGACGTTCTTTTGCTTACTTTTCTTACAAGAAAAGTAAGTTAAGCGAGCAATGCCAAGGCAATATTGCTGTAAATGATAAGCGAAAGCGCATCGACGAGGGTGGTAATAAACGGGGAGGCAACGACTGCGGGGTCGAGTTTTAATCGCTTTACGAGCAAAGGCAAAAGTGAGCCGATAGCTTTAGCGATAACAATGGTAGCCATAAGCGACACTGCGACAACGGCGGCTATAGGTGCCATTTGAGCAATACTCAGTATGTTGCCGTCCGGTCCCGAGGAATAAAGCCTGTCGAGAAAAACAAGTTTTAGAAAGCACACTGCGCCCATGCTCAGTCCGAGAAGCAAAGCGATGCGTAATTCTTTAAACAACACCTTTAAAGCGTCTTTAGGCTCAAGCTGTCCTATAGCAAGTTCTCGAATAACGGTAACGGACGCCTGACTTCCGGCGTTTCCGCCCGAATCCATAAGCATAGGGATAGAGGCAAACAGCACCGTCGAGATACCGAGCAAAATATTTTCGTACTTACTGATAATCAATGAAGTAACCGTAGCGCTTATCATAAGCAGTAGCAGCCAGGGAAGTCTGCCGAGATATAACCTAAAAACGCCGGTTTTCAGATATGGTTTTTCGTTGGGAACGATAGCGGCAATTTTGGCAAAGTCTTCTGTGTTTTCGTCTTTGAGGACATCCAATGCGTCGTCGAAAGTTACTATGCCAACCAAACGATTTTCATTATCGACAACGGGCATGGCGATGAAACCGTACTTGGATATTTCTCGGGCAACGAATTCTTTGTCATCGTGCGTATTGACTTTGATTACTTCAGTTTGCATTATGTCGCTTATACGGGCATCCTTAGCACTCAGAAGTAAAGTCCTCGCAGATACGACGCCTATCAACAAACGACTGCTGTCGGTGACGTAGCAAGTGTATATCGTCTCCTTATCGATACCGGTGCTCCGAATCTTTTCAAAAGCGTCGCCTACCGTGTCAGAACATTTAAGATTTACGTATTCGGTCGTCATTATCGTACCCGCACTGTCTTGCGGGTACGCAAGCAATTTATTTATAGTGGTTCTTGTTTCGGCGTCGGCAAGAGATAACATTCGCTTTACTATCGCCGCCGGCATTTCCTCTATAATGTCAACGGTATCGTCTACGAATAATTCCGAAACGATGTCCTTTATTTCGTTATCAGTAAAACTTTCGAGTAAAGTTTGTTGCATTTCGGAATCCATCTCTACAAAAGTCTCCGCAGCAAGGTCTTTGGGTATAATACGATATACGAGCGGCAAAATTTGCTTGTCGAGATCCGCAAGTATTTCAGCAAGATCTACCGCATTCATTTTAGAGAGGAAATTTTTTAATTCGAAATATTTTTTTTGCGAAATAAGTTCGTTGATTTTTTCGGAATTTTCGATAATTTCTTCCGTGAGGTTGTCTTTACTCATAATTCCTCCTTTATACTTATAATATTTAAAAGTCAAGCGTGCGGAACGATCTTTAAAAAGTATAACAATTCGAATTTTTTTTGTCAATGCAAAAAAGCAAAAATCGTTGACAAAGCTACTCTTTTGTGTTACAATACGCACACTGAATCGAAAGGATGACTGACGATAAAGGAATCGGTAAAGATAGTAGCTTATGCTTTTTAGTTCATAGATTCGTCCGCCGTCCTTTCCTTTCGATTGCGGTCGATTTTTTTTGGAGGCGAAGACGACGTGAACAGAATAGCAATAATAGGTATTATCGTGGACGATTATTCGGCGGCAGAGCAAGTCAACGCCGTTTTGCACGAGTACGGCTCATTCGTAGTCGGCAGAATGGGAATACCGTACAAAGACAGAGGAGTTAACGTAATAAGCGTTATAGTAGATGCTCCGGCAGACGTTATAAACGTTATCGGAGGAAAATTGGGCGCAATAAAGGGAGTAAGCGCAAAAAGTTTGTTTAAATAGTTCGACGCCATTAGCCGCTTGACGAAAGCAGAATTTTGTTAAGTCAGGTAAACAAAAATCATTAATTACGATTATTCCGCCGCAAGGCGAGATAAAATAAAAGCAAAAAAGGAAGATTTTATTATGAAAAAGTTTATTACAATCGTTCTGACTTTGATGCTTGCCTTAGTAATGTTTGTAGCATGCGACGACAAGCCGGAAACAAAGCCCGAATACAATGTGTTTATGCCTGACGGCGCACCCGCTCTTTCGCTCGTATCGCAGTTCGACAAAGCGGAAATCGCAGGTTATAAAGTTAATTTTACCGTGGTGCCGGCAAGCGCAATCGCTACGTATTGTATGAGCGAGCAGGCGGATCTGGCAATATTGCCTACCAACGCTGCTGCTAACGTGTACAACAAAGGTAAGGCATATAAGTATGTTGCCGCAACTTCGCACGGCAATTTGTTCGGAGTCGGTAAGAGCGAGCTTGCTTCCGTGCAAGACCTCAAGGGCAAAGTAGTAGGCGTAATAGGACAAGGTCAGGTCCCCGATATGATGATGCGTGCCATTTTTGCAAAGAACGATATCGAGATTGTAGTGGGCGAGTCGGGCGCAACCGGAGTAGAGGGCAAAGTTACTTTGGTGTATGCAGCGGACGGTCCCACCCTTATGCCGCTAATAAAGAAAGGCACAGTGGATTTCGGCGTTTTGGGTGAACCGGCGGTAACGACGGCGATAAGCAACAATATAGGCGTACTTGCATTTAACGTTCAGGATTTGTACGGCGCAACCGGCTATCCGCAGGCGGGACTTGTAGCAAAAAACAGTGTAGAAGACGAATTTTTGACGGCTTTTCTTGACGCAATCAAAGCCGGTGAAAAATTTGCCGAAGAAAATCCGCAGCAGGCTGTTACTCTTATCGGATCAAAGATGTTAGACGGTTCGGAAAGTTCGATAAAGGCTCTTAGCGCCGAAACGGTAAAAAGATGTAATATTAAGATAGTTCCCTCCGGCGAATGTAAGCAGCAGGTATTGGATTTGCTTACGGCTATATATCAAATCAAAGCCGAGGCGGTGGGCGGAAAAGTTCCCGACAAGGCGTTTTTCAGAGCCTAAAAATAATTTAAGAGAAGACTAATGAATCGAAAGACGAAAGAAATATATAAGAGCGTGTTGTTCCCTATAGGCGTTTTGTTGTCTGCGCTGTTGATATGGGAAGTCGCCTCGATTGCATCGGGTAAAGCCGAAGGCTCGCCGACCTCAACAATGCGTGCCGTAATGGTTTTGTTTGGGCAGCAGACTTTTTGGCGTGCGCTGTCGGCAACACTGCTCAGATCTCTTATTTCTTTTGCCGTGTCGTTTCTGTTTGCGCTCATATTCGCTATTATGTCGTCAAAAGTCGATACCGTAAGGCGAATTTTGGCTCCTATAATTACTACTATACGTTGCGTACCGACGATGGCGGTAGTGCTTATACTGATAGTTACGTTTAAAGCGTCGGTAGCTACGGTTATAGTAGGGATGTTAGTGTTGTTTCCTACGTTCTATTCGGCTCTTTTGCCGGTAGTCGATTCTGTAGATAAGCAAATGTTAGAGGCAGCCGAAGTTTACGGGGCAAACGGTTGGCAAAAAATCGTGTACGTGTATATGCCGTATATGCGCAATGCCGTAATCGAAAACGCTCTTTCGGGTATCAGCCTTGCTATTAAACTTATTGTTTCTGCCGAAGTAATTTCGCAAGCAGCTCGCAGTATCGGCATGATGATGCAAGATTCGAGAATGTATCTGCAGTCGGACAGATTGATTGCATTGACGTTAGTAATAGTATTTATATGTATCTTAATAGACGGCGTGGGCAAACTTGTTTGTTCCGGACTCAAAAAACCTAACAAAGAATAAAAAGGATAAAGTAGGACAGCTCACAACGGTTTAACGGCGATTATCTGTTTAAGATACAGATATGCCGAAGAGAACGATATAAATATAATATAAAAGAACTCGGTAAAATGGGGTGAACCCAAAAAATCGGGTTCTTTTTTTGCGTCGAAAAATTTGATTTTCAAAAAGGAAAAGGAAGTAACTTTTTTGCTGAAATCGACAGTTTATATGGAGCGGAGCGTTTTCTTTACAAAATCTTTACATTTACTTAACCGAAAAGTGATAGTTCGAGATTATACAAAGCGTTATAATACGGACGTAATGAAACGAAAAAGGAGAACAAAAAATGAAAAAGATTTTTACGATTTTACTTGCATGTGTCGTTATGGTATGCGGCGCAATCGGATTTTCCGCATGCAACGGTGAAAAAAACATCACTGTTGTAGCCAGAGAACAGGGTAGCGGTACCAGAGAAGCATTCGATAAGGTGGTTACCGACGGAAACGGCAACTTCCTCGAAATGAGTGTAGACGGAAAGAAAACATATAAGACTACCGCAAAAGCAAATCTTCAAAATGAGACGGGTACCGTTATGAGCAAGGTTTCGAGCGATAAAAATTCGATAGGCTATATTTCGCTCGGTTCTGTAAACGATACCGTGAAAGTGGTTAAAGTAAACGGAGTTATGCCGTCGGCGGAAACCATATTAAACAAAAGCTACGCCATCCAAAGACCGTTTGTAGTTATGACCAGCTCCGAAGTAGCTCTTACAGACGTTGCAGCCGACTTTTTGCTCTACTTAAAGAGCGGCGCAGTCGAAGCTCATGCTCAAGCGGCTGGATGTATTTTCTTGGCAGATTCGACGCAAAGAGCGAATGAGGGCGAAGCGGCAATCCCCGTAGAAAATTATACGCCTAAAGCTACGTTTCCTTCGGGTGGCAAAGTTACCGTAAACGGCTCTACGTCTATGGAAAAGTTCATCAAAGAAGCTATGAGCGGCTATGCGAAACTTTATGGCAGAACTGCCGACGAAATATTCGACCTCGATTTAAAATCGTCCTCAGTCGGCAGAACGGCAGTTCATAACGATAAAAACGGTAGCGTAATAGGACTTTCTTCCGCAAGCGTAAAAGAAGACGGCATTAACAGCTTTAACGTTTGCTTGGATGCGGTTGCCGTAATCGTCAACAAAAGCAACGAAAGCATTAACGACCTTACGCTTGCACAGCTCTACGATATTTACAGCGGAAAGATAACGAAATTCAGCGCAATAGTAGGTTAAGCAGGTAGATATGATTACCACTGAGATTAGAGAAAAAATTACTAAGATTAAAGAAAAAACAGGTCAGACGATATTTACGGTGGCAGCGATTATTTGCGTAATCGCTGTTGCCGCTATTTTCGTTTTCATGTTTATCAAAAGTCTTCCGGCATTTAACAAAATAGGCGTATTCGATTTTATATTCGGAGACAATTGGGCGCCTGACAGACTGGATAAATTCGAAAACGCAACGCTCTCCGGATCTTACGGTATATTCAAAATGATTATCGGCACATTGGCAGCTACCGTAGGCGCTCTTTTGATAGGCGGCACTATCGGATATTTTACGGCGGTATTCCTTGCGTTTTATTGCCCGACAAAGTTAAAGAAATTATTTTCTTCGACAATAAATTTGCTTGCGGGAATCCCGTCCGTAGTTTACGGTTTTTTCGGTATCGTGTTTTTGTTGCCGCTGCTGTCAAACGTTGCGCCTAATGACGGAAGCGGACTTTTTGCGACGTCGCTAATCTTGGGCATAATGATTATGCCGACGGTAGTTTCGCTTTCAAAAACGAGCCTCGAGGCTGTGCCGAGTTCCTATTACGAAGGGGCTTTGGCTCTTGGAGCGACGCACTCTCAAGCGGTTTTCGGCACTGTAACTTTAGCGGCGAAATCGGGAGTAACCGCCTCTTTGGTATTGGGAATCGGCAGAGCTCTCGGCGAAACGATGGCGGTAGTAATGGTAGCGGGAAATTCCGTCGCTTATCCCGATACGCTGTTCAACAGTTTCAGAGTGCTTACCGCAAATATAGTTATGGAAATGGGCTATGCCGGCGAAGTGCAGCAAGGTGCGCTTGTCGCTACGGGCGTAGTTCTGCTCGTGTTCGTACTGATAACCAATCTTGTGTTCGGAGCAATTTCAAAACGGGCAATTAAGGGAGCCGTGGAAGGTAAAGGTATTTTTGCTAAAATTTTCGGAAGAAAAAATTCAAAAAAGGGGAATGCGCTTCTGACAAAATGCAAGGACAAAATAGCGGAATTCAAGTACAAAATCAAAATAGCCGACGTAGGCGCTGCGGCGTCCGTAGCGGCCGGCGTGTTTTCCGGAGTAGTGCTTTTGCTTGTAATCGGATTTATTTTTGTAAAAGGTGCGCCGACTCTTGTGACAAATCCTCATTTGCTTTTCGGGAAGTATGAGTTTGCAAGCGAAAAAATTACCATTTTTCCTTCGATTGTTACTACGCTTATGACAGTAGCGCTGAGTTTGGTTATCGCAGTGCCTGTCGGACTTTGTACGGCAATTTTCCTAAACGAGTATGCAAAAAAAGAAAATTTCTTTATTAGAATCATCCGTGGAGCAATTGACCTCTTAAACGGCGTTCCATCTATCGTATACGGACTTTTCGGTATGATAACGATAGTGTCGCTTCTTGGCGGCACGAGTTCGATTTTGGCAGGCACCCTTACGATCGGCATTATGCTGCTTCCCACTATAGTGCGCTCGACGGAAGAAAGTTTAAAGTCTGTGCAGGATAGCTTAAGAGAGGGTAGTTTTGCGCTCGGAGCGGGTAAAATGCGTACGATATTTAAGGTTGTACTGCCTTCGGCTATGCCGGGAATACTGTCTGCGATTTTGTTGAGCATGGGCAGAGTTATAGCCGAGTCTGCGCCGTTTATATATACCATGGGATCGGTCATATCTGCAACGCCTACCGGCTATCTAGACAGTAACGCTACTCTTGCAGTTGCGCTTTACAAACTTTCGGGCGAGGGTTGGTACGTAAACGAGGCGTACGCTACGGCTGTGGTATTGATTATTCTTGTTTTAGGCCTAAATGTTTTGGCAGAACTTATTGTAGGAAAGCTGAACAAAAAATTAAAGGGAGACAAATAAATGAAGAAGATAAAAACGACATACGAGTACGGACAGAATATTTCTGTAAAAAACGCCAATCTTTGGTACGGTGATTTTCACGCTTTAAAGGATATCGACGTGGAAATCCCGGAAAGACAGGTTACTGCGTTTATAGGTCCGTCCGGATGCGGAAAATCCACGTTTTTAAAGTGCTTTAACCGTATGAACGACTTGGTGGAAGGCTGCAAAATAGAGGGTAAATTTTACGTCGGAGATATCGATATTTACGGAAAGGTGGATATAAACCAATTGCGTAAAAACGTGGGTATGGTATTCCAAAAACCTAATCCGTTTCCGATGAGCGTGTTTGATAATATCGCATACGGAGCGAGAACTTTTGGCATAACCAAGCATGCCGATCTTGACGAAATCGTAGAAAAGTCTTTGCGACAGGCGGCTATGTGGGACGAACTTAAAGACCGTCTCGGCAAATCGGCGTTGGGACTTTCGGGCGGTCAGCAACAGCGACTTTGCATCGCTCGCTCGCTTGCGGCAAATCCAAAGATATTGCTTATGGACGAGCCGACGTCTGCGCTCGATCCTATATCCACAGGTAAAATAGAAGAACTTATGGAAGAACTAAAAAAAGATATTACCATAGTTATCGTAACGCACAATATGCAGCAGGCTACTCGTATCGCAGATAAAACAGCATTCTTCCTGCTCGGCGAACTGGTAGAGTACGGCAACACCGACGATATATTCACTTCGCCCAAGGACGAACGTACCGAAAGATATATTACCGGTCGTTTCGGTTAATACTGTCGGAATTATTGATTTTTTATTTAGAAAATGGTATAGTTAAGGAGTAAAGACAATGTCAATAAGAAAAATATTCGAAGAAGAACTTTCACAGCTTAAGACGGAACTCGTAGAGATGTGTCGTCTTACGGAGCAAATGATAAGCGACGCCATCGAAGCGCTCGTAAATCGTGACAGAGAACTCGGAAAAAGTATTGCCGGCGCAGATAAGCGAGTTGACGAGTACGAAATGGATATAGAAAAACGGTGCATGCGAATTCTTCTCAAGCAGCAACCCGTGGCGAAAGATTTCAGAGAGGTGTCTACGGCATTAAAAATGATAACGGATATCGAACGCTTTGGCGATCAGGCAAGCGATATCGGCGATTTGGTTTGTACTATGCCGGGCGAAAAATATATTAAAAAGCTGAATCATATTACTGCGATGGGAAATCTCGCCGTCAGAATGGTCAGAGAAAGCGTAAATTCGTTTATCAATAACAACGAAGCTCTTGCCGACGAGGTAATTAAACTCGACGACGAAATGGATGAATTGTTCGTAACGGTAAAAAACGAACTTATCGAACTTATCAAAAAAGACGGTAACAACGGAGATCAGGCAATAGAGCTTATGATGGTAGCAAAATATTTGGAAAGAATAGGCGATCATGCCGTAAACGTTGCCGAATGGACAAAATATAACGAAACCGGAGTGCATGTAAAGATTTAATGAAGGAACTTATTTACATCGTAGAAGACGACGAAGGGATGCGAGAGGTTTATCAAGGCGCATTCGAGGACGCATACGAAATCAAACTTTTTGAAAACGGTAAAGATTTTTTTTATGCGTTTGCTGTAAAAAAGCCCGACCTTGTGATATTGGATATAATGCTGCCCGAAATGGACGGTTTTACGATTCTGACCAAAATTCGTGAGATGGATGAGCGGATTCCCGTTATTTGCGTAAGCGCAAAGTCGGATGAGGTCAGCTTTGTTAAAGGTCTTAACAGAGGCGCAGACGATTATATGGCAAAACCGTTTTCAGTGCTGGAGCTTATGGCAAGGGTAAAGACGAATTTGCGCCGAGCTAAGCTTTATATTACGAGTGCAGACGGGTTTTCAATCGATAACAACCTTTATAAGGCGTTTTATAACGGCACCGATTTGGGACTTACGATTAAAGAATTTAAACTTTTAAAAATTCTTATAGGAAAAGCAGGTGTCACCGTAGAGCGAGAAGAATTGTTTAGAGACGTTTGGGGAGAAGATTATATGGGCGAAACGAGGACGCTCGATATGCACATCGCCGCAATTCGCGAAAAAATCAAACAAGCAGGAGGAAAAGACTGTATCATTACCGTCCGCAGTATAGGATACAGATTTCAAAATAAATGAAAAAGAAAACGTTATTTCAAATTCTTGCGCTTACATTCGTGTCGGTAACGGTGATGTTTATTTTCGGTATCGTTGCCGTGGACATAAATGCGAAGTCGATGTTAAGAGAACGTCTCGCAGAAGAGACCGAATTGGCTTGCGCACTGGTGCAAACCGAAGAAGATTTTGCTAATTTCGCACAATATTCGGACGACGTAGCTTTTCGTGTAACGATTATAGATCTTAGCGGCGAAGTGCTTTACGAAAGCAGCACCAAAGCGCCTCTCGAAAACCATATCGACAGAGAGGAAGTAAAATACGCTTTGGCAGGCAATTCTCAAGTCGTGGAGAGGTATTCGCAAACGTTCGAATGCGATATGACGTACTATGCGCTAAGAACAACGCTTGCCGACGGAAAAGAAATCGTTGTGCGCTTAGCAATAAAAAGCAGCCGAATCAACGGATACCTATGGGTAGTTCTTCCAATTTTGATTGTCGTTTTGATTGGATGTTTTATTTTTTCGATAGTTATTTCTAACTTATTGTCGGCAAAAATGTCCGGCAAAATTACCGAAGTCGGGGACAGCTTGCGCAGCCTTAACGATGGAAATTACGTTCCCATAAAAACGAATTCCGGCGAACCCGAACTCTATTCAGTATTAAATCAAATTAACGAACTAAACGCAAGCGCTCATGCGCATATAAAAAGCATGAAAGAAACGAGTGACAAGTTAAATACGGTACTCGCAAACGTTTCGCAAGGCATAGTCGCAATCGACGAAAACAAACGAATTATATTTGCAAACAAAAGCATTGTCGATATATTCGGCGCATCCGAAAATCTTGATGGCAAAGATTTTATTTATCTTATCGACGATTTGGCTCTTTGCGAAAAGATTTCTCGACACTTAGGAGAGAATTACACGTCCGAGTACGGCTACAAGGGCAAAGATCTTTCGGTAGTTATTCGCAAAGCAGAAAACAACAGCGACGACGTGTATTCTATCGTAATTATTACCGACGTCACAGACGAAAAGGCGGTGCAACGGCAAAAAAGCGATTTTTTTGCCAACGCTTCGCACGAACTGAAAACTCCGGTTGCGGTTATGCAAGGGTTGTCCGAATTGCTTTTGTCTAAAGATATACTGGACGAAGGCTCAAAAAAACAGGTGGCAAGGATTCACAGCGAAAGCGTCAGGCTTGCGTCCTTGATAACAGACATGCTTGAGCTGAGCAAATTGGAAAACGGCGATTCAGTCGATGCGGTTTATTCGCCTGTCGACATAAAAGCCATAGCCGAAGAAGTCGCTTCGGGATTATCTCCGGAGCTAAAAAAGAAAAATATTACTTTAGAAATATTCGGAAACGGGACGGTTACGGCCGACGGCAAAATGATTTTCGAGATAGTGGAGAATTTATGCTCGAACGCAGCGCATTACAACGTCGAAAACGGCAAAATTACCGTTACGATAAGCGAAAACGATAACGAAACCAAGTTGACTGTGGCAGATACGGGCATAGGTATCGAAAAGGAATATATTCCCCGATTGTGCGAAAGATTTTATCGTGTAGACAAGTCTCGCTCCAAGAAAACGGGAGGTACGGGATTAGGTCTTGCAATTGTTAAACACATTTGTGCTTTATATAACGCCGAACTTTCTATCGAAAGCGAAGTCGGCGTAGGAACGACGGTAAGCGTGAAATTTGCTAAGTGAAACCAAAACGAAAACGGACGGATTGTCTGATATGCCGAACCCCAAAAGTCATACACTTTTGGGGTTCGTTTGATAAAAAACACGATTGCAGTTTTTTGCGGCATGATTTTTGCGGTTAGTTTCATTATGCCGAAAACGTCGTATTTTTTGTATAACGTTTTGTGATTTTTGGTTTATGCAAGCAATGACAATATGTCAAGAAGAGTTTTTTTGTCTTTGCCGTTATCGAGTGACGGATTGTATTCGACACAGTCGAAAGACGCTATGCCGTTATTTATTACGGCAGCTAAAATTTGTTTGGTGTCGGAGACGCCCAATCCGTTCGGCATGACGTACCCGGTAGAAGAAAACGATTTGCCGTCGATTACGTCGACATCAAAACTGAGATGAACATTTTTGTCTTTTAGCTTAGGTATAATTTCTCGCATTACAGCGTCTACGCCTTTTGACTTTACTTCGTCGGCGGTAAAAAGACTGACTCCGTGATTTTTCATAATAGCGTATTCGCCGTCATCGATGCTGCGTGCGCCTATTATGAAGAGATTTTTCCCGTACAAATTTATATTATCGTTTATCGTAAGGTCGGTTATGCCCATAGAAACAGCTAAGGGCATACCGTGAATATATCCTGTAGGTGACGTCGATTCGGTGTTTATGTCTGCATGTCCGTCAACGTATACCACAGCCACGTTTTCGGCGCCGAATTTTTCTGCGTCGGCTGCGATTGACGCCATAACCACCGAGTGATCTCCGCCGATTAAAAGCGTCGGACGGCGGCAATCTTTTAAAGTTTTGTATAGAGCCTTATTTATACGCATAACCTCGGCGGCGTGTTTAACAAAATCAGGGCAATCCGAATCTTGCTGTTTTTCTCCGCTAAAAGGTATTTCGTTGCATTTCAATATGCGCCTGAGCGAAGGTATAAGCGCTTCATAGGCGCATTCGCTTCCTCGAGACGGCGAACCTAAGCTGATCGGCGCCTCGACTATATCGTATTCTTTCATTGCTTTTGTACCTACTTTCTTTCTGTCAATGCTCGGTTATTTTACTATAAATCGAAGATAAAGTCAAGACAAATGTGAGCGTATGTCCTTCAGAGACCTAATATGTCTCGAAGCTGTATAAAATGCTGAATTTCGGGCGACAATTTTATTTGTGAAAGCGGATAACAAAGTTGTAGTAATAGGTGCAGGAATAAGCGGGGCAGCGGCGGCTCGGGTCCTTGCCGAACGAGGAAAAAAGGTGTTGCTTGTCGAAAAAAACGACCATGTAGGCGGTAGCGTATATGATTACGTCGATGACGGAATAATCGTACAGGCGCATGGACCGCACATTTTCCACACCGACGATTTTGACGTGTTTAAGTTTTTGTCGAAGTTTACGCAGTGGCAAGAGTACGACCATAGGGTAAGCGGGTATATTGACGGGAAATTCGTGCCGTTGCCGTTTAATCTTACTTCGCTTTCGATGCTGCGAAAGGATTCCGAATCGATAGAACGCAAACTTGTATCGGTGTACGGATTAGGCAAAAGCGTAAGCGTAGGAGCGTTGATGCGCAGTTCGGATGCGACGATTTCGGAGTTCGGACGGTTTGTTTACGAAAAAGTGTTTTCTTATTATACTCTTAAACAATGGGGAAGTCGTACCGTTCCGGATTCGGTGCTCGACAGAGTTCCGGTTAAGATATGCTATCAGCACGGATATTTTGACGATCGATATATTTATCAGCCTGTAGACGGATTTACTGCCATGATTGAAAAGATGCTCTCTCATCCGAACATAGAATTAAAACTTAGCTGTGACGGGAGAGAGCTTATAGACGTCGGCGATGAAGAAATAAAGCTCGAAGGAGAGGCATGTCCCGTCGTTTTCAGCGGAAGAATAGACGAGTTGTTTAATTATAAATACGGGAAGCTGTTGTATCGTACGCTGGATTTCAAGTTCGAGAGATACGATATTCAGTCTTTTCAGCCTACGGCGGTAGTGAATTATACCCAAAGCGAAGATTATACCCGAATAAGCGAGTTTACAAAGTTTACGTCAAAGAAGCTCGCTCATACGATAATCGTTAAAGAATATCCCAGGGACTGTAACGGAAACGATATACCGTTTTATCCGATTTGCGACCAAACCGGTTTAATAGGAAAGTATTTCGCAGAAGCGAAACGATATAAAAATTTGACTTTGATAGGGCGCCTCGGGTTACACAAATACGTAAACATGGATGAGGCTGTCATTATCGCCATAAAAGGAGTGAGTGGTTTATGAAAATTGCGCTTTGTATTGACTCGTTTTACCCGTGCATAGACGGACCGATTAACGTAACGTCGTCGCTAGCGTCGATTTTTAATCGCACAGACAAATGCTCGGTGCTTGCCCCGTCGGCAAAAAGTAAATACGTTGACAATTTTAGTTACGACGTAATACGTTGCAAGTCTATATCTGCTCCGGAAAACTACAGATATGCGCTGCCGAGTTTCGATTACGGTTTCAGAAAAAAAGTAGAAGAACAGAATTTCGATATTTTTCATGCGCATTCACCGTTCAGTATGGGCAGGTATGCGATAAAGACGGCAAGACGGCTGCATGTTCCGATGATAGCGACTTTTCATACAAGATATTATGACGATTTTTTGCGCTCCACCGGCAGCAAAATGCTGGCAAAGGCTTTGACGGATAGAATAGTTAAGACGTATAACGACGCCGATGAAGTGTGGACCGTAAGCAATGCGGCTATAGATACTCTCAGAGAATACGGTTATTACGGTCAATGCAAAGTCGTGCGTAACGGCACGGATATGAAATATCCCGCCGATGCCGATGCGCTTGTCGAAGAGGTCAACGAAAGGCATGGTATTGGCGGACGACAGAATGTATTTTTGTACGTAGGGCGCATTGCAATGTACAAAAATCTTCCGCTTTTTATAAAAGCCTTTAAATTACTGAAGGAAAACGGTATAGATTTTACAGTGCTGATAGTCGGTGGCGGTTTTGACGAAAATTTATTCAAAAAGCAAATAGACGAAAACGGACTAAGCGACAGATTTATTTTCGTCGGCTCGGTAAGCGAACGAAAAAAACTGCAGGGATATTACCTTAGGAGCGATGCGCTTGTTTTTCCGTCCACGTTCGATACTTCGTCTCTTGCTCCAATTGAAGCCGCCGCACACAAGAAGCCTTCGTTTGTAATAAACGGCAGCGGAAGTGCAGAGGGAATAATCGACGGCGTAAACGGTTTTTTGTGCGAAGAAAACGAATACGATCTTGCTAAAACGATAAACGCTGCGATTCCGCATCTACGTGAGACGGGCGAAAACGCAGCTTTAACGGTTTACCGAAGTTGGGAACAAGTTGCCGAAGAAATATATCCCATGTACGAAAATGTGCGCCATCGCTATGCCTTAACTGCCGAGAACGCAGTTACGGTATAGCAGTTACGGTATAATCTTTTTAAAGCGTAACGATAATTTGCAGTTGCGGCATAAAAGCTACCGAGATTTTATTTGCAGACTAAATGCGCAATTGCAAAACGTCGATTAGTCATTGACGTTAACTTAGAAAATTATAATTTTGCCCATCATCGACGCTGTAAGAAAATGAGAAAAATAATTTGGTTGGAATCAATAAAGTACCATTATTTCGGTTATTTTTTATTTATGACAAAAAAAGCGACGTCGAATAGCTTTTTTTGTTGAAAACGCATTTTAAAAGTGGTATAATATCCTTTATTGAAAAGAAGGGAGGTCGGATATGCCGGATTTTGAATCGCTGTACAACGAAAGTCAGGCAAACGCCTTTACGTCTGCAAAGAAAAGGTTTTACGACAACAAAGTCGATAATTTAAACGAGGAAAACTATGACGGAAAGACTGTGATACAAGCCGTGGTTCATGGGCATAGGGATTATCACACCTCCATAGTCTTTGACGAGCAGGGAGGGCTTTACGACTATTCGTGCGATTGTTACGGGTTTAGCATGCAAAGCGGACCCTGCAAACACATACTCGCAACTGCGCTTACATACGAAGAAAAAAATCCGTCTTCGGGCGCTTCCGCATCGGTAAAAAAAAGAAGTTCGGACGGGTGCATAGCCGGCCTTATCTCTGTATACGCAAAAAAGAGGCAGGGGAAGATACTAAAAGACGATACTCCGGTATCTTTGATTCCCGTCATAGAACTGCTTTCCGACGATTCGGTGGCGTTAAGATTTTCGGTAGCCAAAACGAGGGCATATAAATTAAAGAATCTGGCGCAATTTGCGTCTGACTGCGTTTCGGCGCAATACCGCAGATACGGCGCCCAGCTCGCCTTCGATCACATCATGGACAATTTTTCGGAAAAGAGCAGTCAGCTGGTATCGTTCTTAATAAAAACGGTTGCCGAACGACAGGCGAATGGCGGCGAATTTAAAGGCGATCGTATACGACTTTTTCCGTCGGATCTCGATGATTTTATATCGATTGCCGACGGGCTTATAGAGGTCGAAGAGGGGCGAGTAAGCGAGGGTATGCGGTACATAGTAAAAGAACCCGACGCCCTTAAGGTAAGTATATTCGTTAATAAAGAGTCTGAAGGATATCGCATATCTTCGGACGTTAAAGAGTTTAAGCTGCTTTACGGCAAAAGATATTACTATCTCATGACTTCGGGACAGATATATCGGGTTACCGATCAATTCGTAGAAACTTCGTATCCGTTGATAAAACAGCTTAACGCTCACGAGTCTGTATTTGTAAGCGAAAGGGATATGACGGCATTTTATAACAACGTCCTTATGCAAACTACAAAGCTCGCTGTGGTAAGCGATACCGATTTGTCTTCGTATTTGTTGCCGCCGCTTGTTGCTTCGCTATATCTCGACATAAACTCATCTATGGTTATAGACGCAAGACTCGAATGTTCGTATAACGGTGAAAAAGTGGATATAGACGATGAGCCTTCCGGCTCGGAAATGCGAGATTATGAGGCGGAAAAAGCGCTCAGAGCATGTTTGAGCGAGTTTTTTCCGTTTTATCCACACCTTACGCTCGATGCCGAAAGCGACATATTCAAGCTACTTTCGGAAGGGCTTAGACGCATAGGAAGATTTTGCTCGATTTACATGTCGACGGAGATGCAACGCATTAAAGTGCGCAAGCCGCCGTCCGTAAAGGTCGGAGTCAAGTTAAGCGGTGACTTGATAGAGCTTGACGTAAGCGACGACGATTACACTTACGAAGAATTGCTCAAGATTATAGATAAGGCCGGCAAGAGCAAGTATGTGCGTATAGGAGATGCTTTTGTGGACCTTGACGATCCGTCTTTAAGGGCGCTCGGAAAAATCATGGATTTAAATTCATCTTTGACCTTGCCTTCGTATTATGCCCCGCGAATTTGCGAAGAACTTAAAGAACATTATGACGTCACCGAGATAGAGTCGAAAATAGACGCCGACGACGGGGTGGATGCTCCGGACTCGCTCGGCGATATTATGAGGCCGTATCAAAAGGCGGGACTTCGGTGGATGAGTGCGCTGCTTAAGCGTGGATACGGCGGAATTTTGGCAGACGACATGGGCTTGGGCAAGAGCCTGCAGGTAATATCACTGATTGTTGCTCTCAAACTTAAGAGCATAATAGTGTGTCCCACTACTCTTGTGCTTAACTGGGAAAACGAATTTAAAAAGTTTGCGCCTTTTCTCCGGACTCTTTGCGTTATCGGCAGCATGGAAGATCGTGAAAAATTACTTACGGATGCAAAAAATTACGACGTAGTTATAACTTCGTACGAGCTTATACGTCGGGATATTCATAGATACGACATGGGATTCGACCTGGCTGTAATAGACGAGGCTCAGTTTATAAAAAATCCGGATACGAAAAATGCACGCACGGTTAAAGAGATAAAATGCAAATACAGATTTGCGCTTACCGGCACGCCGATAGAAAACAGTTTGAGCGAGCTATGGTCAATATTCGATTTCATAATGCCGGGATACCTGTTTTCCTATCGAAAGTTTAAAGAAAAATTTGAATTGCCTATTGCGGAGGGCAGCAAAGTTGCGGAAGACGAACTGTTAAAACTCGTAATGCCGTTTATCCTTCGAAGGTTAAAGACCGAAGTTTTGAGCGAGTTGCCTCCTAAGGTAGAAACGGACGTGGTCGTGCCGCTCGAGGGACAGCAAGAAGAATTGTACAAAGCGCACGTGGCATTGATACGAAAGAGCATAATGATCGAAAACGCCGATCGCATTACGGTGCTGTCTATGCTGACGAGGCTCAGAAGAATCTGTTGCGATCCGCATTTGATCGATCCTTCGTACGAAGGCAACTCGGCCAAACTTGAGGCGTGTATGCAGATAGTAAGGCAGGCGATAGACGGGAAGCACAAAGTGCTTATATTTTCGCAGTTTACTTCCATGCTCGATATTATAAGAAATTCGCTTATGGAAAACGGAATTACCAATTATCTTTTGAGGGGTGACACGTCCAAAAGCGAGCGCATGAAGTTTGTAAATCGCTTTAATAAAGACGATACGCAAGTATTTCTTATTTCGCTTAAAGCCGGTGGCACGGGACTTAATCTCATCGGAGCCGACGTGGTAATACATTACGATCCGTGGTGGAACGAATCTGTCATGAATCAGGCTACGGACAGAGCTTATCGAATAGGTCAGGACAAAAAAGTTCAGGTGTATTCGTTGATTGTAAACGGAACGCTCGAGCAAAAAATAGTGGAATTACAAAAGAAGAAGGCGAGACTGAGCGGACTTATTGAAAACGAAAATCCCCTTAGCGACGTGTTGAAACTTTTGGATTAATAAAAAGGGAGAAAATTTATATGAAACAATTTAAAGCGGAATCGCAAAGACTGTTGGAGCTTATGATTAACTCCATTTACACAAACAAAGAGATATTTTTAAGAGAACTCATATCAAATGCGTCCGACGCCATAGATAAGTTGCGGTTTATTTCTCTTACCGACAGCGCCGCAGACAGAGATTTTGCAATAGAAATAGAAATCGACGAAGCGGCACGCACGCTTACCGTAAAAGATAACGGAATAGGAATGAACGAAGCCGAATTGGAAGATAATCTCGGAACCATTGCGTCGAGCGGAACGTTTAAGTTTAAAAACGAGAACAAGACGGACGACGAACTTATAGGCCAGTTCGGCGTAGGATTTTATTCGGCGTTTATGGTGGCGCATACGGTAACGGTAATAAGTAAAAAATACGGCGACGATAAGGCGTATCGCTGGAGCAGTTCCGGTAGCGACGGCTACACCATAGACGAAGCGCAGCGAGAGCAAAGCGGAAGTACGGTTATTCTTGAGTTGAAACAAGACGACGAAGACGATAAATACAGCGAATATTTGTCCGAGTGGCGTATAGGCGAACTTGTCAAGAAATATTCGGATTACGTAAGGTATCCGATAAAAATGCTGTGCACGACTTCGAGGAAAAAAGAAGGAAGCGACGAGTGGGAGGAGTGTAAGGAGGTAAAGACGCTTAATGCGATGACTCCGATCTGGAAACGTAATAAAGGTGATGTAAAAGACGCCGATTACAAAGAATTTTACAGAGCTACTTACTACGATATGGAAGAGCCCCTTCATTATTTTCGTATTTCTTCGGAAGGCGGGCTTACTTACGACGCAGTCGTTTTTGTGCCGGCTAATCCTCCGTACGATTATTATACGTCCGATTATAAGAGAGGACTTTCTTTGTACGTAAACGGCGTGATGATTATGGACAAGTGCGAAGAACTCGTCCCCGAATATTTCGGTTTTTTACGAGGCGTTGTGGACAGCTGCGACCTATCTCTTAATATTTCTAGGGAGATGCTGCAAAAGGATAGGCAGCTTAAGGCACTCGCCGGCGGACTTTGCAAGAAAATCGTAGCCGAATTTAAGAGGCTTATGGAAAGCGACCGACCGCTATACGAGAAAATTTTTGATAAATACGGTGTGGGTATCAAGTACGGCGTTTATGCGGATTTCGGAGCCAAGAAGGATTTGCTGAAGGACGCATTACTTTTTAAAAACGCAGACGGCAAGTATATGTCTTTAAGCGAGTACGTATCGCAGCTTAAAGACGATCAAAAAGATATTTTGTATGCTTGCGGTAAAAACGCAGATGCGATAAGGCAAACTCCACAGGTCGAAGGCGCTCTCGAAAAGGGCATGCAGGTGTTGTTCTTGACCGATCAAATAGACGAGTTTGTGGTTAAGGTTATAGGCGAATACGACGGTCATAAGATTGTTTCCGTGGGCAGTGCAAAAGAACAGGTAAAAGATGACAGCTTTGACGAGTTGATAAAGGCAATAAAAGAGCGATTGGGCGAAAAAGTAAAAGACGTATCGCTATCTGACGGGTTGGGCAGTTATCCGTGTTGTATCAGCGCAGAAGGAGAAGTGTCGCTTCAAATGGAAAAGATTCTTAATTCGATGCCGACCGGCGGCGGAGTAAAAGCGCAAAGAGTGCTGGAAATAAATCCCGACCATCCGCTCGTAAAGAGAGCGAAAGAACTCGAAGGCGAAAGCCGAAACTCGCTTATAGATTTGCTATACGGCGAAGCGTTGCTTTTGGCGGGACAGGATTTAGACGCTGCCGAGTTTGTAAAAAATATTAATAAAATGCTGTAATTAGACGATACGTATAAACGTTTTCGGTATATAGCAAGGAAGAAGCAAAGATAAGTTTATTTGAGAACGAAGGGAAAACATAAGAAGATGAAGTTGGATTTGCATGTGCACTGCGGATTGTCGCCGTGTTCTAAGGCAGACGTAGAAGTAACGGTTAACGCTTACGCCGAATCGGGTGTGAATTTTGTGCTTACTAATCACTACGCAGAGATTTATACTACAGCCGCCGGCGGCGCATATCCGGAATCGGAATATGCGGACATCTACATAGATAGGTACAACAAAGTAAAAAAATATGCGGACAAGCTGGGTGTAAAGACTTTTTTCGGTATGGAAATCGGTATAGTTATGCCGGATTGTCCTTATGCGGAGTTTTTGCTTTACGGTATAACGCCGGATATTCTCAAGTCCGCACCGCACATATACGGAATGGGGCAGAAACAGCTTTACGAATTTTGCGCTTCTAACGGTATCGCTCTTATCCAGGCGCATCCTTATCGCAAAGAACAAGGACATTTCCCGCATGATCCCGAATTTATGGACGGCGTGGAAATAAATTGTCATCCCGTTTATTTGAGGGAAGAGAGCCGAGTAAGAGATTTTGCGGCAACGCACAATCTCAGGATAACGGCAGGCAGCGATTTCCATGTTGTCGGCGGACAGGCGCTCGGCGGCATCGAAGTTGACGCTTCGAATGAAAAAGAGCTTGCCAAAAAGATTTTGGCGGGTGAATACAATATATTTTTGAGGTAAAAATGGAACAAAATCAATTGCGGGAAACGCAAAATTCGCCGATAACGGATGCGGAGTCGGTCTGTGATTCAAAAAAACGATTTTGGGAAATCGATTTTGCGAGAGGAATTTGCGTAATACTTATGATTTTCGATCACTTGATGTATTCGTTTGCTGTGGTTGCGCCGTTTGTCGGCACGCTTTTCGGTACCGATATGTGGTCCGGAGCTGCCGAATTCGCTGTATGGTATTGGCGACACCCGGTTAGGGATGTAATCAGACCGATAATCGTTTGCGCATTTTTTATTATTTGCGGTGTGAGCTGTACGCTATCCAGGTCGGAAATCAAACGAGGCGCACTGACGTTTTTGCTGGGGTGCGGCATTACGACGGTTACGTCGATAGTCGATCTCGGATTCGAACTCGGTATAACGATATTGTTCGGAGTGTTGCATATGCTGGGCGTGGCAATGCTTTCGTATGGGCTTATCGATAAGCTAGGCAAAAGGATCGAGAAGCTAGGCACATCACAAAAATCAAAGAACGTATATGGATTTTTTGGGAAATACTTGCCCTGCATAGTCGGTATTTTGCTGCTTGCGGTATATTTTATTTGGCTTGGGCATATCGAGAATATGAAATTTGTCTCCGACATAGAAGTTAAGAATGAAAGCCTTAAGCCTATCGTTTCCATATTTACGCAGGTTAAGAATTACAATTTCGTACAGTATTCGCATGACTATTTTGCTTTGTTGCCGTACGGAGCAATTGTACTGTTAGGTAGCGGGATAGGCAAAGCGGTATACCGATCGAAATTAAGAAATTATGCAGCAAAAGCTGACGGAAAATGGAACAAGCCGGTTTGTTTTATGGGCAAATATGCATTGTATGCGTACGTATTACACCAAGTCGCAGCAGTGGTTTTAATCTTTTTAATAACTTTGATATTCGGATAAACAGGAGAAGTGTATGACGCTCTACGAAAGTTTTAAGCAATGCGCTTTGTCGCATAATCGCCAAGACGCTATCGTATTTTACGGACGCAGAATAACGTTCGGAAGGCTTCTTTCGCTCGTTGACAGAACGGCTTACGGACTGAAAAACGACGGAGTAAAGAAAAACGATGTCGTTACTTTGTGCGTGCCTAACAGCCCTTCGGCGGCGATAGCGTTTTATGCGATAAACAAGCTCGGTGCGATTGCGAATTTGGTTCATCCGTTCGCCAAGTGGGAGTCGGTAAAACATAGCATGAAAAAGACGGGCAGTAAACTTCTCGTCACCTTCGATATGTATATGGACGAAGTCGATTGCGATTGCAAGAAATACGTTTCGGACAGCGGTTATTTTATGCCGGCGATAAAACGAACGTATTTTCATATCGCAAACCGAAAAAAACGTCGTTTCGATAAGAACGACGCATTTGAAAAACTGTTCGATAATCTGCCGCTTTCCGAAACCGAAAAAAACGACGGTGCCACGGTTTTTTTACCGAGCGGCGGCAGTACTGGCGAACCTAAGATAATTATGCACGGCGATGCGGCATTTAACGGGCTGTGCGACAATATAGACTTCTTTTTAAGCGAAGAGCAGAGCAGTTACAAAGCTATGTACTCCGTGCTTCCGATATTTCACGGGTTCGGATTGTGTATGAATTTGCATATGTGTATGACTAAGGGGATAACGTCGATTATGACGCTGAAATTTAACCCCAAAGAGATGGCTAAGGCAATAGCCCAGTATAAAGTCAATATTTTGACGGGAGTGCCGGCTATGTATAACAAATTGCTTGTGAGCGAAGAATTTTTAAAAACCGACCTTTCTTCGCTTAAAGATTGCTTTGTAGGCGGAGATAAAGCCTCTGCGGAGCTGATTTCGAAATTTAACGAAGTGTTGGCTCGAGGAGGTAGCAATGCAAAACTCCATGTCGGCTACGGCCTTACCGAAACGGTTACGGTGTGCGCCGTAACTACTGCCGAAAGGGATAAAATCGGAAGCGTTGGTTATCCGCTCCCCGGCGCAAAATTTTGCATAAGCGACGGCGAAAAGAAATTACCTTGCGGCGAAATAGGCGAGCTATGCATACAGTCGCCTCTTCTTATGCTCGGGTATTACGGTACGGACCAAACGCCGATAAGGGAATTCTGCGGAGAAAAGTGGCTGTTTACCGGTGATTTGTGCTATTTGGACGAGGATGGCTACCTTTATTTCAAACAGCGCATAAAAAATATGATAAAGGTTAACGGCGTGCCGGTATTCCCTTCGGAGATTGAAGAGGTCGTTTCGGCAATCGAAGGCGTAAAGCATGCTGCCGCAATAGGCGTGCCGGACAAAAACAAGGGCGAATCCGTCAAACTGTTCGTCGAACCTCGGCAAAACGTCGACGAATCTGTTTTACGGGCGAAAATAGAGAAGAATTGCAAAGAAAAACTGATAGTTTACGCTTTGCCCAAGGAGATAGTCTTCGGGACGCTGCCGCTTACTAACGTGGGCAAGGTCGACAGAAAACAGCTTAGTTGAGCAAACGAGAACTTTGGCGACGGTGAATCTCTGTTTGTGAAGATGACGTATGCCCGAATAAATACGGTTTATGCCGTTTCCTTATTCTTAATCGGCGTAACCGTTAAAGGCTGCGAAAATGGCGCATTCGCAAGCAAAACGAAATTTATGTTTTAAAATTTTACATAGCGGAGCGTCGACGTTGGTATCATCCCTAACGTCGACGTTTTTTGTATACGATAACGGTTTTTTGCGCATAATTCACTGCGTTTGCGCATGCGAGTTCACTATGTTTTGTCTGTTTGACGGCGTTTATCGTTTGTTACTGTTGCGCTGTTCGTTCTACCGTCAAGCTTAGACGCTACGTTTATACGGTAAGTCGGAGGAAAATAAAAGTAAAATTCAGAAGAAAATAAAATATTCGTTTAATGAAAAATGTGTGTACAAAACGGCGAACTTAATGTCAAAAAAGGACAAATTACTTTTAATTAAATATTTTCTGTTGCAATTTGTATTATTGTATGATATAATTGCCGTAACTAAAATTGGGTTTTGTATCTTAATGCCGGTTCGGACTATGGTTCGAGCGGGCAAATCTAAAAAAGATTACATTTTTTCCAAAGTCAAGGAGGACCTATGAAAAGAAAGAATTTCAGATTGAGCATTGTCTTGATCGTTTTTGCTTTGGTAGGCGTGATGTTCGCATCGGCAGCATGCGCTTCCGTTAACAATGTAAACGACTCGGCAAATTCTGCAAATTCGGCTGTTACGGTCACCGAGTCCGGCAAAAAAACTTCGGATTTGGTAGATCAGAGCAAAGTTCCAGAGCAGACGGTTTCCTACAAGGCTGACGACGAAGTCGGTATAATAGTTCAAATGGACGAGAGTACCCTTTTGGATACATATCTTGCCAGTCCCGACAAGTACGACAGCTATCAGGATTTCTTAACCTCGTACGAGGGCAAGAAAGCTGCGCAGAACCTTAAAGACAAGCAAAACGCATTGTTCAATAAGATTGCGCGTAAGACCGACGCCAAACTTGCATGTAACTATGTAAACGTTCTTAACGGTTTCGCAGTTACCATTAAGTACGGCGAGCGTAAGAGCCTTGCAGACGTTGCTTACGGCTATGGCGCCGTAAATGCGATGATTTCCGACCATTACGACGAGCCGCAAGTAGACGTAGTTACCAACCAGGTAAATGCGCAGACTACCGGTATCTTCGACTCTACTTCCAGTAAAGAAAAGGGATATTGGGGCGAAGGCATGGTCGTTGCAGTGCTCGATACCGGTCTCGATTACGAGCATCCGGCGTTTGATCCCGAAAACGAAATTTTCGCAAAGGACAACGTATACAAACTCGACGAAGCAAAGATCGAGGCTCTTTTGCCGTATCTTGCCGCTTCTAAGCTTGTAGACAATCTCACTTGGAGAGACGTTTATTACAACAAAAAAGTTCCTTTCGGTTTCGACTATACCGATCATAACGGTCAACAGGGCGATACTAACATCAGTACTCACGTAGATAACGAACACGGCACTCACGTTGCCGGTATTATCGCAGGTCACAGCGAGCATCCGTACGATATCGACGAAGACGGCAACGAAGTTCCCCGTTACGACGATCTCGAGCACAAAGAGATTACCGGCATCACCGGCGTTGCTCCCAAAGCTCAGCTTGCTATATATAAGGTATTCTCCGATTACGAAGGCGGCGCACAGTCTCATTGGCTTTTGGCTGCATTGGAAGACACCGTAGTTGTAGGCGTTGACGTTATCAACATGTCGCTCGGTTCCAACTCCGGTTTCCAAGACGATATAAACAGTAAAGATTCTATTTACGATGCTTACGAAAACGTAGGTAAGGCAGGCATTTCGCTCGTGGTCGCAGCTTCTAACGCATACAGCTCCGGCTTCAGCTCTCAATACGGTCTTAACCTTATTTCCAACCCCGACTCCGCTACTGTAGGTAGCCCCAGTACTTACGAGTCCGCATTGAGCGTAGCTTCCATAAGCGGCGTTAAGTCCAAATACATATCCGCTTATACGGACGCTAACAACGTAGGCAAAGAACCGGTAGGTATAGCTTATTATCAGGAAGCAGCTCACGTAAACAGCCAGTCTTACGACTTCATTTCAGATCTTAGAAATGCAGTAAAGAGCAAGAATCTTATGACTCAGTACGTAAGAAACTGGTCTGACCTCGTGGCTAACGGTACTCAGGACGACATGGAGAAATGGGAACTCAGCATTCCTTATAAAGTAATCCCCGGTCTAGGTAAAGATACCGACTATACCGACGACGTTACCAACAAAATCGTATTGGTAGCTCGTGGTTCCATAAGTTTCGAAGACAAGCTCAAGATTGCAAGAAATCACGGCGCTTTGGCTTGTATCGTATTCAACAACGTTTCCGGCGTAATTCGTATGCAGGTCGGTGACGAAGTAAATATCCCCGCATGCTCCATTATGATGGACGCAGCCGTTGCTTTCCGTAGAAACGGTTCCGGATACATTGTAGTAGATCAGGCAGGTATTGACGGCGCAGGTCCGTTCATGAGTGACTTCTCTTCGTGGGGACCGCTTCCCAACCTTCGCCTTAAGCCGGAAATTACCGCTCACGGCGGCGAAATTTATTCGGCAATACCGGGCGATAAGTTCGCTTACGCTCGTTTGTCCGGTACGTCTATGGCATGCCCCAACATGGCGGGCGTTGTCGCTCTTATGCGTCAATATATGCAGGCTAAGGACAGCAACGGAAATTATCTTTATGCGCAGAAATACGGCATTCTCAACGAAGCCGGCAACGCTATAGACAACAACAAAATGGAAGCTCGTATTTATCAGCTTCTTATGAGTACTACCACTATCGCTAACAACGAAGAAGGCAATCCGTATTCGCCTCGTAAACAGGGCTCCGGACTTGCCGATCTTTCCAGAGCTCAGTCCACCGAACAGTATGCGGTTGTGTACACCGACGAAGAGGGCGTAACCAGTTCCTTCGGCGTAAGAGAGGATGGCAGAGTGGAGACCGAGCGTACTAAGCTCGAACTTTTGGACGATCCAGAGAAGACCGGCGTTTATACGCTTGACTTCGTAGTTCGTAACGTTGCTTCCGGTGACGTAACCTATAGACCTAACATAATCGTAATGACCGAAGGTATTTCTACCGACGGCAAGACCGTTACCGAAAAAGCTCACGTCCTCGATAACTGCGGAATGACTCTTAAGGTAAACGGCGCAGATATGGGCGCAATCACTTCGTCCACCACCGTTACCGTTCCCGCTAACGGCGAAGTGGAGGTAGTTATCACCGTAACTTTGGGAGCAAAAGACAGAGCATGGCTCGAGCAGTTCTCCAACGGCATGTATGTAGAAGGTTTTGTTACCATGGATAACGTTGACGCTAACGGAATAGACCTTAACGTTCCGTACCTTGCGTTCTACGGCGATTGGGCAGACGCTCCCATATTCGACTATGACATTTACGAAACCAGCAAAGACGAACACGACGATAACATCGACGATGAAGACAAGCGTTACAGCGGTAACAAATGGCCCACTCAGTTGTTCGGTAAATACATGGAAAACGGCGACGAAAGCATATTCAACATGGGTTCTTGGATATTCTATACTCCCGACGAATACAAAGCTCCCGACTCTACCGAAGATAAGTGCGCTATTGGTTATAACGAAAATGGCGGTATCATGGGACTTTATGCCGTAAGCGGTTTCCTCAGAGGTATGAAGAAGGTATTCTATACGATTACCGACGAAATTACCGGTGAAGTTATTTACGAAAACGTTTACTATGCGGCTCGTAAGGCAGGCGGCGCAGCAGGTATCGGCGGTATGTTTATCGAACTCGATACCAAAGATCTTAATGTTGTCAATAATGCGAAGTATCGCATAACCATCTACGGTGTTCTCGACTGGAACGCAGACGAGATTACCTCTAAGGATCAGGTGTCCGAAGAAAATACCTGGTCGTCGGCATTCTGGATCGATACCGATTCTCCGTTCATTTCCAACACCGAAGTTCGTATCGAGAGAGACAGCAGAGATAATGCAACTTACTATCTTGACCTTTATGTAACCGACAACCATTACGCAGCAGGTATGTCCTTCGATTATTACAATAAGAAGGATAAGGATTTCGCCACTACGTTCTCCGATAAAGGACTTCGTCCCTTCGAGACGATGCGTAACGCTACCACTTGCGTAACATTTAACATTACCGATTACTGGGAACAGATTCACGATGCTATCGTTTATCGTCTTTCTAACGAAAACGCAGCTACAGAGAATCCCGAAGAAGCCGTATATCCCGCTCAGTTCAGAACGATGATTTACGACTACGCAATGAACCATGCTACTTACACCATCGACATGTACGAACTTCTTAAGAACTATGTTCATCAGGAGATTCAGTTCGGCGATGTAGGTAACTACAGCGTTAAGGGCAATGACAAAGTGATCATGTCCGCTACCGACAAGGTTAAGACGGATGCGAACGGCGAATATGTTCTTCTTCCCGAAGAAAACGAAGTAGCTTATTCCATGATCATTGGACAGAAAGTAGAACTCATGAAGTCCGTTATCGCAACTCCCGCAAACTCCTGGAGAGAGGATCTTAAGTTCTCTATCGTATCCGGAGCAGATTGCGGAAAGATCGATGCGGAAACCGGCGAGTTTATTTCGACCGCTGCGGGACTTGTTAAAATCAGAGTTCAATCCGTACTTAACCCCGAAGCTTACGACACTATTACAATTAACGTTCTTACCGAAGAAAAGGTAGCAGAATATAAACTTAACAAAAAACAGCTCCTTGCTAAGAGCTCCATCGAAGAGCTTACGCTCGTAGAGGCAGGTCAGTATCTTAACGCAGGCGAGTGGTATCTTGTAGAAGTAGAAGTTAATCCCTGGTATATCGACACTTCCGCATACAACATCGTATGGAAGTCGGGTACCACCACCATCGCTACGGTAATGCCTTATTATGAGGGCGTAGGCGCTTACTACAACGAGGCAGAACTTACCGACGAACAGAAGGCAAAACTTAATCCGTATAAGCAGTGGGTTATTGCTAACAGCAGCCGTTACGTAAACGGAGAATACAAGACCAACACTGCAGGTGCCGCAGTTATTACGGCTACAGTTCAGGAAAAAGACAGCAAGGGTAATTGGAACAACACCTTCTATACTGCTCAGTTTACCGCTATCGTACAGAAAGAATTTGTTACCTCCGGTGACGAGCTTACCGAATATCACGGTATTGCAAGAGATAAAGACGACGACGGCAACGTAGTAGAGGGACTTGTAAGAATCCCCGACAACCTTTCTATCAAGAAGACCGCAAGGGTACTCTTCTATAAGAAAGCGGGTATCAAGAAGATTATCCTTCCCGAAAAACTTACTAACGTAGGTTACGCTTCGTTTGCATACATGCCCGACCTTGAAGAAGTTGTTCTTCCGTCAACCGTAGTAACCATCGACGGTTATGCGTTTGCGGCATACTACAATTCTTCGATGTCGCTTCCCGACACAAAGCTTCAGGTAGTAGATTTCAGCAAGTGCGCTAAACCCATCTACATAGGAAAGATGGCGTTTGGTATGCAGGTATTTCTTGGTGCGGATCTCGAAGCGACCGGCGACATTTTCAGAGACGACTTCAAGATTTCGGACGTAGTTCTCAGAGACGACTTCGGTCAGAAGTTCGATCTTAAGATGGTAAGAGGCGCAGAGATCCTTGCCTTCTACGGCTTGTATTGCGCTCACGGAAATATCAATCTCGAAAACCTCAGAGCGGCTAATACCAACTCGTTCGCAGGTTTCGGTTACTGGGCAGGCAGAGGTACCGATCTTAGCGGTATCGGAGCAGACGTAGTCGTAAGATTTGGCAAATACACCGTTTTGGACGGCGCAGGAATATTTGCAGGTTCGTCGATAACCGAAATGATTTTTGACGGAACTCCCAGAATTTCTAGTGCATTGTTCGGAGGAAACAGCGCTAACCTTACTCTTAGAAAGGTTACGTTCACGGCTGATAATCTTGTTATTGAGAGCTACGCTTTTTCAGGTTGCATAATGCTCGGAAATATCGAGTTTAAGGGTTCGGTTGCTTCTATCGGCGATTATGCCTTCATGCAAGTAGGCGTTGCGTCGATTAAGTACGAGCTCGTCCAGACCATTTTTGGACCTATTCCGAAGATGGAAGGAGATCTTAAGGTAACCTTCGACAGCACCTGTAAGAGAATTGGTAGCTACGCATTCGCTCGTAGCGCAATTAAAGAAATCACTTTGCCCGCCGGACTCGAAAAGCTTGAAAGTTATTCGTTCCTTGCGTGCGAAGATTTGGCAAAAGTTACGATTGCAAAAGATTGTAACCTCGAAACCGTAGACGGTATCGGACTTAAGGGCGCTCCGTTTGTAATGAGCGATAACATTTCCGAATATATCGTAGAAACCGGTCACGAGAAGTTTATGTCTAAAGGCGGAGCAATATTTACAAAGGACGGAAAGACTATCATAGCCGTACCTTCCAACTGTGCTACCGATCCCGCTACTTTGCTTGACGGCGTAGAAGAAATAGGCGATTATGCGTTTGCATACGCTTACGGCGTTGAGGGTGAAGAAGGCAAGGACGTATCCGTAAATATAGTTATCCCCGAAACAGTTAAGAAGATAGGCGTAGGAGCATTCTTGTACAGCACCAACCTTAAATCGGTTGTTCTTCCTACGACTATTACCGAAATCCCCGATGTTGCTTTTGCTAACTGCGAGAACCTTGTATCGGTTGATTTCAACGGCAACAGCGCTATAACCTCTATCGGCGCAGCAGCATTCGTAAACAGCGCTATCGAGGAAATAACTCTTCCTAGAGATTTGACGTCGATTGGAGTTCAGGCATTCAGCGGATGCGCCAAACTTACTTCCGTTGCATTCCCCAGAGGAATCACCGAAGTTCCCGTACAGGCTTTCGCTAATTGTACTTCGCTTCGTACCGTATTCTTTAATAAGGTAGAGACTATCGGCGCTCAGGCATTCGCTTACTCCGGAATTACCGAAATCGGCGGCACTGATTCGAGCGCAGATAAAGTTAAGTCGATAGGCTACGGCGCATTTATAGCAACTACCAACCTTGCTTCGGTAAATCTTCCTGCGGTAGAAACCATTGCGGAATTCGCATTCGGTACCGCTACCGACGACAAAGGAAATACTTACAGCCCGGTAATCACCTCGTTGTCGATACCTAACGTTAAGTCGATAGGCAAAGCAGCGTTCGCTTACCAGAGCGGTATAACTCAGATACTCATTCCGAAATGCGAATATATCGGTATCGCAGCGTTCATGGGATGTTCCGGTATCGAAAGCTTGAATATTTCTTCGGCTAAGACTATCGAACAATATGCGTTCTACGGCAACAAGTTTGCTTTCGCTCCTATTTACAAGAACGTTGAAAACTTGAGCCCCTTGGCATTCTTGTCCGATACCGTAAGAAATTACGCAATGGAAAACGGCAATCAGAGATACTTTGTGGACAACGGAGCAATCTACGCTTACAATTACACCACTGTAGTTGACGAAGCAACCGGCGAGTCTTCCGTAGTATACGATCACGACTCGTACACGCTTGTATCCGTTCCGACCGCTTACCAGGCAAGAGAATTCGAAGTATTGGACGGAACCGTAAGGATCGGCGAATATGCGTTTGCATACAACCAGTATATTTATAAGGTAACCATCCCTGCTTCTGTAAAGGCTATCGGCGCAATGGCGTTCTATAATTCCGAGGTAGTAACTTATAATTTCCTCGGCATGAATGCGCCCGAACTCGAAACCGAATCTATGACTTGGACGAGCGACAGCAGCGATGCTTATTACTGGCAGGTTTACGGTAACTTCGGTTTGGTATTCAACTTCACGATGGGACAGTACGGCAACTTCTTTAAATACAACAGCATCCGTCTTACCAGTCAGGATGACGTTGTATACCTTACTCAGGATTACAAACAGTACCATCCGATTTACAATATTAAGCCCGAGTATATCGATCAGTTGTTCCATGTGCAAAACGAGTCTTATACCGGCGGCGGATTTACCAATGCGGTATTCGGCATAACCATGGTACATGCTTCCAATGCAATCGGATTCGATAACTTCATCTACGCTAATTACTTCGACAGTGAGATTCTTACCGCAGAGCTTTTAGAAGACAACACGTCGATTGTTATCGATCTTATCAGAGCTCTTCCCGAGGCTAAGGATGTTACTCTCAGCGATGCTCGTAGCATCGAATATGCGAGAGCTAAGTTCGACGCTATAGGCAGCCACAATCAGAAGCAGTTCGTAGCCGACGCTAACATGGAAAAGAAGCTTACCGATTGTGAAAGAGCGCTCAATCAGCTTAAGGACAACGGTTCGCAGGCAGATCCTAAAGTGGCTGAAGTACAAACGCTTATAGATGCTATTGCGGAGAATATGCTTAATCCCGATAAGGAAGCTGTAGCTGCTGCAAGAGCTGCTTATAACGAGCTTACCGATGAACAAAAAGCCAAGATTGTAAGACTTTCCGTTCTTGAGGCAGCCGAAAAGACCATCAAAGATAACGAAGACAACAAAAATAATGATTCTTCGTCTTGCGGAACCGTAACCTTCGGATTCGGAGGAGGAAACGGATTCGGTGGAATTATGATGATGGCATTTGCAGTAATCGTAGTAGCGGCGGTTGTTTTGGCAAAAAGAAAGAATAGCGCAAAATAATCCGAAGTCCAAAGGATTTTAACCTCAAAAAGCTCTTGTTCGAAAGAACAAGGGCTTTTTTTGAAGTCAAAGTCATAAGTATCGTAAAATTTTAATATCGTATCGTGTTTTTTTATACAAATAAGTATTTATCGCAAGATATTACAAATGCTAATAACGAAAGCATAAATAGCCGGGCATTTGGCTGATATTTTATTATGTGAACTAAAAAATACACGAAATTTTAACTAAATATTTATTGACATTACTTACTTTATTTGATATACTTAATATGCCTAATTTGTACAGTTTTAAGATACGTAGCGAAGTGTCGTCGAAACGACGTGCATAAGGCATTGCTTAATTTTTTATGTTGAGGAAAATTATGAACAAACTAAAGCATTTGATAATAGTTGCGTTGATAGCTATGCTTTCGTGCGGAGTGGCAGTAGGTTGTACTACCGATTCGAGTATTCCCGCAGACCAACCTCACAAAGTGGTTTTTTGCGCAAACGGCGGCGAAATGGGCGGTAAGGCAGAGAGATATTTTAACTTTGCAGACAAGGCGCCCATAAATCCCATTGCGGAACCTACCCGCAAGCATTACGTGTTTAAGGGATGGGCGCTCGGTTCGTTGGATGCCGACGGCAACCCCGTATACGCAAGCAGTGCGAAGTATCTCGATGACGGCGGCGTTTGGTACGATACGTACGGCGAGCCTAACAAACTTGCGTCGAGAGACAAAGAAAAACACGGCGGCAAGAAGAGCTACGAGACCAGCGACGTTCATCACTTCTATGATTACGACGCCGCCGCCGTGTGGGATTTCCGGAAGGGCAAGCTCACCGAGTCCGTCGTATTGGTGGCTATGTGGGAAAAAGAGCATGAGTACATTATAACTATAGACGTTAACGAGACTTACGAGAATATTAAGTCGGATTTCCAGATTAAAGGCTTCGATATCAATCTTGCAAGCTATGAGAGCGAATTTTCACAACCTATTTCTGGCAATACCGCTAAAAAGAGCGAGCTTGTAAGCAGCTTTGACGATAATGCGGAAAACAAATACTTTACCGCATACGAATTCTTTACTTCTCCGCTCAAAACTCAGGAGTCTAAGGTCGGCGACAATTATAAGTTTACTCAGCCGTTTACCGTTTTCTATGCAAATTACATTGACGGTACTGCTAATCAACGAAAATTTGCTTACGTTACCGATTTTAAGGGATTCGAGTCTGCGGTTAAAGCAAACAAAGATATTTATGTGGCGCAAGATATCGTTTTGGACGAAAGAAACACGTATACGATTTCCGAAGTAAGCTACAGCGGAACGATTGAGGGTGCCGGACACACCATATCCGGTATCAAAGTAACCGTATCGCAAATTCAGAGATATAACGAATCCGAGAGTAATATTTACGGTGTCCTTTTTGGCGAACTTAACGGTGCGCAGATAAGGGACATATCTTTTGACGTAGTTGTCGATTTCGAAATCGGAGTAGATCCCGACGATTGGAGTGACGCATATAAGAGACAAAATCCGCTTCTTACTGCCGAACTTTATAAGTCTTATAACCAAACTTGTCGTATAGGCTTGCTTGCGGCAAAAATAACGAAGTCTGTTCTTTATAACGTTTCCGTAAGCGGAAAGTACAACATAACTCGTACTTACGAAACTAACAGAGAAAAACTCGACGACGGAGTGTTCGTTAACGTTACCCGTTATAACGACTATATCGTAAACACCGTTTTGATCGGCATGCAGGCGTATAGTGACAGCGACAGCGACGCACACCTCGGCAACACCGTAGTTTCTTGTTCTACGGACACCGTTCGTTTCGGCGATAAAGCGAAAGCAGGCGCTATTGTAGGCTAAAATTAAGATTATTATAGGTCATTAAATAATTTTTAGAAATTATTAAAATACATTCTGGTTTTAGGAGGACCAAAAAATGAAAAAGTTTGCAAGAATAATATGTGTAATGTTATCTGCAGTTCTTTGCATTTCGTTGGCGGCTTGTCCTAGTGACGGGCCGGACCCCGATGATAATGTTAACGAAACTAGTTCGCTTGTATTCAGCGTTCAGGAGCTTGATAACGTATTCAATCCGTATTTCTCTACGTCGGGTTACGACAGTGAAATAGTTGGTAATACTCAGGTGGGTATGCTTACTTCGGACAGAGACGGTCAAGTTTACTGCGGCCCCCAGCAGCCGACTGTTGCAATGGACTACAGCCAGATAATCACTTACGACGGAGTGGAGTATAATCCTAACAGCAAAGATCCCAATGCAGTTAAGACTCCCGATTTGGGCGATAACAAACCCGAAGACATCTCCGCTGAAGATTATTACACCACCTACAGATTCCTTATAAAAAACGGAATCAAGTTCAGCGACGGACAAGAGCTTACGATAAAGGACGTATTGTTTAATCTTTACACCTTCCTCGATCCTGCTTACTCCGGTTCGTCTACGATATATTCTACCGCTATTAAAGGTATGAACGCATATCGTACGCAGACTCCGGATGCGGATGCTAATACGTCTTCGCAGCTTAACAGAACCATGCAGGCGAACGCAGAAGCTCGTCTTAAGGAAATCCGTAATGCTTTCCATACCAACGATGAGACCAGAAACGTTCAGCGTGAATACTTCGATTCTAACCCCGAAGAAAAGAAAGCTATGCTTGCAGACGCAGCAAAGGTTCGTCTTTTATTCTGGGATGAAATTAACAACGACTGGAAAAACGCAGACGCTCAGGCAAATGCGGACAAACTCGACGAGGATCTCGGATTTACCGAAGCTTGGGAATTCTTCCTTTACAACGAAGGTATCATTTCCGTAACTTTCGATTCTAACGGTAAAGTTAAGCGTTATGACCACGACGATCCCGCAGGCCTTTATAAGAAGGGCGACAAGATGATCGAGTATGGCGATACCAAGAGCTGGAATCACGACAAAGACGATCTTATCGCAAGAGTATACAACACTTTCATCGGTGTTCTTCCCGTAGACCAGAGAGTGGTTAACGGTAAAAACGTTACCGACCTTGTTATCGACGAAAGAGGAAAGGCAGTTAAGTCTAAGCTCGAAGAACAAGGTTTGGATGCATATTACAACGCAATTTACAATTCCTCTAACTGTATCTCCAACATGTTTAACATCGTTACTTATTGGGGAACCAGAGGTACCGCAACCGACGATTTCGTTGCAGAAGAAAAGAGTAAGTACTTTGCTAAGCAAGGTACCGGTATCGATACGATTTCCGGTATTACCGTAGAAAAACTTACCGCAGGCAGCAAATTCGTAGGCGTTAACGGCGAGCATGAAATTACCGAAGATCAGTACGTTCTTCAGATTCAAATCGAAAGAGTCGATCCTAAGGCTATCTGGAACTTCGGATTTACAGTTGCTCCCATGCATTACTATTCCAACGCAGAAAACAGCGATACTTACAGAGCTAACGGCGCAAGCGTAGACTATCGTTCGTTCAACTATCCCGGCGTAGACGGTTATGATTCTTCTAAAGATATATCTGTAGGCCGTCCGTTCGGTGATAAGACCTACTTTGACGAAGTTCTTAAGGCAAGCAACATCATATCTCTCCCCATGGGCGCAGGTATCTATAAAGCTTCTAACGTAGGCGCAGGCACCGCAGCATCCTTCAAGGAATTCTGCGATGACAACATCGTTTACTTTACTCGTAACGATTACTTCCATACCACTTCCGGCGAAAAAGCTACTCCGGAAAACAGCAGCATTTGCAATGCTAAGATTAAGAACGTTAGATATAAGATCATCAGCGCAACTAAGCTTTTGGATTCTATCATCAACGGCGAAGTTCACTATGTCGATCCTAACGCTACCGCTCAGAACGTTGCTACCGTAAACGCTAACAGCAAGCTCGGTAAGGTTGACGTATGGAACAACGGTTACGGTTATATCGGTATCAATGCTACTTACGTTCCCGACCTTAACGTTCGTAAAGCTATTATGTACGCAATGGATACTACGCTTATCAGTTCGTACTATCCCGCAAATACCGCAGAACTTATCTTCAGACCTATGTCTACCTGTTCGTGGGCATATCCGAAGTCTGCAACCAAGCCTTACTATTATCCCGAAGATCTCGAATACACCGGCGGTTCGCAGGGCGATACCTTCGATAACAAAGTAGGCGATATCATTGAAACTCTTATGACGTCCGGCGCTTACAGATACAGCGGCTTTAACGGCAAGACCGGCGTATGGCAGAGAACTCTTGACGACGGTACCACTCATAGATGTAAGTATACCTTTACCATCGCAGGAGCTACCGACGATCACCCGGCATTCACCACTATGAAGAAGGCTGCCGAAATACTTAACAAACACGGCTTTGACGTTACCGTTAAGACCGACGCTCAGGCTCTTAGTAAGCTTGCTGCAGGTAAACTTACCGTTTGGGCAGCAGCTTGGTCGTCCACTATCGACCCCGATATGTATCAGGTTTATCATATGGATAGTGCGGCTACTTCCGTAAAGAACTGGGGTTATCCCGATATCCTTAACGGAACCGAGAGAACTTACAAAGAACAAAAGGCTATAGTTCAGGAGCTCAGTGATAAGATTACCGAAGCAAGATCCATGCTTGACCAAAACGAGCGTGCCGCAATCTACGAAGAGGCTCTTGATCTCGTAATGGACCTCGCAGTAGAGCTTCCCACTTATCAGCGTAAGAACCTTTACGTATATCGCAACGACATTATCGATACAAACACCCTTAACCTTGCGGCTACTCCGTACAGCGGACCATTGGCAAGAATGTGGGAAGTATCTATGGTAGGCGGCAAATAAGCCTAAGTTTAAATTCACACACACTTGTGTATAACTATCCGCACAATGCGGATAGTTATACGAAAGATGGAGTATTATGGTTAAGTATATTATTAAACGATTATTATTGTCGCTGCTTATTCTCGTAGGCGTTTCGATTATAATCTACATACTTATTCGTCTTATGCCTATGGACTACATAGACACTAAGTTTGCTTCGCAGCTTGCTCAAGGTACTGTTAGTCAGGAAGACCTTGATCAGATTAAGAAGCTATACGGATTGCTTGTCGATTATGAGAAATACGCTGCCGATTACGGATGGGCATGGGACGCCGCACTCAGTAGGGAAGATAATATCGCCTTGCTCAGAGATACCGGCGCACTTACCGGAGGAATGGATTTCTGGTGTAACGTTAGGAGCTACTTCGAAGGATATTGGGGTTGGCTTAAAAACGCTCTCCAGGGTGATCTCGGACAGTCGTTCAAGTTTGGCGATAAGGTTACTGCCGTTATTGCACAAAACATGATGATTTCGTTCTGGATTTCGCTCGTTGCAACAGTATTGCAGTTCCTCATTGCCATCCCGCTCGGAATTCAAGCAGCAACGCATCAGTACGGAGCGCTCGATTACACGGTTACCGTGCTTGCAATGATGGGTATTTCACTTCCCACGTTCTTCCTCGGCGCATTGATGCTCAGCCTCTTCTCCTTGAAGTTAGGTTGGTTCCCGTATCAAGGTCTTGTTGACGCAACCAAAGCCGGTATGCCCGGATATAATGCGTTCTTCGATAAGTTGCACCATTTGGTTCTTCCCATCGTAACGCTCGTTATTCTTTCTATCGGCGGACTTATGCGTTATACCCGTACCAATATGCTCGAAGTTCTTAATGCAGACTATATCCGTACTGCAAGAGCTAAGGGTTGTTCGGAAAAGTCGGTTATATATCGACACGCATTCAGAAATACGCTTATACCCGTTGTTACCATGCTTGCAGGTATATTGCCCGGACTTTTCTCTGGCGCAATGATAACCGAGCAGGTATTCTCCCTTCCCGGTATAGGTAACAAAGCATATCAAGCGTTGACCGTAGGCGACGTTCCATTCGTTATGGGTTACAACATGTTCCTTGCGATATTGACGGTGCTCGGCACTCTTGCCAGCGACCTTATGTACGCAGTCGTTGACCCGCGTGTTAAGATTACTAAGTAGGGAGGTAGATGAATCATGGAAGACAATAAGAATATTATAGCTCCCGAAGAAACATCGGCTGCTCCCGAAGCTGTAGAAGAAGAATCACTTGCGGACAGAGTGCGTATCATATCGCCCGGAAGACTGGTAGCGAAAAGATTTTTCCGTTCCAGATTGTCCGTAGTAGGTTTGGTTGCACTGATAGTGCTTTTTGCGCTCTCGTTTATCGGGCCGTTGTTCGTAAGAATATACGCCGCAAATAATTGGGAAGGCTTCAATTCCACCAGCGACCTTGAAATCTTTACCGATATGACGGTTCCGTCCGAGAGACGTGAGCAGTATAACACCGGCGTATATTATCAAACGGTAGATAAGGTTACGGCAGAAAATCGCAGCGTTTTCGTTCCGTATGTGGACAAAGACGGCAAGGTTGTTAAAAACTTCTATTACAGCGATGTTTACAGTACCGGAGAGAAAACTTACATTCTCTATGACGTTGCGAACGATCAATACAGAGTATGTTACGATCAGAATGCCAAGCCTATTATTTATACCTACACCGAGTATTCGTGGGATAGAAAGACGTTTAACCAGCTCGGAAAAATGGACGGTAATCACTGGTTCGGTACGGACGAGCAGGGTATGGACGTATTCGTTCGACTTATGTACGGCGGTCGAGTTTCGCTTACCTTAGGCTTCTTGGTAGTAATACTTCAGACCATATTCGGTATTATACTCGGCGGTTTGGCAGGCTACTTCGGAAAATGGGTAGATACGCTTATAATGCGTATAGTAGATATATTTAACTGCTTGCCCTCGATGCCCATACTTTTGATTATTTCCGCAGTTTTGGACGGTATGGAATTGGATCAAAAATTCCGTATTTACTATTTGCTCGGCATAATGACCTTGCTCGGTTGGGCAGGTATAGCTCGTATGGTAAGAGGTCAGATATTGTATCTCCGAGAACAAGAATTCATGGTTGCCGCAGAGGCGCTCGGATTGAGTGTTCCCAGAAAGATATTCCGTCACCTTATTCCCAATATCATGCCGCAGCTTATAGTACAAATGACGCTCGGATTGGGCGGAATTATTCTTACGGAGTCTACGCTTAGCTACCTCGGTATAGGTATTCCTATTCCGTATGCAGCATGGGGAACCATGATAAGCGCAGCTCAGAAACCGGAGATTCTTAAATATTATCCCAACCTTTGGATACCCGCAGGCTGTTTGATAGTTATTGCGGTATTGGCGTTCAACTTCGTCGGCGACGGTCTCAGAGATGCGTTTGACCCGAAGGCAAGCAGATAGGAGACGGATATGGAAAAAATAAAAGAATTTTTCAACAAAGTCGGCAATTGGTTTGTAAAGGTCGGACACTGGTTTGCGAAAATCGGCAAAGACTTATATAACAAAGTTAAAAACTGGATTGCCCCGCCCAAAGACAGTCACTACATTTCTAACAAAGAGAGTCGTAGAATAGCTAGGGAAAATATGAAGATTATTAAGGAATACGAGGCGGAGAAACGTCGTAAAGACGTTCCCGAATCGGAATACCTTACTCAGATGAAAGATGATAAAAACATCGTCGAATTCGAAAACCTTCATACGTACTTTTTCTCTGACAACGGTGTAGTTAAAGCCGTTAACGGCGTTACCTTCAGCATTCCGCAGGGTAGTACGGTCGGCGTCGTAGGCGAATCCGGTTGCGGTAAATCCGTTACCGCTCTTTCGCTTATGCAGCTCGTACAAGCTCCCAAGGGACAGGTTATACGAGGAAGCGAAATCCGCTTTAAGTCTAACGCATACAAGGAAGATGCAAAAGGCAATCATATACCTGTGTATGAGGTACAAACGGACGAAAACGGAAATGAGCTTAAGGACGAAAACGGAAATCCCCTTTATAAGCTCGAAATAAAGAGAGATAAGAAGGGGCAACCGATACTCGGAAACAACGGTAAACCCATCCTTGCAAAGGTACAAAAACGTGACAATAACGGTATTCCTCTTTTTGAAATGGAGGAAAAGGTTTATAACGTAGCTAAGATGCCTACCGAGGTTATGCGTAAGATCAGAGGTCGTGAAATCACCATGATATTCCAAGAGCCGATGACCAGCCTTAACCCCATATTCACTATAGGCAATCAGCTTGACGAGGTAGTGCTTCTTCACACTCCCGGAGCTACAAAAGAGTCTGCTAAGGCTCGCACCTTCGAGATGTTGCGAATGGTAGGTATTATTCCCGAAAACGTTTATGACCGTTACCCGCACGAATTGTCCGGTGGTATGCGTCAGCGTGTAATGATAGCCATGGCACTTTCGTGTCATCCCAAACTTATCATTGCGGACGAACCGACTACGGCATTGGACGTTACCATTCAGGCGCAGATTCTTGACCTTCTCAGAGACGTAAAGAAACAAATAAACGGTTCTATTATGCTTATAACCCACGACCTCGGCGTTATCGCAGAGATGGCAGACTATGTTGTAGTTATGTACGCAGGTAGAATTATAGAGCAGGGTACCGCAAAAGAAATTTTCGATAACCCGATGCATCCGTATACCGTAGGTTTGCAAAAGAGTAAGCCTGCCGTTAACAAGAAAGTAGATCGTCTTTACAGCATCCCCGGCAGCGTGCCCAACCCGGTAAATATGCCGAGTTACTGCTACTTCCGTGACAGATGTAACAGAAGATGCGAAATGTGCAACGGCGATTACCCGGAGATGATTCAGGTCAGCCCCACCCATAAGGTAGCTTGTCATCTTGCTAAATCGGCGGCGATGAAGGAGGATAACTGATGGCAGACGAAATCGTTAAAGGAATGAAAGCGTCCGAGCCGGAAAAAGGCGTTGTGGATTACGTTACCGATGATAACGTGGTTTTGGACGTAAGACATTTAAAAAAATATTTCCCGATAGCTACAAACTTTTTCGGTAAACCCACCAGGTTCCTTAAGGCAGTTGACGATGTATCGTTTAAGGTAACCAGAGGCAAAACGCTCGGTATAGTAGGCGAATCCGGTTGCGGAAAAACCACTATGGGCAGATGTATTCTTAGATTGCACGAGATAACTGCAGGCGACGTATTCTTCGGAGATTACAATATTCGTACTCTCTCGAATAAAGAAATGCAAAAAATTCGTCCGCAGATTCAGATGATATTCCAGGATCCGTATTCTTCGCTGTCGCCCCGTTTGCCGGTCGGCGAAATAATAGGTGAAGCGGTTAAGGCTCATCATCTCGTGGATAAAGCAAATTACAAAGATTACATCTTGGACGTAATGAAGAAGTGCGGCTTGCAGACTCATTATTACGAACGTTATCCGCACGAATTTTCCGGCGGACAGCGTCAACGTATTTGTATAGCGAGAGCGCTGGCTTTGCAGCCTAAGCTTGTCGTTTGCGACGAACCTGTTTCGGCGTTGGACGTTTCTATACAGGCTCAGATAATTAACCTTCTCAAAGATCTTCAGGACGAACTTAATTTGACTTACGTGTTCATATCCCACGACTTGTCCGTTGTAGAACATATTTCGGACGAAATCGGCGTTATGTACCTCGGCAGTATGGTTGAGAGCGGTGACAAGAACAAGATATACGCAAATCCCATGCATCCCTATACGCAGGCTTTGCTTTCGGCAGTACCCGTTCCCGATCCAAACGTTAAGTTGAATCGTATTATTCTTAAGGGAGATATTCCTTCTCCGGCGAATCCGCCTAAGGGATGTAAGTTCCATACTCGTTGTCACAAGTGCATGGATATATGTAAGAAGGTTGCACCCAAATTTAATGAGTACGAGCCTAATCACTTCTGCGCTTGCCATCTTTACGATCAGGGCGTTATGGAAAGCAAATAAAATTACTTTAATTATTAAGAAGATACGGGCGAATATGCGTCCGTATCTTTCTTTATACTAAATGAGGAGTCGCAATGAGCAAAAAAGACAAGCAAACATTTGAGGATGACGGCAGAACGATATCCAATATGAACGTAGAAGGGATGCCGGGATACGATCCGCACAGAGAAAAAAAAGAAAAGACGAAAAAACAAATGAATGAGTTGCGTATCAGCCGAAAAGAAAGATGGGCAATGATTTGGGGCGCATACAAAGCATATATGCCGTTACTTTTGGCAATGCTTGCCGGTTTCGGCATCGTAATGGCGCTAATTGCTTTTTGGCTCAGTTAATTTGTTTGACAAAATCGCTTTTAAGTAATATACTTTACGTATAGAAAAGGACAAAGGATTTCTTATGAAACATATCGATATAAGCAAGATTAAAGACTGTGCAGTAGGAAGTACCGTTACCGTTTGCGGTTGGGTACGTACGTATAGAGAATCTAAGAATATGGCATTTATGGAAGTAAATGACGGTACTACACTTAAGCATTTGCAAGTGGTAATCGACAAGGATACTACTAAAGGCTACGAAAGTTGCACGGCGTTGGGGTGTGCCGTAAAAGTTGAGGGTACTCTCGTAAAAGCCGTAAACGGAGAGGGGGTGGAAATTAACGCCTCCGATGTTGTGTTGCTCGGGGATTGTCCGTCCGATTATCCTCTTCAAAAGAAGCGTCATACTATGGAGTATTTGCGAACGATTCCGCATCTGAGAGTGCGCACAAACACATTTAACGCTATGCTTAGGGTGCGAAGTAAACTCAGTGCGGCTATACACAGATATTTTCAGGAACACGATTACGTATACGTTCATACGCCCATTATAACAGGCAGCGATTGTGAAGGCGCAGGCGAGATATTTCGTGTGACAACACACGATTGGAACGATACCGCCAAGACTGCAGCCGAGTATTATGAGCAAGACTTTTTCGGTCAGAAGGCGGGACTTACTGTTTCCGGCCAGCTCGAAGGCGAAGTTGCAGCAATGGCAATGGGAAAGATTTATACGTTTGGACCTACTTTCAGAGCAGAGAACAGTAACACAACTCGTCACGCAGCAGAGTTTTGGCAAGTTGAGCCAGAGGTGGCTTTTGCAGAGCTTCCCGACATAATAGAAATAGCCGAAGAGCTTATTAAATATATTATACAGGCTGTGCTTGACGAATGTCCGGACGAAATACAATTTTTTGATGACAGATTCGAGAAGGGACTTAAGGATAAGTTAGAGCATGTCGTAAGAAGCGAATTTAAGGTACTCGATTACACTGACGCTATAGATATTTTGCTTAAGTCGGGCAAAGACTTTAAATATACCGTAGAATGGGGATGCGATCTCCAGACAGAGCACGAAAGATATATTACCGAGGAAGTGTTTAATAAACCGGTATTTGTCATTAACTATCCAAAAGCTATAAAGTCCTTTTATATGAAGCAAAATCCGGACGGCAAAACTGTTGCCGCAACAGATTTGCTTGTACCCGGCATCGGCGAAATAATCGGCTGCAGCGAAAGAGAAGCCGATATGGAAAAGTTGTTGCAAGCAATGAAAGAACGAAATATGACGCTTTCGGAATACGATAATTATTTGGCATTGCGCAGATTCGGTTCGTGTCCGCACAGCGGTTTCGGATTGGGCTTAGAACGAATTTTGCTTTACGTTACGGGATTGGGCAACATACGAGACGTGCAGTTGTATTCTCGTACGGTAGGAGACCTCAAATAGCTTTATTTCGAGCGAAGCAATGAAAACGTATAACTAGTACAAAGCATAAAAAATGCGCCGAACGAAAGAGACGGCGCATTTTTTATGTTAGTAAATAACTTGTATTTAATCGAGAACTTGATTTTTGAGCAGAGTTGACTTAGTCTACAGGGAGATATCCGCCATATACTCTGAATTTAGAAGGTTTTTCGTCCAAACAATATTCTATCGTCATTTTGTCAAAGCCGACCTTTTCTACGAAATCGTCTTTTTTGAAACTTACGGTATGAAATTTGTCGAAATTCCGCACGTGATAGCTAAGAATTACGGGATTAGGCAAATCCAGACTGTGGCACATAGATGCGACAATGTTCGAAAAGTTTTTCGGTTCGAACTCGTCGTCGAATGCAAAAGTTTTGTTTATAACCGTTTTATCTTTTTTAATAGTTCTGAGCCAAATTTTGTACATATAACCACCTTAGTACGATTTTAACATAACAAGAGGTTTTTCGTCAAATATAATGTTGTTTCTTAGCTAACTATTCTATATAAAACACATCTGTGTGTGTAGCGTAGCGCTACCGCTTGACTTATTCGTCGATTTGTTATATAATTTACCAGTGAGATTATTACAAGGAGTATACTATCATGGTAGAATTACTGACTAAGGAAGATATAGAGGAACTCGAAGCCGAGCTCGAGGAACTTAAAGTTCACGGTAGAGCGGAAATGGCGGAAAAGATACGAGTTGCCAGAGAATTCGGTGACTTGTCCGAGAACGCTGAGTACGATATAGCAAAAGAAGAGCAGGCAAAAATGGAAGCTCGTATTATTGAAATCGAGACCAAACTTCGCAATGCTCAGGTTTACAAAAAAACCAAGTCCGATAAAATCAGCCTCGGCCACACCGTAAAACTTTTGGATATGGATTTAAACGAAGAAGTATCCTATGAAATAGTCGGTTCGCATCAGGCAAATCCCGTAGAGAACAAAATCAGCAATGAGTCTCCTGTCGGAGCAGCTTTGCTCGGGCATAAAAAAGACGACGTAGTAACCGTTAAGGTTAGAGCAGGAGAAGTTAAATACAAAGTTCTTAAGATAAGCTAAACAAATAACATAAATATTTTTAGGGAAACGAATATGGAAGAAATTCAGGAGCAGGAAGATCTTGGCGAACTTATCAGAGTTCGAAGAGAAAAATTAAAGAATTTTTCGGAAGCGGGAAAAAACCCGTATGCGATAACTAAATTTGACGTAGAAAATTATTCTGCGGATATTTTGGCAAATGCGGAAAACATGGTGGATAAGACGGTCGTAATTGCCGGTCGTCTTATAAGCAAACGTATAATGGGAAAGGCGAGTTTTGCCCATTTGCTTGACAGTAAAGGACAAATCCAGATATATGTAAAAATCGATTCCGTGGGTGCCGAGGCTTATGACGATTGGAAAAAATACGACATAGGCGATATTATAGGCGTAAAGGGTAAGGTGTTTATTACGCACAAAGGAGAGACTTCGGTGGCTTGCTCGGAGATAACACTTTTGTCGAAGTCGCTTTTGCCTCTCCCCGAAAAGTGGCACGGGCTAAAGGATAACGATCTTCGTTATCGTCAAAGATACGTCGATCTTATAGCTAATCCTGAAGTAAAAGAGACTTTTGTTAAGCGCTCCAAAATAATTACCGCAGTAAGAAATTATATGAACGGTAAAGATTTCGTAGAAGTCGAGACGCCGATACTTAATACGGTAGCCAGCGGAGCAAACGCAAGACCTTTCGTTACGCACCACAATACTCTTGATATCGATATGTTTATGCGTATAGCTCCCGAACTTTATTTAAAGAGGCTTATCGTTGGCGGTTTTGACAGGGTTTACGAACTAGGCAGAATGTTCCGTAACGAGGGTATGGACATTAAGCATAACCCCGAATTTACCATGATGGAATTGTATCAGGCGTACGCAAACCTCGAAGACATGATGGTTATAGCCGAAGAAGCGTTTACCGCAGCTCGAAAAGCTATAGGATTAGGCGAAACAATCACGTATCAAGGAAAGGAAATCAATCTTGCGTCACCGTGGCAACGTCTTACCATGATCGATGCTATAAAGAAGTATGTTGGGATAGATTATTCGGGAATGACCGCAGAGCAGGCTGTATCCGCAGCTTTGGCTGCCGGAGTGGAGCTTGACGAAAATAAGCGTACGTGGGGTAATGCAGTATACGAAACTTTCGATCAAAAAGTCGAAGAGCAATTGATAGATCCGGTATTTATTACCGATTATCCCGTAGAGGTAAGTCCTCTCGCTAAGAGAAAAGCGGAAAATCCGGCGCTCGTTCATAGGTTCGAATTCTTTATCAACGCATGGGAAATGGGCAATGCCTTTGCCGAACTTAACGATCCTATCGATCAAAAGGGACGTTTCGAAGCGCAGGCGGCACTCAGAGCGAAAGGCGACGACGAGGCTCAGATGATGGACTACGATTACGTTACCGCTCTCGAATACGGATTGCCTCCGACGGGAGGTATGGGTATGGGCATCGACCGTATGGTTATGCTTCTTACGGACGCTGCGTCGATTAGAGACGTGTTGCTTTTCCCCACTATGAAACCCAAGAAACAATGAGTTCGATAATTTTCGAATGGTTAAAAAATTACGATAAGACGGTATTGCAGCGTTTCCATACGCCGGGACATAAAGGTGCGCTTAACCCTTACGACATTACCGAAATAGACAGTTCTTTTCCTGCCGATATGATAGAAAAAGCGCAGGAGAAAACCTCAAAACTTTTAGGCGCAAAGCATTGCAGATATCTTGTCGGCGGTTCGTCAATGGGGATAAAAGCTGCGGTTTTGGCTGCAGGCGGGGATATTTTGATCGCCGAGAATTCGCATCGAGCGCTTTTCGAAGCGGCAAAACTTGCAAAGGTAAACGCATTTACGGTAAAGAACGATTATAAAGACGGACTTATGCAGCCGCTGACGCCCGAGGCGATTGACGCTGCTCTTAATGCTCATCCGTCTGTAAAGGCGGTCTATATCACTTCGCCCGATTATTACGGCTTGGCGGCAACGCCGTCGGTTGCCGAAGCGGTAAAAGGCAGAGCGTATTTGTTTTGCGACGGAGCGCACGGTGCGCATTTCCCTTTTGACCGCTCTCTGTTTCCCGCATCGTTTTCTTGTTTTGCGGACGTATGCAATTTGTCTGCGCATAAGACGTTGCCGGCATATACGCAAACCGCTTATCTTACGATAAACAACGACGAACTTTTGCCTAAGATAGATGAAGCTCTCAAGCTTTTGGGAACTACGAGTCCGTCATATTTGTTTCTCGGTTCGCTCGAATATGCCGCCGATTATACCGAGGAAAACGCTTGGTATTACAGGCAGCTGTTCAATATGGTGTGGGAAATAAAAGACGCCGTACCGTGTCTTGAAAACGATGATTTTTCTCGATTGGTAGTTGATGCGCAGGCAATGGGAATAAGCGGAGAGAGGCTTTATAATCGCCTCAAATCGCAAGGTATCGTCGCAGAAAAATACGACGACAGATATGTAGTGTTTATAGTGACGTTGCTGGATACGAAAGAAGGTTTGCAGCGGCTTAAAGGAGCTTTATGCGAGGTAAATTCATAACGCTCGAAGGTTGCGACGGTGTGGGTAAAACTACGCAGATACGCAGACTTCAGCGAGAATTAAATAAAGCCGGAGTGGACTTCGTTTTTACGAGAGAACCCGGAGGAACGGTTATTTCCGAAAGAATTCGGGACATAATTTTGGACGCTTCATTAAAAGAAATGGACGCTTATACCGAGATTTTGTTATACGCTGCGGCTAGAAGACAGCATGTTGCGGAATTTATAGAAAAAAAGCTTGCCGCAGGTACAACGGTATTTTGCGACAGATTTGTAGATTCGACGCTTGCTTATCAAGGTTATGGAAGAGGAGTAGATCCCGTAGTGATACAGGTATGTAATCGTATAGCGGTCGGAAATACCGATATAGATCTTACCGTATTTTTCGATCTGCCGCCCGCAAAAGCCTTTGCTCGCAAGGGCGGGGCGGATAAAAAAGACAGGATAGAGAGCGAAGCGCTCGAGTTTCATCAGAGGGTATACGACGGATACAAAAAGATAGCGGCATCTTCTCCCGAAAGAGTTGCCGTAGTAGATGCGTCGGGTACGCCGACGCAAGTTTTCGATAGACTGTGGCTGTGTTTAAAAGAACATAACGTATTGTAATTATGACGACAGAAGAAGCGATAAGGACAAATGAAGCGTACAGCCGGCTAATGAAGGATACGTCCGAGCCGGCGCATTCGTATCTGATACTTACCGAGGACGGGTACACTGCGCAATGTTTAGCGGACGAGTTTGTTTGTGCGCTAAGCGGCAAAAAAAACGCTAAAGATATTTACAGATTGCCGCAAGGGGCAAAATTTCTAACTCAAGATGCGGATTTTATCACCGAAAACGTCAATATTTATCCTACAGAGCTTAATAAAAAATATTATATAGTATCGGCGTTCGAAACGGCGAACGAAACGGCGCAAAACAAACTATTAAAAACGCTGGAAGAGCCGCCACAATCGGCGATGCTTATTTTGCTGGCAAAAAACGAATACGCTATATTAAAAACCGTTAAGTCTAGGTGCGTTGTCGTTCGTCCGGCCCTTTATGACGATAGCATTATGCACGAAGTTGCGACCGAACTTCGTGCAAGAAATCCGGCTTTCTGTTCGGCTTATGCCGGCGGAAATTTGCAGCGGTTGCTTTCTTGCATAAAGAGCGGCACCGAAACTTTTGATTTTACGGTAGACATGCTGATGAAAATGCGACGCAGTCCCGATATCGTAAAATATGCGGTCAAGTTGGTTGCGAGCGCTTCCGTTGCGGAATTTCTCGATACGTTAGACATTATTCTTAACGACTGCATGATATTTGCTATCCGCCCGGATTTGATAAAGTTAAAACAGAACGTCATGGACGTAAAGGAAATCGCTTCGATGTACAGCGTAGAAGCGGTTCTAAGAATAAAACCGGCTATAATAAGAGCGAGACGAAGGCTAGAAGGCTTGGGGAACAAATCGAGTATAGTCGATCAGCTGTTATTTTCTATATTGGAGGAAAAAGCTAAATGCCGAAAGTAGTGGGCATCAGGTTTGAAAAAACGCCGAAAACATATTATTTCGACGCTGGAAACGATATATTTAAAATCGGTGACGGAGTAGTCGTTGAAACGGCAAGAGGAGTGGAATACGGATTCGTATCCATGCTGCCGAAAGAAATAAGCGACGATGAGGTTGTTGCGCCGCTTAAACCCATCATAAGAGTCGCCACGCCCAAAGACGACGCTCAATACAAAAAAGTTACTGCGAAGAGGCCGGAAGCATTGCGGATAACGATGGAAAAAGTCGCTCACAGCGGCTTGGATATGAAGGTCGTGGATGTCGGATATACGTTTGACGGCAGCAAGTTGATAGTCTATTTTACAGCAGACGGTAGGGTAGATTTCAGAGAACTTGTAAGAGAGCTTGCATCGGCGTTTAAGGTGCGAATAGAGTTAAGGCAAATCGGTGCGAGAGACGAGTGTAAGATGCTTGGTGGAATAGGTCCGTGCGGAAGAGCCTGTTGTTGCAAAGATCATATGATGGACTACGCAAGGGTGTCTATAAAGATGGCAAAAAATCAGAATTTGTCGCTTAATCCCGGTAAAATCAGCGGAATTTGCGGCAATTTGATGTGTTGTTTAAGTTATGAAAACGAGTATTATGCGGAAGTAAACAAGCGTATGCCTAAAATCGGAGCAGAGGTGGGTTTGCCTGACGGCAGCAAAGGCATTGTGACTGTGATAAATCAGCTTAAAGAGAGCGTAACCGTAAAGTGCGACGGTAAAGAAGATACTTATACGTTTAACGAATTTCCGCTTTCGGAAATTAGATTTAAGAAGAAGCGGGATAAGACGGAAGAGGAAAAAGAAGATGAGTAAAACTTATACGATAATTTTCGTTTTGTTTTTGCTCTTGGCATTTTTGTCTGCAGCAGTGTGTTTGGTGTATTTTTGCTTTAAAATGAGCGTAATCGCCGGTATTTTGGCGTTGTGCGCCGTGTTGGCATTTTCGGCGGGTTTTGTAGCCTTTTATGTCAAAAAGCGTAAGTATTATAACGATTTAGCAAATAAAAAGTAAACGTACAGCAGTAATTGTGACAACGTTACTTTATGCGTCAAAAGGTTTAATCGGCAAAAGCAAAACGAGCGCAAACAAAATAATTATTTTCTTAAAAATACAAAAAAACCGTTTACAAATATAATTTTGTGTGGTACAATATCCGTACAAGGAATTATTCCGTAATAATAAAAGGAGAAACAGCTATGCCCAGAATTATCAGTGAAGAATGTTTGTCTTGCGGTTCCTGTGAAGGACAGTGCCCGGTAAATGCTATCAGCATGGGTAAAGACCACTTCGAAGTTAACGAAGCAGAGTGCATCGATTGCGGAGCATGCGAAGCAGCTTGCCCTGTATCTGCAATCAAACAGAAGTAATTTTACATAATTACAAAAAAAATAAATATCCGTTGTCATGTTCTGTGACAACGGATATTTATTTTTACCGATAGGTTTGATATATGCGCATATTCACATGCGTCGATATTAAATATTTATGGGCAAATGTTCATGCCTGCATATAACCATAGAAAATTTAAAGACCGCCAGAGGCCCGTTTCCGGTGATAAGATTGGCAGAAGAAACTACTTCGCTCTTACGATAGCGACAGTATTTAATTCGGCTGATTAAATCTTTATCGGGGTAGCAGGTAATAGTTCGGTCACATATTTGCGGAATCTCCGACAAAACAATCGCCGGCGCAGCGCAAATAGCTGCAACGAGTTTTTGCCTATTATACAAGCCGTATATAAAATCCGTGGCTTGCTTGCATGCGGCTATAGCTTTTGCTCCGTCCATGCCGCCGGGTACGATAACGCCGTCGTAGGCAGAGTAGTCAACTTCGGCTATAAGTTTGTCGGCGGTTATTTTTATGCCGTGTGAACCGATTACGGTAAGACAGTTTACCGAAATAAGTTCGCACGTTGCGCCGCTTCGGCGCAATATATCGGTGGGAACGGTAATTTCTATTTCTTCACTGCCGTCAGCTATAATGACAGCGTATTTTTTGTCAAACATTATAATTCTCCTTGTAGTAAAAAGTAGGTAACGTATTAAGATTTTATGGAAAACTCAACAATTGAATCATTTATTTCGCAAATCGACGTCGCTTAGAGCGCTTCCGAAACTCAGCGAGCCGAAGAGACGAGAATACGTGCGCTCGCCGTAACGCTCTCTGAGCATAATTGCATCGAGATTTGTAGTAATAACAGTATGTTTTTTTGCGGACATACGCTCGTTGATTACGTGAAACAAGTATTCTACAGTAACGTTTTTTATTATGTTTTCGCTTCCGAGGTCGTCGATAACGAGAAGATCGCAATCGAGCAGCGGTTCGAGATACTGCAATTTTTCGCTGCTGAGCGCAACGTGATACTTAAGCATCCGATTTGCAAAGGCGAAGGACGACAGCATAATTACCGAATAACCTTTGTCCGAAATCGCTTTTGCCATGCAAGAGGCAGCGAAAGTTTTGCCGCTGCCGCATTTCCCCATAAAAATAAAATTGAGTTTTTTCGTTGTAGGGAATTTGTCGCAAAATCCTTTTGCCGTTTTATATACGTCCATTATGCGGTCCCGCTCTTCGTCCGGGAAAATCGCAAAATCGCAGTCTTCAAAGCCGAAGCCGATTACGGAACTGTCCGTTACGCAGAGACTTATTACGCACGAACACGGTTTACCGTTTACGAGTCCCGTGTCACCGCACTTCGAACATTTCGGCGGAGGATCGAGCATTTCCGCCGTAATTCCCTTTGCTTTCAATATTTCGGATTTTTTTAAGATGAGACGTTCCAGATTTTTTTTCGATTCTTCGTCGTAATTCTCTGCCAACAAAATGCGAAGCTTTCTGATTTGTTTTTCGGTTTCGTAAAGTGTCGGATCTGAACGTAATAAGTCCAAAAACAATATTCGAGCGTCGGCGAGAGCGGCTTTTCGCCCATCGACTATTTTATTTATCGCTTTTTTGTAGTCCATCTTTTATATATCCTCCGGATTGAGATGTCCGAATATTGCATTTATTTCTTCTGCCGATTTAACCGTCACGGTAGATTTTTTTTCGGACGTCGACGACGGCATCTTTCTGGCGTCCTCCACCGTCGTTATCGAACGCTCTCTGTACGAAGCCAAGATGCTGTTTAGGTAAGCCATAGCGTTTCCTTTTCCGTTAGAAAGGGTGGCGGCGTATTCGATTAGAGGAATGGGCATTTGCCACGAATATGTCCAGGTCCTGTAATAATCTCTGTCCCACGACGTAACGGCTCGGCTTAATCCGGCAAGGCCCATAATGCGTTTTATGTCCTCGTCTATCGAGACCGCTTTACTTATAAAGCCGTTTATGGCTTCGTCGCTAAGCAAGCCTTCTTTGTAGAATTTCTTTACGGCGTCATCCATTCCGCTAAGCGTACGTATATCTCGTGCGTAGCAGGATTTTGCGATAGTTATAAGGGCGTTTTCGTCAAATCCGTACGAAAGCCATTTGTTTACGTACGTTTCTATCGTATAGTCAAGCTGTTCTATGTATATGCCCAAGATGCGGTTGATTTCTTTTGTCAGCGTATATAATTTGTCTCTCGACGCATCGTAAGCGGAAATTTCTCCGATTGTAAAAACGTGATTTTCGTAATATTTCGCAAGTTTTGCGTCCAATCGTTCCATCCCGCCTTTTTTCAGGTTTTTGGCTACGAAAATGATGGTTTCGAGCGAAAAACCGAGCGATTTGGTCCACTTGACGTAAAGCTGACCGTCGTTATGGTCGGGTTGACGTCGGCTGCCCAGAGCTTTGAATATTGCCGCAAGCTCTCCTTGATAAAGAGAAAGCTCGTTAAGTTTTTCGTTGACTCGTTCGAAGCTCGTGGCGCCTTGGTGCGCAAGATTTCGTGCGACCGCCAAAATGTACTGATACGCTACAGACTCGCCTTTAAGTCTGACGCAATAAGCTATTATCGCAAGCATGGCGTCTACGTCGATGTGCATAATCTCCATAACCGAATAATACTCGTTATATTCCGACGGTAAAAACGTGCGGTGGGGGAGCATGGCAGACAGTTGATCGTTAAAAGAAGCATACTTGGTTTTGCTAAACTTTTTGATTTGCTCCGAAAGCGGTTTTACGACAAGATACTCGACTTCGGGCGGATCAGTGGACACTATTCGGACTATACCCTGCTCGCACCAGTAGGCGTACGCTTCCATTATGTCTGCTTTGTCCGTACCGAGTATGGCTGCGAGTCTGTCTGCGCTGTTGTCCGTAGAACCGGACAGACTGAGACCGGCGATGTAAGTCTTGACGTAGTTTTCGGGAGCGAAGGGCATATATTCGGTTATAAAAAGGTTATCTAATTCTACGTTGCGAAATCTATCCTTTTCGCCCGATAATTTTGCGAACATATACACACTCCTTATCAAACAGTTGAAAAAAACTGCAAAATACTTTATAATAATTCAAACGATACAATATAATAGCATTTTTTCGGCAATTTTTCAAGCAAAAAAACATGAAAAATTTATGGTACAATATGTTGTGCGTATTTATCCGATATAAAGCTATATATGATATGCAAAGGAGAGATATGAGAATACTTCACACCGCAGATTGGCATCTCGGCAAAAAACTGGAGGGAAGATTAAGGTTAGAGGAACAGAGTCTTGCGCTCGATCAAATAATCTCCGTGGCAAAAGAACGGAACATAGACGTAATAATAGTTGCGGGCGACGTTTTCGATACGGCGGTTCCGTCTGCGGAAGCCGAAGAGCTTTTTTTCTCGGCTGCTGCCAGGATGTCGGAGCTTGCGCCGATAGTGGTGATAGCAGGCAATCACGACGATGCCGACAGACTTGCCGCTCCGCTCACTCTGGCAAAACGGCACGGAATATATCTTGTAGGCGGGATGGACAATACGTCGTTTTTGTCGGACAGTGTTTGCGGCGGCGAAGGTTGGTTAAAAATGAACATAGGCGGTGAAGTTCTAAATCTTGCGGTATTGCCGTTTCCGTCCAAGTCCCGTTTGGGCGAATACGGAGAAGGCGAAGATTATCCGTCGTTCGTAAGCAGCCTTATCGACAAATGCACGAGTTGCTTCGGAAACGGAGTAAACGTTTTTGCGGCGCATTTGTTTATGGACGGTTGCCTAACGGGAGAGGCTGCGTCTATGGCGTTAATGCGTTCGATCCTCCCGCAAGCGGACTATTGTGCCTTGGGTCACATACATAAACCGCAATGCGTTTCGCATAAGTGCAACGCATATTACAGCGGCAGTCTGCTGAAATATCATTTTGACGAAACCGACGTTAAGCAAGTTAATATATTCGACAGCTCGGATAAGAGCGTTACGCCCGTCGTTTTGACTGCGTCCAGACCTCTTGTAAGGATAGAAACAGATAACTTCGACGAGGCATTGAAACGGTTGAATAGCGCCGGAGATTGTTATGCCGAACTGATTTTTACTACGCAACAGCCGCTAAAACCGTCGCAATTGGAACAGCTTCGGTCGATTCCGTGCTTTACAAAGCTTTCCATAATCAATACTTCTGTAAAACGCGAAGTGTTTACTCGTAAAGAACAAACCGACAAAGAAATTTTTGTTTCTTATTATACTTCGTGTACCGGCAAAGAGCCGACAGAAGAAACGGTAAAGGCGTTTTTGGAGGTATTGGGACAATGAAACCGATATCTATCACAATAGAAGGTATAAAAAGTTTTTATAACAAAACGGAAATAAACTTTGATTTTAACGGGTTGTTTTGCATATGCGGCGATACCGGAAGCGGCAAAACGACCATTTTGGATTGCATAATCCTTGCTTTATACGGAAAGGTTAAGTCCGGCAATAATCTTGCGGATTACATAAATTTGCGCAAAGATAAGGGAACCGTAGATTTGGTTTTTGAAGCGACCGTAGATAAAACGGTGCAACGTTATCAAGTTACTCGCACAATTTCTTCTAACGGAACAGTCTCGAAGGCAAAGCTCGTCAATTTGACGACAGGTGAGGTCATAGCAGAACAGGCGCTGAAAGTCAACGAAGAACTCATGGCAATTACCGAACTGAGCGTGGGGGATTTTACGCAGGTGGTAGTATTGCAACAAGGTGAATTCGCAAAATTTCTCACTTCCGCAAAGTCGGATAGAAGCATTACGGTAGGTAATTTGTTTAAGTTAAATAAATATCGCAAACTCGGTCCGAAAATCAGCGAAAAGAAAAACGAAGCAAAGATAAAGCTCGACGCAAACGAAAGCGCATTATTGGAAGTCGAATCCGTTACGGTAGACAAAATCGCAGAACAAGAGAAAGAACTTAAAAGAGATAAAAAGTCCGTTACGGAAGTAAGGAACCGAGTTGACGAACTCAATGCCAAAGTTGCGGCTCTCGGTAAGTTGAAGATCGAATACGATGAAGCTGTGGCGGCAAAAGAGGAACTTAAAAAGCAGAAAGAATGGGCAGTTTTGCTGGAAAAGGCGTTGAAAGACGTCAAAGAAAAATTAGTCGGAGAGCAGGCAAACCAACAATGCATACACGATTCTATTACGGCAGTCAGCGAAATTTTGGGAAGGTTGCAAGGACTTAAGGGATTGATAGACGAAGCGAAGGCTCACGGCGCAAAAGTGACGGAACTCAGACATGCGTACGTAAAGGTTTTCGACGAGTATAAAAAATCGGTCGAGGAAAAAGAGAAAGCAAAAGTTGAATACGACGAAAGTAAAAAAGCTTACGACGAAAGCGTTGCGTTGCTAAAAGAACATGTTGCGTCTACCGAATATAAAGATAAAGTATATAAGATAAAAAACGCATACGATATGGCAAAATTCGAGCAAAGCAGATTTGCTACGGATATTGATGCCGAGAAAAAGAGACTTGTCGATAGGACGGAATCGAGCAAAAATCTGTTAGCGGCAAAATTGCTTGCCGAAGAAAAAATGCGCATAGCCGACGAAGCGTTGGCTTCGGCACGACAAAAAGAACAAGAGAACATCATGCAAAAGGCCGCCGAATCGTTGAAAAATTCTCTTAAAGAAGGAGACGTTTGTCCTGTGTGCGGCAGCATAGTCGACAAAATCGAGCATATTACGTTGCAGGAAAGTGATGTTGCAGCTAAGCAAAAAGATTATGAAGACGCATGTCGGAACGCAAGCAAAGCAGCTATAGTTGCGGCAGGCGCTGCCGAACAAAAAAGTCAAAGCGAAAAGACTTTACGAGAACTCGGATTGAAATTTGCAGCGGCAGAACAGTCGGCAAACGAGAGACTCAAAGAATTCCCCGATGTGGTTGTTGCCGACAAAATTATCGAAAGGATCGATACGGTTATAAGTTTAAGCAACAAACTTGAAACGTTGCAAGAGGTAGTAACGGCAAAAACGCAAAATTGTGAACTTATAAAAAACAATCTCGATAGCATAAAGGAGCAGGGAAAAGTAGAAGCGAACGAGCAAAAACGTTTAGAGGAAACCGTTATCGCACAAGCCGGCGGAGACGCTGAAAAACAGATAAAAAAAGCAGAAGAGCAAAATGCGATTTTGACCGCACAAAAAGAAAAATCGGAAAAGGCGATAAACGCTTATATCGAACAATCGGGTATCGTAAATTCGGATCTGGCGCAGACAAATTCGGCGATTATAAGATTGGAGAGCGTAAAAATTCCGATTTACGACGCCGTTGAAGCGGAAAACGCAGCCAAGGAACTTTCAAACGCTAACGAACTGAAAGAAACGCTTATTGCCGCATGCGCAAGACGAGAAAGCGAGATTGCCGCAATGAAAGGACAACACGAAAAGAAAATGCAGCTAAGAGAAGAGCATGCCAAGCTCCTCAGCTCGTACGATGTTTATTCGGAGTTATATAAGCTTTTAAGTGGCGAAAAGTTTGTAAATTATATAGCGGAAGAGTATATTCTCGGATTTACCGAGCAGGCTTCAGCAATATTAATGCGTGTCACTAACGGTAAATACGAATTGGAATACAAGGACGGCGATTATTACGTAACGGACTTTATTAACGGAGGTAGCCGTAAGGCAGTCACTCTGTCGGGAGGCGAAACGTTTTTGGCGTCGTTGGCTTTGGCAATAGCAATTTCGAGAGAGATAGCGAGGTATAAGACGTACGAGTTTTTCTTTTTGGACGAAGGATTCGGTACGTTGGACGAGCGTTCGCTTAATCTTGTAACAGAGGCGCTTACGACGCTTAGCAGCGATACTATGGTGGGCGTGGTAACGCATCGCAGCGAACTTACGGATCGCATATTTTCCAAGCTCGAAGTCGAATTTTCCGAAGAAGGCTCGACGGTAAAAAGAATAGATTAGCAAAATCGACTTTTGTGCGCCAAATTAATTGATTTAGCAACCGAAAAGTGTTAGAATAAAAGAAGATTTATAAGGAGCATTTTACAATGAAAAGAAACGAAATAGCAGATAAGTATAAGTGGAAACTCGAGGACATGGTTCCTTCCGATCAGGAATGGGAAAAACTCTACGATCGTATTGCCGCATCCGAAGAAAAGGTAAAGAGCTTCGAAGGTAAGCTTTCGGATAAAAAAGTTTTGCTTGACTGTCTCAAGTTTAACGAAGAACTTAACGAACTTATCGAGAAACTTTTTTGTTACGCTCGTATGCGCAGAGATCAGGATGCGAACGAACAGAAATACGTTGCATACACAGATAAGGCGATGGGGCTTATAAACAAAGTGGGTACGGCGGGATCGTATCTCGACAGCGAAATTGCTTCGCTGGACGATAAATTCCTTGAGGAAGTTATAGCCGATCCTGATTTTTCCGACTTCGACTTTATGCTTAAGGAAATCATGCGCTCCAAAAAACATATTCTTTCGGACAAGGAAGAAAAATTGTTGTCTATGTCTTACGGCGCAACCGGCAACTATAGCGAAATATTTTCTATGATAAACAACGTCGAGGTTCCTTTCCCGACCGTAAAGACTAAAGACGGCGACGTAAAGCTTACGCACGGAACTTATGCCGTTCTGGCGCAGGGGAAAGACAGGGAAGTTCGTAAGGCGGCATTTGACGGGTTGTATTCGGCGTTTAAATCGCTTATCAATACGATTTGCATGACTTATGCCGGCAGCGTAAAAAAAGACAATTTCTATGCAAAGGCAAGAGGATACGGCGACTGTTTGGAAAAATCGCTTTTCGCAGACAACGTTCCCGTTGCCGTTTACGAAAACCTTATCAAGGCTGTCGACGAAAACGCAGACAAACTTCATAGGTATATTGCTCTGAGAAAGAAGGCACTTAAGTACGATGAGCTTCATATGTACGATTTGTCCGTTCCCATAGTGGACGGGGCGTCCCTTTCTCTTTCGTACGAAGAGGCATTCGAGCTTGTTATAAAAGGACTTGCTCCGCTCGGCAAAGAATACGAAGGCTTGCTGAAACAGGCAAGAGATTGCGGCTGGATAGACGTTATGGAAAACGAAGGAAAGCGTAGCGGTGCTTACAGCTGGGGATGTTACGGCGTTCATCCTTACGTATTGCTTAACTATTCGGGTACGACGCATGATATATTTACTATTGCTCACGAGCTAGGTCATGCAATGCATTCGTACTATTCGGATGCTAACAACAGCCAAAGCAAGGCAGGTTACCAGATTTTTGTTGCCGAAGTAGCGTCTACGGTAAACGAAGTCTTCTTGCTTAAGTACCTTATTTCCACGGTTACGGATAGTCAACTCAAAAAATATTTACTGTCTTACTATATCGATATGTTCCGTACGACGTTGTTCCGCCAGACTATGTTTGCGGAATTCGAAAAGATAGCGCATGACATGGATTTGGCAGGTACCCCGCTTACCGTAGATTCGCTTAGCAATGCGTACTACGAACTCAATAAAAAGTATTACGGCGAAGCCATCGTTCACGATGACAATATAAGATATGAATGGGCAAGAATACCACATTTCTATAATGCGTTCTATGTTTATAAGTACGCAACCGGCATTACCAGTGCGGTAAACATCGTAAACGGAATACTCACAGATCCCGAAAACGGTCTTAAGAGATATAAGAGATTCTTAAGCGCAGGCGGAAGCGACAGTCCGTACAATATTCTTAAAAATGCCGGCGTAGATTTGGCAACTTCGCTTCCCTACGAGGTTGCGATGAAGGAGTTTGCAGACACGCTCGCATTGCTGGAAAAGGAGATATAATGAAAAAACGAATTGCTGCATTTTTGCTTGCGATTTCGATAGTTTTTACAACTGCGATTATGGCGGGTTGTTCGATAGGCAGTACAGAAGATTATTATCTTTCGACTTCGAGTAATCCGCTTAACGTCGTAGTCGTTGCGTTGTCGCCAGAATCCGGAAGACACTCATACGAGATACAGGTCGGAGTTGTTTGTAATAGCGAGGAATCGCAGACAACCGCTATAGAGTGCTCTGAGACGGCTCTTAGGAATATACTTTCACGCTATAAACTTCATGTCAGTTATTTAGGCACTGCATTGCCGTATAAGCTAAGCGGATTCGGAAATATGGATTCGATGTTGCAGCTGCTTTGTTTTAGCGTTGTAAGCGACGGTTTTGTTACGGAGCCGATAGGACTCAAAAGCGTCAGCAGCGATTTCGGTTTCTTTAATATCGAGCGTAAATATGAGATGGTAATGCCCGAGTGGGTGGGCGATATAAAAGATTACTTTTTGTCGATGTCCGGTTTTGCGACGAAAGGATATACGATATACGATACGTCCTTTGCTTTTTGTGCAGGATTAAACGATTCGGTAAAGTCGAACGATGCCAAAAGAATATACAAGAGTATTTATGAGTCGATGATATCATGTCTGTGCTTCAAAATAGGCGATGTCGAAGACAAGTATGAGTGTTACACTTCGGCGATGGCATCGGGATGGTATATAATAGCTATAGTCGCAGGCATTTTTGCGGTAGTCGTCATATATCTTAAGGCAAACAAAAAGAATGGCGGCAACAACGTAACCGTCGAAGACATTGCGAATTGCGATGTGGCGTGCGATTGTGAGCAAACGTTACAATTTAAACATAACGGTAGTGCGTTTTATCAACATGGCGAAGATGAAACGCAACAGTTCGAGTTGGAACAAAATCAAAAAACGGACGATTGATAGGTGAACGAAATGCCCAAAGGAAATAAAGAAAACAAAATTCATCCCAATGTAAAAGGCAGAGTCGTTCCGGCGAGCAACGAAGCGGAGCAAGCCGTTTTGGGCTGCGTGCTTATTGACGAGTACGCTCCAAACGAAATAATGGCGGAATTAATGCCTGAGGATTTTTACAGTCGCAGTCATCAGCTCATATTCGAAGCGATGAAGAATATTTATTCGGACAATAAACCGGTTGAATTGGTTACGCTTGTTCAGGAACTGGACAAGATGGGTTGTCTGGAGACGGTGGGCGGATTGTCTTATATTTCTACGCTTACCGATATTGTTCCGTCCGCTGCAAACTCTAAGTATTATGTGGACATAGTAAAACAGACAAAAACAAGGCGAAAGACAATTGAAACCGCTAATCGCATTATAAATTCCGCATATACAGGCGAAGAAGACTGTGTAGAATTTGCGGAGAGAGAGGTGTTTTCTTTAGGCGAAGGTAACGTCAGGTCTACGCTTGCGCCGATATCGCAAGGCGTCAGCGAGGCAGTGGATCGTATGCAAAAGATTCAGGAAGATCCTCTTTATTATAAGGGCATTCCGACAGGATTCAAGCGTCTCGACGATCTTATCAACGGATTTCAGCAAGGCGACCTGGTTATAATCGCAGCCCGTCCCGGTCAAGGTAAAACGAGCATAGGCATGAATTTTATTCAATATGCTGCCGAGACGAAGGTTAAGACTTTGACAGGAGACAGACCTCTGCATGCGGCGGTGTTTTCGTTGGAAATGCCGGCTATGCAGCTTGCAAGAAGAATGCTTTGCTCTGTAGCAAAAGTAAACATGACCGACGTCAATTCGGGCAGAATAAGCGATTCTGAATGGCAGCGTTTGACAATTGCAAAGGGAAAACTCGACAAGTCGCATATTTACATAGACGATACGTCCAATACTTCGCCTATGGATATTATAAGCAAATGTCGTAAGCTTGCCAAAGAGCGAGCTTTGGACATAATCATGATAGACTATCTTCAGCTTATGAACGCAGGTAAGAGAGTGGAAAACCGCCAGCAGGAAATAAGCGAAATAACTCGTTCGCTGAAAATAGCTGCGAAAGAGTTAAAGGTTCCCATTTTGCTTCTCAGCCAGCTTTCTCGAAAAGTCGAGGATCGAAAGGACAAAAAACCGGAAATGAGTGACCTTAGAGAGTCCGGCGCAATCGAACAAGACGCAGATATAATAATGTTTTTGTATCGCCAATACTCGGATGCGGATAGGGAAGTCAGTGAAGACGTGCGAAACAAAGTTCAGTTGATAGTAGCCAAGCATCGTAACGGCGAAACGGGAACCGTAGACTTAAGATGGAGAGGTAGCTATGTGTCGTTTGAGGACGATTCTGCACCGAGCCAGGCAGGAATGCAAAATGCACCGTCGTCTTCCACCTCAGAAGAGCATTCTTCTGAGGAAGAGACAACTTTGGTTCCTGACGGTAAAGATTCTGTTATAGATGATGTAAGGCTGAAACAAATAAACGATGTTTCGCCTAAGAGCGACGATACATTTATTTGATAAGTGTTGACGTGAGTAAGCTCGTGTAAAAGAGCTTCAGTTAAATTTAATCGTGATTTTAAGTAATCTTAATAAAGTGCGCATTATTGTTTTATACGATTTGTGTTTTACCGTGCTAAAAGATTTCTCAAGATAATTTGTATAATTATAACGACGCCGAACGCATAACTTCGTTCGGCGTTTAATTTTTGTCGAAACGTCTAATCGGGAATTCGACGTAGACATAGTATTTGTGTGTTTTGGCAACCGACGTAACTAAAACAAACTTCTATGTGAACAAGACCAATGGGTCGCACGTACAATTTCAATAGCACATAGATAAATTTTTTAATTTATCGAATATCGCTCAGAACTGCTTGATAAAAACGAAAAGAGTGCTTAGCGTGTGTGGGGGCCTTTTGTTTTTGACGATGCAAACGTCGTTTGAGCAAGCAGCGTACTTGACTTTTAATTCGCATAAGGGTATACTGACTGTATGAATTATTTTGAAGAGGGCGAAAAGATATTAAAAAGCGGCAAGAAGCGAATACTACTGCACAGCTGTTGCGCTCCGTGCAGTAGCAGTGTTTTGTGGTATCTTATGCCGCTGAGTTATGTGACGGTTTTTTTCTACAATCCAAACGTAATGCCTTATTCCGAATATGCCAAAAGACTTACCGAACAGCGGAGACTATGTTCGATTATGGGAGTAAACTTAGTCGAAGGCGATTACGATGCGGAACGTTTTTTGAGCTTTGCCTGCGACATGAGGTACATTCCCGAAGGTGGAAAAAGATGCGAAAAATGTTTTTATATGCGGCTTAAGGCGACTGCTGAAATGGCGCAGGAAGGCGATTACGATTATTTTTGTACAACTCTCACGGTTTCACCGCACAAAAACGCAGATAAGATTAACGAAATAGGTAATGCTGTCGCAAAAGAGACGGGGATTTCTTTTTTGCCGTCCGATTTTAAGAAAAAAGACGGATACCTTCGTTCTATTAAGTTAAGCAAAGAATACGAGTTGTACAGACAGGAGTATTGCGGATGCCGGTTACAAGACAAAATTTAGAAGATTTGCCGTCCACCCCCGGCGTGTATATAATGAGGGACGTTACCGGAAAGGTGATATACGTCGGCAAGGCGGTAGTTTTAAAAAACAGAGTCAGACAGTATTTTAATAATTCTCCGAAGCTGCCAAAAGTGCAGGCAATGGTGGATAATGTCGACAGATTCGAGTATATTATCACGCTCACGGAAAAAGATGCTTTGTCTCTCGAAGCAAATCTTGTTAAAAAATACAATCCGCATTATAATATTTTGTTGAAGGACGACAAGGCAAGCCCGTATATAAGGATAGACACCAGAGAAGAGTTTCCTACGGTGGAGGTTACTCGAAAATTAAAAAAAGACGGAGCAAAGTATTACGGTCCGTATTTGAACGGGCTGAGAGTGTGGGATATAGTAGGCATAATAAGGACTGCGTTCGGAATGCGTACTTGCAAAAAAAGAATGCCAAAGAAACAGTGCCTTTATTATCACATCGGACTATGCAAAGCGCCGTGCGGCGGACTAATATCCAAGGAAGAATATAAACAAGTCGTAGACCGAGTTATAGAATTTTTGTGCGGTAAGGATGACGGAATAAAAGAACTTCTGGAAAGCAAAATGATGTCTGCCGCAGATGCGGACGATTTCGAGCAAGCTATAGTGTACAGAGAGCAGTTAAAAATGTTTAAGCTTCTGAGAGAACGTTCCGTTGCCAATTTAGGCAAAGTGGTAGACGTGGATTCTTTTGCTATTGCTTCTAACGGTATGCACGGAGCTGCGTCGGTAAATATAGTCAGGGGCGGAAAAATGATGGGCGTATACAACTTTGCCTTGGGCGACGCAGCCGATACCGAGGCAGAGGCTCTGTCATCGTTCGCAGTCGCTTTTTATTCGGCGAACCATGAAATTCCTGACGAAGTATGTTTCCCGGTGGAGTTTGACGCAAGCGGATTGTCGGAATATCTTTCCACCGTATCCGGGAAAAAGGTGCATATTAATTTCCCCGAAAAAGGTGCAAAGCGTCAGTTAATAAAAATGGCAAAAGATAACGCCGCCGACTTCCTGGAAAAATCGGCAGAAAAACAGTTGCGTCGAGAGTATATGACAAGCGGAGCGGCGGAGCGGCTGAAAAACATTCTCGGATTGCAATCGGTCAGACGAATGGAATGTTTCGATATTTCGCATGTAAGCGGTGTGGATAAGGTTGCGTCGCAAGTAACGTTTATAGACGGAGAACCGTCAAAAAAAGATTACCGTCGTTATAAAATACGTACGGTAGAGGGAAATAACGACTTCGCATGCATGGCAGAAGTTATTTCCCGACGAATGGACAACGGGGACTTGCCCGATTTGATAGTGATAGACGGCGGAAAAGGTCAGCTCGGTTACGCAATGGAGGCTATGTGCGCCGCCGGTGTAGATATACCGATGATAAGCCTTGCCGAACGTAACGAAGAAATTTACTTACCCGGCAAAAGCGATCCGATTATTTTGACCAAAAACGATTATGCATTGAGGCTGTTGCAACGGATAAGAGACGAGGCGCATAGGTTTGCAATAACGTATCATAGAAATTTGCACGCAAAACGAGTTTCGTCCAGCGTTTTGGACGAAATCGACGGCGTAGGCCCGCACAAAAGAAATATACTGCTCAAGACTTTCAGCTCTGTGGACAGGCTGAGTCATGCAACCGTTGACGAGCTGAGCTCAATAAACGGGATAGATCGTAATACGGCGCAGAAAATTTTCAATTACTTTAGGGAGAACGGAGATGAAATATAAAATTATTGCGAGCGACTTTGACGGAACTCTTTTACGCAGTGACCGCACGGTATCTCGCCGTACGGTAGAGGCGATAGCTCGGTATCGAAAAGAAGGCGGGCTGTTTACTGTGAGTACCGGCAGAATGTTCGATTCCATAAGACGAAGTTTGGACGAGCTCGGTATGCAGGACGTGAACGTTCCCATTATAGCAATGGACGGCGGAATTATTCGGGAGAGCGTTAGCGGTAAGGTTTTGGCATCTTACCCCATGCCCAAGGCTGAGGTCGTTGATTTTTGCGAACGATGCGAAAAAATCGGCTGCTATTTTCATATATACACCGATAAATTATACGTAGCCAAGGCAAACGATATAAACAGAGATTATTGTGCCGTGACGAAGATACATATGAACGAAGTGGGTAAATTAAGCCGATTTGTGAGAGAAAACGAACTTCAGGTGCTTAAGGTGCTGATTGCCGACGATAATGCCGAACAGCTGTTGGACGTATTTAAGGACCGATACGAAGGTATTCAGTTTTTTATGTCGTGGAGTACATATCTTGACGGCGCATCTGTCTTTGCCGGGAAAGGAAACGGGGTGCGGAAATTTGCAGAAATGCATGGCATTGATATTAAAGACGTAATTGCCATAGGTGACAGCATGAACGATATTTCCATGGTCAGCGAAGCCGGATTGGGCGTGGCAATGCAAAATGCCGACGACAGACTAAAAAAATACGCCGACATGATTGCGCCGACTAACGATGAAGACGGCGTGGCAGAGACAATAGAAAGGGCTATCAGGGATGAGTTATGAAATATGCCGCAGTGATTTTTGACTTGGACGGAACGCTTATGAATACGCTCGGCGGTATTTCGGACGCTCTTAACTACGCCGCAGCAAAGCAGTCGATTTCGCCGTTTACTGACGATAAAGTTAAGTCTATGATAGGTAACGGGATAAGAAAATTGATAGATAGAGCGTTTGACAGTCTTGACGAAAAAGGTAAAGAACGTGCGTACGCAGACTTTACCGCTCGTTACAAAGTTAAGGCAAAAGAGTTATCTCGGCCGTATGACGGAGCAAATGATTTTTTAATTGCATTGAGAAGCGACGAGATAAAGGTCGCAATTGCTTCAAACAAAGACGATTACGCCGTAAAAGCGCTCGCCGCAGAATATTTCTGCGATTGCGTCGATTTTTCAGTAGGCGCAACGGGGAATAATCCCCTTAAGCCGCACCCGTATATGATTGATTTTGTTTCGGAAAAACTGTCCGTACCGAAATCGCAACTTGCGTACGTAGGGGACAGCGAAGTCGATTTGCTTACGGCGGCAAATTCCGGTGTTGACGGCTACATTGTCGATTGGGGGTATGCGCTCAACAAAAATTTTGACACGGTACGAAGTTTTGACGACCTATATAAACTACTTACAAGATAAAAAACTGCTATACGCTTAGTTTTGTAATCGATACTTTGTATGCGTAGTCTATTACGAATACTCCTGCGGAACAGGCAAAAATCGACGGCGAATTGTAAGACGCTGAGAACGAAAACGCAAATTCTTTTTCCCCTATCAGTTTTACAGACGTCTTGCTTTTTTCGCTTTTTACGCAACAGACGTAATCGCTGTAATAACTAATGTCAAACGGGTCGCTGAGCGATCCGTTTTTGTATAGACCGTAAGTCGTTGATACGTATGTGTCGTCTTCGGCTATTATTTTTTTCGGTTTGCCGTTTAGAGCGGTTACATCGTCGCCGTCTATTACGGCGCTTCCTCTGTCGGTCTCTACAAGGTACACAAATTCGCCGTTACGTATCCAAAAATCTTTAACGGTATACGAAAAATCCAACGGATAAGTCGTAAGAGCATGCCCCCATACGCCGAAAGCCCGCATATTTTTGCTCATGCCGAATGCGTTGGCAAGCAGGTAAGGTTTGTCTGCTATAATCAGTGTGTCTACGTAACCCAAGGAGTAATTTTCTTTGGCGCTGATAGAGGAACGATATTGAAGCGTTTCGTCAAACGTAGTAAGTTTCAAACGAGTATTGCCGATGTCGCCGACTTTTGAGGTTACTACGCCGTATCCGTCGGTAAGAACGATAAGGTCTTCGATATTTTCCCCTTCGGATGACGGAACGGCTTGCTTTCGACGAATTTCGCCGCTATCGCTTATCGCTATTAAGTAAGGGATGTCCGATTGCATGCCTAAAACAAAATCGGTGCCTATATTTATTACTTTTTTCAGAGTATCACCGTATTCGTAAAATGCTTTGGTTTCTCCCTTTGGGGTAACTACGGCGACAAAACAGCCGGACCTTGTAAAGTCGTAGTCGGATGACGTCGTGTTTCCGAATATGTATATATCGCCACGATAAAATACGTCTATTACGTTTTCTTGACCGTCGCCTACGAGAGTTTGAGTAAATTCCGTTACAAGGTCGCTTGACATCTCCGCTTGCCTGTACCGATTGTGGTTACGTTCGGTATTTGCGTCGACAACCGCAGTCGGTGTAATAGGAATAAAAAATAAGCCTACAGATAACGAAATCAATACAATCAACAATACGGCTATAATACGGAATTGTGAATTTTGTTCTCGCATATGCGCCTCCCTTTGCGTACAGTTTACAATGTATATATTTGAAGTTTTGTGCTAAAGTAGTCGCAAAATGTCTTATATTGTAAAATGTGCGGAAAAGTCAATAAATAAGCGGTAAGTGCATAGGACAAATGGGACATAGGCGTTGTGTTTTATTTAGAGTTCGATTTGCCCGAACTTTACTTATTATTGATAATATCTTCAATCGTTAAGTATTAGTTTGGCAACTTTTGCGGTGCCGTCGACGTCGATTTTTTTTGGCGAAAAATCTTTAAGCGAATCTACGGCGTCTATCAGAGAACATGCAGAAAGATATTGTTGTGGCAGAACCTTTACGCAACCTAACGAACGAAAGTATTCTGCATTTTCCTCTTGGTCGCCTCGTGAAGCTCCTTTCGGTAAGGGAATAACCACCGCTTTTAATCCTAAAGCGACAATTTCGCAGAGAGAATTTGCGCCTCCTCTAGTGACTACGTAATCGGCGCTTGCATATAGCGACGGCATATCAGAAGAGTATTCGAGGCACCGGTAATTTGGAAGATTTTTTGGCATGCCGTCGGTTTTTCCCTTGCCGGCGATATGAATTACGAAGTATCTTTTTGTAAGTACGGGCAATGCCTTTAGCGTAGCTTCGTTTATGGCTCCGGCTCCGAGCGAACCGCCCATAACAAGCAACGTAGGAGAAGGATATATTCGGTTGCCTTTATATATGGATTGTCGGATTATGGCACCGGTATAAACGGCGTTTTTGTGTTTTATTGTGTCGAAGGACAGACAAACTTTTTCACACCTACCGGCAATTAAACGGTTTGTAAGCCCCATTGATATGTCGCTTTCGTGAGTAATCAGTCTGGTAGGCTTTGCGGTTGCGAGTCCTACCGGAAGAGATACGTATCCTCCTTTACAAAAGACCGTGTCCGGGTTTATCTCCTTTAGGATACGTCTTGCGCTCGATACCGAACGTATTAGTTCTATCGGGACGGAGGCATTTGCAAAGATTTTGTTTCTTACGTATTTAACGCAATGTATCGTATGATATTTTACTTGAGGATAATCTTTCATAAGTCGGCTTTCTATGCCGTCGGTTCCGATGAAGTGCAGTTCGCAGTCGGATAAAAACGGCAAAAGTGCGATTATGGGAGTAACGTGGCCTGCGGTACCGCCGCCGGAAAGTACAATTTTTCTCATAATAATACCTCGTAAACATATTGACAGAGAGACGGATGTATAGTATAATTTATTTACAGCGATCTAACCGTTTATACATTATTTTATTTAGAATCGGTCGCAAAAATGAAAGGAGGATTCTATGAAAAGAGAAATACTAAATATAAACGGCAAAAATATTTCGATTGCCGTATGGGACGACACCGAAAATGCGAAAGGAGTAGTTCAACTTTCTCACGGAATGGCAGAACATATTCAAAGATATGACGATTTTGCAAGGTTTTTGTGCGGTAACGGATATATCGTTATCGGCGATGACCACAGAGGACACGGTTATACCGATCCGGATAAGTTAGGCGTGGCTAGCGGTGATATTTTTGAAGATACGGTTGCCGATTTGCGCTACATAACGTCGTATGCGAGCAAAACGTACGGGTTGCCCGTTATACTTATGGGACATTCGTATGGCTCTTTTCTTACTCAAAGATATCTGACGTACGGGTTTGACGGAATAAAGGCGGCGATACTTTGCGGTTCTGCGAAACAAGGCGGACTGATATTAAAAGTAGGTAAAAGTTTGAGTCGGAAAAAATGCAAAAACGAAGCGGACGAACCCGGAGCGACTTTTGCAAAGATGACTTTCGAAAAATATGACAATGATTTCGGAGAAGGGAAAAACAGTTGGCTCAGCCTCAGTAAAGAAAACGTGCAAAAATTTAATGCAGATCCTTTGTGCGGATTTACTTGCAGTAACGGATTTTACTATAGCTTCTTTACCGGTATAGATAATGCGAATAAGTTTCTTCGACAGGGCGACGGCTTTAAGTTGTTGATTGTTTCGGGCAGCGAGGATCCTGTCGGAGGATACTGCAAGTATGTGGAAAAGTTGAATAGGATGTACCTAAAGGCGGGATATGATACTACTTTGCATTTGTACGAAAATATGCGCCACGAAATTCTCAACGAAGAAGGTAAACAGATAGTTTATGACGATATTCTTGCTTTCCTTGACGAAAATATTTAACCGATAGTGCAATTGGATAACAAATTACTGTGTAATATAAAAAAACGGACCGAGCGGTAAGACCGAACGGTTCGTTTTTTTGCTATAAAAAGTTTTTAAATTGCTTCAAATGCTTATTTGGAAATTTAAGACATCTTTTTTGATATACGTATTTAAAAGAAAATTATTACTGATTTACAAAGTTTTACTCTAAATCCTGCAAAAAGTATTCGATGCGCAGATTCGCCGTTGTCGCTTGCGAAAATACCGAATTTATCCGATCGGGTCAATTTAATTTAATAACGACGCAACATTTACACTTCCTTTTTAAAGTGCCGTGTTGGGAAATAAGCAAGGGTAAGGCATGTGTTTTTCGTTGCGGTTAGCAGAGAGTTGCTTACCGTCATTGTCGTAATTTTAAATATACGTATATAATAATGCGTTAATTTAAATCATCGGAAGCCTGCAGTTCTTCTTCGGCGGCAGCTTGAGTTTCCTCCGCTATTATTTGTTTTTTGCTTTTACAGTCGAGCCCGTGTACCCAATCGCTGAATAAATAGTAAAAGAGATAGATTATCGAACTTATGCCCCACGTGATCGGGTAAGCCCAATACACGTACCCGATTTCACCCGGGAAGATGATCGAAACCGTCTCGATATATATTATTCGAAAAACGCACCATACGGCGAGCATAACCGACATAGGAATGACGGCTTTTCCTGCTCCTCGGCAAACAGCGGCTACGCAATGCGAAAATGCAAGTAGTCCGTAAAACAATGCAACCGTTTGCGCTTGACGCACGCCTAATTCAATAACTTCGGGTGTGTCGTCGAAAAACGCTACTAAGTATTTTGCAAGCAAAAACGTCGTTATGCCTATTGCTTCGGTAAGAATTACGCCGGATAATATGCCGAACGAGCCGCCTTTTTTTGCTCTGTCGTATTCCTTTGCGCCGAGGTTTTGTCCGACAAAAGTAGATATTGCCATTGTAAAGCTGTTAACGGGCAAAAATGCAAAGCCTTCGATTTTAGCGTGTATGCCGTATGCGGCGACCGCAAATTCGCCGTACGAATTGATTTTTGACTGAACGACTACGTTTGCTATGCCTATAACCGAGTTTTGTATTCCGGCTGGAATACCGTATTTGAATATCTCGATAAACGATTTTTTATAAAAACGTATATACTTAAGCGAAATCGTATAAAGCCGACCTTTTCTTGTAAGATGAATAAGGCATAGGACTACGCTGGCAGCTTGGCTTATAACCGTGGCAACTGCAGCCGAGCCGACGCCAAGACCGAAAGGACCCATAAACAAGCAGTCTAATGCCACGTTAAGCAGCGAAGAAAAAATCAGATAGTATAGAGGATTTTTGCTGTCACCCAGCGCATTCATGATGCTTCGACAGGCATTGTACATTGTCATGGCGACTATGCCGAAGAAGTAATATCTAAAGTATTCTACTGCCTGCGGCATAATGTTTTCCGGCGTGTCTATCAGCCTGAGTAAAAACGGAGTAAATATTACGCCAAAGATGCTCAGCAGTATTCCGCTTACCAAAGAAAATGCGAGGTTAGTATAAATTGCCTTCGTCATATTATCTTTGTCGTCGGCTCCGAAGTATTTAGATATTACCACACCGGCTCCCGCCGACGCTCCGGTAAAGAAACTTACGAGAGTAAAGATAAGAGTGCCGGACGAGCTGACGGCGGCGAGTGCGTTGGTGTCTATAAATTTGCCGACTAGCCAAGTGTCGGCAGTGTTGTATAACTGCTGGAAAAGCTGGCTAAGAAAAATCGGCACCGAAAAATAAAGTATAGTTTTGCCTATACTTCCTTTGCTCAGATCTTTTGTGTCTTTTGCCGTGATTTTATTCATTAAATTACTCGTGCCGCCATTCAAAATAATCGTCGAATTTTGCCGAAATTCGTCGGGAAAAAAGAACAGCGGTTTTACAATTGTTATGATTTCATTTTCATGCCGTTTTCGGCGACATAACTTATCCCAAAATCATTATATCACGATTTAGAGGCAAAGTCACTTGTTTTGAACGCTAAGAATTGTAAAATCGTTTGACATTTGAATGATAATATGGTAAAATAGTAAGGTAGTAAGCGAACTAACTTATTATTCGGAGGCAGGTTTGGACGATTTCAGCGGCGAAATTAATACTTACGGAAAGTACCTGAGGAGATTAAGAAAATCCTTAGGACTGAGGTTTGAGAAGTTTCGCTCGCTGTTGGGCGTGTCTAAGGCATATCTTAGTGACGTCGAATCGGGCAAAAGTAAGCCGCCTAGCCCCGATATGCAGCTAAAGATAGTAGATATTTTGAGCGTAATGGGCAATATTACAAAAAAGGACGCAGATGCACTGTTGGATCTCGCCGCAAGAGAGCGCAATGAAGTGCCTGCAGACATATACAGGATGTTAGTATCCGACGGCAGTGCTGTTGCTGCGATACGGGGCAGTCCAAAATACAAGGAGTTTTACACTAATTTCGATAACGGAGGACAAACATGAGCAAATCTTATGACGCTAAAGACATAAAAGTTTTGGAAGGATTGGATGCGGTAAGACTTCGTCCCGGTATGTATATTGGCACGACGGGGCCGAAAGGACTTCATCATATATTATGGGAAATAGTGGACAACTCGATGGACGAAATTGCCAACGGTTTCGGAGATAGAATCGATATAGTCCTGTATGCAGACGGCTCGGTTTCCGTCGAAGATAACGGCAGAGGCATACCTGTCGATATTCATCCGCAGCTTAAAGTGAGCGCAGTACAAGTCGTATTTACTCAGCTTCATGCCGGCGGAAAGTTCGATAACGAAAATTATGCGCACTCGGGCGGACTGCACGGAGTAGGCGCATCGGTTACCAATGCGCTAAGCGAGTGGCTTACGGTCGAGGTATACAAGGGCGGCTACATCTATCGCATGGAGTTTGAAAGTAAAGAGGTCGGCGGAGTAGTAAAGGGCGGTTTGCCTAAGGGTGCTTTGGTAAATACCAAAGTCAAGACAAAAAAGCACGGCACGATGGTCAGGTTTAAGCCGGACGCACGAATTTTCGAAACGACGGAGATGAGTTACGACGTAATTCGCAAGCATATCAAAGAGCAAGCGTTTCTCAATAAGGGCGCAACGATTTCGCTAAGAGACGAAAGAGAAGAAACGCCCATAGAAGTTACGTACAAGTTTGACGGCGGTATAGTAGACTTTATTACGGACATCAATAGCGCAAAAGTTGTGGCATACGACAAGCCGGTATATATATTCGGAGAAGAAAAGGATATTACGGCTGAGTTGGCTCTTCAATATACCGACGGTTATACATGTAATATTTTTTCGTACGTAAACAATATCCCTACGACCGAAGGCGGGACGCACGAAACCGGATTCAAAAGCGCACTCACTAAGGTTATGAACGACGTTGCGCACAGACTTAACGTACTTAAGAACAAAGACGACAACTTTAAAGGCGAGGACTTTTTGGAAGGCATTTCCGCAGTGCTCAGTATAAAGATGAAAAGCGTGCAATTCGAGGGACAAACCAAGACAAAACTCGGCAATCCCGAGGCAAGAGTAGCGGTAGAACATATCGTAGTTACCGAATTAAGCAAGTTTTTCGAAAAGCCTTCTAACAGAAAGATAGCGGACGCCATTTTGAAAAAGGCACTTGTTGCCATGAACGTCAGAGAAGAAGAACGAAAAGCAAAAGAACTCGCACGAAAAAAGAATACGGCAGAAAATTTTAACCTTGTCGGTAAGCTAAGCAATTGCAGCGGCAGAAAAGCTGAAGACAACGAATTGTATATTGTCGAAGGCGATTCGGCGGGCGGCACGTGCAAACAGGCTCGAAACAGACATTTTCAGGCTATATTACCGCTTAGAGGAAAACCGCTCAATGCCGAAAAAAAGCGTACTGCGCAAGTTCTTGATAACGTGGAAATAAGAACGATAATCTCTGCGCTCGGATGCGGCATCGGGGAAAGCGACTATGACGAAAGCAAACTCAACTTTCACAAAGTAATTATTCTGTCGGACGCAGACCAGGACGGCGGACATATCAGAGCGATTTTGCTTACATTCTTCTATAGATATATGCGAAAACTGATCACCGGCGGTCACGTCTATATAGGCATGCCTCCGCTGTACAAAGTATACAAAAGAGACATTGTCGAATATGCTTACGACGATGATGAATTGGAAAAAGCTAAGTTAAAAGTGGGTAGGGGGTATGAGATTCAGAGATATAAAGGTCTCGGAGAAATGAATGCCGAACAGCTATGGGAAACTACGATGGATCCCAAACGCCGTACTCTCGTCCAAGTTTGCATAGAAGACGCAGCCGAGGCGGAAAAACTTATCTCCGTGCTAATGGGAGATGCGGTAGAACAGCGTAAGGCATATATTGTCGAACATGCTAACTTTAACAGAGAAGACAATTTTTCTAAAGAATAAGGAGTAAAACGTGGATAGCGCAAAAACCATTTATAAAAACATGGAAGAAGTAATGAAGGACTCCATGATACCGTATTCGGAATACGTTATTATGGACAGAGCGTTGCCGAGAGTGGAAGACGGCTTAAAACCTGTTCAGCGCAGAGTTCTTTATTCGATGATGGAACTGGGCATTACGCCGGACAAGCCTTACAAAAAGTGCGCACGTATAGTCGGCGATTGCTTAGGTAAATTTCATCCGCACGGTGACACGTCTGTCTACTTTGCATTGGTGCGTATGGCGCAATCGTTTAACATGGGGACCGTACTTGTGGACGGACACGGCAACTACGGTTCAATAGACGGCGACGGGCCTGCGGCTATGCGATACACCGAAGCAAGACTTGCGCCGCTGGCTCTGGAGCTTATTCGGGATTTGGACAAAGATACCGTACACTTTAGTCCTAACTTCGACGACAGCTTAAAAGAACCGGACTATTTGCCGGGAAGATTTCCTAACCTCCTGGTAAACGGAGCAACGGGTATAGCGGTCGGTTTGGCAACCAATATTCCGCCGCACAACCTCGGCGAATCGATAGATGCGGTATCGGCATATATCGATAATCCGCGCATAACGCTTGCGGAAATGATGAAATATATCAAAGGACCTGATTTCCCTACCGGAGGAGTTATAATTTCGGGCGATTTGGTCACGGCTTACGAAACAGGTAAAGGCAAGATAAAGATTCGCGCCAAAATACATTTGGAAAACGATAACGGCAAAAAACTTATCGTAATAGACGAAGTTCCGTTTCAGGTCAATAAGGCGGCGCTGCTCGAAAGCGTGCTAAGCGAGAGAGAAGCGGACAAAAACGGAGCCTTGGGTGCCATTACGGACATAACGGACGAATCAGACAGAAACGGCATGCGAGCCGTTTTGAAGGTGAAACCGGATGGTGACGTAGACAAAATTCTGGAAATTTTGTTCAAAAAAACAAGTTTGGAAGTCTCCTACGGAATAAACATGGTGGCGATAGCAGACGGCAAGCCGCAACAAATGGGACTAATCGACATCATAGCCTATTATGTAGATTATCAACGAACGGTTATAGTAAGGCGAACGAAATTCGAACTCGAACAAGCTAAAGCCAGAGCACATATACTGGAAGGATTGCTTATCGCAGTAAAGAATATCGACGCAGTAGTTAAAGTTATAAAAACGAGCAACAGCACTTCGGAAGCAAAAGAGAAACTTCGACAAAAGTTTAAGTTAAGCGAGAAACAGGCGCAAGCTATAATAGACTTGCGATTAGGCAGACTTACGCATATGGAAGTTTACAAACTCGAGCAGGAGCTTGCCGAACTCAAAAAACTGATAGATAAGCTTACTGCAATCCTCGGCAGTAAAAAGTTGCAAATGGAAACTATTAAGGAAGAGCTCGAAGGTATAAAAAAGGCATACCGTATCCCTCGAAAGAGCGACATAATCGCAGATGTAAGCAAATATAAGCTGGCTAAACCGGACGAAGTCAGAGAGAACAGCGAGTATGTCGTAGCGGTAAACGAATTTTATATCAAAAAAATGAGCGTTAAAAGTTTCAACATGGCTAATAAGGAGTTCGGCGAGTCGAGCACCGTAGCAGAATTCGATAACCGTATTCTAAAACTTAAAGCAAAAGACAAAGTGTGTTTGTTTACGGACATCGGCAATTGTCATAAGGTAAACGTTGATTCGATAGCGGACGGCAGATGGAAAGAAAACGGGGAAAGAGTTAATCGATGCGTGCCTGCGCTCGGAGAAAACGAAAAACCTGTCTTTGCCGTCAATAGCGAAGTTCCGCAGGGCGACGTGTACTTCTTTACTCTAAAAGGCATGGTAAAAAAGACAAGCTGGAGCGAGTACACGTTGCTCAAGAGCAGTTATCAGGCAGCGAAGTTAAGCGAGGGGGATAAGATTATAAGCATGGAGTCAGTGAGGGAAGGCAACGATTTGATCTTTATCACTAAATCGGGCATGTGCCTCCGTTGTGAAGTAGAGGATATACCTACGCAAGGCAGAATTTCAACCGGCGTAAAGGGCATTAAATTGGCAAGCGATGACGTTGTTGTGTATGCGGGACAAATTACAAACGATATGTTCGTAAATGTAGTTACCACCAAAGGTTACGCAAAAAGAGTGCCGATAAAAGGTATAGATCCTATAGGCAGGTACGGAAAAGGAGTAAAAATAATTGACCTTAAGGGAGGGGCGACAGTCGCTTTTGCCGCCGTATCCGCCGGCACGGTTAAAACGGTTTGGGAATTTGACGACGATTACGCTATGGGTGTTACAACGGATAATTTCCCTGTAGAAGTTCGTACTTCTGCAGGTAAGGCTCTCGTTAAGAACGGTACGATAAGAAGAGTATACGTATATAGAGACGAGTTATCCGACGTATAACGAGTTTTGCGGAAGAAAGCAAAGCGGCTAAGCAGTTTGGGCGTAAGTATCATTAAGTTTTTTCGATGTCGCAGAGAAACCGAATAAGATGTCCTCCTAAGATATCGCCGATTTTAGTTTACAGTAGGTTTCCGATGCGAACAAAGACACGTCTATATGTTTCGTTCGATTTTTTGTAAGGCGAAATGCTTTAGGCGTATACATACAAAAAAAGTTTAACGTTATTTAAGCGTTAAACTTTTTTTGTGTAGTTTTAAAAATTGATATACGTATTACTTCTTTTGATTAAACCAACCGAAAAATCGGGTTTCGGGTTTTATGGGTTTTATAAAATAGCCGACGATAACTATCGCCTGTAATAAGCAATGTAATTAGACTATAAAATTGCCGTAAATATTATCTCGTATATAAAAAATCACGCTACCACGTCAGCGTGATTTTTTATATACGTATCTGTATTTTTTGTAACTTACGTCCTGATTTATCGTAAGCAACGGCTATCATTGCGACTGTGTGCCGGTTTTAGACGTAAAATTTATGAAAGGCAAAAACATCGAACCCAACGAATTGCCGAGTATTACGAGCATTATGTAACCGAACGATTGCCAAGAGGCGATTCGAGCGGCTGCGAAGTAAAACATATTGGCTATGGAGTGTTCGAATCCCGAAAGAATAAACACCGGGATGCAAAAGAATATTCCTAACGTGCTTTTGTTTTGTTTGTATACGCTAACGGCGAGATACATAAGTACGCCGCACATAAACGCTCGAAGAAGGGCGCTCCACCAAGGTTGAGTAAGTTTAGCTTCGCAGATGGGTGCGGCAGCCGCATATAACGCAGGAACGGCATAGCTCAGAGCAAGACCGAACGCAGCGGTTGAAAGTACGTTGCCCAAAAGCCCCAAAAGCAAGTCGGACAAACTTTCTTTGCTAAAGTTCCAGGGCAGAAAGCCTATTCGTCCGGTATAAAGCGAAAAACCTTTAAAACAAATACACAGTAATGCTACCGAAAACATTATTGCGCCGAAAATTTTTCCTATTACGGGGTCTAAGTTGACTAAAGATAAATAAACGCTACCGCCGATGGCAATAAGAGTGCCGGCGCTTACGCCTGAAGTGAGCTTTTTCATATGTGTTCTCCTTAATGAGAATGTTCTCTTATTATATACTATGTCATTAAAAATGTCAAGCGAAGAGAACTTTTTTGTAGCGTACAAATGAATTTTTTGTAACGTACTAAGTTTATATGTGCAAATAAATAGAAACATGGTTTGTTTCCATTTAATACCGAATAGTTCGACTTTAAAAGCGATTTCGAGAGGCTTATAAACGCCGTAAAGCAAATCGGTTGACTTTTTTTGCTTTGCAATGTAAAATTTAATCGAAAGATAAACGGAGAAAGATAGATGTTTAAGGTTTTGGTAGCGGATGACGAAGTTAACATAAGAAATTTAATTAAGCTGAAACTAAGCGGCGAAGGGTACGATGTTGTTTGCGCATCGGATGGTAACGAGGCGCTGAGTCGATTGTATTCGAAGTGTTTCGATATTTGCATCGTGGACGTAATGATGCCCGTTATGGACGGTTTTTCGCTCGTAAAGCAAATGCGCAGCGAAAATATAAATACGCCTGTAATAATGGTGACCGCAAAAGGAAATACTGAGGACAAGATAGAGGGATTTCGTTCCGGGATAGACGATTATATGGTAAAGCCGGTTGACTTCGAGGAACTTTCACTAAGAATAAAAGCGTTACTGCGACGATATCGCATAGCTACCGAAAGAAAAATTACCGTTGGCGGAACCGTTTTGACCTACGATACTCTTACGGTAAGCAACGAAAAACTGAATTTAACCGTTACTTTGCAGAAAAAAGAATTTTTGATATTATATAAATTGTTTTCTTATCCCGAAAAAACATTTTCGAAGGGGCAATTGTACGATGAGTTTTGGGGATTAGACAATTTTGGCGACGTTGATGCGGTAAAGGTCTACGTCAGTAAAATCAGATCGGCGATAGAACCGTTTCCGGAAATAGACATAGCTACGGTGAGAGGAATAGGATATAGGGGGATAAAGAATGAGTAGACGTAAAAATAAGGCGATATCTTTGCGGTTGTCCATGCTGATGGGCATATATCTTATAATCTGTTTTGCCGTGGCTGCGCTTATAGTGATAGCGATAATATGGGCGTTTGATTATATCGAAAAAGATTTCGTAACCAAAAATTACATTGTGTTTTTTCTGATATGCTTTGCATCCGCAACGATAGTCGGATGGGGCGTAATGCTAATTTTGACTTCGAGAATAAACAAAGAAGCTAATAACTTAAGGAAAACGCTTAGTGGCATTGCAAACGGAGATTATTCCCAAAAATATGAGCCGATAGAAAAGTATTACATATTCAGCGAATCTGTAGACGACTTTAACAAAATGATAGATGCGCTTAATTCTACGGCTGTTTTGCAAAAAAACTTCGCAAGTAATTTTTCGCACGAGTTCAAAACGCCTATCGTATCAGTAAAAGGATATGCGGAGTTGCTTATGCAAAACAAAACCCTTTCAGAAGAGGAGAAGCATAAATATCTGAAGATTATTATAGACGAGTCGGAGAGATTGTCAAAACTCGCTTCGGCAACGCTCCTTATAAGTAGATTAGATGCAAAAAAATATGTGGAGAATTTGACTGACATCCGTATTGACGAGCAAATCGAAGAATGTGTTTTGCTGCTCGATAAAGAGTTTGAAAAACTAAACATAGATGTTAGTCTCGGACTTCAGCCGTTTACATTGAAAGGTAACGCAGACTTGCTTAAGGAAGTGTGGATAAATCTTTTAACCAATGCGATTAAGTACAATCGAGAAGGTGGAAAAATCAGCGTCAAGTCGAGAATTACGGAGAGCAATTATGTAATATCTTTTTCAGATACCGGTATAGGTATGGATGAAAAGGAGCAAATGCATGCGTTTGACAATTACTATCAAGGTAACGGCGCAGAGTCGAGCAAGGGTAGCGGATTGGGATTGTCTATAGCCAGACGCATAGTAGAGCTTAGCGGCGGCGAAATTTTACTTACGTCAAAGAAAGACGTAGGTTCTACGTTTACAGTGCTTTTCAGAGTAAAATAGAAGCTGCGTTATAGAAGCTGCGTTTTCGTAAAATACTGATACGTATTAGTATTTTGTAGGCGAATGACTCATAGAAGAAACAATTATGCGCTCCAAATGTCCGACGCAGGAGGCGACGCATATTTTTATGCGGAACAGCGGAAAACTTTTTCGAAAGACAAAAAGCAAAAAAGCTTTATAGCGAAAAATCAGACTTATGTAAGGTGTTCATAATAGATAGGACACTTCGATACAAGAAGATATTTCTTAAGATAAAAGGTGTAAGCCCGGTATAATACCGAGCTCACCGATAACAATTTAATTAAAATTTTATTTAAACTTTTGTGCTTACTTTATCGCCGGCAAAACGGTTGTTTTGCTTTTTGTTCCGTTTAGCCGTTATTTCCCTTTCTGCGTAAGCGTAAAGTTCGTTGACTTTATTCTTGAAAAACTCCGGAAACTCTCTTTTTGAAATTCCTTGTTTCGTAAGTTCGTCGTAATAATACTTTTCGCCGACTATTATAAGAGATTTTTTCTTATGATAGTATGCGGGGCGTACTGCAACGTCTTTTCCTGTTTCTTTTTTGTATTGACTCATTACCAAAGTAAATCCCGATAAAAACGAAGTAATTACATCGTGGTATCCTTTGGACGAGTCCTCGGGATAAATCATTACGGAAACATCGTTTTTAAGGGCCTCTACCGAGCTTTTTACGGTGCCGAGCAGCCGGGTATCCGGGTACGAAGGCAAAATGTTTAGTCCTTTGTATATAAATTTCGAAAAACATGCTTCGAAGAGCGCTTTTATTGTTGCCGCAAACTTTCCGTAGCCGTTCTTTTGGATATAAAGGACGTTTCTTAGATAGAGAAATCTATCTTTGTATCCGCACAACATTTGATATGCGCCCCATTTGCATGTATAAAGAGGCAGATAGACGTCGTACATTAGTGGACCGTTTTTGTTGGCGTGATTACCGAGCAGCAGACATCCGTCGTCAAGAGGCTGACCTTTTACGATAAGTTTAGGCTTTTTCGTAAACAGTTTTACGATAGCTTTGAATAATCCGAAGAACGGACGCTTTCTTTTTTGTGTTAAAAGCTTATTTCTTTTCATTGCTTAAGGAATTAAAGGTCACGGGTGCGCCGATACAATATGCCGCTATAGTTCCGGGACCTGCAGATGCGCCGATAATAGGTCCTATTTTTTCGATTTCTATATCAAGTTTGCCGCTCATGCTTTCGTTTATCATTTCGGAGAGCGTTTCGGCGTCTTCGATTGCATCTGCATGAGCAACAAAAACATGTTGATATGGGCAATCTTTGTATGCTGCTTTAAACATTTCCACTATACGATTCATGGAATTTTTTCTGCCTTTAACCTTTTCGATAGCGGCGTTTTGACCGTTTATATCCGAAATAATAATAGGCTTAACTTGTAAAAGACCACCGAATACGGCGCTTGCCGCAGACACTCTGCCTGCTTTTTTGAGATAAGTAAGGCTTTCTACGGTGCAGAATTGATTTACTTCTTGCTTGTGTTCTTCGATATATGCGGCCACTTCGTCGATAGTTTTTCCTTCGGAGCGCATTTGCGAGGCCGCAATGCACATTATGCCTAAGCCCATGCAGGAATTTTTGCTGTCGATGCAAATGATTTTTGCGTCCGGATACTTTTCGAGCAATTGCTCTTTGGCTACAAGGCTGCCGTTGTAGGAGCTTGAAAGAACGGAAGAGCAGGATATGGAAAGAATATCGTAACCGTCCTTTATAAATCGCTCAAACGCTTCTACGTATTGAGGAACGTTTACTTGCGCCGTTTTTATTGTGGTGCCGTTTCTCATTAAATCGTAAAAATGTTCAAACGGTATTTGCTTCCAATCTAAGTCGGCAGGGTATTCTTTTCCGTCGAATCTAAAGCTCATTTCAATGTAAGAAATGTCATATTTTTTTCTTTTCTCTGCACTGAGGTCGCTGCAAGAGTCGGTTACGATTACAAAAGGTTTCATAATTATGTTTCTCCTTAATTTTATTATTGTCCGATATTTTTTATTCGGGGTTAGTTGTATTTACTATTTATTCAGAGTGGCAAGTGCTTGCTTTACAGTATTTACCATAGTCTGAGAAGTAGCCGCTCCGTGGGCTTTAAGAACCGTTTTCTTTAGTCCCAGCAGCGCCGCAGCTCCCTGGTTGTTAAAATCTATGCTTTTAATTACGTCGCTAAACGCAGCATTTACGAAATTGCCGTCACAGCCTGATGGTAAACGCTCCATAATAGCGGATATCGATCGCCTTATTATCGACTTTGCGCTGCCTTCGATGCTTTTAAGCAATATGTTTCCGCAAAATCCGTCTGCGACTATTACGTCGACTTCGCCGCTCAGCGCAGCGTTGGCTTCAATGTTGCCCACAAATGATAAGTCGCTGTCCTTTAGCAGCAAGAACGTTTCTTTAGTCAAAGCATTGCCTTTTTTGTCTTCTTTTCCGACCGAAAGCAACCCGACCTTAGGAGATGAGATGCCCTGACTTTTGGCATAATTAACTGCGCACTTTGCAAATTGAAGAAGTTGAGTCGGGGAGCAGTCGACGTTGGCTCCGCAGTCCGTTAAAAACGTCAGACCGCCTTTGTCGTTTGGCAGCGGCGAAACCAGGGTGGGGCGTTCGACGTCGTCGGCTTTTCCCAAAAGAATAACGCCTCCGCAAAGCACGGCTCCCGTCGAACCTGCGCTTATCAACACCTCGCCGTCTGACTTAAGCGCATTATACGCCACTACCAAAGAGGAAAGCGGCTTGCTTTTTATTGCTCTTACCGGAGAGTCGTCATTCGTGATTACGTCAGGCGCATCTGCGATCTTTATAAGACGGCACTCGTCGCCGAGTGTGCTTTCGATTATGTTTTTATTGCCACAGAGAACCAAATCGACATCGAACCGCTTTGCCGCTTCGCCACATCCTTTTATTACTTCGGTAGGATTATCGCACCCGAAGCAATCTATAATTATTTTGTTCATATTTACTGAAGCACCACCACGAAATCGTAAATGTCTTGCCCTCCGTCTATCTCGTAAGATTCGGCATTGGGGAAATTTTCGCCGATTGATTTTTTGTAATCGGATTTTTGATCGGCTTGCACATCCGAGCCGAAGAAAGTTACTATAAAGTCTTTTTTTTCTCCGCCCAAAGCTTTTACGGCTGCGACTGCAGCGGTAACGGGATCGGGCGATGACGCAATTATGTTTTTGCCCTCGAATCCTATGTATTCGCCGTTCTTTACGCACACGCCGCCGGTAACGGCATCTCTTACAGCCTTACTGACAAGGCACGAGCGAGAATCCGAAATGCTGCGTTCCATTTCCGACGCTATTTTGTCGGCGTCGCCGTTGTATTCGAGCGAACTGAGGACGGCGTATCCGTCGCCGAGCGTTTTGGCGTTTATAACCTTTACGCAAGATTTTTCGTATAGTAAAGCCGCTTCTTTTGCCGCCATCATGATATTTCCGTTGTTAGGGAGGACAAATATGTTGTCGCTGTTTACGGCATCGAAGGCTTGTAAAAAGAGTTCGACAGAGGGGTTGTGACCTTGTCCGCCGTCTACTATCAAATCCGCACCCAATTCGGTAAATGCTTCACTTAAACCGTTGCCGTTCGACACGGCAATCGTGGCAAACTTTTTTCGAACCGCATTACGTTTAAACTTGGGTTTTTCTAACGTTTCGTTATGTTGAAGCGTCATGTTTTCTATCTTTAACGTAAGAAATTCACCATAGCGTTGAGCGTATTCGAGTACTGCACCCGGCGTCATGGTATGTACGTGTATTTTAACGACGCTGCCGGTCTTTACTGCGACCAACGAATCTCCGAAAGTCGACAAATCTTCTTTCATCTTTTCCAAGTCAAAAAGGTCTATGTTTATTTTTGCTTTTGTAAGCTGAAGCAAAAACTCGGTGCAATATCCGAATTTCATTACGCTGTCTTCGTTAAAAAGCGAAAAATCTATATCTTTGTTTTTGGTGGCGGCAACTTCGCTTTCCACGTCGGCATTGATGCCGTTGATTGCATTTAAAAAACCTTTTACGATATACACTATTCCGGCTCCGCCGCTGTCTACGACTCCCGCTTCTTTCAGTACGTACAAAAGTTCCGGCGTCTCTTCTAACGAGATTTCGGCTGCTTTAAGAAACAAGGTAAAGTAATCTGCAATCGAGGTAAAATCGGAGAGTCGGCTGTTTGCGTATTCTGTTGCGTCTTTTATAACGGTAAGCATGGTACCCTCTACAGGTTTAGCTACCGCTTTGTACGCATATTCTACGCCTAAATCGAACGCTACGCCTATATCTTTTATCGTGGCGGTAGGCAACAAAGCGAGTTTGTGAGTTATTCCGGCAAAAAATTGAGATAGAATAACACCGCTGTTTCCTCTTGCACCGAGTAACATTCCTCTGCCAACCTGTGCTGCTGTTTCTCTGAGATCTTCGCTGTCCGAGGCTGCTTTTACGCCGCCGAGCATAGTGGAAAACATGTTGTCGCCTGTATCGCCGTCGGGGATAGGAAAGACGTTAAGATCGTTTACGGTTTCTATATTTAATTTGAGGTTGTTAAGGCCGCCGCTTAAAAGCGTTTTAAAATCCCGGCCGTTTAAAATTGTCGGATTCATTTGTATATATTACTCCATGTAAAATAATACGTTAAATTATATAACGGATAACGTTAATTTTCGGTTAAACTCGGCAGCAAAAATATATTTTAACAAAAAAAGCTCCGACTTTTTCAAGTCGGAGCATAAAGCCGAGGTTTTTACTTTTGATTATTGGATTTTCCCTTACGGGAGTGGCATGATTGGCAATACGGACAATCGCTGCAGCCACCGCCGCATTTTCCGTTTTTCTTCTTTATCAGCGAAAATACAATTACTCCGACTACCAAAGCCACGCAAGCGACAATCAGCAATATTTCCCATATACCCATATCGTACCTCTTTCAGACGTTTTGATTACACCGCTTGCTTAGCAGCTTTTTTGTTGCGTAATACTATTAAAGTAACTATTAAAGCAATAACCGCAATCCAAATGGGAATTGTCCAGAGCCAGGTTCCCATCGTATAAACCATCGCAGCGACTATATACGACGCAGCTAACCAGAAGAGCAATGTCATCTTGTAGCTTCTTTCGTTACCGAGTTCGGCTTTTGCGGTTGCTACTGCCGCAAAGCAGGGGATAGTGGTCATATTGAACGCTATGAACGATATAAGAGCGGGAATGGAAATGTTAGTAGCCAAAATCATTGCCTGAACTGCGTCGATACCGTCTTCTGCAGCAATATCGAAGCCGCTGATATCGAGGCTGGCAACTGCAGCGAGGCAAGCTGCCAAGGTAGCGAAAGTAGCGATAACGTTTTCTTTAGCGATAAGTCCTGCTACTGCAGCTACTACGAATACCCATCCGTATTTGCCGAGCTGACTACCGAATCCGAGCGGAGTGAAGATCGGCTGAAGCAATTTGCTGAGTCCTGCCAAAATGCTGTTGTTGATTTCTTCGTCTGCAAGGAATTTCCAGTCGAAAGTAAAGTGAGTGAGAACCCAAATAACTATTGTGGAAGCCAAGATGATGGTAAATGCCTTCTTTACGAAGTGCTTCGTCTTGTCCCAAAGATGAGCCATAAGGTTCTTAAATTGCGGCGCATGGTATGCGGGAAGCTCCATGATAAAGGGAGGGGTCTCGCCTTTAAGGGTGGTGCTGCGCATCAATAACACGCTTACGATAGCCGTAACTATGCCCAGAATATACATAGCATACGTAATAAGGTCGGCGTTACCTACGTTAAAGAAGGCAACTATGCCGCCTGCAACTGCCGTAAGAATGGGAAGTTTTGCGCCGCAGGAGAAGAAAGGAATTACTCGTATCGTAGCCGTACGTTCTTTTTCGTCGGCAAGGGTTCGAGTGTTTATCATTGCGGGTACGGAGCAGCCGAAGCCCATTATCATGGGAAGGAAAGCTCTGCCCGAAAGACCGAATTTACGGAACATTCTATCAAGGATAAACGCTATTCGCGCCATATATCCGGAATCTTCCAAAATTGAGAAGAACAAGAAGAGAACTAAGATGGGGGGGAGGAAGGAAAGCACTGCGCCTACGCCGTCGATAATACCGTTGTTGATAAGACCGATAGCCCATTCGCTCATGCTGCTGCCTTCTACAAGGCCCTGAATCCATCCGAACAATTCGCCTACTATTATTTCGTTCCAAAGATTGTTTATTATAACGCCCGGCGAATAAACGGCGCCGTCATAGATGCAGGCAAGAAGTTTTACGCCGAAGTTAATGGGTTCGCCGTCAACGATAAGTCCCAAGCTCTCAAGAGATGGCATATCGAATATAGAACCGAGGAATAATAAATTTTCGGAGAAAGTTAAGTGGAATACCGAAAAAAGTATTACAAGGAAAATGGGTATACCCCAAATCTTGTGAGTAAGTACTTTGTCCGCTTTGTCCGATCTGGACATTTTGATCTTGTCTTTATTCTTTTTTGTGAGAGTGGGAGCAAAATTTTTGGATATGTACTTATATCTTGCGTCTGCAACCAATGCTTCGAAGTCGTTGCCGAAAACGTTGTCGTTGTACGTTTTCTTAAATTCTTCTATCATGGGAAGCACGTCCCTATGCATTCCTACTTCGATGCTGTCGTTTTCGACAAGTTTTATGGCGTGGAAGAGGGGATTTTCAACCTTTTGTCCGCCTAACGAAATGCGAACGTCGGTTATAAGGTGATTGAGCTGTGAATCTTCGAGAACGGTTGAGCCTTTGCGAATCTTTTTGCTTTCGTTGTAGGCTTTACTCATAAGTTCTTTAAGTCCCGTTTCCTTCAATGCGGAAATTTTTATTACGGGAACTCCTAATCTTTGTTCGAGAAGCTTCTCGTCTATTTTATCACCCGCTTTTTCCACTGCGTCCATCATGTTGAGCGCAACGACTACGGGTACGTCTATCTCCAGGATTTGAGTGGTAAGATAGAGGTTACGTTCGAGGTTTGTTGCGTCTACGATGTTTATTATACAATCGGGTTTTTCGTCAAGGCAGTAGTTTCTTGCGATGACTTCTTCGGGGGTGTACGGCGAGAGCGAATATATACCCGGAAGATCGACTATCGAAATAGGTTCGGCACATTTCTTGTATACGCCTTCTCGCTTGTCTACCGTTACGCCGGGCCAGTTTCCTACGTGCGCTGTAGAACCGGTCAAGCTGTTAAACAGCGTCGTTTTTCCGCAGTTCGGATTGCCTGCGAGAGCAAATTTTTTCATATTTTCTTTACCTCCGCTACCACGCATTGAGCTTCGGTTTTGCGAAGCGTGAGTTCGTACGACCTGAGCGTTATCTCGATAGGGTCACCGAGTGGCGCACGTTTACGCATATAAACTTCTGCGCCCGGAGTGATGCCCATGTCAAACAAACGCCTTTTGATTTTGCCTTCGCCGGAAACACGCTTTACTACGCCGGTTTCGCCGATGGCAAACTGATCCAAAGTTTTTTCCATGTTTATTCTCCTTTCTTTTTTTTATCCTTTTAAAGTTCTACAAATATCTTTGTAGAGATGCCGCTGTCGAGAGCGACTCTGCCGTCTTTAATAAGACAAACAGTACTTCCTCCCGACGAACTCAGTACGGTAATTTCGCCGCCGATGGTTATTCCCAGGCTTTCGAGATGTTTTTTTAAATCGTCCGAAGCTGCGATTTTGACAACCTTTAACTTTTGATTGAGCGGAGCCAATACGATAGGCATAACTTACCTCCTTTGAAATGTGAAGCACAATTCATATTTCGTCTTATATATTAGCACCGGAAATTTGCTTTGTCAAGTAAAAATATGAATATAAATTCAAATTCATAAAATTTTTTTAATGCTTTTTTTCTTGCTTTTTACTTTTTTTTGGTGTACAATACGGCTATGGAAAAAAGTGTAAGAGAGCCGCGTCAAGGGCGAGCTATAGAAAAAAAGAATAAAATTATTTCGGCTGCCTACGAGGTTTTTGCCGAAGTAGGGTATTACGGAGCAAATACAACGGATATTGCAAAAAGGGCAGGCGTTTCTACCGGCATCGTATACGGATACTTTAAGGACAAAAGGGACATTTTGCTTTACGTGCTCGATATTTACATCGGGGTTGTCGCTTCTCCTATAATGGATATCGTATCCAAGCTGAGCGGAGACGTGAACTTTGATAAGCTGATTCCCGAAATTGTAGACGCTACGATAGATATTCATAAGAAAAACGAGCATCTTCACGATGCGTTGCATTCGTTTGCCGCATATGACAAAGAAGTAAACGAAAAATTTATTTTGCTCGAGGATCATATAAACGAAGCTACTACAAAAAAACTTGTCGAACTTAACGTCGTTACCGAAAATATGTCCGAAAAAATTCATCTTTCCATGAATCTAATCCAGTCGTATGCGCACGAATGCGTATACGATAAGCACGATTACATAGACTACGAAGCTATGAGAAAAGTGGTGTGCGATATAATTATCGGTATGTTTGAAGACAGTCGTTGACGCAAATTTACCAAACGATTTTACCTTAAGAAAGTTCTATGGCTAAATAAGGCTGTAGAACTTTTTAATTAGGATAGAATAATGTCGAGATTGCAGAGTATTCGGTTTTATCGACCGCTTAGCCCAATTACCGCAACGCCCTTAGTTTTTTATTTTCGACAAAAAATCGTAGGGAATTAGGTCGAAAATTCACGAAAGTGACATACAGAACGGCAAAAAGAGAGGGGATAAGGTCGAAAGTGCGGAGTAACCGACAAATTCGACTTTTTGCGACTTGCAATATAAGAGGCGGATATTACCGTCATATTTCGCTTGATTTTTTCCATTCGGTAAGACGTTTTTGCGGATTATATTTTTTAGGGGCTGAGTTGCTCGCTGTAAACGACATTAAAAATTCGACTGTAGTAACTTGTTTTAAATAAGGAGTCGGGAGCCGTCATCGGCATGACCTGCGGGTTTACGCCGATGTCTTGGATAACGATTCGGTTTGTATCTTTCCGACAAACCTTATTCAAGAAAATATATAGTGATTTTATGCGTGTTTTTTGGAAGTCGAGGATTAGGTTTTGATTGACCCCGATATACGCTTAGCGCATTTAGAGCAGCTGTCGCTTATAAAGAGTCGATTTTTTTAATCATAGAATAATAAAGAAAAGTCGAACGACCGTACCGAGTCGTTCGACTAACGCCGTAAATATATTGAGTTTTTGTATTATGCTTTTGTTGCACGTGACTTACCGAAGTAAAATGCTGCGACTACTCCGGGACCGCAGTTGGAACCTATTATAGTTCCTATATCCGTGTAAAGCACGTCTTTAAATCCGATCGAAGTAAGAAGGAATTGTCCGAATTCTTTGGCTCGTTCGATTACGTCGCTGTGGCAGATGTACAAAGTTTGTTTCGCTGCGTTTTCCACTGTCTCCGCTATGAGCTGACCTATCTTCTGCATTGCTTTTTTGAATCCGCGCGCTCTTTCACATACGTTAAGCTTGCCGTTTTCGATAACGTTGAGTATCGGACAAATTTTAAATATGGTACCTAAGATTGCGCTTGTTTTACTGCATCTGCCCGATCTCGTAAGATAGGTAAGGTCGTCTGTGGTATAATAGGTATTTAGATTGAGTTTGTTTTCATTGAGCCAGTTTGCGCATTGTTCTGCGTCGCAACCGTCGTCTCGCATCCGAGCGGCTTTTAACACCAACGCTCCGTAGCCAGTCGAACACATAAGAGAGTCTACTACGTGAATATTTGCTCCGAGCGTTTCTTTTAATTCCTTTGCTGCCGTAACCGCATTGTTGTACGTCCCCGACACTCCGCTACTGAGACTTACATAAACGATGTTTTTGCATTTGCCGACAAGCGGAGTAAAAAAATTCATAAAGTCGGATACATTCAGTTGACTGGTTTTAGGGACTGCGCCGTTTCGCATTTTTGCGTAAAACTCTTTGTAGTCGTCCGGGTTCATTGTATCGGTAAAAATTTCACCGTTAAGGGAGTATGACATTTTTAATGTAAAAACGCCTTGTTGATTAAGTAATTCGAGGGGAAGATCGCAACCCGAATCAGTTGTAAGTATAAAATTTGACATAAAATCGCCTCGTGAAAAAAATTGTAGGCTCATTGCATTCCACTTGACATCGCAAATTTGTCTGTGCTACAATTACGCCAATGATATTATATTATTGTACACAGTGCCAAGCAAATACTTAATTTTTCGAAAGTTAAGTTATTTAATGCGACATACGAAACTTGCACTATAATATCAAAATTTAATCGGAGCGAAAATAATTTAATATTTCCGTAAAAAAGTAAAATGGATAAAAGAGTAATAAGAACCAAAAGAACAATAAAAGAAACACTTGTAAAACTTTTGCAAAAGACGCAGTTCGAGCATATTACCGTTAAAACTATATGCGACGAAGCTTGTACCAGTCGCATAACTTTTTATAATTATTACAGCGATAAGTATGCTTTGGTGGAAGAAATGTTCGAGGATTATATGAACGAAGCTTTGGCAGACTACTATGCGTTGCAAAAAGAAAACAATAAAGAAAAAGACGATATAAAAGGATATAACAACATGCTTACCGCCATCATAAATCTCGTTACTAATAACAGAGATTTCTTTGAACATACCGGCACGGCAAGCAATCCGTATTTGTATTCGGGTTTTTATAATTACATATACAATTGCGTGATGACTTATATCAATCACCACCACGACAACGTAAAACCCAAGTATCCCATCAACCAAATCGTTACTCTTATGTGCAACGGATTGTGGGGCATAATAGCAGAGAGTTTTTCGGCAAATACCGATTTTGCCGAGCTTAAGAAAAACATTTTCGGAATATATAACGATATTCTCAGGTCGGGGTTATTCGAGCGTACTCAACCCAATCTGGTAGGTTAGTAGTGTCTGTTATAGATATATCGGTTTAATTGAGTTAAGCGTCGCTGTCGAAAACGGCTTTTGAGATTTGCGACGAGCGCATCGTAAATCATTAGATTTATGCCCACGAAGGCAATACGAAATGAATTAAGGGCAATAGCGAGCGGAATGCGAAAGCGTTTCGCTCTTTTTTATGCGTTCTCTGCAAAATAGCCTGGTTATTGTCGGTTAATTTTGTTCACTCAGATAACGGACGGCAACGAGTCGCCGTATAATGTACCATGAGGATAGCGCAGCGTTCGGCGCAACGTAGGTTAGTTGCGCAGACGGTTTTTAATAGGAGAACTGTAAAAAAATGTCGCCGCTATAATCGGTTCAAAAGTAGAGTCGGAACGCAAAACGTTAAAACCGCTATGTAAAATAGACTTAGAATGTTCGAAAAAGTTGTAAACGTATGTGAATTTTAGCGAAAGTGAGTGTGATGAATATGTTTTGCATAAAAGACGCCCGTAAAGCCATTAGACTTACGGGCGTAAACAGTTATGCAATTTATGGAATTATTTTACGGTGTGAGCGATAAAGGTGAGATGGTCGCCCAACCTTTCAAGATTGGATACAAGGTTAATAAATATGCCGCTGCTTTCGGGTTTGCAGTGTTTGTTGTTAAGACGTTCGATATGTCCTTCGACAAGCATCTTTTTGGCTTTGTCCACTTGCTCTTCTATTTCATCTATCTGCGATAGAACGGAAACGTCGTTATTGAGTACGCACGACTTAACCAAAGAGAACATGATATTCAATTTTTGCACCATGTCGTTAAGTTGCACTTTAACTTCTTCGGAAAATTCTATATTCTTTTCTACCGTGCGTTTGGTGTATTTTACAAAGTTGTCGGCGATATCCACTATACGGAGCACGTCGCCTATGTCGTTGTGCATGTCTGCGATTATCGACTCTTCGGGTTGGCTGCATTGAGCAGACACTTTTATAAGATAGTTTATAAGATTTTGACTTTTTGCATTTATCTGATCTACTTTCTTTTGTATCGGCGTGGCTTTAGTCGTATCTCTTTCGCAAAAAGCTATATATGACGTTTCGAAAGTGTTCATCGACATGTCTGCAATCAGCATGAGTTCTTTTTTGAGTTGCTCTATCGCAATAGACGAAGAAGTCATTATTCGCTCGTCGATGTAAGTAACCTCAACGTCGTCGTGCTTATCTTTTATAATCAAAGTGGAGGCTTTTACGAACAGAGAAGACATGGGTAAGAAAATGACTGTGCATGTTACGTTGAAGAATGTGTGGAACATCGCTATCTGAGTAGCCGGTTCGTGGAACCATCGTTTTAATGTTACGTCCATAAAGTCATCCCATATCATAAGCATAACAAAGAAAATCATTGCGCCAAGGAAGTTAAACAGCAAATGTATCAAACTTGCTCGTTTGGCGTTTGTCGACGCCCCGATAGACGACATCAGCGCCGTTACGCAAGAACCTATGTTTGTACCGAGGATGATATAGAGTATTTCGTTTTTTCCGGTACCTATGCTTAAGCCCGCAACCGACATTGCGATTATTACCGAAGTCGTTGCCGAACTGGATTGCACCAATGCCGTGGAAATTATACCGATAAAGAATAAGAGGAACGGGTTTGTAGCCGTTTCGAAAACGCCTTGCAAAGCGTGTTGATTGGCAGCCATAACGTCCGACATTATGGCAAGTCCTATAAATACGAGACCGAATCCGGCTAGGATATAACCGATATTTTGTACTTTTTCATTGCTCCAAAGTATGGTCATTAGCATGCCTATGCACGCAAGAACCTGTATGTAAGTGGTTATGGGAAATGCGCTTAACGCAGCGATTTGGGCTGTTATCGTAGTTCCGATATTTGCGCCCATTATCATTGCGGTGGCTTGTCCCAAAGTCATAATGCCTACGTTAACAAAGCCGACTATAAGAACTGTAGTAACGCCCGAACTTTGCAAAAGGGCGGTGGAGATTGTGCCTATGCCGACGTTAAGCAGTTTTTTGTCTGCGGTTTTGTTGAATAACGTTTTTATTCGGTTAGTGGCAAGTTGTTCGATGTTTTGCGTCAAAAGATGCACGCCTACCAGGAACACACCCGTTCCGGCAAGAACTTTTGCTATAAACAACAATATTTCCGTCGTACTCATAAATTCTCCTTGTGCAAAAAACGCAACTTTCGCACTAAATAACAGTATAGCATTTGACAAAAAATATGTAAAATAGTATAATCTTATAGACTTTATAAGCAAAGGAATATAACTATTATGACCATAAGACACCTTAAAGCGTTTGTTGCCGTTTGTGAAAACGGAAGCGTTACAAAAGCTGCGGAATCGTTACACGTTGCGCAACCTGCGCTTAGTCAAACGATATCGGACATCGAAAAATACTATAATGTTGCGTTGTTTAATCGGATTAACCAGCGACTCGTTCTTACGGATACGGGTAAAGAATTGCTGCAAAAAGCAAAGGAGGTGTTGGAGAGCTTCCAAGGCTTCGAAGATCTGGCGACTAACGCCGTTGACATGCCCGCAGTCCATATCGGGATGTCTCTTACCATAGGTACAACAGATTTGCCTAAAATAATGAGATATATAAAAAACGAATATCCGTTTGTAAAGTTGTCAGTCACGATAAATAACTCTTTGGAGATACAGCAAAGCATACTCAGCGGCGAAATAGATTTCGGAATAATCGAGGGAAACATTGTAATGCCGCATTTTTGTTGCGCAGAGTTTAAGAGCGACAAACTTATTATAGTTTGCGGCAGGGACTTTCAGATCGATTCGGTTATCGACGTGAGAAAGCTTGCGTCGCAACCGCTGCTGCTTAGAGAAAAAGGCAGTTCGTCGAGAGAACATCTTGAAAGTATATTTAAGCGAAACGGTATTTCGTCGGAACCTATAATGGAGTCTATAAGTAACCAAGCGATAATAGTTGCGGCAAAAGAGAATTTTGGCGTAGCGGTTTTGCCACAAGCGCTTGTGGCAAAAGACGTGCAAAGGGGAAAACTTAAAGAAGTTAAGATGCTTGACTACGAACTTAAGCGAACGTCTTTTGTTTTTTGGCACCGTAACAAAAAATTCGGTTCTACGCAAAAGGCTATACTCGATTACTGTTGTAACGCAAACGACTGACGCATTTCGGAGAGGCTCGGCTCAAAAAGAACGAAAAAATACGACGCAAAACTGCATCGTATTTGATAACGTAACCGAAAAAGCTACTAAAGTACGCAAATCGCTTAGTAATTAATTCATGCATTGCTTCAGCATATAAATTCTTATTCGACTTGATTTATATGCGTCGTAAAAAACGTCTGAGTAACCTAAACTAGTTCTTTTTAAAAACGGAAAAAATCCCTTTTTTTTGATGCTCGCCGCAAGTTATGTCGGATACGTTGTATCCGTCTTTTGAAATAACTTCTCTGAGTTTTGTTTCGTCGATAGGTTGTTCCGAAAGTATTACGGCTTCGTTTTTAACGTGAGATGCGGTAACTTTTTTTACGTCGAAGTTTTTACGTATCAAATCGCAAACGTGCGCTTCGCACATGCCGCATCGCATTCCCTCTACTTTTGCAATGGTTTCTTTCATATATATGTGCCTCCATTTTATTTAATTTGGCGGATTCGTCGTGTTAATTTGGCGGATTCGTCGTGGCAGACAAGTCTGTACACCTTAATTATATACCCAAAAAACGGAATTGTAAAGCTAAGAAAAGCAAATCTTGCAAATTTGGTTTATCGGCGTGAGTTTTTCTCGTTCTGCAAAAAGGTCTGTGCTACAAAATTGCTTGACTATTTTTTATCTATAATGTATATTGTAGTCGTTCTCAAAAACAGAATAAGTAGGGGACGAAACGTTTAACCGTTTAGCATTATGCAAAGAACGGGGCTTTTTTATGCCGAAGGAGAGATTTTTCATGCAAAAATACGACGTAATCATAATAGGCGCAGGACCTGGCGGAATTTTTTCCGCATTCGAATTGCGAGACAGCGGAAAGTCGATAGCCGTTTTCGAAAGCGGCAACGAACTTTCTAAGAGAAGTTGTCCGATAGACGGTAAAAAAATTAAGACCTGCATAAACTGTAAGACTTGTTCGATTATGTCCGGCTTTGGCGGAGCGGGAGCTTTTTCGGACGGAAAATACAATATCACAAACGATTTCGGCGGAAATTTGTACGAGCATATCGGCAAAAAGGCTGCGCTCGAACTTATGGAGTACGTTGACGACGTCAACGTCAGGTACGGCGGACAGGGTACCAAGCTTTACTCTACGGCAGGTACGAAATTTTCTAAGATATGCATAAGGCACAGACTTAATCTTCTTAACGCAAAAGTAAGACACCTCGGTACTGATATTAACTATACGGTGCTGGAAAATCTTTACAAAGAGCTTAAAGACAAGGTCGATTTTTACTTTAATACTCCGGTTACGGAAATTAAAAAAACCGACAATGGATTTGCCGTTTTTACCGAAAAAGACAAGTACGAATGTGAGGACTGCATAGTTTCGGTTGGCAGAAGCGGCAGCAAATGGATGGAGAAGGTTTGTAAGGAGATGGATATTCCCACTCGATCCAACAGAGTGGATATAGGCGTAAGAGTGGAACTTGACGCACATATTTTCGAACATATTACAGACGAGCTGTATGAGAGCAAAATAGTATACCGTACCGAAAAATTCGAGGATAACGTGCGTACGTTTTGTATGAATCCGCATGGCATAGTGGTTAATGAAAACACTAACGGTATCATTACCGTAAACGGACATAGCTACGAGGGTAACGACAAAAAGACAGACAATACCAACTTTGCTCTGCTTGTGTCTAAGCACTTTTCCGAGCCGTTTAAGGACAGCAACGGATATGGAGAAAGCATAGCAAGACTTTCCAATATGTTGGGCGGCGGAGTAATAGTACAGAGGTTCGGAGATTTGGTCAGAGGACGTCGAAGCACGCAAAAACGTATCGAAGAAGGCTTGGTAACGCCCACGCTTAAGGCTACGCCCGGCGATCTTAGTCTGGTCCTTCCCAAGCGTATTTTGGACGGAATAATAGAAATGATTTATGCCTTGGACAAAGTAGCACAGGGTACGGCAAACGACGATACGCTTTTGTACGGAGTGGAGGTAAAGTTTTATAATCTCGAAGTGGAAACCGATGAAAATCTTAGGACTAAGTATAAGGGACTGTATGTTATAGGAGACGGCAGCGGAGTAACGCATTCCCTTTCGCATGCGTCGGCAAGCGGCGTATACGTAGCGAGACATATCCTGGGATTGCCTAACGACTAAGACTTTTTGCAATGTAGATTTCGGAACTTTATATGAGGAGATAAACATGATTTTTGTAACCGGCGATACACACGGAATGACGGATTACCGTAAACTGGAGCTGTTTGCGCAAAGTAATCCTGCGCTGACTAAAGCCGATTACGTAATAATCGCCGGAGACTGCGGCATAGTATGGAGTAGGGATACCCTTGACGCCCGAATTTCGGCATACGAAGATTTGCCTTTCTCGATATTGTTCGTGGACGGAAATCATGAAAATTTCGATATGTTAAACGAGTTTGACGTCGAAAACTTTTGCGGAGGAAGCGTCCACCGAATAAGCGAGCATATTTTTCATTTGATGCGAGGACAGGTTTTTGAACTTAACGGAGTTAGGTTGTTTGCCTTCGGCGGAGCGGAAAGCACGGATAAAATTTATAGGCAAGAGGGCGTTTCGTGGTGGAAACAGGAAATCCCGTCGGCTGCGGAAATAGAAGAGGGCTTACGTAGCTTAGCTGCTTGCGGCAACAAAGTGGATTGCATTATTACACATTCATGCGATCGGCGAGCTCTTTATTATCCGCCTTTACTTAAGTGGGGAGGAAACAGAGTCAGCGCAGAAAACATGCTTTTGAGTGTATTCGAAGATGTTGCGCAGTATAAACATTGGTATTTCGGACACTATCATCTGGACGGTAATCTTACAGATAAAAAGACCGTCGTCTATAACGACATAATTAAACTTAATTAACTGCGATGCAAAAACTCTATAACGATACGGTGATTTTATGACAAATATAATTTGGGCAGACATAAAGAAAATAGCTGCCAGAAGTCAGACGGCTTTGGTCGCAAATTCGGAATTTAACTTTAACAGACAAATTTTCGATATAGCAACCGACATATATAACGATGACGACGATAGGTTGATATTTATAGCAGGACCGTCGGCGAGCGGAAAAACCACTTCTGCCAATTTGTTGGCGTTAAGACTGGAATACTTCGGTATCAAAGTGTTCAGATTGTCTACCGACGATTATTTTATCGATAGGGACAAAGTGCCGTTTTTAGAAAACGGATTGAGAGATTTTGACAGCCTTCGCAGCGTAAATGTGGAAAAACTGCAAGAGGACGTAAGGGCAATAATGCAGGGTAAACCGTTTGAGCCGCTCAGATACGATTTTATTTCCGGCAAATCTCTTAAGGACGAGCCTGTCGTTGCGCACAAGGAAGACGTAGTTATATTAGAAGGTATACATGCCCTTAATCCGGTTATTACTCAACTTTCCGGTTATGACGAAAGCCGGATGAAAGAGGCGTCTATAGCCCCTCGAAGAAGTTTTGTTATGAATAGCGGAGCCGTTCTTTCGCCGGACGAGCTAAGATTGACCAGGCGATTAATACGAGATTATTATACGAGAGGGTACGACTTTAAGACAACGCTGGAGCAATGGCAGGAAGTGAGAGCTGCCGAGACCAAGTTTATTTTACCGTATATGCAAGACGTTGACTACGAGATTGACAGCACATACGATTACGAATTGATGGTGTACAAACGCTGTATATATGACGCTATAAAGCATTCGACTCTACCGCAACTTCAGAATATAATCAAAGTGCTCGGCGAAGTAGACGAAATGAATATTTCTTCTATACCCGAAAATTCGTTGCTTAACGAGTTTGCACATTTCGGTAAGCGTAATTAGACGAGTCGTCAAATTAGTGTAACCCTTAAATTGATTAAAATGCTACGAGCATTAAAGTAAAAATGCTCACGCTATAAAACTTAAAGCGAAAATCCGCACCTCAAAATACGGACAAAAACGGAAACTATCTATAAAGATAATTAGCAGTAGCGAAGGTAAAACAATAGTCAAGAACAATAAAAATAACCGCCGCTCCTGCACGAAAGTTTTTAATTTTATTAGAACTTTTATTAGAACAGAGCCGTTTTCGGCATTTTCGAGCGTTTTCGCAAGCAGAGATAGAATTGCATTTTGTTCTAATAAAATTTTGCGATTTTTATTAGAACAAACGCTAAGGTAAGCACAAAAAGACCTAAAATGAGTAAAAAACAGCCCAAAACGCTTGGTTTTGGGCTGTTTTTGGCGCACCATAAGGAGTTCGAATCCCTAACCTTCGGTTCCGTAGACCGACGCTCTATCCAGTTGAGCTAATGGTGCATATCGATTATTTAGTTGTTTTCGCCTTTGGTTCCGTAGGCCAATGCTCTATCCGGTTGAGATAGTAGTGCAAACGTGCGCCGATACTCTCATCAGCTTATACATTATAGACCTTACGGGGCGGTTTGTCAAATGTTATGACGCAATAACGAAAAAAATATTTCAATCGGTTGAATTTTTTGTTTCTTTATGATATACTACATATCGTGGAAAACTTTTTTGACGAAATTGCAACAAAAAAGCGGACATAGGAGCCGATAAAGTTAGACAAACTAACCCAATAAAGGCTATATAGATTGAGACGCATGGCGGTATTCAGACCTTGGCGTCGGGAGATATTATGAAAGCATGGAAAATTACGTCGGACGGCATTTCGATGCAGGAGACGAGTAGCCAGTCGGTCAGAGACGGTCAACTTAAAATTAAAACCAAGTACACGCTTATCGGAGTTTTGGATAAGTACCTTTACGATACGAGGAGCGAAAGGGACGGTATAGTTCCGTCTCGTCAATGTATCGGCATGGTCAGCGAGGTCGGAGGAGACGGAAAATCGATCGCCAGGGGAGACATCGTTGCCGTAAAGCCGTATTCGGCGTGCGGTGAATGCATTGAATGCGAAGAAGGCAGAGCAAGCGATTGCGAAAATAAACTTGTGTACGGATACACTGCAGACGGTTTTTTGCGTGACTTTGTAGTTGTGAACACCGAAGACGTTTTGAAGCTTCCGGAAAGGGTGGATCCGAAGTCGGCGCTTTTTATCGAACATATAGACATGGCGATCGATGCGCTCGATAAGCTCGGCGCAAAAAAAGGCGAACACGTCGTAATAGTCGGCGCTAACGAAATGGGGCTTATACTGGCTCAAGCCGTGTTGTATTATCAGATGATTCCCATCGTTGTGGACATCGATTCGGAAAGGTTGAAACGGGCGTCCGAGTACGTTTACTACACCGTCAACGCATCGACCGAAAATGCGATTAGGCGGATATTTAATATAACCGGCGGACGAATGGGCGAAAACGTTGTTTATGTTGCAAGGGGAGCCGTTCCGTTAAGCCAGTCTATGATGTTTGCGGGAAATAACGGTAAAGTAGCGATAGTCGGTTGGAAGAAGACCGTGGGACTCAGTGACGTAAATATTTCGGCTGTTATAGACAAAAAACTGACTATAGTAGGCGTCTGTGGCAGTAACGACAACTTTCCTAAGGCAATAAACCTTTTGGCGACCAAAGCCATTAAGGTGGACTTCGATATACCGGAAGTGAAATTTGAACAAGCCGATAAGGTATTTAAAGAATTTGGCGATTCGGACGGATTTGTGTTGAGCCGAGTTACATTTGAGTAAATTATTTTGAGTAAAAACGCTCGCAGGGCGATTAAGCAGACTGCGGGCGTTTTGCATATAAAGCGTCAAAAAATCTAAAACATAGTTCGGTTACATCGACGGTTTTAGTAAAAGCGTTATATGATTAGAAAAACTCAATCGTCCACTGCGTTTACGGCACAAATAAATTCGACTTTATGTCGAAGTTTGTCGCTTGCGTAAGCAATATTTTATAACTATACTTGAATTGACGATGTTCGAAAGCAGTAACGTCGTTTTTTTATTTACACCTCATGACGTTTTTTGACTTTGACTTCTTAAGCCTCGGAGTACAGCCGTCAGACGGTAAATTTTATAGTGGATGTTTTTGTGTGCGTAATTATATGAGCTGCGCAAAAGACTTTTTTTAAAAACGTCTATTTGTATTATGCTTTCGCTCTCTGCGACTGTCGCAACGTTAAGCGTAACGTAGCAATTTTGCAGATACGATAGCGCAAATCGATGACAAAGTTCCTTGTATCGCTTTCTGCGTAAATCAAAGATTTTAATCACATTTACGCTTTTTCAACTAAAACGTGCAAGGTAACGGAACGTTTTTATAATGGATGTCTTAATAAAACGATGCACGCCAAAAGTTAACCGATTCGGCTTTGCGCCTTGGTGTATTTTTTAACGGAAAGCGTCGGCTGTGCAGTTTACATAGACTGAAGGATACCGCTCAACAAAAATAAGTGTTTGCGAAATATAAAGCGCACCCGACAAAACTATGCGTTTTCACAAACAACGATGTTTCGTGTCAAACAAGATACGCTTTGTGTCTTGCATTTCACAATAGAGAAAATCGGTTACGAAAACCCTCACATTGCGACGGTTGCGTTGCGTTACGGTGTTAAAACGTAGATTTGTTGCGATTTTCTGGTTTTTTTGTCGATTTATTCTATAGGCGCTTTGTCACATTGCACGAGGTTGCAGTCGGCTTTTTTGTAAAAATGTGCCAATGTGAAACGAAAGACTGGATTTTTTTTAAATAATAACGTGTATGTAGAAACAAGAAAAATGCAAGAATTGCGAAAGTTGCGATTTTTTGTGTACAATAGTGTTGACAAATTTGTTCGCTCGTGATATAATGTTTGCATGTCAAAGTGACAAATAATACACACAAGGAGGATTTATGAAAAGAAACAGGCTATTTGTTATGCTTGTGGCTCTCGTCATAGCATTATCTGCGGTGATGATGGTCGCATGCCCCGACGAACCGGAAAAAGTACCGGGACCGGAAACGGGCTCGTACTATTACGAAGTCGGTGGAGAGGAATATACGTTATCTCTGTTTGACGTGGACAAGTTTGTAGAGACGCAAGGCTCGAAATCCGTTAAGACCGGTACATACGTACTAAACGGAAGTGAACTTACTCTTACGTATCCCGTCAAGGAAAAAGGAGCGGAACCCGAAACGAAAGTCGGATATTACGATTCCTTAAACAGAAAGGTAACGTTGCCGGTAGACGGCGTACAGAGAGAGTACTTAGAGATCAAGAGTTTCGACGTAACTTTCAATCTGTATGACGATCGAACGGAGACACAGACCGTAAAGAACGGAAAGTCGGTATTGAGACCGGAGGATCCGATCAGAGACGGTTACGAATTCATGGGATGGTACACCGCAAAAGAGGGCGGCGAGCGTTATCAGTTTAACGGCTCGATGATACTTTCTGCAGGAACCACCGTATACGCACATTGGAGACCGGTATCCACCCAAAAGGAATTTGTTATAGACTTCGACCTCGGATACGAGGCGACTGCGCCGGCTGCGGTAAACACCGTAAACGGTAAGTTGTTTGATATGCCTTCGGACCCGACGAGAGAAGGATATACTTTTGCGGGTTGGTGGATAAGCGAC